>JAALOO010002464.1_pt1 | contig 10125 bp, 8 predicted proteins | sample 7257641 | NCBI WGS metagenome assembly JAALOO01 (sample SAMN14085613, study PRJNA598686) | mite metagenome | biome: ENVO:01001000; feature: ENVO:01001002; material: ENVO:01001226; isolation source: single female mite from University of Michigan culture on fish food culture... ... | reverse complement strand
CTTCTTCGCCTTCGCCTTCGCCTTCGCCTTCGCCTTCGCCTTCGCCTTCGCCTTCTCCTTCTTCTTCCCCTTCCCCTTCCCCTTCGTCTTCGTCTTCGTCTTCGTCTTCGTTTTCGTCTTCGTCTACGTCTACGTCTAAGTCTAGGTTTAGGTCTGGATTTAAGTTTAGGTCTAGGTCTAGGTCTAGGTCTAGGTTTTTGTCTATGTCTACGTCTAGGTTTAAGTCTAAGTCTAGGTTTAGGTCTAGGTTTTTGTCTAGGTTTTTGTCTATGTCTACGTCTACATCTACGTCTAGGTTTAGGTCTAGGTTTTTGTTTAGGTTTATGTCTATGTCTAGGTCTACGTCTACGTCTATGTCTAGGTCTTCCGCCCTCTCCGACAGCCTCCACCGGGCGCTGGTCCGCTACGGCAAGCGAGACCTCGACTTCACCTTTGACCGAGTTCCCCAGCTCTGCGCCACCTTTCCCTTCCTCTGCTCGCTCAGCATCAGCGGCCTGAGCACGGCCGCCCACCTGACCGCCCTCTTCGCCTCGCTCTCCTCGCTGCCCGCCCTCCTCCACCTGGAGCTGAACGTCGACCTGAACCTGGGTCTGCAGGATCAGCCTCTTCAGCAGCTTCAGGTGCCCGTCAGCTCGTCAGTTCGCGCCCTCGACCTGTGGCTGACCGCTGCCAGCTGCCGCCACCCTCTACTGGCCAGGCTGTGGCTCGCCCTGATGGCCTGGTCGCTGCCGGAGCTGCAGGTGCTCTGCCTGAAGGACCTCCGCTGCACCGCCTGCGCCACCAGTCTGCAGGCGCTCACCCACCGCAACTTCACCGGTGGAGTGACCACTGACCTCGAGACGGCGATCGGCTGCGTCCACCAGTCGCTGCAGCGCTTTCAGCGCTTTCAGGGAGCTACTGCTGCTGCTGCGGCCGCCGCCGCCGCCGCCGCCAAAGGCAGAGCAATGCCCATCTCGCTGATGGTCTACGACGCCGAGGAGGAGAGAACTCTCCCTGTCAGTGAGTTTCTGGCCAATCTCCTGGATATGCTGTTCCAGATGCGTAATCGGGGCGGCCCTGCAGTGGCGGCCCAGGTGTGACAAGAGCTCTTCAGCTTCTTCAGAGTGAGCTGTTTCATGTTTTTTGTTTGACTATCATTCTATCCAAACTTCTTTTTTTTATTTTGTAGTGCCTCCATTTGCATGACAGGTGACATGAGACAGCACAGTCCCGCACACACACACACACACACACACACACACACACACACACACACACACACCCTCATGTTCACCCTCATACACTCGTCGCCCTGACCATTTGTCTTGTCACCCCACTCTCTCACCCTACTACATTAGCACACTTCAATTGTAATCTAATCTATCTCACCCTCATGCACACACCTTTTCTTATTTGTCTCATCTATCTCATTACTGATTGTCCAACATAAAAATTTTAAAATCAATTAAAAATTAAAAAATAGTTTTCGATGTTTGCCGCTGCAAAATGTGAGGCGCTACCAGCGCAGTCTGAAAATCGTGAAAAATCGCCAAAAATCGCCAAAATCGTTTGCGCTGGTAGCGCCTCAAATTTTTGCAGCGGCCAACACTGGAACTATGAATTATTTTTTAATTAATTTTAAAATTAAAATTGACCATGTTCCCGTGGACCTAAAACAAAAATTCTTTCAGATTCGGAGTCTTCTCGCCGAGTACTTTAAGAATCTGCAATAAAAATTTTTGTGCGAATTTTTGAATAAAAAAATTTACAAGGCTATAGCCTTACAGGTTTTGCCGATTTGGCCAAAAACCTGACACCTCTTTTTTATTGCAAATTCTTAAAGTACTCGATGAGAGGATTCCAAATCTGAAAGAGTTTTCGCTCAAAGACAACGGGAACATAGTCAAAACATATTTTAAAATTAGTTAAAAAATTATTGATAGTTTCTAGTGTTGTCCGTTGCAAAATGTGAGGCGCTACCAGCGCATTCTGAAAATCGTGAAAAATCGCCAAAAATCGCCAAAATCGTCTGCGCTGGTGGCGCCTCAAATTTTTGCAGCGGCCAACACTGGAAACTATCAATAATTATTTAATTAATTTTTAAATTTATTTTGACTATGTTCTCGTTGTCTTTGAGCAAAAACTCTTTCAAATTCGAAGTCCTCTCATCGAGTACTTGAAAAATCTGCAATAAAAATTTTTGGGCGAATTTTTGGAGAAAAATCTACAAGGCTATAGCCTTACAGGTTTTGCCGATTTAACCAAAAATCTGAAACCTCCTTTTTATTGAAGATTCTTCAAGTATTTGGCGAGAAGACTCTGAATCTGAAAGAATTTTTGCTTTAAAACCACGGGAACATGATCAATTTTAATTTTAAAATTAATAAAAAATAAAATTTATATTTCCAGTGTTGGCCGCTGCAAAATGTGAGGCGCCACCAGCGCAGACGATTTTGGCGATTTTTGGCGATTTTTCACGATTTTCAAACTGCGCTGGTAGCGCCTCACATTTTGCAGCGGCCAACATCGGAAACTATTTTTTAATTTTTAACTAATTTTAAAATTGAAATTAATCTAGTTCCTGTTGACCTTAAGCAAAAATTCTTTCAGATTTGGAGTCCTCTTATCGAGTACTTTAAGAATCTGCAATAAAAAGAAAGTTTCAGATTTTTGATTAAATCGGCAAAACCTGTAAGGCTATAGCCTTGTAGATTTTTCTCCAAAGATTCGCCCAAAAATTTTTATTGCAGATTCTTCAAGTATTTGGCGAGAAGACTCTGAATCTGAAAGAATTTTTGCTTTAGGACCACGGGAACATAATCAATTTTAATTTAAAAATTAATTAAAAAATAATTTATAGTTCCAGTGTTAGCCGCTGCAAAAATTTGAGGCGCTACCAGCGCAGACGATTTTGGCGATTTTTGGCGATTTTTCACGGTTTTCAGACTGCGCTGGTAGCGCCTCACATTTTCCAGCGGCCAACTTCAAAAACTATTTTTTAATTTTTAATTAATTTTAAAATTTAAATTAACTATGTTCCCGTGGTCCTAGAGCAAAAACTCTTTCACTTTTGGAATCCTCTCAACGAGTTCTTTTAGAATCTGCAAAAAAATTTTTGGGCAATTCTTTGAAAAAAATTTACAAGGCTATAGCCTTACAGGTTTTGCCGATTTAACCAAAAATCTGAAACCTCCTTTTTATTGCAGATTCTGACAGTACTCGATGAGAGGATTCCAAATCTGAAAGGGTTTTTGCTCTATGACAACGGGAACATGATCAATTTTAATGTCCAATTGATCGCGTTTCAAGTTTCGTAGCTAATAGGAAATGACATTTACAGATTGTCCAACATCAAAAACAGTTAGAAAACACCACCAATTGTAATGAATGTTAATTTGATTTATTTATCATTATTTTGCTTATAGATACATATTGCAACTGGTACCGAAAGAAAAGGGGAGAAAGTAGAGATAGTGTGTGGGTGTGCTCTGGCCCCAACTTGACAACAAACGTGATGAAATGGAGCCACAGAGCAGTTTAGTGTGTGGTAGTAGTAGTAGTAATTGTGGTAATAGTTGAAGAAGAAGAAGGAGATAAAGAAATGAACGACAAGAGAGATCGAAGAAAGTGGTTGAAGAGGTGTGTGTGTGTGTGTGTGTGATGAAGAGACATGTGTTCAAAGTGTTAAAAAGTTTGAGGGAAAAAGAGTGTAGTTGATGAAGTGAAATAGTGAGGAGGTGTAGTGATAATAAATATTCAAGATAATGGTCAAAGGAAGAAGAAGAGGAAGATGAAACAAAGGAAAAGAGAATTGCAAGATGATTGCCAAATGCTACCAGGGGAGTTTGTGTGTGTGTTTGGTATGGTGGTTTCAGTGGGCGTGTATGTGCGTGCGTCTATGTACAAAACTTGAAGGTGAGATAAAGCAAGGTTGCGCTTTTCCTTCGTGATTTACAAATCAAATGCTTGTGCTGGTGAGAGCGACAGTGCTGCTGCTGCTGCTGCTGCATCAAACCAGCGGTTCTATCAAAAAGATGCTTTTTTGTTGGCAAGGACTAGGTGACTTTGATTTTTTCGTGAAGTGGAGTCTCTTCCGGAGTGCAACAGCGGACGCGAGAAGTGTATTATAACAAAGTAACTTATCTGCAACGTGAGTGATATCCGCAACGTTCGTCTAATGTGCGTCAACTAATAAATCTATATGATCAGGCTAATTTGGTGAGAGGAAGAGGAAGAAGAGGAAGGGAATACTTTGATATACCTTTCCGCAGTAGCAGAAAACCACCTTACGAACTGGTGGTGGTGGTCACCATTGTGCCATTGGAGGTAGCATTGGAGAGACCACCACCAGCCGTTTCTTCCTCCGCCGTTTTGCTGCTGCAGGTAAGCAACGATTTGGTCTGCTCACTATTATGGTCATCATCATCTTCTTCGTCCTCCTCCTCATTTTGATTTTCAGCGGCATCCTCTGTGGAGTTAGTAGACTTGAACTGCTGCTGCTGTTCCTCCATTGCCGCCTGCAGGTGAAGCTTGATATGTGCCTGCAGCAGCAGCTGCTGCTGCTGGTGTTGATGATGCTGTTGCAATTGCTCAGGCAGCGGCGGAAAACAGTTCTGTCCCTCGGCGGCCATCTTCAGCGACGCCAACTCCTCCAACGGGTGCAAACGGCTCGCTCCAGCTCCAGAAATGTGCTCACTGCCTGACCAGTGATTTTGTCCGTTTTCCGCTTCTGCCTCCTCCTCCTCTTCCTGGTCCTCTTCTTCGGGTTCATTATTATCGTGATTTCCTGCTGCTGCTGAGGTCGGGGCGCCCGGCTCAGAGTGAGCTCGACTTTGACTGTGGTGATCATTGTCCTCATCATTATCATCAGCATCATCATCACCTCCTTCCAAATCGCCCTCACTGCGAGCTCGAGAGCCGAAGAAGCTTCGGTGGTTATTGTGGTGATTGAGACTGTTGTTGGTGGAGGTGGTCATCTCGGAGAGCTCAATCTCCGGCTCGCAAAACAGTCGCTGAGTGCTCTCCTCCTCATTTCTATGGTTATCGTCATCGTCATCGTCTCCAAGTGTGCCATTACTTTTGCCAGCACCTTTTTCCTCAGCACCCTCCTCGCCATTGCTGCTGGACACTGTGCTGCCTCGCCCATCCTCCTCCTCCTCCTCCTCCCCTCCGCCCTTCTCCGATTGAGTGCTGGTCATTGAGCCGCAGTTTGACAGAGCGGAACTGTGCCCCAACAGTTGAAACTGCGCCGCCTGTGAGTGAGGTGACAGCTGCTGCTGCTGCTGCTGCTGCTGCTGATGATTGGCGGACATCATCTTCATCAGCATCATCTGCTGCATTGCCAGCTGACTGGCTTCAGGAGAGCCTGAGATGATAAAGATGAGATTAACTTTTCAGCAAACAAACATTGAAAACCCCTTTCTTAAACTACTTACCATTGAGAAAGTTGGGCAGATGCTGCGGAAGGTAGGGAAAGAAGAGGTGGTCAGAGGAGTGGCCACCGCTGGAGTGGGCGCCTGGACTTCCACCCCCTGCCGTCCCCTGCTCTGACTGAGATGAAGAGAGGTTTGGATGAACACTGGCATGGTTGCTGTGGTGGTGGTGGCCAACAATAATGCCGGCGGCGTTTGTCAGAAAAGAGGAGGAAGAGGAAGAGGAAGAGGAAGAAGAGGCGGGAACTCCACCTGGCGGGGAGATGTGCAGACTGGGCAGGTCGATGGACATTCGCCGGCCCCGTCGAGAGGGATTGTTGTTCCACATGTGCGTGCCCATGTGTACCTGTGGCAAAGCATTTTATATTTATGATTAGCTAAAGAAAAAAATCAAGAAAAAGCCCCTCAAACACTTTACCTTCAGGTTGCCCTTGGTGGTGAAGGCCCGGCCGCAGATGGTGCACTTGAAGGGCTTGTCGCCGGTGTGCGTTCGATTGTGAATCTAGTAGAAAAATTAAAAAAACAAATGTTATCACCAAAACTAATGTCTCTCCTTATCAACTTTTTTTCCTACCTGAAGCGCCGACCCGCTGGAGAAGGGCTTGTTGCAGATGAAGCACATGTGCTTGTTATTACCGCTCGAACCGGAAGAGGCAGCAGAACCAGAGGCAACTGAACCGGAAGCGGCAGAACTGGAGCGTTCAACCGGGGCTCGAGGAGGCTGAGAAGAGGAAGTGTTGCTGCTGTGCTGAGTGCTTTCATTGGTAGGTGGCGAATGGGCACCAAGACTTCCACTACCTCCGTTTCCAGAATTGGCCACAGCAGCCGCCAAGCTGAGGGCCACCATCTTATCAGTGGAGTCGTGGGAGTTGCTCGAATTGTGGCAGTGCCCGTTGGGCGTCTGCGGACTGGACACTCGGCTGCTGCAGTTGGAGTTGTTCGAGGAGGTGGTGGTGGTGGTGGCCGTGTTAGCGGCATTACCCTGCGGCCTACTGCGCAGTATCTTGCTGATGCTGCTGCTGGTCAGAAAGTTGCCCAGCGTGGTGTTGGCCGGCGAGGAGACGGTGCTGTACAGGTCGGGCGGGAGGTCGCGAATCTTGTGCGTCAGCATGTGCTGCTTCATGTTGCCCTTGGTGGAGAAGCCCCGGTCGCAGACCTCGCACTTGAAGGGCCGTTCCTTGGTGTGCGAGCGGATGTGAATCTCCAGGGCGGAGTAGCAGGCGAAGGTCTTGCAGCAGATGCGACAGGTGGTGTTCGGGCGGCCGGTGGGGTGGAAGCCGGCCGGAAAGGTTCCGGGTCCTCCTCCTCCTCCTACCATTCCAAAGGGAGAGGTGGCCGCTGAATGGCTGCTGCAGGAAAGTCCATCGCCGTTGTTACTAGCCAAAGAAGACTGTGAATTGGAGTCGGCCTGAGGGCTGAAGGTGCTGCCGCCGCCGCCGCCGCCACTGCCTTTGGGAGTCAGATCGAGGGCACTTGAACAGCTGCCAGCAGCAGAGTTGGTGGTAGACACGAACAAGGCCGCCGATTTCGATTGATCTCCAGAGGTCATTGCCGCCATCGCTGCTGCTGCTGCTGCTGCTGCGCCGCCGCCGCCGCCATTGCCGCGTGGGCTCACCTGAGAGATGGACTTCAGGACGTGGTTCTCCAGGGCGCTCAGGGTGCTCAGCGGGTGGTGGTTGTGGTGCTGAAGGGACGACGGCAATCCTTCGTCCTCGGAGGAGGAAGAGGTGCTGTGGCTCGGCTTGATCACCTGGTTCCCCTCGGGGCTGCTGACGCTGCTGCTGAGGCTCGCAAAGCTGAATCCTTTCTTCTTTGGTTTCGGAGGTGTCTGCGGCTGCAACGGCAAAGGCTGCTCCTGTTTCACCTCCTCCTCAGTGTCGCTGGCAATGGTGGTACTGTTGTTTTCAGCGTTCGAATTGGTTGGCTGCTGCTGCTGCGGCGGTTGAGGTTCAGAGTCGTCTTTCACCTCTGAACTAGGATCGGCGTCCTTGTTCTCCTCCTCACCGTTTTCGTCATCGTCGGCAGAATGATTCTCCTGCTTCATCACCGAAAAAGATGGCTTCTTTTGTTTGCTTTTGGTGGGAGTCACTGTAGGAGTCGTCGTCAGGTCACTTGCCTGCTCCTCATCTGCTTCTGCATCGTCCTCTTCCTCGTGCTCTTCATCTTCGTCCCCATCATTTTCGGCCTTAAAACTCCCGCTGAAACTGTGCGCCCCGAGCCGTTTCTCACTTCTCGCCGCTTCTCCTTCATCAGTGGAGTTATCATCATCTGCCGTTGCTGCTGCTGCTGCCTGATCCTCACTTCCCACTGAGTGCTGGTGCAGCAGTGCGGCGGCCGCTGCAGCTGCGGAAAGCTGTGGAAAACCCGGCGCAAAAATGGGCGATTTTCCAAACTGCTGCTGCTGCTGTTGCTGCTGATGGTGATGGGCGGCGGCTGCGGCCGCTGCCGCTGCAGCCATCTCCGGCAACGACATTGTCGGCGGAAAGAGCGAGTGCGGGGCGGAAAGACCGGGCGGAAGGGCCGAGGCAAAGGGTGATCCAGCTGGTCCTCCTCCTGCTGCTCCGAGGTGCTGGGCAAAGTTGGCGGGCAGGAAGGCCCGTGGAAAGCCACCGGGAACCGCCGCCGCCAGGTGGGGATTGTTCTTGTTCAGCTCGGCGAGCAGCTCGGGCGTCAGGGCGTCAGGACCGCCGAGGAGGGCGGCGGCCGCAGCGGCGGAGGCGCCCGTATCGCCGGTGTGCGTGCGAATGTGCTGCTGGAGGACCTGGAGAATAGGAAAAAAATGTTTAAGATTTTTTAATTATCGTCATTCCCCCAATCACTTACCAGGGCATTGGTGAACTGCTTGTGGCAGATGGGGCACTGGTGCATCATCCGCAGCGGCGGCTTCACCCGGTGCACGCCCATGTGCGTCTTCAGGTTGCCCTTGGTGGTGAAGGCGCGGCCGCAGATCTTGCACTTGAACGGCCGCTCGCCGGTGTGCGTCCGGTAGTGCATCTGCAGGGCACTTTTGCAGCTCAGAACCCGCTTGCAGAAGAAGCACTGGTTGGGGTCCTTCAGCTTGTGCTCGATGTTATCGACGAGCGCCTGCAGCTTGACCGTCTCCGAGGCCTTCTGCACCTCCATCAGCGTCTCCCAGGTGCTGTCGGTGCTGCCTGGCTTCGGCAGCAGCGACTGGTAGAAGATGGGGTCCTTGCCGAGGGCCGGGTCACCACCGCCGCTGCCGCCGCCCATTTCCGAACAGCTGTTCTGGTCACTGGTTTCGCTGCGGGCGATGTTTGATTGGGTGGCAGAAGTTGCGGTGGTCGTCGTCGTGGTAGTGGCGGGGCCAGCCAGACAGGAGGTAACCGCGGCGCTAAAGTCCATGCCGAAGGGCAGTCCCATTAGGTGGGAAAAAGAAGGAGGTGGTGGGTGTTGATGTGGGAATTGTGGTGGTCCAAGGTGGGGAGAACCTGGTGGTGGTGGAAAACCAAGCAGAGGGTGAATTGATTGTGAAAAGTGAGGAAAGGCAGAGAGAAGGGGAAGATTCTCTTTTCCGAGGAGGTCCCTTTGCTCAGTCACATTCATACCGTACTGCAGAAGACTCTGTTCCTCATCGCTATCTCCCTCTTCATTGTTGTCGTCATCATCATCAGAAGAAGAAGAAGGAGCGGAGGCGTTTTCGTCATCTTTTCCTTCTCCTTCTTCTCCATTTTCTCCCCTTTTTCCGGCATCAGCACCTTCACTCTGGTGGCGAGTGGTCTTTCTCCTGTTCCTGTTTCGGGAGTTTCGGGAGCCGTTTGCCGATGACCCAGTTCGTTTTCCAACGTTATCTTGCTTTCGCTTCTTTGGTTCGCTGCTGGTGCTGGCCGCCTTTTCCAGCATCAACATCCGCTTGTCATGGCTGTCCAGGTCGTCAAAGCTGTGCAGGAAGTTGTTTTCCGCCGCCGTCTCTTTAGCCTGCAACTCGCCCGTGGATGCTCTTCGTTTTCGAAGATTCAGCACTCCGCCGTCCTCGCTGTTTCCATCAAGGTCAGTGTCAGACGAGGAAGAAGAAGAAGAAGCGGCATCAGAGTGATCCTTATCGTTCGTCTTTTGCTTCTTTTTGCTCATGTTTTGATCCATGTTCGCGGCGGCGGCGGCAGCCGCAGCTGCTGCCATCTGCTGGAGCACCCTCTTGTGGTACCGCCTGAGGGCGTCACCCTCGTCACCCTCATCATCGTCGTCGTCGTCGTCATCGCCATCATCGCCATCATCGGCGTCCTCATTTTCACTATCATTATCTGCTGAGAGGTGATGATCACGATCGCTGCCATCTGAAGTGTTGTTGTGCTGCTGATGCTGGTGGTGGTGGTGATTACCGCCGATCTGACTGTTCAGTCGGTAAAAGTCGGAGAAGGAGAAGTTTCCACTGCTTCGAGGCAACGAAGAAGGAGGAAGAGTAGGAGGAAGAGGAAGAGGAGGTGCCACCTTTGACAAAGAACCGTTTTTTGCCTCCGCACCACTTTCCGTCACTAAAGCTGATGAAGTCTTTCCGGAAACTGTGGGCTGTTTACTGATGACAGCCACAGAATCCTCCGAACCGAAGGGCATCAAAGTGGAGCTGAATATTGCAGGAATGTGAAAGTTGTTGGCGTGGAAGGAGGTGGGACCACCACCGGAACCAGCTGAACCACCACCACCACCACCACCACCACCCGAACCAAAGTACCCGGGCGGGCCTGATTGGGGCGGCGGC
>JAALOO010000215.1_pt3 | contig 10127 bp, 7 predicted proteins | sample 7257641 | NCBI WGS metagenome assembly JAALOO01 (sample SAMN14085613, study PRJNA598686) | mite metagenome | biome: ENVO:01001000; feature: ENVO:01001002; material: ENVO:01001226; isolation source: single female mite from University of Michigan culture on fish food culture... ... | reverse complement strand
GAGGCCGCACGAGTCAAGTCAACTCGGACACAGTCAGCTCACACCGAGGAAAGATCAGTTTGGCCGTAGTGGTCGCGGTCGTTTGCTTGGCTTGCCGCAGTGTCATCGAAGGTTTTCTTCTGTCGTCGATCTGTTGCCAACACTGCCAGCATCTGCAAACACACCAAAGACAAGCTTTCTTTTCACTTTCTTTTTGATCTCTCTAAATCGCCGATTGGCCTGTTAATCAACTCACCAGGCAGACTGGTGGAGCTTCAGACCGAGCAGCATCATAGTGGAAGCCACCATCTTGTGATGTGCTCTCGCTGATTGTGGCATTAGGCAGCCTATGCTATTCTCTCTATTGATGCCCGGGATTATGAACGTGCTTCTCGACTTTACCAATAGAATTGGCTCTAGCCTGCGCTTTAGTCTCTAGCCACTGGTACCCCTCGTCGTTACTTTTTTGAAGCTTCTTTACTTTTTTCTCTTCTTTTCTTTACTGTATTTTCTCTTTTCTTAATCGCCTAGTTTGATGGTCTAGTATTGTTCACGTCCTGGCATTAAAACCAACTTTGACAACAAAAATTTACATCGACGAGTCAAGTTGCAATGAATTTATGCTTGGTGTTATTATATTATTTATTTATAAATTATCGCCTGATGCAAAACTGGAAAACCATTTTGAATTCCAGCCCATTTAGGCATCTGCAGGCAAGCTAGCTCACATTATGAGGCGGCGGCCATTAGTTGGCTCAGTGCTTCCTCTCCAAAAGATTCTTTCTCTATGCAAATTTTAATAGTGCAAACAGAAAACTGCACTGCGATTAGAAATAGGGGACTAAAGGCTTGTTGATTTTCAAATTAAAGCTCAATAGATTTTTATATATGGCAAACATGGTGTTTGAAGGGCCCAGCTGAATGGCCCAATCGGAGGTTAAATTGGCATTACTGTGCACACAGCACATAGTAATTGAATACCCCAGAAGCGCCATGTAAATTAGCCTTTCAATAATTCGATGCCATTACTGCTTGTCAGAGGAGAAAGAGAGAGAGGTGAGTCTGATGGCTTTTCGAGTTGATGCCAACTCAGTATTGGTTTTGTGTGCTTTGTCCATTGCCATCGTATATAGCCTTCATTTGATGCAGCAAAGAATTATGTCCCTGACTGTCTTAGTGCCTAGCCTGTCTTGTGCCCTCCAAAGCGCACCGTGTTTACCGGAAATATTTCGATGCTTTGTCTGGACAATCGCATCGGACGACAGAGAGCAAGAGAGCAGGAGAAGAACAGAAGAGAGAATAGGAGATAGATGCATTGCCGACTTAATGTTCAGCTGTTGGCAGTGGCAGTGTGAGTGTGTGCACTGTCCCCTGCTAGTCACCGAAACCCCTAGTTGCCTGTCGCTAGTGGCCTTCTTGTATTACACGGACGCTCTCATGCTTCATTCAATGTTCTTTCTGGCTCACTAAATTACAGCCAAATCGAATCGAACTGCCGACTGCTGAGCCTGTCTATGTGCCCATTGAGGGCCTCGTGTGTCACCGGCTATATAGGCCGTCGATGCTCAGAGTCATCGTCTTGGTCGTCGTCTTTGGTCTCTGCGCGACCAGCTACTGCTAACTTTTGACATCACTAGGAGATACCCCTCGCAAGGTGCATTCTATCGTGTAGCCATCTACTGAAGCCGTTCCGCGCACGTTCCAGCAGCAGCAGCTCTACCGGTCTATTGTGATGCGGCTATAAAAGCGGGCAGTACTATCTCGAACCGTCACTCATGAGGTGCGTGCGCTCAGTCACCACCACTTTCATTCTCTTCAGTGCAGTTTGTGTTTTCAAACTAATTCGCGCCTTTTCGGCAGCGTGTCTGGTTAGCGGCACCTCTAACTTTCCACTTCCTTTCATTGCTTTTCCTCTCATTTTCGGTTTCATCTTAATCTGCTTCTTTGTGTGAGAAGGTTTTTGCTTGTTTGTACTGTCATCGTAAATATTACTGTATCATCAATTTCAGCTTTTTCACCTGTCTCTTTTTTTTCACCGCCAATGTAGCCTTAATAACAACTTTGAGTGTACACCAAATGTGTTAAACGGTACCGGTATCATCAGCTCTCCATTTTGCACAAATCGTCAATCGTTGTTTGATCATTTGCTTTGGCAATTTACAATTGACTTTAAGTGGCGTTGCGCTAAATTAAAAGTGACTGTTTGCAAGTGTTCACTAAAGTATTTTTGCCCTTTCAGCAAAGTTTTACTTTTTTGCTTTTTTTCTGATCCTTAACCACTTTTCAGGTAATTGAAATTTATTGCCTCAGTAATTGAGATAAATTTGCTGCAGAAAATAGTGCCACTTGGCCTTATTGGCAATAATCGTTAATTTGTCTAGACTATCTAGCGGCTTCAGCCCACCGCAGCCATTACCGGTATAGTAGCGGTGGTTTTTTCCGTTAGCGGCATTTGCCCAAATGAAACTTTACGTTTGCCATTAGAGCCACTTTCTTTAAAGTGGCGAATAAGGTCAGCTTTCCCTTGTGATGGTCACTACTAATCAACGGCAATATTTTTTCTCAAACTGATAATTACCCCCCTCAGTGTAAAACACTTTCGGGTGCTACCCACAGAGCTCAGTGGAGTGTGACTAAACAAAAGATACGAAAAAAAAGTGCTAAACAAACAAAGCCCAACAAAGAGTTTGATGGACAGTTTTGGCGTGGTCCAGAGATGTCAGTTCGATTTAACAAATGCTCATCGATGCAGCACTGTAAATGCATGATAGCGGTCATCACGGCATCTCGGTGACAGTACCAATTACTGATCAGCAATTGTGTGCCATCCTCTGAATTATTCTCTTTGAAAACCTTGTCGACTTTTGACTTGATTCTCCTGCTGCACACTTCTCTTTAGCACAATGAGCGCCTGTGCTAATGGACGGCTCACTTGGATGGCTCTTGACTTTACAAGTGTCAATTGCAGACTGCCACCCACTCTCCTCTTCCCTCCCTTTTTACTGCCATTCCCAATTTTTCTTTCAGAAACGTTCTAAATGACTGAATGAACAAATAATGAAGCATTGAACAAAAATAATCATTTCTACTATTTCAGTCTTTTAAGAACGCTATTCTCCTCTAAGCGGCGTTAATTGGAAGATGTTTAAGTCAAATGCAAATGTGTCGTTTCTTTTTTAAAATATACACAAACAATTACACTCTCAGCGTTCAGTACAATTTTAGTGCACACTTTATAATCGGCCGCTTAAAAATTGGCAATGGTAACAAATCATTAATTACAATGTCTGTGTTGTCTGCCTGGCAGGCAGCCTTGTAGCGCCCCACACTACGTCGATCAATAGCAGTAGTAGAAGTTGTACAATGGTAAATATTAATATAATATTTAATAACTACACTCATTAATATAAATTATGAGCGCAATCTATAAGAATTATGCTCAATCAATGGCCTTGCTTGCAGCCAGTGCAGCTGGTGCAGCTGCTGTCGTTGTTGGCACCATTTCCGACAAGCCTTTCACTGCGCGACATGGCCTGGTTGCGCCGATGAAGAGAAGTGCACTACTCGGCAATAGACTGCAGTACACTGCTCTTCCTCTGCATCCTCTCGCTGGAGAGTGTTCATTACAAATCGCATCGGACGCTAATCGGCGCGTTCACTTGATGGCCCTTATCTGTGCTTATCGGTTTAAATTTAAATTTAAATATATTGCCTACATATTTGGGAGTAGTGGTACTGCAATGCAGTCCCCAAAACTACAGCAGCCGTCAACAGCAGTGGGCATGACATCTTTGCGGCGAAGGCTTTCACTTTCTCACTCTCTGTCTAGTTCAGTCTCCATCTATCACCGAGAATCATCGTCTAATAAGAGCTGGAAAAAGCAAGGACGCTTCGTTACGAGCCTAAATTTGTTTTCGATTACCCGCAAATGTATCTGTCGTGGGCAGCTAGCTTGATTGCCAGCAAATCGAATTACTCAGTTGACGGGTTCGCTGGGCCATTTTAAATTGCTATAGTCATTTTTCCCTTTCTTTGCTTTCTCTTTCTCCCCATCGCCGTCAAGCGGTATTGCTGCCACTGCTGCTGTTGTTGTTTGTGGTTGATGCACTTCTCAGCAGCCTGCTCGCCGCGTGCCACTGACCCGAACACAATCATTTGCCGATTTTCAGTCAGCAAATCGGTCTCCCACACTTTATATCTCGATTCGATTGCCTGTTCAAACAAACAAACATGCCCAAAGGACTGCCCTAGTAAAATGTATGCTTTTGCAGTAAGAAAGAATAAAGAGAGGACGAAAAAGACTGTCTTATAATGTCGAGAATGGCATCTATTGGAATGCATATCTCCGCACGCCTGTCTGTCTTTGTTCAAGTGCACCAGTTTTAACATCAATTTGAACTGACTTTCAATTCTTGTGCCAGTCTTCGAAATGGCTGAACGTCGACACACACATGCCCTGAAGGCATCTTTGACAAAATGTCGCACTTTTGATTGGCAAGGTAGAAGTAGGTTAGCTCACTGATGACTGCACTACTGCCTTGTGTGTACTGTCCCTTCCCAGTACTACCACCACCACTAAATGGCAATTTTCATTAAAAGTTTACCATTGCTTACTAATTGCACTGCAAGCACTTCAAATTTTGTCAACTAAAATTCTCTTTTTGTTTGGGCGCTATCTCTAATTCAATCTGATCTTCTCGTTAATTTGTTTCGGTTTTAATTCTACTTCTGTTTCCCAGTGACACCCAAGCTAAACACTTATGTCGCTAAATTGAAAAGTTTTAATTTTTCTCATTTCAGTGGGCAGTTAGCTCTTCCCTCACTCTCATTGAAGTGTCATCAAAAGAAGAATGGCGCACCAAGTGTTGATAGATTCTCCGCCTAAACGATGCCTTCAATTATAACAAATTGATTGCATTGTGTAGGCGTCTTTCTGGCCTTTTTGGTCACTGCTGTGGCACTTTGATGATAGCAAACAAAACACAGCTGCATCAGTTGGCAGAGTGTTAATTGTGTATTGTAATTAATTTGGTTTTCCTTTTGCACCAAGAGTCAAGCTAAGGCGTTGTGGTGGTGTTGTTGGCATTGTCGGCAGATAAGTTTCTTTTTTTCTTTCTTTGTTAAGTTTTGCACATCGCCTTTCTAAATGGTCGTCCATTCATTTGGCCGATCAACTGCAGTTTCGGCAAACACAAAAAAAGGAGAACTGAGCAGTTGCAGTAGCAAAGCAAGCCTCAAGGAATCATGTTAATGTGAGCCATTGCCTCTCGTTTCCATACTCTTAGTGTAATTCTTACTCTATTTAATTGTGCCCGTTTTATGCAACATTAGCGCCTTACATCTTCTTCTGTTGCTTAATTACTTTGCTCAACGCTCCTACCAAGAGTAGACCATCTCTAACTATCTCTCACCCAATCGCTAAAGTTCCATTCAAACAATTCCTCTGACTTTTTTTCTGTTTTTTCTGCTATTTTTGTGCCCAAAAGTCCAATTTTTCTTGGCGATTGGAAAAAAAGGAGAAATAGGAAAAAAGGCAAAAAAGTCTTAGAAGGGATCGGCCAGTTTCAACGCAGGATAGTCTGGCAAGCAGTGCACTAATTGAAGAGCTAATTTGATTCGAATGCAATTGCAACAAAATTACCAATTGAAAGCACACACACACACTGGCAGACAGAGCGACAGGCATGCAGTCACACATTCCCCTGATAGTCATGGTCAGCCCCGAAATGGTACGGGTTGTCAGGCACAGACCATGGAATTGGCACTCTCTGGACGCTGGCTGCCTGTTCACTCTTCACTGTCCAGTGGTCAAGAGCAGTCAGGCGTAGGCCATCCCTGGTGCTTTAATTCTGCGTGCGTTCACTTGCAGCGCAAATCTTCGCATCTCAAGTTTGACCTCCAGCTTTGAGGACGATAGCATGAAAAATATTTGCCTGCTTTTCATACAGGCTATCAGCTAGCAATCGTTTTCTGAAAAAAAAATAAAAGCAAGAATAAGAAACATTTGTAAATGATGTAGACTAGCTGAAATACAGACAAAACTTTTATTTCACTTTTAACGTGTGTAGATATTTTGTTGCTGTATTTAAAATCACAATTTTCTAACTCGAGAGCAAAACTAAATTACTGAAATTTGCTAACATATTCATAATTTGCAAAACATTTATAAATTGATGCTGCAAACATAACATCATCGGTGAAATAAGGGGCTTGTCTGTATCTGCTTATCAGTTTTGGCTGATCGATTCTGCTGGTCAGTGATTCTCGGCAAGCAATCGATGATGTTCTCTTTTTCTTTGCTTGCTCACTCGATTAGCAGAAAATAACTGACTAACATAAGTCTATGGAACACCACAAATAGACTGCCAATCGACACTTGCTTGACGACCACCACCACCAACAACAACAGTGACCGCAATTGGCCGACATATTTGCCGCTGATCGATCGGGAGTCAATGTACTTTACTCTTTTATAAAATTTAAATATATTCAGCATTGAGCTTGAGTGTCTTACTGGTTCAATATAATCACAATCATAATAATTGCTCTAAGTGTTTACAGATGTCGGCGGTATGTAGTGTATGGCTTTACGGTTTATTGCTCTCTGTTGGTTGCACTGCATTGTTTTCATTGCCTGGTGCTTCACTCACTCATTGCTGATAGTGTGTGTTTGAGAAAATGAAAACATCAATATTGCGTCCGATTCGGGAAATCGATCGACTTTTGGAACACAGTAGCGCACTCCGATGTGGCTTCTTTATGATGCAAACAAGGGCGCACGTTGTTCGCTTCGAAGGACTCACCTTCAGCCGCATCTGCATTTTGCCTCGGCCATCATCATCATCAGTTTGGCAATGGGCAATTGCCCTAATTTACTTTCAATCGTCAGTCTGCCATTGAGTGGCATTATTTATTTATTCTTGCTCCCGTTTCCTTTGTCTTCCCTTTTAGTCCTGTCGACTGCCGCTCAGCAGTAGATAAGCCAAGCACCCAGTATTGTGTCTGTCGGTCTGTTTGCCCAAACTTAGCACGCCAATTTGAATGGCTACATAATGTCAATGTAATTGAGCGTGATAATTCCAAGCTTGCTTAGTAGCCATCCTCGGCACATCCTCACTACACCAAAAGTCTTTTTGCCGTCTGCCGCCTGTGGGCTCCTCTTTGGCTGCTGTTCTCTTTATACTTCACTTTACTTTCTACTTTTCCGGCACATCTTCATCGGCAAATGCTTTGTTCTGCTTTGTTCTGTTGCTCTTTTTTGTGCTTTCAGAATCTTGCCAGACGGACAGCCGGCTGGTCCACTCTGGGCCATTCTTTCTGCAAATCGAGAAGAGTAGCACACATGTTTTTTTATTAGCAATGGTCATGAAGTGTGTTTCTGCTGATAACAATGCCACTGCACTCACATTCCACAGACAGCACTCTGGCAGACAGCAACAAAATTGGCTTTTGGGTCGTCTTTTGGTTTTTTGCTTATTTAAATTAGTGAAAAATGATATTCGAGAGCAGTGTGCCCTACTGCTGATGATTCCAGTTATTAGAAAAGAAAGAGAGAGTACTGCCCTTTTGACGGCCATTTCAATTGTTCTACTATGTGTACTATGAGTTTCTTTGATGCAAACCACTTGGTACACTTGGACTATCTGCGTTGACTGAGGAAAGAAGACTTGGTAGCAGGCAAGTGGCGGGCAATAATGACTCGGCCTGCACTAATTTGAATGCAATGACAGCCATCCGGTAGTAGTAGTAGTGCTACTGCCGCTGTTGTTTCAACTCCTACTACCACTGCTCGATCAGTGTAACATTAGGCCGAACATCAGTCTAAGGATGGTACTTTGTACTTGGTAATTACGCGGCAAAGATGGAAATTGAGTCCAGTGGTGGAGACTTCGTGCAGACCACTGTTCGTGTGCACAAGTCTGCTCTTTCCAGTGCCCAGCCGCACATTCAGGCAGTCGACAGGCAGTCTTTGTCGGTGGCATTTATCTACGTTTTACTGCTCATTTGTGATCACCAGAATGGTCCGTTATCGCTGCGATAATTAATCTACTCTGCTGGCAGTGGCTGCAATTGCAACTGCTGCTAGGGTTATTTGCCAGCATTTTCAGACTGCAGTCAGACTGTGTGTGAGTGTGTATTGGCCAACGGCTGGTGGCGGTAGTGGAGCATCATCCCCCAATGGGCGCCATGAAGCGTCTCCGTTGCGCTGACACTATCTGATGGCAGGCAGACTGCCTGTGACTGGGACTTGGTGCGGACTGCACTCACTGCACGGCGATCCAATTGTGCGCCAAGGCAAATCGATTCCTCTGCTTGTCGCTGATTCGGTTGACGTTACTCAAACTCATTTCAAGTGCCCTTCTTCTCCTTCTTCTCTCTTTCCCACTCCCACTATGCTTTGCTTTAGAGGCAGCTAAATAAAACCAGCAGCTCTTTGAAGCAAAGGGCTCAAATCTTGGCGGCCGACCAGTGCCCACAAGTGCCCGCAACGAGGAAAAGGGCCATTGCGGAAATTAAAGTATAAAACAAACCCGGCTTGCCATGAAAACACAAATGGAATTACGGTGCACTGTGCAGAGAAGAGAGAAGAGAGAAGGATGCAGACTCAGGAACAGTGTTGAGTGTGTTGGAGTGGTTTGTGTACTGGAGACTGGAAAAGCGAAAAGTGCAAAGAGTCGAAGGGCTAATTGCTACCGCCAGACCGAGCAGCCTGATTGGCTTCAGTCACTTGAGCTGCTGCTGATGTTGCTGTTGCTGGGCAGCATCCGAGCCTTCTGGCCAGTGGGATTTGGTCACTCACGTACCGATGTAGCTCTGCTCTTTTCTACTTTCTACCAGAAAAAGAAGCCCTTTTTACGATCAGGCGCTCTGATTTGTGTGGATTCACTCTGTAAGTGAACACAAACACATTCACTGACTTTATCCAGCAGTTGACCTATTAGACAGTGGACACCGTTTGTCTTTCCTTCAAATATGCTCTTTGCTACTTGTCGCCTACTGTGTGTGTGTGTGCTGGACTCACAGTTAGAAATGCCAATTCACCGAATCCACGCAAACCATTTGTTCCAATTAGATGCACTAATTGTAAAAGCAAAAGCTCACTGAACAAAGAGCAAATTCGCGCTTCCTCTCTATTGCCTTTACTGGCAAATTCCTTTCCAAATTCTTTTTTCACTGTTTGCTGTCACTGCACTTTCACCGCCATTTTCAGCAATTCTTTTCTCCGACTTTGACTTCTTTCTAATCCAATCTCCGCTGAGATGCCTTGCGATTTGTCTCTCCGTTGGACTTCTAATTGGATGAATATTCCAAGTTTTGCTGTTTTGTCTGATTTGCTCTTCTCTTTTTTCTCTTTTTACTGCAGGTTCTCCGCGCTTTCTCTTTCCACCGTTGTTGTCTTCTTCTTTCCCTGCCACAAGAGCCTTGTAACAAAATTGTCACCGTGGAACGCAAACCAATAAGTCCCGTAGTGGTGAAGCTCATTTGAATGGCTGCAATATGGCTGCAAGAGAGAAGGAGAGTCGGCAAGAGTGAAAGGAGGCAGTGGTGATGCGGCAGCAGGCCCCCATTGCCTCCACTGCCGGCTTCCTTCAGCTGATGACAGCAGCCCAGTCTTTGCCTGATGCTGCTATGCACTGAAGCTATGCACTTAAGCTATGCTGAGGCTGCTGCCCTGCCACTGGTCTGACTGCTTGACAGCTTCTAAAGAATGGGCAGAAATTAAATTTCAATTTGAAAGGAAGCTATTTGATGTCGTCAGGCGATGTTTACCAGTGTTCCTAGTGGCAGTGCTCATGCTGATGCTGTCCCACTGCCAGGGTTGCTGTTCTACTGGTGCCAGGACTACATAATAATGAAGAGACGACATGAGAAGACTGACAGAGAAGCAAAAAGAGTGCCACCGCCAAGTCGGCTGCCATTTCGCAATGTTCTGCTCACCGCCAGTGACGGATGCTACTGTTGGTGCTGGTGCTGCTGCTGGCGTTGGCTGGTCTCCTGCCTAATGGACAAGCATCGCCCTCGACGACCCACAAACCACGGTCGCCCTGTGCCCTTCTGGTCACTGATCGCCCTCTCTTTCTGCTGCCTCTTCTTCGCCTCAGGTCAGTCATCATCTTTTGCTTTCTTCTTTTGCTTTCTTCTTTTGC
>JAALOO010002462.1_pt1 | contig 10129 bp, 12 predicted proteins | sample 7257641 | NCBI WGS metagenome assembly JAALOO01 (sample SAMN14085613, study PRJNA598686) | mite metagenome | biome: ENVO:01001000; feature: ENVO:01001002; material: ENVO:01001226; isolation source: single female mite from University of Michigan culture on fish food culture... ... | reverse complement strand
GTGCGAATCAGCTTTCCCTGACTTAGGGAGGGGTGCATGTTGTTGTTGATGATGCTGTTGTTGTTGTTGTTGTTGTTGTTGTTGTTGTTGTTGTTGTTATTGGCAGCAGATGCACTCGAGTCACCCTCATTGATGGTCACCCTGACGGAACCGCTGACGATAATGAAGAACGTATCACCCTTTTCACCCTGGCGAATAATGTAGTCGCCGTGGTGGTAAATGTGCTACAGAGAAAGTGGTCATCAGGGAGATTGAATACGCTGAATGATGCACAGCAAGTGGCACATTACCTCTTCAAGAACATTGGCAATTTTGAGAATGACTTCGTCGTTGAGCTTACTGAAAGACGGCACAGTTTTGAGGAACTTTATGTGCTCCTTTTGCTTCATCAGTCCGAACCGTATCATGATGGTGCGGAAGCATTGTCGCTCAATGGCCCACAGCTTGCAGTCGGTCAGAGCTGGTAGAAGAAGAGAAGGAGAGAAGTTGTTAGTTAAGTATGAGTTGAGCAGAAGCCATCGCCCCACCTTTGACAGTGGCAGTTCGGGTGCAGTTGTAGAGAATGGCCAGTTCGCCAAACATTTTCTGCGGGCCCATCTTTGAGAAGAACTTGTTGTTCTGCTTGCTCACCTCCAGAGTACCTTCCTCGATGACGTACAGTGCCGAGCCAATGTCGCCCTCTTTGATGATGTACAGGTCCTTGGGAAATTAAAGTGAAATTAAAGTGAAATTAAAGTGAAATTAAAGTGAAAGTGCACTGCAATTGGACTCTCTGTTTTTTTCTTACCTTGGCGTATTCCACCGGGTACATGCAGTTGGTGATCTCGTCAATTTGAAACTGCTCCAGCTTCTTCATAAAGTCATTGTCGAGAATGGCATTCTTGATGACGCTTCGAGAGCTGTCAGAATGAGAAACCATGTTAATTTGGGGGTGCAGTTGATTGAGTTAATTACTAGTGATCATAAATGAATGAAGCAATAAACTTCAACAAGCGCTAATTTAAAAAGAGAGTGGGGCAACAAGTTTAACAAAAAAGTTTCTCCCGGTTATAGTTGTCCACTTTGTACGTGCGCCCTCGTCTCGGTTCAACAGACAGGACAACAAACTTCAAGCAGATTGGATTTTAAATGTCAAAGTCATTAAAAAACAGCTCTCATAAAGCTAATGAAGGCTAAATAGACAAATTGACATTTAGCTAATTCAAATAATGATGATATTAGCTCGATTGAAAAGGACAAAATAACATGGACTCGATTACTATCAGTCTGAAGGGGGAAAGTGATAGATTGAGGATTCTTGTCTAAAGGCGTGAAAGTACCTAAAAAATACCCTGTTCTTGGCAAGCGAGAGATAGTGCAAAATAAGGAAATGAAAAGAAAGTGCTGTACATACTAGTCGGTCTTTGCGTAGTCGGCGAATTTGGTCTGCAGGAGCTCTTCGTAGGTGAGCGACGACTCGGGCTCAGCTGAGATGCCCATCAGACGGGTTTTGCGGGGTTTCATCTTCAGATCGGTGATGCCTGCCCCCGGAGAGAGGTATCCATCGTACATCTGAAGGACTGATTTGTACCTGTCCACTTGCGACCTAAGCTCGTTGATTTCATCGTCCTTTTCCGCCAAAACCTTTTTGAGCAGCATATTCTCCTCGGCGATGGTCATCGCAGAGACGTCTTGAGTGGCCATCTTGACAGTTGGTACAAACAATATAAAGAATAACTGGAAGAGTAGCAATCACCAGATTTGAACAACAACAGTTGAAGATGATAATGGTGAAACTATAACTGTGACTGGTAGACTCTTTCGCTGTCCACTCGATAATCTGGATCGGGCAAGTTCCGTTTCCTGCAGAGAAATTGTGTTCAACAGTGAAATTTCTATCAAAGTTAAGAATGATGCTATTGGAGTAGATTGCAGCAGTTAATTTTGTTTTGTTATGAGTTTAGGGTTGGGATTCGGGGGCAGTTATGTGCCTAGAAATCGTTCGCTGGTTGGTTTCAACCTTTACAGCTTCTTTAAAAATGAGGTCATCACTTGTGCGCCCAACTGGGCACCTCCAACAAAGCAGCCTACAGCTGAAGGTCTCTGTCTGGTGGTGGACAGTCAGGGTACCGCTCTAAGGGGCTTTAAGATGAACATACAGTCAAGTAATCACCTGAAAAAGTCACGACCTTACGAGTTGCATGCTCTCTTTGGATTTTCGCTTGCTTTTGACGAGGTTAGTCACATTGCTCTGGTTGCTTTAAAAAACACGGCCAATTTACTCTTCTTTAGGATCAAAGACAAATTCTGGCGGGCATTCCCGGCTTTGACGACTTTACAGGTTCTGTCAGTGTAATCGACCGTGACTTCAAGGCTAGCCGACTCAACTACCTAACAACAAAAAAGCCCAGTCGAATGAACATCTACACAGGCTATGCAGTGGACTTTGTGTCCATCGGTAGTAATCAATTCCTTCTACTAGGCTCGCCTCGTTATAAAAAGTTTAACGGCAGGGTAACAAAAATAAGTAACTTTAATCTTCTTCCCTTCTTCTTCTATAACTTCTCATCATCCCAACTGCAGGTTGTGACCTGATTGACGTCGATCGCAAGCAGGTTGTTTCTCTGCTGATGGGTTTCACTAGCAAGGGCGAGTTCTTTGGCGCCTCACTGCTGGTGCTGGACAGTCTCGGCAGCAAACAGAAAGATCTGCTCGTGGGGGCGCCCTTCTTCTCACTGCAAAACCGCCGTGAACTGGGTCGTGTCTACGGTTCGTAAGCGGTTCACTTGGTTGCAGTTCTGGGGCGTGCAACTTTTTCGCTGCACAGGGACAGTAACGAGGAAAACTGCACTTTGGCTGTGTTAACTTCAAATCAGGCTCCGCCTTGAAATCAGTTTTAGCGGCTGCCGGCCTTTACTGTATTGAAAAAACTGAATGTCTGTTTTTGGGGTGGAAACTCATGTTACGTCAACACAGCCAAAGTGCAGTCTTCCTCGTTACTGTCCCTGTGCAGTGGAAAAGTTGCACGCCCCGGACCTGCAACCAAGTGAACCGCTTACGAACCGTAGTCGTGTCCACCTGTACCGTGATCAACTGCAACTCTACCTGCGAGGACAACGGACACTGCTTGAGGTGATCACTGCAAAAAGCGCCTCCATTGGCGCCCACTTTAGGGCGACGATGAGTGCTATCGATCTGAATCAAGACGGCTTTAATGGTTTGGAAGGCATTTGAAAAGGGAGTAAAAACTAACTCTTTTTTCAGACGCAGACGTCATCATCAGTGCTCCTTTTGAGGCAACCTTCAAAGACTTCAGCGGCGTCATTTACATCTACTACAGAAGACACCAAGAGGCCTCGATACTGATCCTAATCATGTCATTGTGAGTTGTTGTACAGCTCAAGTTGTTTTCGTACCTGTTTTAACTTAAACTCTCTCTCTCAGAGGATAGACGCCCAGTCAGTCTCAAAGACGCCGCTGCGAGGTTTCGGCTACAGTCTGTGGACGGCGACTGACGTGGACCAGAATGGGTACGGCGATGTGGTGGCCGGCTCGGTGCTCTCCGAACAGGTCACCACATCGCCGTACCCATTCCCATCATCATTCGCCTCAGTCTGAGCATGCACTTTGACCGAAAGGGCATCAACCTGACGGACACCCGAGGCTGCAATGGTGAGAGCGCCTGCTTTCGCGTCAGCTTTTGCCTGGGCACGGGCACCAGTCGACTCCTTCAGGATGACCTCTCCTACTCGGTGGAGTTTGTGGTCACCGATCGGAAGCTGCGCCGGGTGGTGGTCGACCGCAGCAGCACATCAGGTCATCAACACTCGAGAAAACAGTGTGTCTGCCGGCAGGGCGAACGCGCCTTCTTTTTGCAGGTGATGAAGAAGGAGGACCTCTACGACATTACGACGCCCATTGAGATGCCCATTGAGATGACCATGACGGCCACGCTGCTGAGGCCGTTGACGAAGCAGTTCTGCAGGTGGTGTCCGGTGGCGAACCCGGTCACCATCACTGGAGAAGTCAGTTGGTTGGGATAACTCTCTCTCTCTCTGCTTTTTGACTATGTATGAGAAAGAAAAGTGCCACCTACTCACCTATTGACCTGTTGACCAGATTGGCTTTGAGCACGGCTGTGCGAAGAAGGTGGCGTCAGTCAGCTGAACCGGTTGAGCTGTATGATCTGCACTCGGAACTCCGATGTGTTCTGTGTGGGCCAGTGCAGAAAAGCGACAAAGTTGTTGAGGGCTTGAAAAAAAAGTGTTAAAACTAGAGTGGATTTTCTAGTTAATCAACAAGTGGTTTTGGAAACAAACTTACATTGGTAGAAGCGGCTGTTTTCAGAGCAGATGAGAAACAGGGATACGGGGAAAACTAAAAAGAAACGAGCGAACAAAAATTAGAAAGATGAAGTTTTCCGAAATCAAATCAAAACCTAAATCACTTGGTGGAAGTATCGAGAAGAAGTTTGAGAATGTGATGGGATGCGAATCACAGAGGCAACAACAGAGACGCTGAGCTAAACAGTGCTCTACTGCGGCAAACTGGTGCTCTCTGCTTTTTCACTTGCACGACTGCAAAGTAAGCCAAGTCACCGACTACGCAGCAATGTTTGGGGATGATGCAATCGTTTCAGTTGCTGCTGCTGCTGTTGCTGCTGGGGTAGTCAAGTGGATAAGCGGTCAGAGCTGATCAGCCTAGGCTGCATTTACAAAGTAATTCTAAACATTGAGAATAGCCGTTTCAAACTGATGGCAACGTTGAATGGCACTTAGAAACAAACCCGAAAAATACTCTCAAACACTCAATTCCTCTTGGAAAAATTTATTTGTTTGCTTCAGCTTAGCATCATTTACGTCCTCTGCGAACTAGCCACCTGGCTGCACTTGGCGTCAGCAATAGGCGACTCGGCAATGCCAAGCTGGCACACCCGAACACGTAAACAACACCTCACACAGCCGTTGTTTGCATCTGAAGCCAGCGGTGAGTACTTTACTAGCTCCAAGGCCCTAGCTTTGGCACCTGTGAACTGTCATACTCAAACTATAAATTACATTCTTTAAGTAGAGCAGCTTTTTTAAAAGCTACTCAAAAGGCGTCATAATGGACACTGTCAATTCGCTTGAAGAATCAGCCGGTGGCTCAAACGGCATTAACGTCATAATTGTAAGCTAGTGACTAAATTAATCAAGTTAATGTTTCAAGTACACTATTTTTTCACTAATTATTTTACGCATTTTTTAGGAGTCGGTTGTTTGCGAAATGCGAGAAACGATGCACGGGCTTTCACAAAAACTTAAATTGTTTTTCGCTGGAAAAGAGCGAAAAAACACTCGCGATGTTGGTGTTCAATCTGGTACTGCACTAAACTTTTACCACTAATCACCATTTTCAAAAAAGGGGTTTATTAACCAATTTCCATTTCCTTCTACAGGAGCATCTCTATCATCACTAAGCTTAGCTACTGAAAAAGTTTCTCCGATTGCCGACATTTCAGAAACTCCTACTTCCTTTAAGGAGTTCATACTCCGCTATGTGTCATTCCTTGCACTGTCTTTGTTCTCCGCTCGAAAACTGTGCTCGGTTGACTCTGCCTTTGCTGTGACTGCAAAAAACGGGAAATACGCTTCAGGATTCGTTTCTACTCTAGAGGACAAAATGAAAAAGATCGGCAACACTACGCAATTGAGCTCAGTTGTGAGCACAAAAAAGCCAGACAGTTCTTCACTTTCCATTGACCAGAAGCGTTTTCTAGTTTGGACTCGCAAGAAAGTTCTTAAGCAACTTGAAGATCGATGCTTTCGGCATTTAAGCCTCTCCTCCAATCAGACTCCACTGCCTCTTCAAGCCCGATCCGAACTTTTGGAACCGCCTCAAAACCCTTCCCTGAACTGCTCACCTAGCACTGACCATCATATGTGCGAGCCTCTGCAAAATCATTTGCCGTTTTCTGGCCTTTCAGCTCAAACGACTAAGAGAGCTGCTGCTGCGTCCTCCTTGCCTTCCATGAATTCTTCTTATCCGATTACGACTTCTCTTCTCACTGCTGCTCCGGTTTCGTCGGCTTCTATTGGTTCTGCACCTGCTCCAAGGTTTCCAATGCTGCCTAAGCCTAAACGATATAAGTACAAATACTTTTGTCTGCAATGCCACAACTTTCAACGTTCCAAAAAAATGCTCGTTGGAAAGCACATTCTCGAGAGGCACCAGGCTTGGATGGAATCGATGAGAGTGCCAATCGCCGTATATGATCAAATGACCGTTAAGCAGCGAAAAATGCTGCTTTATAAAAAAGTAGGCCGAAGAAACCTTTGAACTTGAAGTTGCTATTAGAAGGGTAAACAACTGAGCTGACAGTAAGTTGGAATTTTGTTTTTAATCTTGCATTTTGATGTAAACTAATTGTTTCATTTTAGACAGGTCATTTCTGGAAAGCACCGCAGTGGACGAGCATTTACACTGACCCGTACATACAAACTTGGAAACATTTGTTAAGTATCATTTTATCAAGTTTTGTTTCACACATTTTATTACTTCTTTATGCATGAACACACACACACACACACACAGATATTTTTGATGCAGCATTTCTACTTCAGCGTTATTACAATGAGTTTACTGCAATGTTATTTTATTGATATTGACAAAATGCTACCAAAATGAACCATAATTATAATTGAACAGCAGACACACACATTTGAAAATTTTTCATTACTTCTCTATACAGAAACAAATATCTAATTAAACACACATTTTGTTACAAAATCATTTGTTTATATAAATAATTTGCTACAAATCTATTCAATTGATAGTATACTGGTTGCTAAAAAGTAGTCATCGGTTTACTGATTAGCGCTTCCCGAATCGAGGTGGAATGCTGAGAGTTCCTTCCAATTTGGGCTCCTCTTCTGAGGTGTCCTTTTCACTGTCACTGAAGAATCCTCGGTTACCCTGCTTAAATTGAATGATCCGAGCCAGTTTCTTTTTCCAATCAGTGAACAGTTTGTCGTTGTCTGTTTTGATGATAGTCGGCACAACGTTGATCTTATCGTTGACTGGCAGTTTGACAACTGCATCCTCTGAATCTAGTAGTAAAGAAGTAATGACAGATTTTAGTTTGATACATCAAAATTTATGTTGTTACAAATTACTTACTTAGACTAGGCAAACCGTACTCCATTGGAGGCAAAATCAGTAGCTTTAGATTGCTTTCAATTTTGTTTTCTGGCAGGGGCTTCTTCTTTCTTTTGAGAAGGCTAATGATGTTTGGGGTGTCCTCTAATTTGAAACTATTTTTTGCATCAAAATCAGTTTTAGCTGGAGTTTCAAAGATAGTAGTCGCCATTTGAGGAAACACTGACTCCGGCTCCAAATAATCATTGTCAGTTTTGAGCGCTGTAAAGGAAAATGCGGCAAAAAATTTAAAATTTGAAGTAAAAGAAGAAAACAAAAACAATTTTTTAGATCTAAAATACGTACCGTTTCCGTAGTCATACTCTTGGCGGCTGTCAAAGAAGAACGGTGTATGGTAAGATTTTGCCTCAGTGAAGAAACTTCCATAAGTTAGAGTCAGCAGAATTACAAACACAAAGAAGTGCATTTTGTTGTGATGAAATGTCTTGACTTAAAAATCAAAGTATTTGGTTGATTCACTGGCCGCTGTTGTGAGCAAACGCTTCTGACTGACTTGCAACTCACTAGCACAATCTTTTATACGATTCTTAAAAGGAGTGAATTCAGGATTCCTTGTGTCCAACAGCCAAACGCCTAAACTAATTAAAAAGGGGTGCACCAATTTGTTTTTTAATTAAAGTTTTATTGCTAGCGCTTTAACTTTATACTATCACCATTAGTTCTGATTAAAACTTGACTAATTTGCATACAAAAGCATTCTTAATTGTTCTTTTTCCAAAAAAACCAGTTTTCACTAAACTCCTCAACCAAATCAATTTTTATTGTAGTGCTAGTTGGCTATATGGCACAAATTGAAATATATTTTAATCAAGGGTTCAAACTGATTTGTTATAAATTGCAAAAATATTTAAATCAATGTATTTTGCACTTTTCTAAAATCCAATCTACGCAATTAAAAATGACTGCGCAGTTTTAATTTGCGTTGTCTGCTTTATTCATTAGCTCTAATTAGCAAAACAAAACCTATTCGTTTGTTATCATCGTTCTTTTTGTTTTAAAAACTTCAAATGCAATTTTTTACTGGTCACCTGCGTTAAAAAAGTATCTGTAGCGGTCATGGCTGAACCACTACATATCCATAAATACAGTAGCCCACTGGAAACTGGCCTGGATCGGCGCCGGAAACGGCCCTAGAGGTTGAGCTGTTGCTGGTAATGGCGACGATGATAATTTGGTGCCCATCGATGAGGTGATCGCCTACCTGGAGCTAACCAGCAAACTGCGTGCCCGTCTGAATGGCATCGCCATCACCGGCGAAAGAGACGTTTTTTAAAAAAACAAAACAGTATTTTGAAGAGAAACAGATGATGATCATACCTGCTTTGGTTAGTGGGCAGCACTTTTGATTGAAAGGTGCAAAATTCAATTCAATCATGTGGAACAAAGTTGCCTAGCAACTGAGGAAGCAAATGAGCCGAAAACAATGGTTGATTGAAATCCATCATTTGCTGAGTGCAATCCGCTCTGTATACAAGTTTTAAACAAACACCAATTTTTTATTTTATTCATTTTAATGCATTGTCCAATAGCAGCAATACTATTTTCACCGTTTGATTTTTGAAAATCAGCATTTTTGTTTTTTGCTGAAAGTGACTGTTTGATTATTTGAAATCTCGTGCAACAAAAGTAAACAAATAAATTGGCCTTTTGGTTAAACAGAAAAACAGGCAACAATGAGTGAACACAACCAAGTCGACGAACAGGTCAATCTTTCCCCAAAACAACAATTGACTGTGGAGGAGAAAAACGAAATAGTCGATGCCGTTTTTGCTCACGCCCCCGTCGGCACACTACTACGCCGCATCATTGACAAGGCACTGTGCAACAACAAGCCCATGTTTCTCACTGGTTTCATCTTTTGTGCCGACATTGATCCGAACCTGTTGGCGGTTACCGTGGGCCGTCGCCGTCATATTGTTGAAAAGGTTCAGAAGCAGAACCGGGGAACCACCAGCTCTCAGCTGTCGTACCAATCGGAATGCACCAACTACACGACCGTCATTGAGGGAAAGCCAGTTTGCGCCTTCTTTCAGTACTTCTTCTTTCTGGCACAATGCGTCAACGGGGAGAACGGCAGCTCGGCGACTGCTTTCGCTGATCGGCAGATGCAGATTGAGATCAGCTCGGAGCTGTTTCCGCGAGCTGAATGCTCAGGTCGGCTGATGCTCCCCTTTGGACTTCCCTCACAGCTGAGCGTTCGAGCTGTCAACAATGACCAGACTATTTCGACTGACATCATTCCCCTGATTCGCTTCACCGCCCGTCAGCTGCCGCCCGAACTGAGTGAACAGGAGCTGGTCAGCATCGGCGAGGCCCTGTTCCGAAACCACGAGCACAATCCTCTCAGTGTCTTTCTCAGCAACCTCGTTGCCGCCACTGCCGTCTTTCGCACCTTTGCCGGCGTCCAACGGCCACTTCAGCTGGGCTTTCTCATCTCCTCCAACCGCTACGGAAGTAAGCTGAACGTGGAGGTGATGAGTCGTGCCAGTCTGGAGCGCTACATCGCCTCCAACACTCTCAACCAAGAGTTTGTCCGCCGAGATGATTTCAACACCATCCGAATGAGACACGCCGAGTTTGACACGCAGAACATCTTTTACGTCAGCAAGCGCCGAGGCTCGTGCGACTTTGGCGTCGTTCCCTATGAAGAACGCCCACTGCAACTTCAGGTGATGGTCGACCTGTTGCGTGGCCGAGTTCGACCGCACAGTGGTCGGCCAGCAGGCCATCTGCTGTACCTCGTCAGTGGACGTCCGGTTTGCTTGCCAGCCCCCTGTGTCATTGCCTGGATTCCCAATTGTCCTTGGGCAATTTCCGTTAAGATTTCGTGTCTGTATTCGCTCTGATAAAAAATTATTATGTTTTAACATTTGCGAAAGTTTGTTGTACCATCGCTCCAACCAACAAAACTTACTGTTGCAAAGTCAAATCTATTTTAATAAGATTTGATTAC
>JAALOO010001107.1_pt1 | contig 10129 bp, 11 predicted proteins | sample 7257641 | NCBI WGS metagenome assembly JAALOO01 (sample SAMN14085613, study PRJNA598686) | mite metagenome | biome: ENVO:01001000; feature: ENVO:01001002; material: ENVO:01001226; isolation source: single female mite from University of Michigan culture on fish food culture... ... | reverse complement strand
AGGCGACGTAGTAGCTGAAGGAGAAGGTGCACCCGCCCCCGGAGTGGCCAAAGGCAACCGAGTTGAGGTAAGCGGTGGAGCTGACGCCGTCGCGCAGCTCAGAGCGGACGACGCCGTCTACGCCGATGGCCCACGACAGTCGGCCCTCGCTGCTGTCACGCCACCCACTGAGGAAGCTGCTCTCGCCGCACTGGCTTTCATCTGCCCCGTCATCGCAATCTCGGTAGAAATCGCAGCTGATGATGGGGGGAGGGAAGGGTTAGAAATTAGCTTTAAAAACATTTCAGCTACTTACACTTCATCTCGGGGAATGCACAGCGCAGTGTCACAATTGAACTGATTGCCCGGACAGTAGCCAGGCTTCTGCGTGGTGACCGGGAAGGGCGTGTAGTTGGGAATGGTGACCGCCGTCTTCGGATCGGCGGGTGTACAGGCCGAGGTGAAGCTGAAGTCATCCAGGCCCCAGATGCCGTAGGTGTCCTTGCCGGGCACCACCTCCACCACCACGTAGAAGGGCGTGGCAGGCGTGTCAATCAGCGGCACCTCCAGTCGCTCAAAGGTGTGACTGCGAACGTCTGCCACTTGGGCGTACCGGAAGAGCGCCCCCTGCTCGCTGAACTTGAGGTACACGTTGAGTGTGCCAATCTGTGAGCCGGTGTTGGCGCCCATCACCAGCGCCTTACTCTGGTAGGTGAAGTAGAGGCGCAGTGTGCAGAAGCCCTGGGTGTGGTCGGCCACCATCAGCGGACTCTCCACTCGTCCCACCGCCTTCTGCTGGTTCCACAGGTACAGCACGTGGCCGAATTCATTGTTGAGCGTGTGGTCGCGCTTAATTCCGTAGGCGTAGTCATCGAGGTCGTCCACTGCTCCCCAGCGAAGGCCGTTCAGCGCTCCCAACGTGGGCGATGACTTATTGTTCTGGTTGAGGTTGTGTAGGTGCGGCCGAATCAACCAGTTACAGGTGCCCGACTCAAAGTCGCAGCGAAGTGGGGCGCGAGTGTTCGCATCGCAGTACTTCGCAGACTCATCCCCACCGCAGTCATCCTAGAAAAGAAGATAAGCTAAAAGTGTTTTTGAAATTAAAATTCAATAAGTGTCTTACATTGTAGTCGCAGAGCTGCAAAGTTTACAAAAAAGTTTTTAAGTAAAAAATTAACAAAAATCTCACAATCTCTTACTTTATCCTCGCCAAAGCAGAACTTGCGCCCCGAGTCACAGGCGTACTTGTTGGAGGCCACCCCACAGGAGAACCGGTCCGGACTGGCCACCACCGCCGGCATGCACATCTGCTGGAAGAAGTGCAGCTCATCAATGGCCACCGCACCGCCGCCCTGGCGAATCTTCAGCCGTGCATTGATCTGCAGTTTGAACCGCCCTCGTATTCGGCCCACATTGAGCACCGGCGATGACCAGTAGCGCATCTGGTCGGCCTGCGTCGCCTCCTCGCGGTAAATCTCCACACCGAGCGGGTTGTCCGGCCGCAGGATGTTGACGCGAACCAGCGCCTGGCGGTCCTTCGGGTCGGTGATGAAGAGGTAGAAGCGAAAGCTGCACAGCGAGTCGGCGTTCTGCAGCCACGGGCTCTCGTAGTTCGCTTCGGGGTTGTCGACGAAGGGCCCCGGGGCGTCCCACAGTCGCAGGTAGGTGCCCTGGTAGTCGTTGGAGACGCGGTGGTCGCGAATGGGCACCATCCGCTTGAAGGGACTGCGCTCCGGGTGGGCGAGGTCCACCTTGAGGAAGGTCGAGGTGACGTTCCTCACCACCCAGGCGCAGCTGGCAGAGGGGCTGAAGGTGCAGTCGTAGCCGCAGTTGGCCTCGTCTAAGCCTGAGGGGCAATTTTTCACAAAGTCGCATCTCTGCAAAAAAATCGAAATAGGAAAACTCAGTAGTACTCCCCCACTCATAAGCTCACCTTGGTCATGGGCACATAGTCGGCCTTGCTCTTTGGATTAGCCACACAGGGAAACTGACTGTGCTTGGGCGGCTTTCCGCAGCTACCCTCCACAAAGCTGATATCATCAATGGCAATAAACTGTCCCTTCTGCTGTGCAGAGTTGGTGGCAATGAATCCGGTAAACTGGAGCATCATCTTCGAGCCGGTCTTTGTCACCGTCAGCTGGTGCTTCGCCCAGCTGCGGTCTCTCCGGTCTGCAGTCCACGATTTGCCGTCAATCTGGGCGATGGGCGTGGCGTTCATCGTCGTCGGGTGAGTGGGGTCGGCGCCGACGTTGAGGTGCGCCAGCTCGACGGTCATGTACGGCATCGAGTTGCTGTCCTTGCCGCCGAGGTAGTAGTAGAAGGTGAGGCACATTGGCTTGCTGATGGTGAAATACGGTGTGTAGAGGCTGGCCGATGGTCCTGAAGTAAAATGAAGAAAATTAAAAGCAGTTAATACAAACGATAAAACTTACCCTTATCAATGTACGCAAAGACGCCGTACTTTCCGATGGTGTGATCTCCCGGAAGAGCCGCCTTTCCGTCCCGCTCCAGCGCCCTCTCGTGTCCCCTAGCCCACATGCTCATGTTGAGATTGTGCATTCGGTACACTAGGTCGCCTAGATTGGCGTAGTCGCAGAAGCCGGTCTCAAAGTCACAGGAACCAATCGGCTGACAGAACTCCTTGATTTCCACGTCGTCAATGGCCACTCGGTAGGTGTCCCCCCAGCCGCTGCCTCGCTTCACCTCAATGACAAACTGAAAGTCCATGTCAAAGTAGTGCCGCTCCAGGGGGATCTGGTTGAACATCCACCCGTTCAGGTCGCTGTTCACCTCCGACTTGAGGAGGTACCGCAGATTGTCGAGGCCATTGTAGAGGACGTAGACGTTCAGCGAGCCGACGTTGTCGCCGAAAAAGTAGTACCAAAACTGGAGGCACTTCTTGTCCGGCCGAGTGACCGGCGAGATGAGCGCCGCTGAAAGCCCGGTCGAGTCGTATCCCGAGGCATTAAGGTACATGTAATTGCCGTAGATGGTGGCGGTGCTGTGGTCGACGATGGGCAGCGAGGCGTTGACGCTCGTCCGGGCAAAGTTCAAATCAAAGGCGGAGGTGATGTGAAAACGAAGGGGCAGCGAGACGTTGTTGTCCCAGCCGCAGCCATCCGTCTGAAAGTCGCAAAAGCCCTCATAGGAACAGCGGCCGACGTTGACGCCAATGTCGTCGAGGGCGACGTAGCCGGCCACCGGGTCATTGGTGCCGGCGGTAAAGTACAGGTAGAAGTCGTCGAAGAACTCAATGGTAGTCGTCTTGTGGCGCCAGGTCGGGCCGAAGGTGCCCTCCAGGTGGACCGCCGTCTGGAGGGTGTCATTGGTGCTGGACATGGCGGAGACGTTCAGCCAGTTAACCGTCTGTCCGTTGAGGACGTACCAGAAGTCGACGCAAACGGCGGCGATGGTGGCGTTGGGGAACATGTCAGGGCTGATGGTCTTCGTGGCCTGAGCTAGGGCGTAGTGCGGCGGCTGAGCGAGCGGCGTGGCCAGCTCGAGGAAGCCGCCGTCCCAGGAGTGGGTGCTGTGGTCGGTGAGCGGGCCGAGGAGGTTGCTCGGGCTGGGGTGGCCGATGGTGAAGGCGGCGCCGTGCGAGCGGTTGACGTAGTAGTTGCAGGTGTTCACCTCAAAGGAGCACTCGTAGTCGAAAAGCTCCGTCTCCGGGGGCAGCTTCGGGTCGCCCGGGTGATTCGGATCCACCGGCTTCGGGTGGTAGCCGCACTTGTACGGCTGCAGGCTGATGTCGTCAATGGCCACCCCCTGGTTGGGCACAAACCCAAAGGGCGTCACGGTGATGCCCAGGTAGTAGATCTCGTAGTTGGCGTCGCCGGCGATGTTCATCTGGTGGTGCTGCCACCCCGAGCTGCTGCTGCTGCTGCCGTTGCCGTTTCCACCGGCCTTGATGGAGGTCAGCTGGTTGTTGCCGTCCATGTTGTAGAGGTAGACGTCGACGCGAACACTATTGTTTGACACATTGGTGAAGTACGTCCAGAAGCTGAAGCACCAGTTCTGGTGGCCGTCAAAGTCCTCCGACTTGATGCTGGCCACCATCTGCTGTTTGCTGTGAAAGCAGAAGTTCATGAAGTGGCCGTTCCGCGAGAGAAAGGTGTGATCGGTGGGCGGGCCGTTGCAGTAGTGGACGCGTCGCCGGTCAGAGGCCGCCTGCTGTCGCTCAAAGGGCGCCATGCTGAGGTCGCCGTCCAGGTACCACCCACAGTTATCAAACTCCATGTCGCAGCTGACCGCCGGCCGACAGCGGTCATTGCTGATGGAGATGTCGTCCAGCGAGATGAAGCCGTAGTCGACGTCGGAGCCGCCGGTGGCGATAAAGTTCACCACCGATTCGTCCAGAGGAGGGAGGGTCAGCTGGACGCGGCGCCAACTGCCGCCGAGCAGCAGCGTCGACTGTCCGCGAAAGACGTACCCGTTGCGCTTGTCGACGTCCAGGTCGGGAGCTGAGAAGCCCGAGTGGTGGTACACCTCCAGGCTGCCGACGTTGTCGTCGCTGATGTAGTACCAGAAGACGAGGCACCGGTAGCCGGACCACTCGGAGTCGGCGGAGGTGAGCATGCTGATGTCGCCCTCCGAGTGCGGAATGTAGAGCATCATGTGGCCGTTCAGTGTCCCGGTGGAGTGGTCGGCGAAGGTCATCGAGGTAAGATCCTGCATGCGCTGGGCGGTGGTCAGCACCCAGGTGGAGTTGCTCGAGCTGGAGTTGGAGATGCTGTAGCCGCAGGCGCCCTCCTCAAAGTTGCACAGCGGAAAGCGGCACCGGCCGTCTGAAAGTAAAAAGATAAAGAGGGTAAGTGTGAACCTCGAGTAGGTTCAAGAAATGAAGCCCACTTACACTTCATCTTGACGTCATCAATGGCGATGATCCCACCGGGGTCTTCCACTTCCGCCTCAATGCTGAGCGTGAAATGAAAGCCAAATTTGAAAGCGAGCACGTCTGCCTGCTTGAACTTCCACACGCCGCCGCTCGGTCCGGTGAGGATGTCCCGATTGCGCGTCCCCCCGCCCTGACTGGTGATGCTCAGCTGGAGGAAACTGGCGCCGTCCATGTAGTACCAGAGGGAGAGACAGACGGCGGAGTCGAGCACCGGAGAGGTCATGATGGCGATGGGCGACTGGTTGCCGGTGACATTGCCCGCCGCCGTCCAGGCGTAGTGCCCCGCGGCGGTGCCCGTCGTGTGGTCGGCCGTCGGCAGGTACAGCTGGCCGGAGGTGGGGGCGAGCACGTCCATGCCGCGGGCAATGTTCCACTGAAGGGGACTGCTGGCGTTCAGCCGCCACAGACAGAAGTTGCCGCCCTCAAAGTCGCAGTCCAGGACGGTCCGCTTTGGGTTGCAATTCTCAAAGTGAACTGACTGAATGGCGATGGAGGCGCCCACAGGCATCGGAGAGCTGGTGAGCGAGAGGACGTACTTGCCGTGGTAGGGAATGCCGTGCGAGGCGGCCGCCGGGCGAATGTCCACCACCACTGCGGTGAAGGGCGCAGAGGCGTTCAGTTCGGAGGGGCGAATGTGGCTTAGGGTGGTGCTGGTATCTGATTCTGAGGCAATCAAAGAACAGAAGGTTATGGTTGAAGAAGCAGTGCAACACTTAACTTACTCATCTTCGCCTCGACGTAGAGAAAGATGTCGCCGTTCTTCGGCAGCATGCTCAGCATCATCACCATTTTGCAGTTGTAGGCGGGCGTGCGCAGGTTAGGACTGGTCAGACTGAAGCTAGTGCCGCCGGTAGTGACCGTGGCCGTCCTCAGGGCGCCATTCGCCACCGTCCACTTGTTCTTGAAGCCGACGCTGTTGGTCCAGCCGCCGCACTCGGAACTGTTCACTGTGAAAAGGGAGATTGTGAAGGCAGGTGAGGAAAATGATAATCATTAGAAGCAGCAGGACTTACTCTTTCGAAAGTCGCACGTTCCGCTCTTCCATTCTTCGCTGCAGTCGACGCAGTCGCAAATGTAATCGCCCACCTGTTTGCAAAAGGTAAGTTAGTTGCTTAAGATTTAGAAGCTCATCCTTTGTTTACCTTAAATCGGTCTATACATTCTAGACTGGTCAGGCACTTGAATTCACTCTTATCACAGTCAAAGGTTTTGTTGCCAGCGGTTGCTGTTGCTGATGCTGCTGGTGAATCAACTTCGAAATCATAGTCGTCTTCGTCATTGGTAAGCTCATTAGGCACATCATCATCACTCCCTTCCCACTCCGCCTTAATTCGATGCGCAAAGAGAAGGAGAAAACAGAGAAACGAAAAGTAAACAGGTAACTTCATTTTTTCACACGCACTTTGGCTCCACTTTTGAAGCGGCCGTCCAAAAGAGGTGGTGGTGGTGAAAAAAATGGCTGCCAACAAGTAGGGTGCATATACTTTATAGTGACTCTATTTGGCTCGAATCTAGTGCAGCGATCGCTGACGCCCACAACTGACGCCAATCTCCCTAGTATCAGCATCAACTCTTACGCCATAGATTGTCAAACGGCGTGGAATTTACTGGTAACACAGTATCTCTCGGGTGCTATCCAGTGCAAACGTAGAGCAAGCGAACAAAGAAGAAAAGAACAATAAGGGGAACAATAATGTGACGCCCTAACTTTGACAACTAATAACAACTGTTGATGATGTTGCTGTCGCAGGCGATTGGGGGCTACCGAAGCTGCTGATAAGTTGAGATCAGTTTGCAGATACGCTTCCAAAGTTGCATGACTGACTAATCGACGGTAAACGACAGCGTTAACTACTTTTTAACTAATAGGAAGTGTCACATTAGCTACGTGATGCTTGATATCAGCTGACCACAAACAGGTGTCGTCATGAAGTACTAGGCTTGAATGAGAAGTTATTCAAAAACTGATATCAGTCGTCAATTTGTCGTTATCGGCAAAGCAGGTAACCTGCTGCAGGTTTCAATTTTCAAGTTTCAAACGTTGTTATGAATCGTACGTTACGTGTTTTGTGAATGGCTCCAAAGTCGTTAAAGAAAAGAACAGCTTGCGTCAGAATTTGCCTCAGAAAGTGCATCGCCAAAAATAGAACACCTCGAAAAAAACGATTTTACAAATTCTAAAATCTGCTCGCGATTACCCTCTGCCATCATCACTTCTTATCGATTATACCTGAATCTGGATCTACCTCGCTGAGAGCATTGAAAACGACAACAAACTTTGCTGCGCCGATAATTGTGTCGTGAAAAGAAAGTTGGCCTGCTTCTTCTGCCCTAAGATGTCTATTGATCCTTCAACAAGCGATATGAAAATCGAATCACTATCGACAAAGATGGAGGAATACGATGAATTTCAAGCTTACTCTCGTAAGCTTCGCCCGCGAAACTTTGTTGGAAAGGTCGTTGCGCGTCATGCCAGCAAAAAACGAGTCAGCTCTGTTGGTGTTAAAGTAGAGAACAATTCAGAAGAGGAGCTTTTTCCTGAAAACATTGAAGTTAAAAGTGGTCCAATCAAAAGGAAAGTGGGACGACCACGCAAAAATTCTATTGCCAGTAAAGTTAACGAAGCTCCTATAAAATTGGAGCCAGAAGAACAACGCAAAGGTCCTATTGCCAATGAAGTAAAAGTGAGTTCAATAAAAAGGAAACGAGGTCGACAGGGCAAACTCATTCGAAAACGGCGCAACTTTCCATTCTATTTCTGTGAAGATTGATCCCACGATCAGTGATGATGAGAAACCCAGCAACAAGCGACGCCGAACGAGCAAATTCACTAGTAAAAAGACGTCCACTCCTTCGGCTTCTGGCGTCAACATTAAAAATGGACCCAGTACTTCTAAAGGCAAAAACATCTTTGAGCAATATCGATTTATTACAAGCAAAAAAAGAATTTTGAATATCCTAAGTATCTCCGCGCAAGTGGAAGAGCCATCCGATCTTGCCGATTTACAGGTTGAAGGTCCCAAAGAGGAGAGCATAACTGTATTTGAGTTTTATACCGGCAACACCAAAGAACCCAAACCGATAGTTCAGCCTGTGTTTGTGCCAAAGGATCAGTATGAAGCCTCAATTTTGATGACTATTACTGTGCCAGAAGCTTTGAACGAAGAGCTTGAAGAGCCAGAAGTTTTAAATGAAGAGCTTGAAGAGCCGTACGATGGGTTCTTTGATGAAAGTACAATCACTGCTTCGGAGACTGATGTCCAGGCGATTCCGAATGACACTCAGCCAAAGAAAAAGATTTGCAAGTTTTTCTGGTACATTTGCTCCTCGTTTTTCAACAATGAAAACTGAAGCGTCTCAAGTCGATCAATATTTCGCCTTAACTTTTCGTACCTTTCTCTCCAGCCAAATGTAATTTCAGCAACACCTCTAGCAGGAAGTACAAACACTGCTTACTTTTCTTACTTTTCTTTTATTTTTTATGCTGTTACCTCTGAATTCCCTACAACTCAACTAGTTCTTGTAACATAAAAAGCATTGAATTGCATAACTTGATTTATGCCATTTCTCAGCGACACCAGTCATTTGAGCTCGACCAAAGAACGCCGGTCTGCTCTGCTCTCAGTGCTAAAATTAGAATAGCCTGCTTTGGTGTCGTTGTGGAGCTTTGGAGAGCTGCTGATCTGTTGCTCACTGTTGACGAGAAGGGCAAGCGACGAGGCCAGAGAAGAGGGGAAAGACAGGGAGAGAGAGAGGGATTGCACGAGTGGAGGCAAGTGTCACTGGTGAGTGCTGGTGATGACATTGGCATCACCACCAGCAGGCCAGCTAGCTTCCACCCGAAGTGTGACTGAAGTGTGTCCGTCACCCTCCGCACTCTCACTCGTCATTCGATCGTCAGTCATCGAGCTGATCAGACGCTCTCCTAATCTGTCGCCTCTCTCACCGATATCTCCTTCTCTCCTCAGCCTCAAAGACCACCATGGCCAGCCTCTTCACCGGCTCACTTCGCCTGGCCGCCTCTCTGCTCCTTCTGCTGGCCTTCCTGCTGACCACCCTGACCACCGGCTCAGCAGGCATCGAGCACGCTCTCTCCCCGGCGCCCACTAGCTTCAGCCTGGTGAATGGCACTAGCAATGGAACTGCCGCTGTTCCCAGCGCTCAAGAGGTGCTCCTGCAACGCGAGCTGAACGCCTTCTTCCTGGACCACTTCTCGCTTGGCCGCTGTGCCGAGGCCATCACCCGCAACAGCTCCTGCCCCGGGGCTGAGCGCCCCTGGGCGGTGCACTTCACCAGCTTCGACCAGTTGAAGGTGAGCTGATGTGATAATTTTGCTTGTGTAGTAATCTAACTAAAACTCTCTGTGGTGCTTCTTTTTTTTGCAGGAAATGTGCACCGACTTGACCACCTTCAGTCGCTGCCTCCGAGGTCGCATCTGCAAGAGCTGCCGCAAGTTCCCCGCCGTGTCCTACTACTGCGGCCTGAAGGCAACTCCCAGCGCCTTGGCCGTCTGCCAAACGATGGTCGCCAGTGCCGAGGAGCAGCCGTCCCTCCTGGGCGCCCATCTGCTCATCTTCGTCACCTTCGCCTTCTTTTCCCTTGCCTTCTACCTCTTCACCCGTCTCTTTTTTTAGAGGTGGTAGAGAAGAGACACTTTTACAACCACACACACACCGAAACAACTGTGTGCGTGCAGACTTTGTAACTGCTAAAGGGAATTGATGATGATGATGATGATATAACCGACGCTTCAATAAAGTATTGATAACCCCTTGCCAGGCGTCAACTCTAATCTTGCTGATAAGCTCAACTAGCAGTGGTCAGTACGACAGTCAAATCGGCTGATAGTTTTTCTGAATGAACAAGAGAGAGAGAGTGGGAGAAAGTTCAGAGGTCAGCGACTACTGTCAAACAGCGGCGGCGGTGATATCACTTTCTCGGAATTTCACGTCAGTGTCTGAAGTCTCTCTTTCTGTGTGGATCTTCAAAGGGAGACCGCTCTTACTCGTGTTTGCCGATGCCTCTGCTGCACAGCACAGAGGCAAGTCTCCAGCCACCCGGTCAGCTCTCTTCATGCTTTTTATTGCTTTCAGGAGCAGCAGCAGCATTGTCACCCGACTCCAGTCTGCCAGCGATTACACTAATGATGGCTAACTGTGCAACAGCAGCATCTGCAGTTGCAGTAGCAGCACTGACCATGAGATACATTGACCAAAGCAAACACCACCGAACAAGCACCATTGGCGCCAGTGCATG
>JAALOO010000740.1_pt4 | contig 10129 bp, 9 predicted proteins | sample 7257641 | NCBI WGS metagenome assembly JAALOO01 (sample SAMN14085613, study PRJNA598686) | mite metagenome | biome: ENVO:01001000; feature: ENVO:01001002; material: ENVO:01001226; isolation source: single female mite from University of Michigan culture on fish food culture... ... | reverse complement strand
GTGTCCATCACCACTAATCACTTGAACAATCCCTGTGTAGGCAAGAACAAGGTGGCTGCTCAAAACTGTCGCAAGCGAAAGCTTGACCAGATTATGGGCCTGCAGACAGAGGTGGACACGATGTTCAATCAGAAGGACCACCTTGAGAATCAGTACAATCAGCTGATGATGCTTCGGGAAATGGCGCGTGACAAGTACGCCAAGCTGTACCAGTTTGTGGTGGAGGCGTCTTCGTCGCGCCAGCACTTTGAGCTCACCGCTAGTCCTCCTGGTTTCCCCGACAAGGACTCCTCCTCCAATGAAGTGCAACTGAACGATAATGTGAGCAACTCCTTTGCTGTCTCCTCCAATCTCACCTCAACGGTACCGGTGTCTTCGTACGGTGTGCAAGGCGAGTATAGCAAGCAGGAGTAGTCGTGTCCTCTTCACCTTCTTCTCCTCCCCCTCAAAACTCTCAAGTCTCCTGTTTTATCTCAAGTGCAAACACTCTTTTGCCTACCCCGGTACTTCAGACTGTCTCAATGTGATATATGTATTTTAGTAGTTGACCTCAAATATTCTCCTCTTCGTCTCCATCCTCTTGTAAATAGCCCTTTCCCCCCTCCCTTCCCATTTTACAACTGACAGTTGCTATATTCATCTCATATAACAACATGACTTATTGCAGCCGCTAACTTTTATACAACAATTTTGCTACTTGTTACGGGATAACAGATTACAGCAATGATTCTCCCTCTCACACACACATTCACTCGCTTGTATTATTCACACCAATTTTGTAATATATTATTTTCCTATGCCTCCACCCAAACCACACACACCCCTTCCTACATTCACATTTGGTTGCTGGTAAAACACACACATTTATATTTTTGTATTTATAGTCCACACTTGTTCTACTGTCACATCCCCCAATTAACCGGTGTCGTCTCATGTTCACAGCTGTACATAAACATCTTTCGTCTCGCAAAGCAATGGTGACAATATTATTAATAAATGACACAAATTACTTTATTGTGTGTGCGGTTTGCTAAATTTACAAGTTTAAATGTGTGTGTATCATAATTATTATCTTCTATAAAAAGAATCTCCTCGAAAACGAAATCAGTTGAAATGGCCAATCTTTGAGATGTTTCCTCCTTTTATCAATCTTCAAAGGCTTGCGAGAGCAGGAAATTGGCGGCCATGTTTTCATTTTTATCACACGCAAAGTAGGCCTGGAGGGCCAAATACTCTGGAAATCCCAACGCCTTGAGCTGAGGAAAAAGCAAAGGTCAAGTTGTTAAAATGTTAAAAGCGTCCTGAAGTATATTTTCCACTTACTCGGTCAACAGCTTCCTTCTCCTCAGTTGAAAGCCGATGATGAGAGCCAATCAGACTTTCCAGACTTGCAGCAGCCTCAGCAGCCTCAGCATTTGCGGCACCAGGCCCAGCAGCTGGAATAACTGGAGGCAAAGGCTCGTTTGAGTTGATCATTCGCAGAAAATCTTCCTGGTTCTGGTTGATCATGTCCATGAGTTGAGGGTTGTTGCGGCCAATTTGCTGCATCAGAGTGTTAAGAAGTGCAGGGTTTTGCTGAACAGCCTGTCGCATTTGCTGAAACTGAGGTTGAGCCATTAGAAATTCCAAAGGGTTTCCACCGCCACCGCCGGCGCCACTTTCTCCACGGCCAGCGGCAGCTGCAGGGGCCCCGGCTCCAGCAGAGGCCGGAGCTCCACCGGCAGCCGGAGGGACATTGCCAGCGGCTGGAGCGCCGCCACCTTCTTCCAAATCAACTGGAATGCCTGAGAGAAGATACTCGACAGCACGGTCTGGATTGTTGAAGCTAGCACGGAGGGCACGTTCCACCTCAGGTCGTCCGTATCCCATTTCGACCAGTTGCGCGACAATGCGCTCATAATCGCTGCCAATGACAATGGTCGACTCGGCAGCAATGGAAGAGGAAGCGGTGGCGGCTCCGCCGGCTGAGGCTGTGCCTCGAGTGGGAGAATCCGGGGGAGTTGGTTCAGCAGCGGGCTGGCTAGCCTTGGGCGGAGGGTTTGCCGCAGCTGGAGCCGGTTTGGGCTTGGTCACCATAACAACGACAAACTTGCTCTCGTCATATGAGCAGGACTTCAGGACATCATTGTCGCCCCAAATTTTGCCTTGTAAGGTGTGAAAGAAAAGAATGAGTGAAATGAGAACACAGTTGACATTGAACATACCCGAGTAGATGAGTTTCATCCAGTCGGCATTGTAATCGGCTCCCTTTGAAGACTGAATCTTTTCTTTGAGGTTTCGCACCTAAAGATGAATAAGCACTTTTGTTTACTGCTGTGAATGGACACGAGACTGGGAGATAACAAACCGTTTCGTTTTCGTCAATTTCCACGTCGAATTGACTCTGCTGCAGGGTCTTGAGTGTGATCTTCATCTTGTGCTAAAGTGGAGGTTGTCAAGACCTCGAAGTGAAGAAGTAAGGCCAAGAAGATGCAAATTGTAATGTCGAGATTGCCAGTGAACTCCGCAGTGAGTGTGCTTTGCAACAACAATGCTTTTTTCACACTCGGCGTTCACCCCCTGGGTCGCAATAGTCGCTCAATTTGAGTGCCATTTTCAATTTTGACTCACAAAAGGTCAATTTTGAAACCTTTTACAAGCGAATAAAGAGAAATTTATGCAAAAATAAAGTCTTTCAAAAAGAGGAAAACGCGTTTTTCTAATAATAAAATTGTAATACAAAAAGATGTTTGTCACAAAGAATGAGTGGACGTGTAAAGAGTACAAGTAAAAGACAAGTAGTCGGGGATCATCAGAGATAAGAATAATAAATAAATAAATAATTACAGGTAAAGTACATGTTTCAGAGATAAAGAGAAAGCGAGCAGAGTTGCACTAAACGAAAAAATTGGAAAACAACATTGCATCGGTCACTGGTGAAGCGTGAGAGAAAAGGGGATCGCTGTTGAATGTACAGTGGAGACAGAGTGAATGTGTGGCGGTGGCCGTTGAAATTCTGTTATTGAACTATTCTTTTAAATAAAGTGAAAGGAAAAGGAAAGACTAGCAAGTGTCGACAAAAAAATGATATAAGTAAGGTTTGTTTTGACAGCGCAAAAAATGCACTTCTAAGAATGTAATATTTTAGTTGCATTTCATCTCCTAAAAACTTTTGACTGTTTTTGAAATATATGCCTGTCAGCTAATCAGAATAATTGAAAAATGTGCCTAAAGGTTTGAAAAAATAAAAAGCTAAAAAGTGTCTAAATTCCATATTGATTGACGAGTCGTTCTTTTAGCATCGGAGGAAATTGTTCAGAGAAAGCACGCCAGCTTTCTTCGCCGACTTGGTTTTTCACGCCATGCAAAATCTAAAAAGACAAAAACTGAAAATTAACTAGTAGAGAAAAGATAACGAAAAGATTACCTCAAGAAACATGTTTTTCAAGTCGTCTTTTGGATTATTCCAAGAAGCAACCGCATCACAAAAGTATATGAAATCTTGAATGACCCCAGATGGGTTTACGCTAATCATACTGCAAATGCCGCGAAACGCAGAGTCCTTTTCTTCATTGTCACGAATATTGCGCAGCGAAGAGCACCATGGTCGGATAAACTGTTGCAGGTGAGGCGCAACTTCTTTGGGACATACGAGTCCAAGACGACCAATCGTGATTGCTGCAAAAAGCACATGTCAAGTTGTTATTTTATCTCAATAGTTTTTGGCAAAAACAACGTACCAGTGTTTTCGAGCAGCGTCTTTGGTGTGTCGGCTTGATTGAGGTTAATCACAAGTTGGGGCAAAATTATCGTAATGTAAGGTTGCATTTGTTGTTTGTATTTGACGGATATTTCTCCAATTGCCCAGGTAGCATTGTTGCAAACAGAGATGAACTCAGGCTTCAAGTTTTGCGCCAGAATGGGCATGTACTCGTCTAAAAAAAGGTAAAGCAAAAAAATTGTAGTCCAGAATTGAAAATCCTAGACGTTGGCAACACTTACTGACACAGGGCTCAACATGCACAAAGCTGGCTTTGGTTAGCTCGCCCAACAGTGCAAATGAGCTTTGCCTAACCTCGGGCATTGGGTCCTGTTGAGACAAAAAGCTGTAAATAAAATACAAAAATTTTACTGAAATAAAGTACCTTGATACACTGGTAGAGCAAAGACATTATGCTGCTCTTGGCGATGAGGGGATTCATGTGTTCGACAAGGCCTTCCGCTAGGCCACTCAGGACATCAAGGGCCACAATGAGAAAGTCTTTGTTTGGTGGATCGTACTGTTCTTGGTTTTCAAGAAACATCTGAAAATAAACAATAGAAAAAAGATGATTAAAAAGTGCTTCGCTGAAACTGGTAATGACATGTTTCGACTTGCAAACGATTCAGACAGTACGAATACTTGCAAGCCCTCAGCTAGTTGTCAAGCAGCAATAATAGTCATCATAGAAAGCAAAATCCTTGTAAACGGTTGAAAGAAGTAATTACCGTGTTAAACTTGAGGGTCTGTTCAACCAGCGATAGGCAACGGTTGTACACGGGCTCACAGTAGGGCAAAAATCCCGTTTGAAGGGCTGTAGCTACGCTGGAGAAGCACTGAAACAAACATTTTGAGTAAATTCTGATCATTTATCTAATCAAGGTTTGCTTACTTCAAGTAGTGGAAACAAGTCTTTATCATAGTCGTTTAGAGAGTTCCACTTTTGAATCAGTGGTGGCATCAGCAGTTCAATATAGTCGGGTTTATTCAGGTTGTGGCCTACAGAGTCTGCCAGCGTCCCGATTGCGTCGTAGAGAATCAAAAGATTTTTGTGCTGTAAGCGAAAAAATTGTACATGAGTAGTGGAACGAGAATGAAAACCCTCTGTGTAAAGGCCTACAACAAACAATCAGACAGTACGAATACTTGAAGCTATCAGCGAAAATGATGTCAAGCAACAATGGAAATGTCATCATCTAACTCTAAACTATCAAATAAATATTTAAAGTGTGGACATACCTGGTATTTGCCGAACGCACAGACTAGTGTCTTGAGAATGTACTCGAGGTAGGGAACCAAATCCGTACCTGCTTCTTCCTCAAGAGTGGCAAACGCGCTGCAAGCAGCTTCCTGGACCCTTTTATTTGAATCTAAAATGCGTTTCAAAAGCTAAGCAAAAAAGTGGTTGTTAGTAAAGGGCATTTTCATAGAAGAAAGCTTCCCCACTCACCTCAGTCATTAAAGGTTTGAGATAGCTATCGTGGTTCTGCTGAACAACCCAGTGGGAATATCGACTCAGCGTCCAACAAGTGATGGACCTGACCAGCGCCTTTTTGTCATTCAGACACTGAATCAGGTAGGGTATTAGCTCGTGGAGGTGCTGGATGATGCCCAGCATGCAGCCTTCGGCAATGGCGCCCAGCGCCAGGACGGCTGCCTCCTTGGTGATCCAGTCTTGGTGAAAGAGCGTCTCGCGGAGAATCAACAACACCACCGGCAGCAGATCATCGTGAAAGACATTGGCCAGCAAGTCCAGTGCCGCCGCGGAACACTTGCGCAGATTCCACTCGCTGTTGCCACCGTCGCAATCGTCGTCGTCCTCCTCATCATCAGAGTTGGCCTCATTGTTCTCACTGTCGTCCATTCGAGCGTGTGTTTTCCCCCGGTAGAAGCGCGGCTTAATGTCCTCCTCTTTGTCGGGAATCATCTCGTCCTCCTCCACATCACCCTTGAGGAGTGCAATATCAAGTTCGGAATATTTCATCTTTTGCATTAAAATGGGAACTAGTCGAGAGAGATGGGGCGTGAGAACTTCTCGGCAGATGGGCTGCTCTGCGAGCGTCAACCAAAACTCGCAAGCATCTAGAGCCACGTTGATGTCATTGTCTTGGGTGCTGAGAAGCATAAACTAGAAAAATGGAGAAAAAAGTGTGTCATTAACTCAAGAGCATTACATTTGCAGTAGAAATCAATGTAAAAGGAAAAGGAGTGATATGACGAATAATTTTCTTTCTCTGTCTGACCAGAAGCAAACTGATTTTCACTAATGGCGCGATAGGAAAGGTAGTTTTGATTTGCCTAAAACATATATCCACAATAATTTACCTCGATAATCAGATGAATATGTGGTATCAGTCTATCCATCCGGACTTCAACAAGCAAAACAAATGCCTTGCAAACGTTTTGCCGCACGAGACAATCGGTGTCAGCTGCCAGTTTAAACAGCCCCTAAGTTTTAAAAAAACGTTAAGAGTGGTCAAATCAATAAAGCTTGGTCTCTTACTTCGATAAAGTGGTCAACATAGGTCATCAGTATTTGCGTGCGATTTATTATGAAGTTGTTGATGCAAGAAAGAGCATAAGATCGTATTTTGCTGCTCTGGTGGTTGAAAAATTGAAGAAACTTTGGAATGAGCAGATTCAGTGGACGACGAAACGCCTCAGAGTCGAGCATTTCAGCGCTATCTTCACAGACTTTTTGTAGAATACTAAAAGCACCTTCACATTCGTAATAATCTTCCGAGTCCATCTTTTTCAGTAGAATATCGAAAAGCTCAGGCCATGTTGTCAGTTCTCCTTGTGAGACGATGGAAGTAATCAGGATTCCCACCGTGGCGCGGATCAGTGAGGAAGGGTCGCCTATGCATGTTAAGCTCTCCGCCTTGACGTAGTCGATGACTTCTCTCGGCAACTGACTGTACCGACCCTTGATGTTGTTCTTCAAGATGAGTCCGCTGAGAGATCTCGTGTGTTCATCTTTACAAAGGTAGAGGTGCTTAATTAAAAGGCAAGATTACAAGGCAAAAGCGGTATCGTTACCTTCGTTGCGCATACGTGAAAGCACAAAGACTAAATAGTTGTTAAAGTCGTTAAACTGGTTCAGCTCTTCTAGCCTTTGTTGGACATGATTCTGCGTCTGTACATCTGTTGATTGGGACTGCCGAAGCAGCTGAAGTATTTGGTCCAGCCCGTCTTGTGTCGGTTGCCAGTCCATTTTCATCTTTTTTCACCGCCCACGTTTTGTACCAGTAAAACGGTGGGTTTGAGGTGCTTCCACTGTCGATTTCGCCAAGAGAAATAGAATCAGTTGGCTGGTAATGACTGCCTTTTTGCAGTCGCAGGGGAAATTAGCAAATTAGTTACCTGAGTCGGCGACGAGCGTGCACGCCCGAGCACAGCGTTGGAAATAAACAAAACCGGTCAAAATGGCCTGGTGGATCAGTGCACCAGGGTGCTGGTGCACAGTGGTGGTAGTAAACCGGATGGCCAGGTTGAGGTGATCTTCGAGTGGAGTGATGTCTCTTTCTTCAATGAGATGTGTGTGTGTGTGTGTTTATTGGAAGCAGAACAAATTCTCGTCTACTAGAACTTCTCGTGCTATTGTGCTCGTGCGAGGCACACAGTTTCAGTGAAAGCACTACACATTGCGTTGACACTACCGGTAGTTTTTGCCGACTGGTGGTAATAGTCGACGTAATTTGGAACTAATTAAACCAGGTGGCTCTGCAACTACCTGTGATTAATTTTTAATTTTTCAATTTAATAATTTATTGTTTATTGATTGGCACTGTTGCTAAAAAGCGAAAACAAAGTTTAGTTATAAGGCCATTTTTATAGTAGAAAAGAAGTGAGTTTTGGTCGTTCAACAAGAAGTTGAGTGGAGTTGTGATTTCGGACGCTCAAGTGGTGGTCTTACGGTGAACAAGTGTATCTCAAGGTTTGTGTTAGTGTTAGTTTTGTTGTGTAAAAACTTGAGATTTAAATTTTTTGTGTACAGCGAACATAGGGAAAACATTATTGATAGTGAACGGTAACGGGAAATGCTGACCGGGCTGGCCGAGCCCGCACAAGTTTTTATATAAGCACGCAAGGGCTTTTTTCACGAAATGGATTTGCCTTCTGGGAGTGAAACCCTACCAGCAAAAAGTCGTCCGACTCGCGCTCCAGAACGTATTTCTGTAAACGGAAAAGCAAGTGTCAGAATGTGTCACTGAAAATATCAATCACCCTCTGTCGACAGAACGGTACCTTGAGATCCTCCACTGCTGTGGACACGCCGATGCGCTTTATCTCAGACTCCCGTCTGAGCTGCTCGACGATGCGACGCTGCTGGGCCAGAGAAGACATGTCCAGAATTGGGCTTCGAGAGGTTCTGGTGTCTGGGGCGCGGTGGTTGCTACTGTTGCTGCTGCGATTCAGTCAGGTTCTCGAGCTATGGGCAATGGGCTATGAGTCGACAAGGATGCACTGTGTGGCTGCTCCGAGTGAGCGTATAAATAGAAATTTGTATACAGTATATATGTATGCCAGGAGCGAGAGAGAGAGAGGGAGAGAGAGAGAGGAGAGAAGTACTTCTGGTGAATTGGATTCGACTGCCGTTGTGGACTGATGCATCACTCATTGACGCAGTGGCTGCCACTGGCAGCGCACCTTCCTTCTTTCAACCAGAGATTCTTTCCAGACAAGATCATAGTTTCATGTTTTACTAAATTTTTATGTCAGAAAAAAGTACTGAGCTAACCCTATTGTGTTTTGCCTAAAGGGTATTTTCCACCTTGCAGAAATAAATGGTTAACTATTTTTTAGCAAATCTGATAAAGTCAAATTCTGTGCAAAATGCTATGTTGGTGGTGCAGCGAAAATATTCTGGTAGACTTACAACATTGCATTTGCTGCAAGTTTATTTGAGCAAGAGCCCCTGTCAGGTACTTCTACCTATGTACTATTAAAGTTGCTGATCACTTGAAATTCTTTCTCAACTGATGGCCAAGTTGATTTCCTAATGAATCGCTGGAAAAAAAACTGGACAGCTGTTGTGTAATGTGCTATTTTTATCGATTCGCAAGACAACGTCATCTTCCTCCCTTTTTTCCTCCCGTTACTTTTTTTAAAGCAAAGTGTCTATGCCTGTCAACACGTTGTTATTGTGTGATTGGAGGACAGGCGAGCGAATGTATGCTGGCAATGGTGCAATTGATTTGAAGAGAGCAGCAGTGCCTCGGTGAGCTCTTCGGTAATGGCGGTCGACAGACAGTGCCGATGGCGTCTCTGACCTATTGTGCTGTGGTTAGCGGACACTCTAATGACACTGCCTCCAGACTGCAGATACACACCGAGGGACACCAGTGCACACTTAGACATCGTCTGATCAGACGATCCACCGAAGACACGATGATCCACTTTCGGAGCTTGCACCATTACCTGCGCCATTGTGTATGCTGGCACTGCTGCTTACACTGCTCGTTTGCTCACTTTCTTCCCCCTTCCTCTCCCCTTTCAAATTTCAATTGGCCTGTCATCGGTGAATCGGCGCCAACTGCCACAAATAGTGCCTAATGATTTGTTCAGCGTAGCTGAGCGGCAGTGTGTGTATGTGAGTGTGTGTACACTCTGGGTCTCCTCGGTGCAGTCGAGGACGAGGAAAACATCACTCGGCAACCAGCCATCCTGCTAATGTTCACTACTGACTGACTGCTTGACTCAATCCTCAGTCTCGGCCTTCTTTCCAGTGAAAAGTAACCGGAGAAGAGGCAGGCAATCTCGCGACACTCTGCCAATCGGAAAGACGAGATCGATGGTCCAAGTGAGCGATGGGAGTGAGTAATTCGAGCAGATACTCTTGCACATCCATTCTTTCCTGGCAGCCTTTTTACCCGATTCGCTGAATGACCAAATGTGTGAGTACCAGCGCTGACAGGCTCAGCGAGTGCACTGCAGTCTTTAAACTAGGCTGCAACACACTGCTACAATTTTTTGTCGTGGTTGATGAACGCCACCACAAACGAGCCATTGCCGCCTGTCATTTGACCATTAATTACCACTTTCAGTGGAAGCCATTATTAGAGCAGCACATCACCAACGAGGACTGATGATGCTGTTGCTTGTCATACGGCAGTGCCTAGTGCACTTTATCTGCTTTTACTGCTTCTAGCGCTCAATGAATAGTTGGAACTGTAGTGCACTGCTGGCAAAACGACGATAGTAATCTTATGCAATCGATTAGAGGCGACCATTGCCAATTTTAATATTTCGAATAATGCCACCATTGCGGCACCATTACGCGATGATGTGTGCCAAGTAGCCTTCCAGTATGAATTCACTTTTCTTTTGTCAGTGGCAATGGCATTTGAGCAATCGTCTTTGTCACCTGTCTCTGGACACCTCGACTCT
>JAALOO010002461.1_pt1 | contig 10132 bp, 6 predicted proteins | sample 7257641 | NCBI WGS metagenome assembly JAALOO01 (sample SAMN14085613, study PRJNA598686) | mite metagenome | biome: ENVO:01001000; feature: ENVO:01001002; material: ENVO:01001226; isolation source: single female mite from University of Michigan culture on fish food culture... ... | reverse complement strand
GGTTGACTACCATTACAAGTGTTTCAATGAGAAATGATTTTCCCGTCCCGGCGCCACCAGAGACAAACAGGTAGAACGGTTCGCCTAGTTTGATAAAGCGAAGCACTGCAAGCACCACTTGGCGTTGTTGTGTATTAAGCATCGCCATGCGTCCAGCAATTTCATTAGTCGTCGCCTGTGGCTGCTGCTGCTGCTGCTGCTGTGGCTGCTGTTGTTGTTGCTGCTGCTGTTGCTGCTGCTGGTGGTGACGGGGGTTAAAAAGCTCCTGTCTTGGCTGTTGTTGTGGCAAAGGGAAATTTTCCGCCTCCTCCTCCTCTTCCTCTTCTTCCTCCTCCTCCTCCTCCTCTTCTTCGCTGTCCTCCTCCTCGTCATCAACTTCTTCTCCTTCGCCGTCATCAACTTCTTCTCCTTCGCCGTCATCCTCCTCCTCCTCTTCTTCGCCGTCATCCTCCTCCTCCTCTCCTTCGCCGTCATCCTCCTCCTCCTCTTCTTCGCTGTCTTCTTCCTCCTCTTCCTCATCATCCTCCTCGTTGTTGGCAATTGCTCCAAGAGTGTATTGAGCGCGATTAACCTCTATGGCTCTTTGGTTTCGATTGTAAAGTTGTCGCAGTTCCTCTAGGGATGCAATGGTCAGCTCTGTTTCGTTTCGCCATGGAAGGTAAAGCATTAGCTGCTCTCGGTAGTAGTTCAGCGGATCCGTGTTGAGTTTAAAGTTGCAGAAGCGGATGACTTTCTCCTGTTTCACTCGTTTTTTGTGCACTTTTTGCGAAAACCCTGTAATGGGAAATGTGCCAGGTCTCTCCGCCATGTTTCCTCCACCCTCCTCTTCGGGCTCTTCTCCATCTTCTCCCTCCCCTTCCTCATCCTCCTCTTCATTTTCATCGGCTGCGGCATTAGGTGGTTGATTGCCTCCTCTTCCTCGTTGTGTTTGTGATCGTTTTACCACCTCGTACCAGGCAATTACATCTGCTAGAGTGCAGTTTTCAAGTTGCGCGTCTCGGGCGGCGTAGTAGAGAAGGTCATTGCCCATGTAGATATCGGTGCTGTTGGGGTCCAGACTTCTCAGTGCAGTTCGTGGCTTGAGCATCCGAGTGCGGCGTTCCGGTTTGTTGGTGTTGATGAACGCCACCTTTCGGCTACTGCGAGCAAAGGGCAGGCCCAAAATGTAGTACACTGCTTCGTAGGCGGAAAACTCGGTGGCGCCAGGGAATCGATTGGCAAAGGCGTGCAGCCGCTCTCTGACTGCCACATTTCCTCTGCGAATCTCTTTGATTAGTTGACGAATAAATCGAGAGATGCCGTGACTAAAGGCCTTATTTGCACATTTAGTTATGTAGGTCGCAACGGCCCAAGGGTGGAGCACCAGCTGGATGTCCATGTTGGCTTGAAAAAGCCGCAAAATGGTGGTATTGTAGGCGTTTATGAATCTTTCAGCTGGGCTGCGCCTGAGAAGAATCGTTGGGCGATGCAGTGAGCACCTAACTGCGGCCAGGTAGTCTTCAAGGGAAAGTGGGCCTAGCTCGGGACGAGCAATCATCTGCTCAAAAGTAATTTTTTCAAGCATATCAGTGTTTGCCGGATCGCTTAAAAAGGCCACTATTGTTGCCCAGCGCCCTTTCAGTTCCGGTGTGCGCTCACGTGCGGGAAGAGGTCGTAGCAAGGTGGTGATTGGCATGGGCGGCAAGGGATACCCAAAACGACAGTCACTGGTTACTGCTGCTCCTCGTCGCTGGCCGTCGTGGGTGGTAGGCCGTTTGCAGCAGTGCGAATGTTGGTGCACCTGAAAGGTACGCACTAGGCGCCGCTCTTCTGGCGTGGTACCGGCGGAGCAGGTAATAAAGCGGTCGGCAGTGGCCACAAGTTGCTCAGCAGACTCATCCGGCTTGGTGTTGTCGTAAACTGGTAAATTGTTTTTGGCGTCTTCCACCCAAAGGAGGCAGTGAACATGGGGCAGGCCGGTCGAATTGCCAAATTCTACGCGAATGTAGTAGTCTTTAAGTGACACGCCTACTCCAAATGGCGAGCCAGTGGTGCTGGCCATTAGCTTGAACAGCGAGCGAACTCGATGCTCAAAGTAGAGCGTGCAAACTACCGGGTCCCGACGAATCAGCTCCGTCTTTGCCTGAAACGTCATTTCCTCAGCCTGAGCTTCAGTAATGACTTCTCCGTCGAGTACCTTGCGCAAAATGACCAGCAGCGGCGCCCACTTTGTCTGCGCTTGGGAGAGAGTTAGAAAAAAGGTAGGCGTTCCAAGCTGCCGAATCATGCCCACTATGTCCCTTTTTCGCGCCTTCCAATAAGCAGGACTAATTCGGCTGTGGGTAAACTGTTGAAAACCTAAAAAGTAAACAAGTTAGTTTAATCACTTTCGGTATTGTCTTTTACACTGCCACCGTTTGTTTACCTTTGTTTTGACGAATCGCCCTTCCCACCAGCCTTCGGTTCATTGCACCGGCTGCGGTTCTTATTTGCCCATTTTGGTTTACCTGCCGCAGGCTAATTTTCAAAAATTGCTGCAACTGTGACTGTAACAGCTTGCAAAGTTTAAAGAACAAGTGGTCTGGCCGCACTGCTCGTCGTTCATAGCGCATCAGTTCGTACTTGGAAAGTTTGCTGTAGCTGGGAGGTGTAAATAGGACGGCGTCAACGACATTTCCTTCGCCAATGGCCTCTCTAAGAATGGCATTAGAGTCTCCTATGACCGGTGGCTGGCCGCCGTACGCTTTTGGAAAGGTGCTGTACTCGGCGTTTCCCGCCAGCAGGCGGTTCAGCTGGTAGCCAGTGTTTGGCAACACTAGCTGTCCAGGCTCAAGGTAGGGAGCCGTCTCTTCAATTGGTGGAAGCAAAGCATCGTTGTGGTTAAGAATCAGCGTTTCTATTCCGCGTGGGTTTAGCCGCTCATCCGCCTCCAACTCCTCCAATTCATTTTCACTGTCTTCATTGTAGTGGTTGTTCTCCTCTCCCCTGTTGTAGCCGTCGTCATCACTAGCTGATGCTGCCTCCGTCTCCTCTGCCTCATCAACGTCCATTGGCTCTGCTGGCGCCTGCTGTGGTTGGTCTGTTTCTGCAACAATGAAACGCTCAGTTTCCTCAGTGTGATCTCTTAGGTAGCGCTCACTGAACAGCACTTGCTCGTACAGCCGTTGTTCATGGAGATGTCTAGCAAAGTAATGCGAAAAACAAGGTTCATGATCAGTTAAAAGAAGACAAAAGCTCTATTACTTACCGTGTTGCCGCTTCTACTCTTGCAGGTCTAACGACGTGGTACACTGGTCGTCCTTCCTCCTCACCGTTGTGGGAATCAGCCAGTGGCATTTGAATGATGGCCGTTTGGCTGTGTTCTCGAGGAACAGTCCGATTTAGAGCAGCAGCAGACTTTTCAGTAGAAAGCACATAGGTGCTGCTGCAATCGCTCCCATCACAACCGTCAGCGTTTTGGTGTTTCAGCAAAGTGATGCGTGTGAGTGCATGTTGATTTGGAATGACCAGTGCTTCCTCGGTTCTGTTCAAGTTGGCCACCTCTTCGGGCACGGGAGCCAGTTCGAACGATGCTGCACACAGCAGCGGCATTGATTTCCGCTCCGAAAACAACTTTTTACGGCAAGGAGCGCACAACTTGAACTCATTTCTTCTGTTTCCGTCCTCTTCCAGCTGCTGTTGATGCTGAGCAGCAAGTACTGGTAAGCATTCTTCAATAACGGCATCAGTGAGTCCGTGATTGTGAAGTTGCTCTCGGGTAAAGGTAATAGTAGGGGCGACCATAAAAATTAAAGCACAGCATGAGCACACCTCCGTTAGGCCTAGGGAAAGGCAAATCAAAAGCACAAAAGAGGTTAAAATGCATTCATTTTCTACTATTGAGTTTACTCATGCTAGGCTCGTACCTTTGGTGATTGCTTTGATGAATTGCTCCTGTGTGGCGATGCCAGCGTGGCACCGCCACCACTCACGTTTTCGCTCACGCTCTTGCGCGGCGTACTCTTTATTAGCCCGGCGCCGGGCACTCCTAAGTTTTTGGGCCTCCCGTATTTGCTCACGAACTGCTGGATCTTTTTCTCGTTTGGCGCGTTTTGCTTTCTCTCTTTCCTTTACTTCTGGTTTTGCACGACGTTTTGCTTCATTAGCAGCTCGGCGCTTTTTCCTTGCCTCTTTTACACTTGCAGGCAGTTTTTCATTAAACACTGCCAGTGACTTTTGCTGTCTTCTATATCTCTTACCCTCTGATTCCCATTTAGGGTTAAGCTTACGTTTATTTTGCGGGCGTCCACGACCCTTTTTACTTTTTGTTTTGCTGGGACCAGCAGAGGCGTCATTTTGTTGTTCTGGTTCTTCCTCCTCTTCTTCTCTGTCTTCTTCCTCGCTGTCCATCACACTGTTGCTAAAGAGGGGAAGCAGTTGAGGACAACCAGTGTAACAATGTTCAATTTATCTTTTGGAGGTGATACAGATAGTGCCGATAATAGTGGTGGTGATGGCGGCGGTGTCGTTGAGGTGCACAAAGAACGGAGATTGTAGATGGTTGTGTTGATTACACTATTGTCAAGAACTACTCATTTTCTCTGACTAAAGTGTACAGTGGTTCAAAGTGATGATCAGTTTTAGAGCAGTAGAAATACACAAACACAATTAAAGATTGAGCAGATCAATTGAAACAAGTGTGTGTGTGCTTCATCGCAGACTGCTGGAAAATGACGAAGCGACGACGCAGTTGGCAGCACTTTAAGAGCTCTTTTTTTGGGCGCGGTCGGCAGCGCTCATTTTGAATTTTCTCTTTCGGTGATGTCGGCACAAATCTGATGATGTCTTTTCCTGTCAACTGCTGCAAGCCAATGTTGCTGTAAGTTGATGGGCAGTAGTAACTCGAACGCACCGTGTCCTGTTCAAACTCGTTTTTGTTGCCAGGCGCCAGTGCCACTGTACAAAGAGGGAGAAGGCGCAAGGGGAAACTAGCACAGCAGCAGCCTGAAGTAGTGTACAAGTAGTGTTTGGCAGTGAGTGAAAACAAGAAGGGAAACTAGCACAGCAGCAGCCTGAAGTAGTGTACAAGTAGTGTTTGGCAGAAGATGCCGACAAGAAGGGAAGCCAGCACAGCAACAGCTTGAAAGAGTGTACAGGTAGTGTTTGGCAGTGAGTGAAAACAAGAAAGGAAACTACGGCAAAATTGCTTTGTCCTTTCAATGCATCTGCAGCCTTAATTGGCAGACTGATTACTGCCAAGCATTTTTTGTGAGCACAGCAAGGCAAAGGACTTTTTGAACACACAAACTCTTTCCTTTGATTAACTATGCAGGTGACATTGGCAGCGGCGGCAACAATGTGGGCTATGCACACTGAGATGCCCTGTTCAAATGAATGTTTTAAAAAACAGTTGTGTTTTGAATTGATTGTGCAAATGAAAGCAATTAAAAATTTATTGTCATTAGTCAGAATAGTGTTTTACCATAAATCATTTAATTGAAATAAATAGACTTGTCTGATATGTAGTGCAGTTTGAAATATCAGTTGGGGATGCAAAATTGGTGTGCACGCACACAAATCAATAATTAAACTATTGAAACTGATGAGATAAACAAGGAGATTGCTGGGCAGGAGTTGATGTAAAAGCTGAAAACTTAAAAGGAATCATTTTTTACATCCGCTCTAGCAAAACGTCGTTGACCTCAATTATCAGCAACCAGCACCGTTTTTTATTTCTCTTGTCTCTTATCTAACTTTCTCTTTGCTTCAGTCTTTGCCATTTCCTTCTCTCCCCCACAACGACAGCGACTGCCACTACTGTCATGCGGGCACAAGTCGGCAATAACTGCAATCTAATCTGCACAATCCACTGTCTTTCTCCTTCAACTCTGCATAAATTATGTTTAAAATTAAAGTCACGTTTTATTTTGCAAAGCATGGACACATTTTTTTCTCTGTCTTACAATTAAGCAAGGCTATATGTAAAGTTGCTTCAGTCTTTAGTTGTTGCTGCAACTGTTACTAGATAGCCTCAATTTTCAAATGGCCTTTGCATTTAAATTGATTCTAGTGGCCATTCGTTTACTTAAAGCATCATGAGTCAATTCAATTAAAACTGTTTGCTGTATTGCCTTCTTTACTGTCCATTTCAAACTGCTGCTGCTCGTGATATTGCCATGATCAGCATGTGCGCTAAAAATAGCCTACCAGTTTTCACCTGCAGGCTGACTGACTGCTTCTCAATGTAAACAGGATGGCACGAGTTTGTGTGTAAAAGGGAGCGTTTGATTGTGCATAGACAGTGTGCGGCAGCTAAAATGATTGCCTTTTTCAGCGTTTTGTGCATTCAAAGAAAGCTGCGCCAAACTCGAAACTTGGTTTCCTGTGATAAGGTCTGTCCGGGGAGGAAATGGTGTTAAATGAGCTTCTAATGCAGCTTTTGCAAACAAAAGCTATCACAATCGTTTCCGACTGTACAGCGCTGATTGTGCCTATTGGCTTCAGTCTCTGTTTGTCTCACTTTTTTTTGCCAAACAGCCTTTTTGGTCGTAGTGGCGTTGACTAGGCAATCAATTTTGGCCAGACAGGCATTCACTTAATTTTTAAAAATCAGAGCCAAGCTCAATAACGACAGAAGGACGTCAATTAAAGGGAGAAAAATCTAATCAAGTCAGTTTCTCCTTTATACAACTTAAAAATTTAATTAGCAATGGGCACCAAAACAACTTTTTGCTGCTGCGGCAGTTTTTGAATTTTTCAAGTCAACAATTTAATCAGTTTGTGATTCCTATTGTCAATTTACTTTTTATTTCATTATTAAATCAACACTTTTAAAGGCTACTAATTTTTAATGTTGAATTTTTTCTTGTGTTTTTGCCCGTTTATCTTTTTGCTCTCGTTTGCACTCTTTTGAGTTTGCACTACTACTGCTCCGTTGGTTTCTAGTCAGCTTTTTGATCTTTTTTTGTTTATGATAAACTAAAATAGGCCATTGTCTTGCTGAACAATGTGCCATTACTTTTCTTACCATTTCAAGTTAAAATGATTGTTTTTCTGGACAATCTTGGTCTGCTGCTGCTAATACTGCAAATAGTTTGTCAGCTTTTGTTTAGCTGACCATCACTGAGTACCTGGCTATCACTTTCCTTAACGTTTCAAGTTAAAATGACTGCCTTTCTAGACAATCATAGTCTGCTGCTGCTAATACTGAAAATAGTTTGTTAGTTTTTTCTTGACTGACCTTCACTGAGTACCTGGCTAATTAATAGCCCATTGTCTTGCTGAACAATGTGCCATTACTTTTCTTACCATTTCAAGTTAAAATGATTGCTTTTCTAGACAATCACAGTCTGCTGCTGCTAAAACTGCAAATAGTTTGTTAGCTTTTGCTTGACTGACTTTTGCTGAGTGATTGGCTAGATAATAGCCCATTGTCTTGTTGAACAATGGGTTATTACTTTTCTTACTATTTTCGGAGACTCACGGAGACTCGTGCACAACACAAGTTAAAATGACTGCCTTTCTAAGCATTTGTTCAAGAACAAAAGTGTTTTTACATTTTTTAGTGTTAGTAAAAAAATTGAATTAAAATAACAGATGTTTTAATCAGGCGCCCTCTACTATTTAAAAATTAAATGCCAATTAAAAATGCAAGTTGAGCAAACACTAGCACCGCCCTCTGTTGTTTAAAAATTAAACATTTTAAAATCACAAATAAAAACTTTCTAATTTTAAAAATTAAATTACTTTAGTTTTAAAATTAATTAAAAATAAATAAAAAATATTTTTGTTGTGATGACTCAGTGACACCACTGTTTATGTTAGCGCCCACTAGCTAGGCTGTGAGGACACGCTTGCTTTCTCTTGATAAGTTAGTCAACGTCTCGATGTGTTCTGAGCATGTTGTCATTTTCTCCCTCTCTAAATCCCTCATCCCTTTCTGCCAATAAACTTCTCTCTTTCCCAATGTCCACCATGCTGCTTTGTACTTTGACTGTGGGCACGTTTTGAACTGCAGTTGTACTTGCAGGTGTTGCTTTCCGCTGGTCGTCATGTACTGTTCAGAAGCTATGGGCCAGGATGTGCTAGCTTACCTCTATTGTTGCCATGTACCTTTGCCTCGTTGTACTGTGGTTTGGAAGTGTCTATCTAACCCGTCAAATGATGAGCAAGTTTAAACACCTTTTTATTCTAAGCAAATTATTTTAATTAAAAATAATTAAACCAAAAAAATTAACTTTAATTTAAAATAATGTGTGTTAATTGAAAATAAATTACCTCTTTTTTTACAAATTAATCTATAGGAAATAAATTTCAAAATAATTAAAAAAATTTATTTTTTTATTTTTAACATATTACTTTAGTTTTGAGTTGATAAAAAAATTAAGAAAAAACATTTTTAAGTTTTTTTATTTAATTTGCATCATTTTTAAAATGGACAATTTTTTGGTGTTTAAATTAAATGATAACTAAATTTTTTAATAAAATTTAAATAATTTTATATATTTTAAGAAAGCTATTTTAACTTATAAATTAATTAAAACAAAAAAAATTACTTTTTTTAATTTTTATTATTTTTTAAAAGACCACTTTTTGTTGCTCATTTTAAACATTATTTACTAAACAGCAACAGTGCAAACAATGTTATCATTCACACTTTAGTCATCAGCATTTTTACTATTTTTTTTAGCACACATTAGCATCGTTTTTATTGCCTTTACTTTTGGCAGCATCTCACCATCACAAACATTTTCAGCATCAGTTTTATTGGCTGGAGCGAACGTCACTGCCACGCGCTTCGTGTTAGTGAGTGAAAGCCTTTGAGCGAGTTCACAGTGTTTTGCAAATTTTCTTGTAATAACTATATCTCAGAAGCCACCAAATCAAATACATTTTGAAAGCTAAAGAGTTGTAGATTAGCCCATTTCTTTCAGAATTGAAAAACTCCCAGCCGTTTAAAAGTTATGGCCTTTTAAAGTCCAGCAAAAGATTTTTTAGAAGAAAAGCAGCGTCACCGAAACAGGGGGGTCTTGTGCACTCATCTACTTTTTTGTTACTGATCCGATTTTCCCAAACTTTGCACAATAACAGATTAGGGTTGTGTGGTTTGCAGCATTCAATCAGATTGAAAATCCATCGAGTACTTTTGGAGCTAGGCCCATTCAAAGTTGACTTTTATGTGCGCCTGCGCACAAATGCACTGTGAAAGGTAGCGCTACACTGAGCAGTGCTGTGAACAGCTGAGGAAAGCGCGCAGCTGTGGCAGCTTGCCAGTGGCTAAACAATGGACTATTACTTTTCTTACAATTTCAAGTTAAAATGACTGCCTTTCTAAGCATTTGTTCAAGAACAAAAGTGTCTTTACATTTTTTGGTGCTAGCAAAGAAAATTGAATTAAAATAACAAATGTTTTAATCAGGCGCCCTCTACTATTTAAAAATTAAATGCCAATTAAAAACGCAAGTTGAGCACACACTAGCAGCGCCCTCTTTTGTTTAAAAATTAAACATTTTAAAATCACAAAAAACTTTTTTAATTTTAAAAATTAAATTACTTTAGTTTTAATTTAATTAAAAATAAAAAATCAATTATAAAAAGTTTTTTTAAACATTGTGGCGGGCCTGCGCCGCGCCAGCACAAATCGGGTTGGGGCAGAGTTGCGTTTGTTCAGCGGAAAGTCGGTGGCTTCTGTTTTGGACTGCTTGGGCTGCTGGGAAGGTGCTGGTACTGCTTGGGAAGGTGCTGGTGCTGCTTTTGCTAGTAGACAAGACGATGACGATGATCTGCTGCTGGAGACTACGGCCGCACTGCTAGGGCCAAACACTGCTGCTGCTGAAGAACTACGGCCGCACTGCGAGGGCCAAGACTGCTGGTTGACAGAGTGACGGTCTGCTAGTTAGGCACTTGCGCGCTTTACTGGGAAGAAAGAAAGGGCTTATATACAGGAGGGGAAAAGACGAGAAGGAGAGGGAAACGGGGAGAGACAATACTCACGGGCATGACTGGGGGTGAACAGAGGGTGACAAGAGTCAGGGTTGACAAAAGAGTGTGTGGTGCATATGGAAAAGCATCGGATGCTCGAGCCGATCGAGGGCGGGTCATCACGTGACAAGCAAGCATGCTCAAAGGCTAGTGACGTTGTGCTTACTCTGAGCAGTGCTAGCACGGCGTGCTC
>JAALOO010002460.1_pt1 | contig 10138 bp, 5 predicted proteins | sample 7257641 | NCBI WGS metagenome assembly JAALOO01 (sample SAMN14085613, study PRJNA598686) | mite metagenome | biome: ENVO:01001000; feature: ENVO:01001002; material: ENVO:01001226; isolation source: single female mite from University of Michigan culture on fish food culture... ... | reverse complement strand
CTCTCTCTCTCTCTCTCTCTCTAGTAGTCAGTGCTTGATCAATGTGGTGTGTGTGACATCAGTAAAAGAAAATGCTGAAGAAGAAGATCGTATTTCTTTACAGCTCTGTGTGTGTAGATAATAGTTCACCTGATGACTGAAAAAAAGTGTATCTTTCAAAAGTTTCAGCCCTGTCCATCCGGTTCTCCTGCACCCGCACTGAACTTGACCGCCACTGTTTTTGTGTTTTTGTGTTTTGTTTACCTCGTCCAGGACTCGTGCAACTCAGCACAGCACATCTCTAAATTAAAGATGCTACTGTTGAATTAATTAAAATCAGTACGTGAAATCAGTGGTCGTTGTGGTGATTGTGGTGGTGTGCTTGCACGCGGAAAGCCTTGCTCAGTGAAGACGGGGTGATGTTTGGAACACGCTGATGTTGCCAGGCACAAAAATTACAATATTATTGACAGCAGTATTGAACAGAGCGGTCTTTGTTGAAGTCAGTCAGTGCATCATCATCATCAACAGCAGCATCATCTCCATATGCGTTGAATGATCGATTGCCTTCATTTGCACGGCCTTTTTCATTAATCAATGAAATGGTGGTGGTCCTCCTTTGAATAGGAACGACTCAAGTGCACTCTCTCATTTTCTCCCTCTCTTTCACCTGTCAGTGTCCTCTGTGATCTTCAGTGTTCAGTGCTGCTTCAAGTACCCCATCTTGAGGGATGTCTTCATCTTCATCTTTTTCTGCTGCTTTTGAATCATCTTTTCCTTTCTTCTGACGTCAGCAGTGTCCTCGTGTGCTGGTCAGAGTGCTGTTTGTTTTGAGCTGCTGCTGCAACTGCAACTGCATCTCATCTTCACTTCACTGCCGAGGTGACCCTAAATTGTCAAGTTGTATGACCAATACTGTACAAAAGCACATCCTTCCTCTGAGAGAGAAAATCAACATCCAGTGACAACCACCACCACCACCACTGATTGAACCTCAACAACGTTCGGATTATTTGACTTTCGCTTTCCTGTGCCGCTGCCCCTCAACGACCACGACCACTGTGGCCCCTTCTTTACTATCATTGCCTACTACTTCTTCTTCTTCTTCATCACCACCACCACGGTGACCTTCATCTTTGCGGTGGCAGTAAGTCAGTCAGTCAGTCAGCCTATCTCTTTCTCTCTAGTTCAGCTTCAGCTTTTCTGATCTAGTGTCGCCGAGCCGATCGAATGAACACACACCGACCGACCGAGCAGGCATTTGCTGAAGTGTCGCTCCCCTCTCGATTGAACAGCAGTGGAGCAAAAATTATCAGAAGTAGTTGCAGCAGCTATCTATGCAGGCGGCACTGGCAGACACTGAGACACAAAGTATGTTCAGTAGTAGTAGTTAGCTGCAGTAGTTTGCTAGTTAGCTGGCTGCCCCTCAGGTGCACTTTGACTTTCGACAGCAGCAGCAGCAGCAGGCAATCGTCTTGTAAGACAGAGAGCTGCTGGACTAACTAAGCTTTGAACTGGAGTGTCAAACTGGAGAAGAGAAACTGGATGTCGATGTCCTGTCTGTTCGGCTCTGTCCTGCTCTGTCTGTTACCTGAGCTCTGGCAGCAGCAACAGCAGCAGCAGCATCAGAAATCGGCATCAGCAGTAGCCAAAGCAGCGGCACCTCGCAGGTCGCACCGTTGGCAGCAGCAGCAACAGCCGCGACAGTTTTTGTTGTTCAATTGTGTTCACTTTTATCGTCTGCAGTGCACAGGCAGCAGTGCTGTGCAGGGATTGCAACTCCTCGGTGTGCCCGTCGTCTGCCAATTTTGTTTTCTGTCTCAGTTACTGTGTCCCACTGACTGACTGACTGACTGAGTAACTAACTGTGTTTCGGTGTATCGGTGTCTAGGGCAATTTCAGAGTGCCGCCGCAGCCGCCGCATCGAGTCCACCACCTCCTGCTATGGAGGGCATCGACTGAAGTGCAGTGACAAATTAATTCGCCACAGCATCAGCAATATCGAAATCAGTGACACTTCTTGGATCTGCACTTTTTCTGTCATCATCATCGTGCCATTGTTTGTGCGGTGTCTGTGTGATTTTCGTTTTTTCTTCTTCTTTGTGTGTGCCCACTTTTCTTGTTTGCTTAACATTGAAATCACATTAAGAATGAGGCATCAACTGCGGCATCAACGGCTGCTTCAACTGCGCTGACCATTACCATCACCACCATCATTAGCAAACATCAGAGAATAAATGCAACACCAGCAACAAAAGCAACAGCATCATCTGTGAGCTAATCTCACGGGCCAATGGCGCCCGGCGTCTTCTTCATCACCTTAGCCTTTGTCCGATCGATATCGTCGCCATTATCATCGTCCTAATCATCAGCATCATCATCAGCATGACTACTACCACCATCATGAACACTGCCAGGAAGATGCAGTCAGGCAACAACAGCAGCAACAGATGACAGAGCACCTGAGAAAGGGTGAGAAGAAGTTGAAGTTGAAGAAGGAGGACTGCCTGCTGCTGCTGTGTGGCGCTTGCATGACTGTAAAGTTTACCTTACAACGACGACGATGATGATGACGATGAACATGGTTGTTGAACTAAACACACAGTGTTCACTGAATGTGAATGAACTGTAAGAGTGAACAGAGTCCTGTGTGTGTGTGTCTGATGATAATGGTGATAGTGATCGACTGAATAAGTGAACTGAAAAAGAAAGAGAGTCGTCCTCTGGTCAACTCTGTGCTCAAGAGTGTGTCTGTGTGGTGTGTGTTTTGTGTCATTGGCATTGATGTGCCTGTCTGCTTGCTGCCTGGTGGCAATCACCATCATCAAAGCTATTGACACTGAGCTGTGTGAAGAAGAAAGCTGTGCTGTTAAAGTGACTGCTCTTTAAAGTGTCTTTACTCTTTCTTCTTTTTCAGTTTCTGCTTCTTCTTCTTCTGCTTCAGTTTCAGTGTGTTTGTTAAAGTTATCGCTGCATACCAATCAACGAGGATGATGATGATTACAGACAGCAACAGAAGCAGGAGGCAATCAACTTTCAACTTAAATTTTCAAAGTGAAGGTTAAGCGTTTGCGGTAGTAGTAATAGTGGTGCTTATCATCAGAGCCGCATTCTTTGAAGGTTAAGTTCTTTAGAGAAGAATTCAGTGAGTGAACTTGACCAGTGTTTGAACCCAGTGCTGGTGTTCAACCCCAGGTGATAATTTGTCTTCATTTTTCAACCACTTTTTTGTCTTCACTTTCACTATAGTTTGCTCTTTCTCTCTCAATCCTCTGACCCCGCTCATGCCTTTCACGTCTTTCGTTCTCTTGACCTAATCTACATCGTCCCTCGATCTCTGTTTTGCATTGCCTTGCCAGCTCTCGGCAATCACCACCTTTCAATCATCATCACCACCACCACCACCTCTTCTTCTACTTTGGTTTTCAGCTGATTAGGCAGTTTTCACTGTCAGCGTGTGTGTGTGTTCCTCTTTTTGTTGTCGTCTCTTCACATCTTTCCATTTTCACTCTCCTCCTTTTTGTCGTTGCCTTTCTAATTAGAAATTTCTTCTTTTTTTTCTTCTTCATCGAAAGTGTCACTTCTACCTTTGGCTTTCTCTTTCTCCCTTCTGTGATTTTGTTGTTATCGCTCACGTTTTCGCACAATATCTGTCCCCTTCATCGCTGCTCCTGCCAGTCCATCCATCCATCAGCATTTACAAAGTACAAACAAATCTTCTCTTCTCTCTCCCCTTATTTTTGACCGATTTGGGGGCAACCACAGCTGAAGAAGTAACACGCGTGTGAACTTTTTGGGTGGGAGGGAAAGAGGTAATAATTGATTCACTGTCCGGTTCTCTTTTTGGCTTGATAACCTTTCTTTCTTTGAGCTTTCAGCTGCAAAGGTCAGCAGCAGCAAGTTGATATCACTTTAGATTGTGACCACACAAAAGCTGTACAACTGCTGCACATTTTCTCAAATTAGACATGATCACTATCTAAGGTCAGGTTGACTGAAAAGTGAGAAAGTGAGAATGCTGACTGTTGCTTTCCCCTTTCAACACTTTCATTTTTTCTAGTCTGCGGTAAAAGCATTTTTAAGCGCCAGTACTTTCCGCTGAGTTCGGAAGTGTAGTTTTTTCTTTATTTCGCTTTGGTTTTTCTTCTCAGTAAGGTCGCCACCAATAATAGGCCTTGAACGCCTCTGTACAGCTCTATGATTACTCCAAGCAAACTCAATTACGACAATATTAGCAGCAGCTACTAGGGATGATGATGGTGGTGATGATGATGTAACTGACACTGTCTGCCTGCCTCTGCACTGGAAGTTCACTCTTTTCTGATCACTCGTTCAGTTCGTTTCCCGCAATGAAATTGTAGTGTGGCTAGTTGCAACATGGCCTGTGTGCGTGTGCTGTACAACAAATCAGCTGATGAGGATTACCTACAGTTACAAGTGTGTACAACAGTATCAAGATGAAAGAGAAAAAGTAGTACATCAGAAAGAGATCAGCAGAAGGTTACTAGAAAGAGAGAGAGAGAGAGAGAGAGAGAGAGAGAGAGAGAGAACTCTGTAGGTGTAAGAGGGGTTTGGGGAAAGATTACATAACCAGCAGAGGACTTGTAGACAGCAGCAGCAGCAGCAAAACTGCTTTACCTGAGGCAGCGGATTAATCAGTTTTTTATCAGCAACAGCAGAAAGTAATTAGAACTGTTTAGCAAGACAGGGACAAGAGAGTGACAACAGCAACAGGTATCCTTCTCTTCTTTTTTGCTGCTGTTGTTGTTGTTAAAATTTGCATACATTTAAATTTATGTAGACTACGACTACCACCACCTCATCAGTGGCACTATGAGGGCTATTCTCTCACGGCTAATTAGCACCTACTACTACTACTACTACCTATTCATTCAGTCATCATTTTCCTCCTTCCTCTTTGATTCTTGATGAAGTGCTTTCATTATCTGCTGCACTATTACACCTCATCAGCATCAGTTGATGTGTTTTCCCTTTTTATGAAGCGTTTTATGCAAAAACTCAACTACACACTTTCTAATGAGCTTTTTAAGGGGGAGAGAGAGGAACTGAATTCACTCACAATTTCACGGCAGTGACATGGAGTAAAGCTGAAAAGTGCTATGAACCAAAGATCAATTGATCAATTGACTGACTGGTTTAAGAGTCTGGCTGGCTGATTGAGTCACTGATGCCTGTTGCTAGTGAGGAATTCATGCAGAACGGGAATAAGAGTGAAAGTGAAGTGGAAGATAATTGAACAGTACGCTAACCATAAATAATACGCAAATAATTGACCTCATTAGCAACTGCAGCGGCGGCGGCAACGGCAGTGGAAGTTGCCGTCCGCCAGTCAGACAGTTAGGCCAGCAACAGTGTCGCAAGTGTCGCGTAACCGCGAAGAAGCAAAAAAATAAACAAAAAACAACTGACTAACACGAGAAAAAGAGAGAACAAAGTTGGTGTAGCTGGTAGGAAAGATAAAACAGCAGAGATAAACCAGCTGCGGTCAAAGGGAAGGAGTTCTGGCTGAGTAACCTTTTTTTAAGAATCAGTTTGTCAGAAGATAAAGACATGCAAAGTTTGTTACATAAAGTGTTCTCTTTCTCTCTCTCTCTCTTTAATTAATAAAACCTGTCTAAATTGTACTGAGCCGTGTGTGAATAAAACAAGTGTACTTTTGTTGCTGACTTGTTTGCGTAGATGTCTGCCTGTTGTGGATTTGTTTGCTTTGCTCCTTTCCACTTAATGTCATTTAACCCGGAAAAGGCAGCAGACACGCGCCGGTTTGCGGTTAGCCCTCGGTGTCCGCTGAAGGTCAATGAATAACAGTACTGCTGCGGCAGCTTTTTGTCAAGCGGTAGGCGAGAAAAAAGTGAAAATGGTGCTCATGCTTTTGTTTGCTTGTTTGTTCATTTGTACAAAACAAAACAATGGAGAAAAGTGAGAGAGAGAAGGAAAACGCAATTTTCCACAGAAGCACTTTTTTGACTGATGATCAACTGTTGCTACTGTTGCACATGAAAAGAGTACCACAACTTTATCTATCGAAGGATTTCCTTTTTGTATTAATAGTTATCTGTAAAGTCTACATTTTTTTGGCCAGTTGTGGGTGAATATCCCCTGCCATTGCCAAAGGCAGAGGTTACCATACGTTTGTACAATCTTTGTACGACTGCATCATCGGCACTGATTTGATTGACTTTTTTTGAGTGCTTGCAACTCTTTTTATTTAGAAGTGCAAATCCAAAATTGATTTTCAGCTAAAATTAGCTGGCAGATGTGGATGATGATGATAATGATGATTTAAATTAGCGTTAATGGCCCTAATAGACCTCAATAGAGACGGCAAACATAGCTGTACCACACTTCTCATTCAAAGTCGCCGCACTTTCAAGCACAGCAGCAACAGCAGCTCCTTCCGCTAGTGACAACAAGGTCTTCACTTCCGGATTCTAGCTGTGGCAATTTTAGTAAAAATAAAAACTGAAAACTGGCAAAAAGTGAACAAATAACAAACAGACATCATCAGGCGACACAAATGCTCAATGTGCGTGTGGGGATGCTGGAGAAAAATCAACAGCAGCAGCAGAAGCCACTTTGCCTAATTAATTGTCCTCTTCTTTTTTCTTCTGTTTCCTCTCATTTGATTTGCGCTTCAATGGACAGTGCCTGGCCAGTGGCGGCAAACACTGACTTGACGAGCAAGACCTTTGTCTAATGAAAGGAAAAAGAAGGAAGGATGGAATGAAGAAAAAAGGAGTTTCAAAAGAAGAAAGAAAGATGACAATAGAGAGAGAGGAGAAAAAAGCACTAATAATAAGTAGCACTCAAATTGCTGATTGCCTTTTTATTAGATGCTATACACTACTGACTGCTGACTTCTGTTGTTGATGCTGATGCTAAGGAGAAACTGTCATTTGAAGTGAAAAAAGAGGAACATCATCAAACAGGTGGTTTCTGGTGAAGAAGAAGAAAAGGAAGAAAAAGAAAGTGTTCAAAAAGGGCAGAAAATGTACTCTTCACTTTTTGTCTTTTTTTGCAAGGTCCTTCAGTTCATTTGATCGAGGCTTTTTAATTGCCCAGTGCATCAGTCTTTTTGGGTAACAGGCATTTGGCCCTGGCCTGTGCTTGAAACAACAGCCAATTTAAAAAAACCACAACAGCCGAACAACAGTAAACTTGAACTAGAAAGACCGTTTTCCTTGTCAGCTGGCAAAAAAGCTATGAAATAATAAAAAGAGCAAAAAACCGTCATACGTTAATTGTATGTGTAGCTGGCTAGCTGGCCGCATACAGTTGCATCGATCTCTAAAAACCTAATTAGTTAACAGCAGCAAGTGTAAAGTTGTGTCGAAACCTTTGTAGTGCGGAAACAGCCACACAGCCTGCAAAAACTGCGGTCAGCAACGTCATCAAAGCGAGAAAGCGAGAACAATCGGCGGCAGCCTAGACATTTTTGTAAAAAATTATCTGCATTTTTCCGATCTGCTGTTGCTGTTGCTGTGAGTGCTGTCAATGCTCATGTTCGTAATTTGCCTCCAGCATCACATCATCATCACTTAAACTTGGCTTGCAATGCAAAATCACTGAATTTCACGTGCCACGAGCCGGTGATACTGATACGTGACCGGTGAAGCGTACAGTGCACACCAAAACCGCATCATCACTAAACAGCATGAGAACCAGAAAAGATCACAGTAGCAGCTTGAGCTTGTCAGTTAGAGATTTGAGCATTTACAGCTGTTGCTTTTTAACAGCGTGTGACAAAGCTTAACGTTCTCTCGTTTTAAAGTTTGGTTTTTTGCTTTCAATCAGTTTTCATTCTTTTTCATTACCTTCTTTTTCACCGCATCCGTCTCCTCCACCTCCTCTTCTTTTCTTCTCTTTTATTAGAAAAGTGTTATCCAGGCAGTGGTGAACAACATGAAAAACCCTCGTTTGTCTACACGTTGGCAAACATTAAAACTGTTTTTTTGTTGAGGGTACAATCGGGGAGAAAGAGAAGGAGAGGTAATGTTAATCAAAAGAAGGCAGGACTTCACATCTTGCTTTCGCTTTCGTTCATTCGTTGCTCACTTTTTCTTCTCAAATTGCTTCTCATCTTTCTCCATCACTCACTCTCACTTTCCTTTTCTTTCAAAAGTGAAAATTCTCCCTCTCCCTCTTCTTCATCTTCATATAATTTTTACCAATGTCAATTGGCCGTTAATATATTCGAATTAATTTGCATTTTACAATAGCCATACAAGAGAAATAAACAGACAGACAGACAAACGGACGAACGTACGGACTTTCACATTCTTTGCTCACTGTACTTTTTTTGTCACTAGCAGACGCTAAAAAGAGAAAAGAATGCCGAAAGTGGCCAGGCTAGTGCTTCCACTCATAAATGCTGAAAAATTCAATATTAATTAGCGGTGGCTACTGCTTAGTGGAAACGGCAACTTTCTTAAACTTTAACTTCAGTTTCGTCTGTTTTTTATCGGCGACAGGACCAATTATTGACTATCTCCTCATTCTCATTGACACTCTATGGTGAAGTACAAGTACGCATATACCGCTCATTGGCAGCAAAAATAGAAACCTGAAAAAAACCCGCTAATGAATTCATTTTCCATTTTTTGTTGTGATTGATTGTATGAATGAAAGAAGCTAACCAACGGCATTTTAGTTGTCCACTTTGCATGTTTCAGCTATTAATCAGTTTTAGATCTATAATCTGTTGTTATTTCTTTTGCTAAAAACAGTCATGATTTAGCATAGAAAAAAGAAAAATAAGTTACGAATTCTTGGCACGTTCTCTCTTTTTTTCGGAGAAATAATCTGGTGGAAGCAATAATTGTGCCGCTCCTAATTGGTTGCAGTAATACAGTTTAAGGTGCAAAGAAAATTTATAAGTGAATGTGAGCGGAAACTAATTGGCTGCTGATTTCACTCACTTTGCGTCACTTCATTCATATTTAAAAAAACAGTTTAACTTTTTATAAAAAAAATTGAAACTCAGACTGCACTAGATCAATTTACGGCAACAATTTTCATTTCAGTTTCTCTCCTTCGTTTATTTTAAATTTTGACATCTCCGCCCCCTTGACCCTTAAAAAAGCTGTAAACTGTCTCTAAGTAACAACTGATTTTGGCGTAACTTAATACTGCTGAAGCTCTGAAAATCTGTTTTGTACTTCACTGAACATGTGTTCCTGAGCAGCAAAACACTGTTGATGTTGCTCCCTTTCCATCACTCAACTTTGCACTATGATATCCTCTGTTCACTAAGATTTGCATTAGCATTGCCGGCAGTACTCTCGTTCTTTCAATTTCTCCTTTTGCTTACGTAAACGTATATTAAATCGATTAATACACACACACACACACACGCACATTTACATACTTTACCTGTACCTGCTTTCAGTGCTGACAGATTAGATCTCCAGAGAAAGGTGATGCTGTTGAGTGAAAGGTGGCCAGGGCTTTAGCCAAGCTAAAACACACACACACAGTGATACATTTGAAGAGCAAGGGAGAGACACTGTCTGCACTTTCTTCTTCTTCTTCTTTTCAAGATCAAAGCTAAAAACGAGTTTATTTTTAGAAAGTGAAACAAAAAGTGAAACTATCATCATTTTCTAAGTAACTCTTTCAAAATAGATTTTTTTACTTGCAAATTATGCAAACAAACAAAAGGGGAGAAAAAGCTAAACTGTGAAATTAGTTTGAAAAATAAAAACAAACAAGGTTGTAACAAATCATTTTGTTGCTGCCGTTTAGGCAGAAATCAAAAGTTTTTAATCGGCATCATTAAAAAATAGCAAATAACATAAACATTTTAGCAGTTTTCAGCAAACAAGTTCAGTCCGCATGATCTCGCACTCGTCCTCGAGGGTCTGCAAACCGAGCATCAACTGTGGTGGTGGCGGCGGTGGTGGCAGACAGCTTTTGCACTTTCGCTTTCGCTTCAATGGCCACCTCTGCTGTTATCTACAGTTATCAGACCAATCCATCTTCAGTCTCACATTGAAGACACTGAGCTAAGCTAAGCTGAAGCTGAAGCTGCTGTCGTGCAGTCCACGCGACACATCAGTTGCACTCCTCTCTTCTGATTGCAGGCACGAGAGAGAGAGAGAGAGAGAGAGAGAGAGAGAGAGAGAGAGAGAGAGAGAGA
>JAALOO010000810.1_pt2 | contig 10144 bp, 8 predicted proteins | sample 7257641 | NCBI WGS metagenome assembly JAALOO01 (sample SAMN14085613, study PRJNA598686) | mite metagenome | biome: ENVO:01001000; feature: ENVO:01001002; material: ENVO:01001226; isolation source: single female mite from University of Michigan culture on fish food culture... ... | reverse complement strand
TACACCCCTCCACCTCCCTTGGCCACCCGTTCATCGTGCCACTTCTCCCAGAAGGCAATCGCGTCGCCGACCTTGTCCTCAGGCTGCAACGCCTGCTCTCCTCCGGTGGCGCCCAGCGACTGGTACAGCGCATAGCCCGGACAGCCCTTTCGCAGCTCAATCTTCAGCTGAATCTGGTCGAGCACCTCCGCTATCACCGCACAGGCGTCAAACTCCACCGCCTGGTGATTGCCATTGAGAAAGTGAACCTTTGCGTACACCCGTCGACACTGAATGGTGGCGGCAATCTCAGGGCGAGAGGGCGCCAGCCGCCGCCCCCTCGTCTCCAGAGTGCCCTGCAGATTGCGCAGTGCAAACTGCGCGTACTGTCCCTCCCGGGTGACCTGGTCTAGGGAGATTCGGCGCAAGTGGGCCATCAAGTAGGCGAGCACACGACGGTCGCTGGGCTGCGTCAGCGAGCAGGCCAGCGTCAGCAGCTGCCAGTGACGAATGTTCACCCTGGAGTTCGGCTCCGGGTGGTCGGTGGTCTGACGAACTAGCTGCAGGAAGAACTCATTGCGAAGAATGTCAGCATCGGAGGCGATGCACTTCTCGAGGATGGCCTGCGCCGCTCGGATCTGCGCCTGTTCGCTGTGGGTGGCACTGTGCCGTTTCATGCACCACTCCTCCTGGTCGGAGCCGGAGCCGTCGGAACAGCCGCCATTCAGTGCTAGGCGATTTTGCTGCTGCTGCTGTTGAAGGTTGAGAATGGCGAGGCTGAAAAAAGTTCAAAGTTGTTAAATAAACTTTATTTACTCCAAACAAAGACCGCCTACCTGCGCAGTCCCGAGTAGCTGAGAATCTGCTCAAACATGGTCACCGCGGCGCCCTCCAGATCCGGATCGGAAATCACCAGCAAACTGCTTGTGAGAGGCTCCTTGACGTACGCCCAAAAGGCTCGTGGGTAGTTCTTCAGCACCTCATCACTGCTGTAGTCGTCGTCAAAGGTGCTCATCGAGGCGTCGCCCTTTTTGTTTGTCTTACTGGAGCCGCGACCGAACCGCCGCAGAGTGCTCTTCCAGCCGCTGCTATTCGCCGTCTCCATTTCCGGTTTGCGCATAATGTTCGCATTGGCCAGCGCCCGTCTGGCGTTGATCACCTCGTGGTGCAGTCGCAGCCGGTCCTCCAGCGTCATCTTCAACAGGCGGCGAGGGCCTCGCTGTGAGAGGGGCGTCGCCATGACGTCCTGCCCATGCCCATTGCCATTAGCACCGTTTCCTCCATTCCATCCATTGCCATTGCCAGCACCTCCATTGGCCATGTTCCAGGCGGAGGCGTGCGAGGGCGAGTAGGCGGCAATCAGCGAGGCAATCTCCTCCTTGGCCGACGTCTCAAAGGTGAGACACTTGCTGCCGTCGGAGCCGGTGGTGCTCTGTATGCAAATAAATACCAAATAGTTTTAGCTTCCAAACAATAAACCAAACAACTAATCTCTTGTTTACCTGACCAGTCCCATCCGCCTTGTTAAAAAGCTGAATAGTGAGGAGATTCTCCGCCGGGTAGATGGTGACCGCCTCAATGTCCGCGTATCGGTAGGTGGCCAGCACCCGCTTATCAGCGGCCGCTACCACAAAGACGCAAGCCGAGTGGATGCCAAGGAGAAGAGGCTGCGAGTGGCCACCACTTCCGGCGCCGAAAACCGCCAGGAAGCCCTTGTACTGGGCGGGAAAGAGGGCCGCCCCGTAGAGCGGGTACTGAATGACCAGTGAGAGGTACCACACCTTGGCCATCAGCTGCGTCTTCCCGGTGCCGTACATTCGGTGAGCGTCGGCAATCTTCACCGCCCACTCCATGCTCGAGTGACCGGCAGAGCGACGCACACGGGCGGAGATGTAGTTTTCCACGTCCTCGTAGGAGCGAATTCGGCCGTGAATAAAATCGCCCAGTGAGACCTGCGCCTGCAGGCCGGCCAGCTGAAGAGCAATGCGCTCCGAGACGGGAAACTCGTCCAGGCGAACCACCGAGTAAACGGCCTGGGCGTAGAGCAGACCAATCTCCACCTGGTCTTGGGGGATGAGCGCCTCCTTGGGCACCGGACGGAAAAGACGCTTCTTGAAGACGAATCGGCACTGGCTGGAGGAGGCGGCGGCCACTGCCGCTGCGGTGGCCCCATCTGATGATGCTGACGTCGATGATGATGATCCATTTGATGAAGAGTTCTTGGATGAACTGCTGCTGTTCGCCTCCGCCCTCGCCCTCATCTCCCAGATGGTGAGCACATCGGCGACGTAGTCGTGCGCTCGCAACACTCGCTCCCCCGCGTCTGGCGTCACCTCAAAGATCGCCCAGCCGTCGACGTTCTGCAGACCCAGTTTGGTGGCCAGCGACAGCACCGCATCGGCCGCCGTGTCCGCCGGGTGCAGGTCAATCGCCTTCGTCCGCCCATCCAACAGGTGAAAGCGACAGACGAGGGAGCGGAGCGCGGTGACCGCCTTCACCTCCGCCACAGAGGGCGGATACCGCCGCGGGCTGATCCGTCCGTGCTGCAGGTTGTCCAGGCAGAATTGGGCGTAGCAGGCGATGGAGGTATGCGCCCGCAGGTGCCTTCTCAGGTAGGTCAGCAGGTACCGACTGAGCGGCTTGCCGGGCGGAAAAGCGGCCGTGGCCAGCGCCAGCAGCGACCAACAGCGGAGGCTGTGCTCCCGACTGGGCCCGTCGTTGGAGAGGCGAACTGCCTGCAGGAATATCTCATCGCGCAGCTCCTCCCGTTCGATGCCATGGCCGATTACCGTCTGAATGAAGCGCACCTCAGCGTCCGGTTTCTTCTCGCCGGCGGTGTACTTGACTAGCTCCTTGAAGATGGCACAGGCGAGGACGACATTCTGCGGGTCGTGCAGGTGCACGTGAGAGGTGGGAATGGTGGCCGCTGACGTCCAGGTGATCATCTCCGCGGCAGTCAGGTGCGCCTCCGGGCTGTTGTTGGCTGTGTTGTTATTTCCACCTTCATTAACTCCTTTTCTCGTCTTCCTCGTCAGCGTTCTGTCTTTTCCAGCAACGCCACTAGCAGCCGCACTGCCCGAAGCGCCGCCCAGCTGTACATTGCTGCCATAGGCGTCCCTCGGATGGCTGTTGCAGTACCGGGCGACGTACTCCACCAGCTCAAAGTTCTTCTCCGGCAACGGTCCGTCGAGTGGGCCGTTCAGACTGTCAGAAGTGGCTCCTCCATTGTTGTGGTGAGCAGTGTGCGCCTCAAGCTGTTTGCTGATAAACTTGGACGGTTGAGGCGGCGGTGGCTGCTGCTGTACAACCATTGACTGCTGTTGTGGAGCAATGGGTACCAGTTGGTTGTTGATAATTTGGTAGTTGCCTCCCAGTTGGGCTGCGAGCTGCGCCAGCTGCGAGGCAGAGTTGGTCATGTAAGTGGGCTGCTGTTGTTGTGCAGGGACTCCTCCTCTGACGCCGTAAATCATCTGCTGCTGCTGAGCCATTTGTGCCATTGCCAGCTGCTGCTGTTGCTGTTGTTGTTGCTGCTGAAGTTGCAGTTGACTAGTAGCCATGGCGGTACCATTCGGTTGTCCATAGCTGACCGGACTGGCCGTAGAGACCGCCTCAAATTCACCCGAAGTCCCCGTGGCACCGCTCATGATGCTCATGCAGTCCTCTCGAGTACCGGTAGTTGAGGTAGTGTCCGAGGTAGTGGAGGCGGTGGTGCGATTGTCTAGAATGGAGGAGGATGCAATGGAGCTGCGATCTGATTCAGAGGTCCCAGCGCCACCTTTGCCGCCGGTGCCATCATTGGGAGCATCTTCGTTAATGGCCGCCAGCATCAGCGTGTCAGAGGCGGAAGTGCCCGCGCCCTCTGATGCAGCCACTGAAGAAGAAGATGAGGAAGAGGATGTTTGTCCATTTTCTGAAGCGGCACCATCCTCTGAAACTGCCGAATCCATTGAGTAAATGGACGGCGACTGTGAGTTGCCGGTGTCGATGCCTGAGGTGGCCGCAGAGTCGGCCCCAGTTCCAGTTCCCGAGTCCTCCACATTGATGATCGCCTTCAGCTGGTCGGCCAGTGAGGTGGTGCTGTTGCGAGTCTATGAGGAATTGAAAATTACAATAAAAACTCTTGAAAAAACACTTGAGCACCTAAGCTTACCTTACTAGCCAAGCCTGACTTGGACTTTGACTTGGAAGACGCAGCAGCTGCCCTGGCCCTTGGACTGCTGGCCACCTGAATCGCCTCCAGCGAGGTGGCCGCCAGCTCTGCCTTGGCAATCAGCTGCTCAAACTGAGCGCTAATCGACCCGCCGGTGGAGCTTTTTCGCCGTGCAATGACGGCGGCCAGCTCTTCAGCGGCAGCACCACTTCCACCTCCGTTGCCAACGGCAGGTGCCTCCTCATTGAGATTGTTGTTATTCCGATCTGCTGGCATTGCCCCATTATCCCGTTCAGGCTGCTTAGCGGGAAAGTGGTCAATCTCCTCGTAGTTTGCAGAGGATGAGTCGGAAAGAGCGGATGAGTTTTGAGAAGGCGGTGGTGGAGGTGGTGGCGGTGGAAGTGGAAGTGACTGCTGGCCAATACACAACTGCTGAACGTCATTTTGGAGCTGCCTCTCCAGAACGTCCAGCTCATCTGGTGTTGAAGTGCGTTTCGAGTAGCTGAGGGGCAGTGTTCCGTTGACTTGCCCATCGCCATTATCACAAATCCTTTCCACCTCCCGTCCATTTTCTTCATCTTCCTCATCCTCCTCTTCTTCAACGGTAGGCTGTCGCCTGATGGCCCGTTCCGCCTCCAGCTTCCGCATGTTCCGCAACGCTCTGGCCACCTCTCGGGCAAACATTCCCCGAACGAAGGCCTGAATGGTGATGGCCGCTCGTCGCTGTCGCTGATAGAGCAGACGAGCTCTAGTGGCCCGGAAAGACCGTTGAATGATGATGGCACTGCTTTTCAGAAGAAGGTAGTGCCGCCTCGCCAGCAGCCTCCTCCAAGTGGCCTGCAAGCGGACTGCCGCCCGATCCCGAATCGCCGACCGCCGCTCCTCCAGCTCGTCAGCGACCAGCGCCTTGAGGAAGACCTTCGAGTGGCCAATCTGCCACTGAAGCGGGTCAATCTTCAGTCGATTTAGCAGGTCTTTGGCGCTGATGGAACTGGGCTTCAGTCCTCGGGCAGCCGACCGCGAGAGCACCACCAGCAGACAGCGGAAACGGGCAATGAAGACGGCAAAGGTAAAGTGGGCGGGAAAGCCCTCTCGGCGGATACGAATAATGTCCAGCATGCCGAGGTACTTTAGCTGCAGTCGGACCTGGCCCTCGTCGTAGTTGCGCGGCCTTTTGTGCAGGTTGGGTTTGATGCAGCGGACGTACCAGGGACGGGTGGCACTGGAAGAAAGAAATGTTTAAAGTTACTAAAAACAACAAAACGCCAAGACTTACCTCAACAGATCAACCAGCGCACTGAGCTGCTGTCTGAAGGCGTCCGCCACCAGCGGCCGTCCCTTGCTGCCCTTCAGCGTCCCGTCCGCCCCCGTCCGACCAATCGTCCCGTAGATGGACTCCGCCGTGTCCTGCAGCCCGGCAATCGCCCGCACAAAGTCATTGCCCGAGTCGTGCATAATCTCAAACAGCTGCTCCTGGCCGACGTCCTTGTTCTTCGCCAGAAAGTCGGCCACCTGGTACATCACTTCGCCGGCGTAGTGGCGCACGCCAAACTCCTCCGTCCACCGGCGACAGTCATCGCCTTTGACGTAGTACGGATGCAGGGAGTTTGAACTACCGCCCGAAGGCGTCTGACCTCCGCTGGAGCCGGAGCCAAACTCGGTGTGCAGCTTCTGGAGGAAGGTGCTGTCAGTGCCGCGAGGAATGCGGCACTCCTCACTGAGCAGCCGGAGTATGCACTTGGGCGGCTTCTCCAGCAGCTCTACGCAGGGCGTGTTGTCGGTGAAGGCGATGTGCTCAAAACTGATGCCCTCGTCTTGGTACTGTAACAGAAGGGGAAAAAGTCAAAGTTTAAAAATCCTCTGAAAAACCAGAGCACTCACAATCTGCTGCTCCAGTGCAAAGACGTAGTGGTTGAAGAAGCGCTGCAGCTTCTCATTTGCATAGTTGATGCACAGCTGCTCAAAACTGTTCAGCGCAAAGTTCTCAAAGCCAAAGATGTCGAGGACGCCGATGAAGCGCTTCGCCGCCTGGTCGGGCAGCGTACAGGCGTTGACGTGTTTGACCAGCCAGGCAAAGGTGCGCGAGTAGAGGGCCATGGACATGGCGTGCCGGTTCTCCCGGGCCTCCCTCAGCGACAGCGGAATGTCGGTCACTGTGCCGCGCACTGAAATCTGCCGGCGGAGGGTGGTCAGTGTCAGGCGGTAGGCGTCCACGCCGAGCAGGGTGGCCACTGTGGAGATGATTAGCTGCAAAAACGGATAAATAAAAAGGACAGCAAACTTAAAACTCTCTTTTTACCTCATCATTATCCGTCAGCCGACACCGCTCCGACTCTGCCTGCTCCTCAAACTCCAAATTGCCCAGCCAGAGGATGGCACTGAGCGCCGCAAAGATGCCCTCGCTCATCGTCTCCGGCACGCGGAGGACGCTCATCGCCAGCCGCAGCGAATCAAAGTTGGAGGCGTCATCGACGCCCTCTATGCTGGTGCATCCGCTCTGGTTGAGGTAGGTGAACTCTTGCTTGGCGCAGTCTTCTAGTTGTAGGCGTTTTGCCAGCTCCGGATCGCGCCTCGCGGCGGCCACCAGCTGGTAGAAGACGTGGTAGTTGCGTTCGCTGGAAGATTGCAGGGCAATGCGAGATCGCTCGAGGAGGTAGTCGCGGACGACGCAGCCTCCAATCTGGCCTCGCTCGTCAAAGCATACCTGAAGAAAAAGTGGAAAGAAGAGGTTCAAGTAAAAATCATCAGAAATCTTCCAAAAAGACTGACCTGAATAAACTTTCCAAATCGACTGCTGTTATCATTACGGGCCGTCTTTGCATTGCCAAATGCCTCGAGAATGGTGTTCGCCTCCAGAATCTGGTGCTCCACCCAGCTGGACTGACTAGAGGTGACCGAGCAGAGGTATTGTAGAATGAACTTCGTTGACTCGGTCTTGCCCGCCCCCGATTCGCCGCTGATCACTATCGCCTGGTCGGCGTCGTCGGTGCACAGCTTCCGGTAGGCGGACTCGGCGATGGCAAAAACGTGCGGCGCGAGGTCGCCCAATCGCTGGCCGCAGTACAGAGCCTGGTACTCTGCCTCGTAGATCTCCAGCTCCTCGTAGGGGTTGACGGCAATCAGTATGCTCCCGGCGTAAGTCTATTTTTTATTGCAGAGAGAAAGAGCAGAAGTAAATTAGCATAAGGTCAAGGTCAGAGGTTGTCCTCCACTCCCTACAAGTAAATAAACGAGCAAGCAAATCACACTCACATAAATTGACTGATTTTCATATCGAACGCGCAGGTTCTCATTAATGCCCCCCTCGTCAATGTTGCTGATCAGCGTGAGGTCGGCGACGCCATCGCTGGCTCGGCTTCCTGTTTAAGTGAAACGAAAAGAATGATATCAGGTTGACAAGTAGTCATAAATAAAAAGCAGAAAAAACCAGTCAGCACTTTAAATTTGAAAAGCGAACAAACAAACAAACAAACAGTCTCGCTTACCGATAGGCTCATCGGAAACCATGTTTTTTCTTGAGTGGCGGTAGTTTTAAGTAGATAAACAAACAAAAGAAGTGGTACAAAGTACAAAGTAAGTAAAAGAAAAGTGTAAGAAGAAATCACAACAAAAGAAGAAGAAAAAGAAGAAGTGGTGGTGGTGGCAATCAAGTAGAAAAGCTAAGTAGTAGCAATTAGTGGCGGCGGCGGAGAATAGCACGAAAAAAGCAGTAGAGCTGAACAAGAAGGTGGATCACAGCAGCGTTGCAGAGAAAGAGAAAGAGAATAAGAGAGACTGACTGACTGGCAGACAACAGAAGTGAGGTATCTTTTGTTCAGAATTCAACCAAAGACAATGAATAGTAATGAGTAATACAGTATAAAGGTAGTAAAATTTGAACTTTGCAGCTTTTGGAAAGCCTAAAACTTGAGCACGTGTGTTCGTTGTACGGTTGTCTGCAGTACAGTGGAAATTGTGGTAGTGGAGATTGCAGAATGGCGATGAAAAAGAAGCACAGTCAGTAGTATTTCCTCCTCCTCCTCCTTCAACTCGACTGCCTTCTTCTGTCTTCTTTGACGGCTTTCAGATGATGACAGAATGAGATGATGATTCATCGGTAGGCAATGGGAATGCTGGTGTGCACCACAATGAGAGAGAGACAGAGAGGGAGGATAAAAGTGGAAATTGGGCTTGCGGCGGGCGGCAAATTAGCCTGAAGAGGAAACTCTGCTGGCGATCCTTTTTCCTCTCTTCACTTTCCCTTGATCAGTCACCCGAGCAGAATTTGGCTGTCATTTAAGACGACGACAGAGAGAAAAGGAAGAAACTGATGACAGGAAAGCAAACAATTTGTGCCTTCAACTTTTCTTTTTCCTCAAATCATTAGCAGCAGCCAAATGAAGCAAGGGGTCAGAAGAATTACCTCCACCAGCAAAATATTTGGCGATAGGCTCACCGTCGTCGTCAGGTCACTAATGAGAGAATAGCTGAGCCACTTTTTCTTCCCAACAACGGCAGACGACACTGAGATCTCTGTCTCACTCTCTTCTTTAGCGAAGCGTGCAAAAGAAAGAAAGAGTGCACTACCTTCTCTTAAGAGGGACGGAGAGAAGAAAAGAATAGAGGTTTGGCGACGATATCAGAAATGTGGCGAGGGTATATGCAGAAGAAAAGAAAATATAAGGGGGATAATGCTGATAATGTTGATAAGTACTTCGATTGTCCCCGAGCGTGCGTGCTGCGGCGGCAGTGTCTCAAGAGAAAGTCGGCAAATCTGTTTGTTTGGCGGGTTTGCTTGCAAATGTTTGCGCGAGTTCGTTGAGGCCAAATCGGTGAGTGAGAGAGTTGTGTGATCAGCTAGCAGTCTGTTTTGGCAGTCGATAAACTCTCAGGACAGCAAAGCATCATCATCATATGTTATGCAATGCAGGAGCACCAAGAACAGCAGCTTCGACTGCCTGACGCCCGACTACTACGAAGATGACGGTGGTGTCCATAGCATCGGCGGCAAACTGGTTCCACCTTGGCTTCTTCTGAGCCTCAAAAGCAGAGCACGGAAGAGAGACAAACGATGGTGGTGGTGGTGAACTGCAAAAAGGCAAGGTGCAACCGCACTACCTAGCATCAGCAAAGGTGAAATCTGTGGCGTCTGCACTCGCTCTCGCACACTTCTTCTGCGTTCCTCGAGGCGATAGTGGTGGTGGTGATGGTGTCAAGTGTAGCGAAAAACCACAAACCACCGAGACATGCAATAGAGCGCAAGATGGAAAACAAATCAATTGCAACGCTGATGAGGAGGGCAGTGAAGGAAGCAGGCAATGTGCGTTGCTCAGACGGGAAAAAGAGGCAGAGAAAGGAAAGAAGAAAACTAAACAGAAGGGCTTAAAGTTAAAGTCCTGCTCCTGCTCGACAGTCTGGCTGATCGCGTAAAGTGGTGGTGGTGGTTGCAGTTTAACGATGAGAACTAATACGACTGAAGAATGTCAGTTGAAAGTTGGAGCAACAGCACCAGAGATGAGGGGAAGAAGAGGCGGCTGGAATCAATACGACAAGATTAGGAGATGAGGTCGAGGTGAAGAGGGGGGAAAAGATGAAGCAGAAGTGCTAAAGACGAGAAGACAAAAGGTCGCCCGCTCTTGAGAGGACAAAGTCGGTGTGGTATGTGCCAATGACGACGATGATCTTCTTCTTCTTCTTTAGTGTGCGCGTTTTAGAAGAGATCAATCAATCAATCAATCACACAGAGAAAGACCGACGGTGGCGGCTTTGTGTTGTCGCTGGTGGTCAATGCCACTTTGTAACTTTAGCATCAGCGCAAAACAAAAGAAAACCGACGCTCGTTTCGGCCACCCGGTTCCGGGTGCCTTCTTCTTCTTTTTCTCTGCCTCTGACACTGCCAGTTAACTTCACTGTTAGTTATGTTGAATAGTGTATTCTGACAGTGGAAATATAGAGTGCAGTGCTGCGGTATTCAATTGTCGTGCGACGAGGGCGAGCTGGCAAAGTGTGAGTCTGTTGTTGGGCGAGAGTAGATGA
>JAALOO010002457.1_pt1 | contig 10158 bp, 10 predicted proteins | sample 7257641 | NCBI WGS metagenome assembly JAALOO01 (sample SAMN14085613, study PRJNA598686) | mite metagenome | biome: ENVO:01001000; feature: ENVO:01001002; material: ENVO:01001226; isolation source: single female mite from University of Michigan culture on fish food culture... ... | reverse complement strand
GGGCAGGGCTTATGAGTTTCGCGAAGATGTCATTTCGCGGAGATGTCAGACAATCGCTGCAGCCGCCGCGAGAAAGTCTCGTGTGACCTTTTTTAGCACTAAAAATTTTTGGATCTTTTCTTTTTTGGGTCGATTTTGGGTTCTTTTTCTGGTGTTTTCACCTGAAAAACTGGTTATTTTTAGCAGCAAAGGTACACACACTTTGACTGCTGTTTGCGGGTACTTTGGGAAGCCTTTCTCTCATCTCAGAGCTGTGATCTGGATTTTGCCTTCGGTGGCCTTAATGGTAAGCTGGTTTGTCTTCATCTCCTCTTCTAATTTTTGGTTCTTACAACTTTTATCTCCTTCTCCAGGCAAAGTACATTGCTCAACTGGTGGTGCTCGGTGCACAGGTAGTGGGAAGGGCGTTCACGAGGGCACTCCGCCAGGAGATTCAAGGTTCGTCTTGTGTTGTTCCAGTTTTTAAGTTTCTAATATAAAGTTCCGTCATTTTATCAGCAAGTCAACAGGCCGCCAAACAGCGACAGTCACAGGGCGCCAGCTCGGGGGCGGCCACCAACGCCAAACTAGGCATGACACTTCAGGTTTGTTCAAACGCCCATCTTCTGTTATCTTTCTATTTACCAACATTTACCACTTTACCACAGGAAGCTCAACAGATTCTCAACATTGAGACACACCAGCTGAACAATCGCGAGCTGATTGAGAAGCACTACGCGCACCTCTTTGCAGTCAATGAGAAGGCGAAAGGTGGCTCTTTTTACTTGCAATCAAAGGTGAGAGATGATATAATCTTCACAATCTGTGAGACAATAACAGCAACAATGCAAGAAAGTGGCTGCGCACAGTGATGTACACTCTGAGTACATGCGTAACCTTTTTCGTCTGCTGTACAGCCTGCTTCGGTGTTTTGTGTACAGTTTATCTAAGCTGGTGGATAAGACAAAGACCGACCGATCTCTTTTTCTTTCACCACCACCACCAAAAAGATGAACTGAATTTCCTTCTTTCTCGCCCATCCGATCCTCCACAGGCTCCATTTAATTTAATGGCGCCACAACTGCTCACCTTGAGGATGATCTCCTCCTCTTCAACTCGACAAATCCTCTTTTCTGCCCTTCCAACTACAGCTTTCAGATCACTCTCTACATCCTCCTCTTCTTCGCCATCACCTCCATTATCACCAGAACTTTTCGAGGAGGCGATCTCCGAGGCGAACCTCCATGCCACCCTCGACCGCCTGAAAAACATTCGTTTGGGAGGAAAATTGATTCCCCAAAAAGCGGGGGAAAAAGCCGCCTCCATTTTCATTCCCTTCACCCACCACCCGCTCACTTCTGCCCCGTCAATTCTTTTTACTCGTCGCTCCTTCAAGCTGAACAAGCACCGCGGCGAGGTCTGCTTCCCGGGCGGTTTCGAGGAGACCGCCGACCGAGGCGACCTGGTTGAGGCGGCCGTCCGCGAGACGCTTGAGGAGATTGTCGGCCTCCGCCGAGAGGACATTACCGTGGTGGGCACGCTGCCGCCAATTCAGTTCAACACCTTTCCACTGCATCAGGTGCTGGGCTATGTTCGCATCTCAGCGGAGCAGTGGCCGCTGGCGGTCAATGAGGACGAGGTGGACTCGGTCCATTTGGTGCCGCTGGAGACTCTGGTTAAGGCGGAAAACTGGCGGCGGACCGTCTTCTCGCATGGCTGGACGACGCCTGTCTTTCTCGATGTGACCACCTCTTCTGGACCGTTAGAAGATGAAGAACGCCACCCCCGGATCTGGGGCATGACCAGCAGTCTGCTGTACGTGACGATGGCCAGTCTGATGCCGGAAAGCTTTCACTTTGACTTTGAGTACCTCTGGCGGGCGAAGGGACTGAGAAGAGGGGTCAGCAGTGGGGAGATGAGGTCGACGTGAAGAGGATGAAAAGGAGGAAGTATGCTTTTTGGTGGTGGTGGTGATTTTGTGTAGAAATTGTTTGTTTTTTGAAGGCATTTTTCTAATGTTTTGTTTTTAATTTCTCCCTTTCAAGGTCTTTCGAGCCAAGGAGCGAATCGATGAGGAGCTGCAGGCGGCGGAAAAGCAGCAAGGGAAGAAAAAGCCGCAAACCGAAGAAACTGGTAGCTGAAGATGATGATGATGATGATGATCAATCTCAAACAACAGCAAAGAAAGTCTCACAGCACTAACTTGCTTTAACACTGTCCTTTTCTCCCTCCCACTCTCCTTCTGTGTAATAAGTGTTATCAAATTATATCAAAAGTATATACTGAATAGTAAAGATTCTCTCTATTATCATCATCATCATCGAGCTTGTCGTTAAGGTTATGCACTTTTACAATCGACTAATTAAACTTTTTTCTATCTTTTCTCCTTTTTTTCAAGATTCACTTCACTCTGACTATGACTGGTTGATTGGCAACGGCTGCCCTGCGGCGTTGAAGACCCACCGCTCCAGCGGAAGCGTCGTCTCCGGGTCGGCAAAGACGAGGTAGAGGTACTTGAGCGTCGCCCCCAGAAGATTCCGTGTGGCGGTGGGCGAGGGCAGGGAAGATATTATCGATGAAGAATCTTCTCTTCCTGAAGAGAAAGAGGAGTCCTGGTGATAGGAAGCCAGTGCTTCAAAGGAATCTCCTCCTCTTTTGGAATATCTTCGTCTTCTTCTTCTTTTGAGGTACTTCTGAATTGCCTGCGTCATCTGCCACGCCTTGGCTCGGTACTGTTCGTCGCCTGTTTGACGCCAGAGAACGAAGATCGACTCGACGAGGTCGGGTCTGAAAAAGATGATCCGAAAAAGTAGAAAAAAAAGTTGCAAAGAAGTTAAACTCTTTTTTACCTCATCTCATTCTCTTTGGTGCGTGATCCCTGGTCTTCCCAAGTGTTGTCGCCGCTGTTGAAGCCACCCCGGTTGGTGGCCTCGTTGAGGTCGTCGAAGCAGAAACGATCTGGAAGGAGGCGGCTCTCCTCGTTTCGCAGCGCTGCCTGGTAGCAGGTCTCGGTGAGCTCCTCGGCCAGGCGCTGCCAGGCGTCGGCTTTGGAGCGAACTTCCGGATCGTCAGTGACGGGAGTTTCATTATCGTCTAAAGACTTTTCTGTAGTCTCTACATCATCAAACATTGAGCTTTGCGTGGAGATCTTCACAGTTTCATCTGCTGCAGAAGAAGACGACGATTTCTTTTTCTGGCTAAGAAGTTCTCTGGCGCCCAAGGATAACATTGCGCCCAGATAACAACCCTCGGAGCTCATACAGGTCAGCTCAGTGAAGGCCCGCAGCGAGTGGTCGAACTCTCGCGTGAACTTGAGTCCCGTTTTGGAGGTGGCGATCAGCGATGAAGAGTGGGAAGAGGAATTGAGCAGCAGCGAGTCGACGGCGTCGGTGAACATCTGCAGAAGATCGGAGCTGATTTCATTGCCTTGTTTTCCACTTTGAACTGATGACTTTATCAGCGATTCGTAGAAGAGCTTCGTTGACTCGTAGACGGTGACGCCGCTGGAGGCCCAAATTCCGGAAGGGACAAAGAGTCGGTCGGCGTAGAAACCTTCAGCCGCTTTGCTTGAGTTTAAATTTTCCAGCACCTCCTCCACTCGTGCTCGAAGAAGGTCTGCCGAAAAGGGTGAGTCATCTCTGGAGGAAGAGGCTTCAAGGGCGGACGCCAGGGCGAGGTACTCCAGCGACTGGCCGCCCACCTCGGAGAGGCTGCTCACCAGGCCGTTGTCGTCTTCGAAGTTAATTGAAGAGGAGGAGGAGGAGGAGGAAGCAGAACTTAAAGTTGGGAAGGAGATTGCTGAGATAATTGTGAAGAAAAATTTAATAACTTTTTTGTTTTTTTAATTTTAGGCTTTGTCAAATCTTACCGGTTTGATTGTCGTACGCCGGCTCTAGGCTGCTGGCCACCGCCTGGGCGGCTTTCAAAAATTGTGCATTTCCAGTGAGAGCGTGGCAGCTGAGCAGAGATCCGAGAAGGTCGGTGACGGCTTCAGAGACCTTCAGTGCTTCGAGGTACTTTGGAGAACTGGCAAGGTGGTACGTTGAGTTTTCAAATAGGCGACCCCACGTTTGGTTGAACTGCTCCTCCAGGCCGGCCACCCACAGCGTGGAGAGGGAAAGGGTAAGTGTCCGGTTAAGATTGCCCCTCTTTTCATTCAATTCTGCCGCTGATAGATGATGATGATTCTGCTGGCGATTCTGATCCCCATTTGAAGAAGAGGAATTCTGTGAAGCCAAAAGTTCCCTCTCCTCTTCCACCACCGCCGACCAGAGACTGTGAATGAGCTGGAGGACGGCGTCCTTGCGCTGCTCGTTGACCGGGTCGGTGGTGTTGGAGAGGATGATCAGCTGCTGCTGCTGATGGGCACTTTTCTCCTGAAGAATAAGACTGATGTTCAAGTTTTGAAGATTTATCGTCGTTTCCTCTGGTGCAGTTGAGCTGAGCTGATCGTGATTCGGCAGGACGACGCCGAAGATGAGAATGGCGAGGAGAAGCAGCGCCGCGGCGACGATCAGCTTCAGCTGCGTCCAAATGCTGAACTTGCCGGACATTTTGGGAAGCATCTTTGAACGCTAAAGAAGAAGATTCTTGCCCAGTGGTGGCGACTAGAAAAGGTAAGTGCTGAGACTGAGGCTGCTGCCTCTATTTTCTGACTGACTGCTGAAGCCAACGGTCAGTTGGCCAGTCGTGTGTTGTGTGTTGTGTGTTGTTCTTCCACTGCTTTCGCCGATAACAATAGGGTCCACGGGGAGAGGGAAAGGTTGCCCGCAGGGCCTCTCATTTAATGACCGAAGCTGTGACTGACTGTGACTGACTGACGTCGGCTCACTGATCGCTTCGGTCCTTCTCTCTCTTAACTTTACTTTTCCTCTATCTAAGTTTGCCCGCGGGAAACTGCTGCCAACTGCTGCTAATCCCGGGTAAAAGAGGGAGGGACACTTTTCGAGTGCTACTGTTGCGACAGATGCTGCTGTTGTGGCAGTGTTGGTTTTCCCGCGTTCACGGGTAACATTTCTCGTTGTGAGTCATCCAAGGGGAATAGAGAAGAGGAGGCGGTAGTTTGGGTTGCTTTTATGTATGCTTTTATTAATGTCTTTTTTCGTTTTATTACTACTGTTTAGTGCGTTTGGTCAGTTTATTTTATTTTGGTGGTTTATTTTAGGCAATGAAGCATGATCCATGAAGATCAATCACAGACCAAAGCCGAGGCGCTGCCTGAGAAAGCTTTTAGGATGGCAGATTAGTTTGAGAAGGGAGTTTTTATTGGCTGACTTTTTGCGCGGATTTTTATTTGGAACGTTTTTCTCCTCTTCTGGGTAAAAGGTGATCCACTGTGTGGAAGCAAGAATTGCTTCAGGAGTTTCTTTCTTTTCAGCTTCTAGTTTCTTTAACTTTTCAAGTGTTTCTTGATTTGCAGTTTCCTCTGTTAGCTGTAAAAGTTCCTCAATCAGACATGAAATTGCTTTCTTTTCAAAATTTAACAGCACACCGATTTCCTCTTCAAGACAGACTTTAAAGTGGTCAAGCTTTTCCTGTAGCACTGATAAAGTCTCGCCCAAAGTTTTCCGCTGCTCAAGTTTCACCTTTTGCTGAGCTTTAGTTCGGTTGAGGGCGACTCCGAGGGCAAAGAATAGAGAGTTTGTTGAGTTGATTGGTTGATTGGGTAAGGTGCTGCTGTAAAGCGCCAGAAGGCTGCCAAGCTGAAGGGAACGATTTTGGGTGACAAATTCAGGCGGAGGGAGGGCAGATTCGGTGATTGCTCGCTGAATGAGGTTTAAGACGTTTTCTAAGTCCTTTTGAAGATTGAACAGCTCGGTGGGGTTATCATTGTCAGCACTATCGTTGAGAGTTGTTTCTAGTTTGAGGATAAAGTTGTCAGTGGTTGTCAGTAGATCAGTGGTCAGTTGTTTTTCAGTTTCATTAAACGAGTTTTCGGTGTTTTCTAGGTAGTCTTTCACCTGACAGTTCCAAAAGTTGGCAATGTCGGTTGATAGTTTGAGAAGATGCTCTTCAGGTTTTTCTTCAAGTTCACTGTCAGCCGTTGACATTTTCTAGCAGCTGCAGTGCTACAGTTTGCCCAACTGCTGCTGCTGCAGTTTCCCAAACACACACACACACACACACATTGTGTGCTTCCCAAACAAAGAGCAGACCGAGGGGCACATTTTGGAACGGTCCAACTGTTGTTATTTGTGGTCCACAGTGTGCGGCGAGGGGACTCGCCGGCAGCGGGACATTCAAAAATTGCGCCACCTTTGGCTGCTGCAGCACTGCACAGCAGTTCAAAGAGTGCGCCAAAAATTCTTTTTTGTCATTAGCTGCTGCTGCTGCTTTCGCTTTACCATTACCTTGGATTACTTTAGCACTGTAAAGGCAGTAAATTGTTTACCTGGCGTAACCAGGAAAAAAAGAAGGGGAGACAGTTTTCAAAGGTATGCAAATGTATTAGCTTTGCAGCGCGTGCTGTTGCCGCCAGTGCACTGAGCATCGATGATGCTGGCAGAGATCTTTTTCGAGCCTCATTAGAACTGCTAATGCTGCCTATTATTAACATGCTTTGAATCTATCTGTTTTTCTCTCCTCTAAATAAAAGTCTGAGTGGTCACGCTACCCTTCATTAGAAGCAAAACCTGTTCTCTGCTACCTAGTACTTAGCACAGGTAGAAAAGGGGAAACGAAGAAAAAGAAGAAGAAGAAGAAGCGTGTTTCTTTCACTTGTGTTCAATGCTGTCCTGCAAGGACACACTTCGCTTCACACTACTACTCAATTTGCGGTGTTTTGCTTTGCTTTGCATTCCTTTCCCCCACTCACACAGACAGACACCTAGCTTTGCTCTGTTTGTGTGTCAGAAAGTGAGAGAGAAAGTAAAAGAGAAACAAAATTAGTGGTTGCCAGTGACAACAACCAACAAACAACCAAGCAAGCAAGTGAAACAATCAAGCTCGACGAGACACTCGGAGAGCAAAATCTGTCAGCAAAACTGTCACTCGCAAAATCACTCGCGACAAAATCACTTTCTCGTCACTGCATTTTCGGTGTCACCTCTGATTTTTGCCGTACTAAGCAAATCACCATTTTCACTATCGATTACCATTACCACGATGGACCCTGAAGACGAGCCGCCGCATCCCTACGAGACGTCCACCGCCGCCTCAACTCTCCTGCTGCCCGCCGACCAGGAACAGGTGAAGGTGGAGATTGTCTCCAGCGGTGGTGGTGGTAATGCTTCTCCAACGTTGAAGCTGAAGACATCTTCCTCGGAAACTGACTCTGATTTTGAGGATATTGATGGTCAGGGCAGCGGTGATGGCAGCAACGGCTGGCCCCTCTGGAAGCTCTCCGTCTACGGCCTCTACAGTCTGATTGTCCTCTTTATGCTCTTCGTCATCTTCCTCATTATGCTCAACTGCAAGAAGTGCAAGCTTAATTGAGCAGCACCACCTCGAGCAGATGTTTGCACATTTTTTGCCTTTTTTGTAAGAAACTCTTTAAACTTTGAAAGTTAAGGAGCAGTTTGTTTTTGGTACTTTTGGAAATTATTAGTGAGAAAGTGAGGAGCTTTCAGTTTTGCTGTGGTGTTTGTTACTACTTTTGATGATTACTACTTTTTCTCTATTTCCTGTTAATCTTCAAAATATTTTAAATGGAATTATTAATAATAAAAGTGTGCACTTCTTCTCTGGCCGAGATACTAAAAGCGTTTCGATGTGAATTTATAATTTATCATTTCTTTGAAGTAGGAATGATATACTGAGATTCTTCAGTACTACTTTTGATTTCCTGGTAAGTGCTTCTTCATCAGCAAAATCATCAGCAGTAATAACATACAAGAGTTTTGCATTACTGATCAAGCTTCTTCTTCTTCTTCTTCTTTGTTTTGTTTTCTAGAAGAATCAAAGAACAGGCGCAAAGCAACAAAAAAAGTTGAGTGCTGCCAGCAGCTACGCAGTCAGTGGCTTCAATGAAGCAAGCAAAGAAGAAGAAGAGAGCCAAAATATAGCTCCCATTTTTAAGCAGAAGCTCCAGCGATGATGGAACAAAAAGGGAAAGAGAATGAGAGAATGAGAGAATGGGGAACGCATCCAACCACAACGCATCGACATCAGCAGCAGCAGCAGCAGCAACTGCAATGGAATTGCCAAACAAAGTGCCCAGCAGCAGCAAAGTTCAATGCCACTACCTCGAATTTGGGTGAGTTCACCAGGCAGGCAGGCACGCACAGGCACACACACCAGGCACCCCAATTTTGAGTGGTGTGCGGGCTCAAAACTCGCTGATGACACTGATTCTCTGGAGAGAGAAAGAAAGAGAATCCAACATTGACAACAGCAGAGGCTGCAGCAGCAAAAGCTGCCACGACAACAAAACATCAACTCACTCACATCTACACTTTTCGAATCTGATGGTATAAAAGCACTGAAACTCTTCTTCAAACTGCTCACTTCAGCAGCAGCAAAAGAAAAAGGATGAACCTCTTTGCCACTACCTTCCTCAAGCGGTTCACCCTCTCTCTAAACGGAAAAGGAGGTCTTCAGCGAGCACCACTGGTCGACCTGCCCGAGTACGGCGATGCTCCAAAACCAGCCACCAGGACTTTATCAACCATATCAGCTGGCTCTTTACCCACTTCTGCCACCTCCACCTCCTCTTCCAGATCACCCTCCGACCCGCAGGTGAAGATCGAGATTCCGTTGTCGCCGTTGGAGCCGCCGGCAACAACGAAGAAGAAGCTTCACGAGCCCGGTCCGGTGCCCTGTCCTCGCGGCAAGACCATCAGCCGACTGGGCCGAACGGTCCTCTTCTACCTCGTCTACTTCGCCTGTCTCTTCTCCTTTCTGAGCCTCTTTCTGGGGGCCTTCTTCTACCTGCTCTCCCGCGGCCTGGTGTACCTTGAGGAGCAGCACCGGGCGGCGATGCTGGCCGAGGCCCAGGGAAGATCGGCGGAAGCTGCCGCAGCAGCTTTGGATGGTGATCTGCTGATCTTGGATGGCAGCGTCTCCAATGAGAGCAGCTGGTCGGGCATTCCGCTCGATGTGCTGGAGGCGCCCTGAAAGCAAAAAAAGTTGAAGGAAGATCATGTTATCAGTAGCTAAGCTTTATTTGGTAGATTTTAAACTCTTACAAGCTTCTTCTTTGTTGTCGCTGATGGTGAACAGATCTCACTCACTTCACTAGATTACTGCTCCTAGATAGTTTCACCTCCCAGTTACCTGCTAAGTTTTGGTTGCGGTTTTTGCACAATGTTTTCCATCTTCCAAAATAAAATATCATTTTTGCTGATTTACAACCAAAAAACGTTCGAGTTGTAGCAACTAAAGGCTCTTCGAACTTTGTCAACAGCTTGATAAGCGGCTGCTCTGCTTTGTTTCCACCTCATTCTAGTAGCTGGTGTAGGCCCAACTTGGCAACCCTTGTCCAGCGTGATCCCTTAAGCCCTTCACATTTCTGAACTGCTAATTGAAACGGAAGCTATTCCGCTCATTTTTCTTAAACGATGGCTGACAAAGAAATTGACATTGAAGCCGCCTCAACGCCCTCCTCTTCTTCAAGCACTTCCGCTAAAGGAAACTCAATAAAGAATGACACTGCCGCCACCACCACCACCACCACCACCAGTACAGCGATGACCACCGGCAAAGAGGCTGACACTGGAGCCTCAACTTCCTCTCCAAAGCGAACCTTTAAATTTTATGGAGAAATGGTAAAGAATGTCAGTCCCACCAGACCCCCCAGAACGCCCATCGATTACACCACCCCAAGGTTGCCCCAAGAGGTCATCCGCCGTCTCTTTATCAGCAAAATCATCGGCCTTCTCGCCGTCACCTTCACCATCACCTTTGCCATCATGAGCTTCTTTCTCTTTGTGTAAGCAGAGGCAATTTTTCAGCGCAGGACATCTCTTAAAATAATAAAAAATTTTTCTCTTTGAACCCCAGCGAGCCAGCAAAGGGGTGGATGCAGCAGAACGGTCTGCTGCTCAGCATGGTCGCCCTTATCTTCTACCCTTTCTGCTTCGGCCTGCTGCTCTATCGCCAACAGGCGGTGGGAAACACCCCTCCGTGGAACTACCTTCTCCTGCTGACTTTTGTAAGTGATGGTTTAGGGGCATGTTCTTGCTGATGTTTAAGGCAACCGTCACTCGAACTTTTTAGTTTTTCACGTTTCTAATAGTTTTC
>JAALOO010002456.1_pt1 | contig 10164 bp, 6 predicted proteins | sample 7257641 | NCBI WGS metagenome assembly JAALOO01 (sample SAMN14085613, study PRJNA598686) | mite metagenome | biome: ENVO:01001000; feature: ENVO:01001002; material: ENVO:01001226; isolation source: single female mite from University of Michigan culture on fish food culture... ... | reverse complement strand
ACAAAAAAGCAAAAACTAGAACCTTTTTTAGCAGTAGATTTGTATCATAAAACGTAGTAGCTGAATTACTAGCGTTTTTGTCTGAAGTTTTTTAATTAAATGAGAGTTGTTTCCTTGTACAGATTTGTTGTTTTAACCCTTTCAGTCCCATAAGCTCAATTTCTTTGAAATTTTTACCATGTGTTCAGTTCACTAAGAAAAAAAATCATCTAAATTTTTTAAAACTTTATTTCAAGTACTTCGAGTAGTTTGTCTTGAAAGACAAAATGGGATCAATTCGTCCCAGCAGGCCTGTAGAGAGCAAATTTTTTCGATAGTATCGATTATTTTCATTGTTAAAACATAAAAAAAATTTCATTTACAGAAAAGCGCATGCGCGTGATTGTTTTTAGAGTCGAATTTGATAGTAAAAATAGTGCTCTAGAGGCCTGCTGGGACGAATTGATCCCAGATAACTATCGGTCTGATTCTTTTAACAGATAAAAGTTTTAGTTTATTTGTTTAATACATATTTTAGTTAAAAAGTTAAATTTTACACAGAGAAAATCTCAAATTTTAAAACCGTTTGTGTTAAAAGATATAAATTTTCAAATTTCAACATTTTTTATAAAAACAATTATTTTTTAAAAACACAGTTTCTTAACCTTTCATGGACGACTACTAAAACTTGCACATAAAAACCAAAAATGTTTTTAATACAAAAGAGAGATAAGATTTCAATTATTATATGTTATAAAACAAAACCATTTTAACTCAAACAGATTTTTCCTCACAAAATTTTAACTATCTGGGACGGTTTAGTCCCAGCAGGACTGAAAGGGTTAATGCCTTTTTCTTTTTTCATAACCATTTTTAATCTTCTTTTGTTTTCATTAACTTTGTACTGTTTTATTGTTGTTTTTTGTATTTTTTTTATTTAAAATAATTAAATGCTTTATTAAGGGGAGACAGCGCGCACATAACAACTTTTTTCGAACTTTTGGTTTTCTTTTCTAGTCAACAGTTTTTTTCAGCAAGATCTTGAATCACGCAGGTTCCATTATCTTCAAAACGAGCAATACCACAAAAATGATCAAAGTGTCAAATGAAAGATGACAAAATTATCTAGATTTTGGGGGCCTTACTTTTTTTAAATTTACATTTTTTTCTTTTAAAAAAAATTTTAAAATTTAACATTTTTGTATTTTGTGTCATTTGTCGTCGTTCACCATCATTCAAAAAATCATATCTGAAGAATCAAAATTAACAAAAATATTTGGAGTCCCCCAAAATCTAGATAATTTAGTCACCTTTCATTTGACTATTTTAAACTATCGTTTGGGTATCAATTGTTAATTGATTACCATTTTGTGGTGTTCATGGTAATGTTGATAACAGTTAGTTACACGTCTTCTATTTTGATGGCATTAGTTTGTTGCAATTTTTTTTAGTAAACATGTGCGATTTTTGCTAAAATGCAAATTTTTTTTGTTAACAGTTTACCAAATTATATTAAAAATCTTTTAAACAAGAGTTTTATTTAGCCAAAACATAAAAAACACAAATGTAGGATAATTTTAAAAAGTAAGTATTTTAACATTTCTGATGTTGTTTAACTTTATATATGCATTTAAATATATTCAATCGACGATGATTATATAGAAAACATTTTAAAAGTAAAAACCAACTTTGTTCAGTAATTGCCACTTCAAAATTTTTTCAATTTTAATTTTTAAGATGCTTGTTTGCATTGACCAACTTGATGGTTCGCTTGAATTTTTCGATCATGATAAAAACAACTGGCACGGTTTACAGTTATCATTAGAACTTTCTACTAAACAATTACTTTATGAAGTTCAATGGTTACAAAATGATACTTTACTGTTTGCATTTGGTGGTCGTAATCTTAGCAATAATCCCCTTAACTTGGTGTGGAGTCGTAATCTCAGTGATATTTCATCACAGTGGACAGCTATGGCACCTATGAGCAAAAATAGAAACAATTTTTCAAGTGTTGTATTTGATAATAACATCTACGCTTTAGGTGGAAACTTAAAAGATTATTATTCTGAAAACCAAACTCTCCGCAGTTGCGAAAGCTACGACAGTCAACTGAACCAATGGGCAACAATTGATTCTATGAACATTGCTCGTAAAAACGCTTCAGCTGCTATTTACAACAATTGTATCTATATTGCTGGAGGATATAATGAGAAACGAGTGACTGAGCGGTCGGTTGAAAAGTACGACTTTCTATCTAAAACTTGGAGTGAAGTTGTCCCAATGACTACTGCTCGTTCTCACTTTGCCCTAACCCCCTTTGACAATTGTCTTTGGGCCATAGGGGGTTTAGGGGATGACAAACAGGCTTTGTCTTCTGTTGAATCATATGATTTTAAGTCAAACAAATGGAAACAAGAAAAGTCACTAAATATAGGTCGAATTGGCCATTCTGCTATTGAATTTAATGGGGAACTTTTCGTTGTAGGTGGTTTTAAAGAAATTAATAAAAATGGTAAACTCAAAATTTATATGTTTAAAAAAACAAAAACTAATTTAAAATTAATTATAGCTATAAAATCTTTTGTTTCTAACCCAACAAAAGTTACAGAAAACTATGTTTTTGGTAAAGGTTGGAGCGAAAATTCTATGTTGCAGAAGATTCATCCGTTTGCTAAACTAATCATTGCGTCCAACATAAATAATCAACAGGTTACTACATTTAATCAAAACAGTAAAACAAATAATAATAGCAATTTAATCAAAGAGTGATCACAAGTGTCCATAGGCCCTCGCCCCATTTTTGGTCAGAATATTAGGAAATCATGTGATACATTTTTGAAAAGGGTTTTTAAAAATAGATTAGACATAAAAAATTTTAGAGTGAAGAATCGAGTAGTTTTTGAGCAAATCGGGTCCAAAGTTGACCATTTTCTATGTATTTTGTGTATCTCTACAGTTTTCAGTGTGAGATACAGTCGCCCTCTATGGAATTTTTTTAGCTGAATTTTCCATTTCATTGAAATCAATGGAATTTTGGTCAAACTTAATCCAGATTATCTCAAAATCTACTCGTTTCTTCACTCTACAATTTTTTTATGTCTAATCTATTTTTAAAAACCTTTTTTTAAAATGTCTCACATGGTTTCCTAACATTCTGACCAAAAATGGGGCAAATGTTGTGATCACTCTTTAATCAGTTGAAAAATAATAACAATAATTTTAATGAAACAACAATTATACATATTTTTCCTAAAATTCAAAATGATTTAAAAAAGTTTGCTGGATTGTTGCAACCACCTTTAAAGAAGGTTTCTGAATTAAGTACTGCTTCTAGGCAAACTTTTTTCTCGTTTGAAAAAGAAAATGGACCATTTCAGCAATTACCTTTCGCCGAGTCGATTTCATTACCAGAAACTGTTGGGAATTTTGTTACAAAAAACGCAGAGCAACAAATACTTGTTTGCATTGACAATATTTGTGATTTTATTCAATTCTACGACTCTCAGCACAAAAGTTGGCACTCATCACCAGTAGCATTACTACTACCAAATGAACAAAAAAAATTTAAACTCGCACAGTTAGGCCGTATTCTGTACGCATTCGGTGGTTGGGATTATCGCAGTTATACTACCAATCGAATGTGGAGTGTTGACCTGAATGATCCCTCGTTTCAGTGGACAGCCAGAGCAAACATGAAACAAAGCAGAAAGTGGTTTAGCAGTGTCGTCCTCAATGACACCATCTACGCTATAGGTGGGGAGGACAATAACAATTACACTCTCCGTAGTTGTGAACGCTACTGCAGTCAACTGAACCAGTGGTCAACAGTGGCAGACACTAACATTGACCGTGCTGGTGTTCCAGAAGCAGTCATCAATGGATGCATCTATGTTGTTGGAGGAGATAATGAAAAAGAAGTTTTAAAGTCAGTCTGTAAGTACTGCCCTGAGACTGACACCTGGAGTGAGGTGGCACCGATGACCACTGGACGCAAACGATTTGCCCTGACTCCCTTTGCCGGTCGTCTTTGGGCCATAGGGGGTATGGATGAATACTTTCAGAAGTTGAGCAGTTGCGAGTCCTACGACCCAGTGACTGACACCTGGCGAGAGGAGGCACCGATGAAGGGGGGAAGATGGAGACATGCAGCAATTGAATTCAATGGGGAACTGTATGTCGTCGGTGGGTGGAGTAGTGGTGGTAAGACAAAGTTAATGATAAAGTTCTTTTTAACAATCTTGCATTTGATAAAAATGATTTATATTTTCTTTTAGGTCCAAATAATGTCGTCGAAAAATATGTGCCAACTATTGGATGGTTGGAGGACAGTCAACTTCAGAAAACATGCGAAAATCCTCAACTGCTGGTCATACCATCCGGCTACTCGTCCTACTTTACAACTGATTCAAACTAGAAGTTTACCAATAAAAATCTTCACCAAAAAATTCTAATGATCACTGTCTGTGTGTGTTTAATTTTATTTGTCGTACAAATGATAAAAAGAAAATCAATGGGAGTGGAAAAAAGTTGGGAGGGGGAGAGGAGAGGGGAGGCAAATAGTAGGTAACAACAACAACATAATAATCATAAAAAATATACACTGAAAAGGGGGGAAGGAAAAAAATGGAAATTGCATTCAAATTAAGTTATGCGATTCGGATTAGATTAGCAGATTAGAGAGTGGAAGAGAAGAGAAGATAAGTGAAGAGATAGGTGAAAGGTAAATAGAAAAGAAGAAAGCGGAAACATTGGGACATTGGGTTTATATAAACAGGAGAAAATGGAGAGAGAGAGAGACGATGAAGCTGTAAATAATAATCAGTGATGCGGCGGTGGCGGTTGATGCTGAAAACTGTTGGCCATGTTCTGCTGTTGCTGTTGTTGAAGAAGATGATTAGGAGGCGGTGGAAGATGAGGGTGAAAAGGATGTGGAAGTTGAGAGGAATGAGGAGGGGGTGGATGACCTGCCTGCAGAAAATTAGGAGGTGGTGGTGGGAGTGGCTGTTGTGGGGGTGGCAGAGGGTGAGCAGGAGGTGGCAGTCCATCCACCGAAGAGGGCGGGTAAGGCGGTCGAGGAGGAACTGCTCCCTCCGAAGAGGTCTCACTCTGATGACGGTACTGTCCGACAAACTGATTCACAGCGGCGGCAGTGGCTGAATCACTGGAGGGAATCCTCGAGGAAAGACGATCACCGCTGCTGTTGTGGTTGAGGTGATTTTGATTGGCAAAGGACTGCTGCCGACCAGCCCAAACATTTTCCGGCGGTTGGTGCATCGAAGGCGGCGGCAGTGGCAGCTGATGCTGCTGCTGATGCTGGTGATTGGGCGGCGGATGAGAGGAAAATCGACTAGGCTTGTAGTTGTAGGAATCACGATTACCTCCTCTCTCTCCGTCTCTTCGATAGCCATCATGCTTTGAAGAAGAGGTAGATGAGGCAGAAGTCCATGCCACGGCTCGACCACCACCACCACCACCACCACCATAACTTCCGTCCTGGTAGCCACCTGAAGAATTGTGATGATAAGAGTTGCTGTTGCTATTGCCATAAGAGGAGGATGACTTTGAGGGTGATGAGTACGAGGAGGAGGAGGAAGACTGCACATAGTCCCGATAGGAGTGCTTGGCGTACTTGTTCGGCCCATTGCTGGAACTGCCACCGGAAAACTCCCGCTTATAGCCCGAACTTTCCGAGGAGCGACTGTATCCGCCGTCTTTTCGATACGAGGACGAGGAATAGAGGCTCGAATTTCCACCACCACCACCATAACTGTTCGAGTGGTTCGAGTGATCACTAAAGTGGCCATCTCGGTCGGCTCGGTCGGTTCGATCGGCTCGGTCAGCTCGATCCGACCGAGAAGAAGTTGAAGTGGAATTTCCAATGGGCGTCGGCCCCTTCTCCGTCTTCAGCAGGTGCCGGTAGATTTTGTACAGCTTCTTCGCGCGGTACGAGGTAAACTTCGCCACAAAGGTCCACAGGTTGTTGCGCCACTCCTTACTGTCGCCACCGCTGCCATAGTCCCTCTGGCAGCGGTCAATGTGCGCCCCAATCACCTTGATGTACTCATTGAAGAGCTTCTTCTCCTTCTTCGACCGCTTATCGTCGCCAATGTTGTTCAGCGCCTTGAGGGCCTTCTTCACCGCCCGCATCTTCTCCTTGCACTCGTTGAAGACCGCCTTCGGCAGCTCCAGCTCGTCGCCCTCGTCCTCATCACCTTCGCCAGCTGAGGCCTTGTCCGACTTTTTCCTCTTCTCCTTCCGCTTCTTTTCCTTGCTCTTCTCCTTCTCTTTGTCCTTCTTCTTCTTCTTTTTCCGCTTGCTCGAGTCGTCAGTTTCTCTTTTTAAAGACTTTTTCTTTGAAGAACTTTTTCCCTCTCGGTCGCTGCTGCTGCTTCCAGCGACATTGTTCTCTTTAGTGTTTCTGCGGCCACTTCCTTTTCTAGACCGTTTCTTCTTGCTGCCTTTCAGCGGAGAGGACCCATCTGCCGAGGCCTCATGCGGTGGACGCCCTCTACGACCTGGACAACATTCACCTGGAGCAGGTGACCGACTCCTCGGTCGTCTCGGCCGTCTTCGAACTTGAGCACCTGCTCGTTGAGGGTCACTGCTTTGACCAGTCGAGCGGCAGTCCGCCTCGGGGCCTGCAGTTCACCCTGGGCACCTGGGCCCGGCCGGTTCAGGTGGACACCATTGTGATGGCCAACCTGGGGTACTTTCAGCTGAAGGCCAATCCGGGCATTTGGCTGCTGAGGCTGAGAAGTGGGCGAAGCGATGAGCTGTACTCGATTGTCTCGGCTGACGGAGCGGACGGGACGGTCAACTCTAGTGAAGTGGTTCCGGTGGTCTCCAGCTTCCGGTCGCTGGTGCTCAAGATCAAGGTCAACAAGAAGCCGGGGAAGGCGAACGAGGAGCTGCTGTACGACTCGGATGAGGAGCGAAATGGTAATGGCAACGGAGATGATAATTCGATTTGGGGAAGTCTTTCTCCTTGGAGCTCCGACTCGGATAAGGAAAAGGAGAAAAAGAAGACTGGCGCAGAAAAAGAGGAAGACGAAGACTCGAAGCGCATCAACGTCTTCTCACTGGCCACCGGCCACCTCTATGAGCGCCTCCTCCGCATTATGATCAAATCGGTGCTCACTAAAACCTCCACCCCGGTCAAGTTTTGGTTCCTCAAGAATTACATGTCCCCGCAGCTGAAGAACGTCCTGCCCTTTATGGCCGCCCGCTACGGCTTCCAGTACGAGCTGGTGCAGTACAAGTGGCCGCGGTGGCTTCATCAACAAACCGAAAAGCAGCGCATCATCTGGGGCTACAAGATTCTCTTCTTGGACGTCCTTTTTCCCCTTGATGTAAAGAAGATCATCTTTGTGGACGCGGATCAGGTCGTTCGGGCCGATCTAAAGGAGCTCCGAGACCTTGACTTGGAGGGCGCCCCCTACGGGTACACGCCCTTCTGCGACAGTCGCTCGGAGATGGACGGCTTCCGCTTTTGGAAGAGCGGCTACTGGGCGACCCATCTGCACGGGCGGAAGTACCACATTAGTGCCCTCTACGTGGTGGACCTGGTGAAGTTTAGGCGAATTGCGGCGGGGGATCGACTTCGGGGGCAGTACCAGGGCCTCAGTCAGGACCCGAATAGTCTGTCGAACCTGGATCAGGACCTGCCCAATAATATGATTCATCAGGTGAGCTATCTTTTTTAAACTTTTTAATCCTAAATTTTAACTTTTTTCCCCCTATTTTAGGTGGCCATCAAATCCCTTCCCCAGGAGTGGCTCTGGTGCGAGACGTGGTGCGCCGAGGAGACGAAGGCGAAGGCAAAGACGATTGACCTGTGCAACAATCCGCTGACGAAGGAGCCCAAGTTGACCGGCGCCCGGCGCATCATTCCCGAGTGGACCGACTACGACAATGAGCTACGGGAGATGATGGACGAGTTTGAGGCTCTCCAGCGGCAGAAGGAGAAGGAGCAGGTGATAAGCTCGGGCAAGGGTGCTGAGAAGAAGAGCTCGGCAGCGAAGAAGCACAAGGACCATGGTCTGAAGGAGGAGAGGATTAGGGGAACTTCCGCCACCGGAACTGATAAACACGAGGAGCTGTGAGGTGATTCGAAAGACGCTGCAGCTGCCTCATTAGCGTCTCTCCTCTAAAGTCTTTACCTTCAAGTGATTGCTCCTGTTTGTACAAACTCGCTGTTGTATAAATGTCCTCTTTCTTCCCCTCCTGCACAGCCATTCCTTAATTTTCTTCTTCTTCTTCTGTTTTCCTTTCCCTTGTACTGTTGTAATTTATTCTTTTACTGAGTGATGATTATAAAAGGTGATTTTCACTGCACTTTGTACTTTTAATATGATTGAGGGTGTGGTTTTATGGCTCCTGTTTTTGGTTGCCTGCTTGTGGCATGAAAAGTGGTAGTGCTGGAAATTATCTTGTTGAGGTGATTTTATTGCACATATATCTTTGCACAGAAGTTGTGCTGTTTTTAGCATTTAGATAAATGTAATCACTTTGTTTGTTTGCATTGGTGAGCGTTTTTGAACTGATTTCTAGTTTTAAAGTTATTCAATTTTGTCAGCTCATTGATTTTTGTTATTTTTATCGAAACTCTTTATCAATATAAATCAATGGAAGATCATTATATTAAGAATTTTAAAAAGGTTTTTAAAAACATTTTATAATTTATGATTTTTTAATTTTTTTTAAATGTGTTTATAGTTTTGGCCTGACCACAGTATTTTATTTCATGATCTTAATTTTAAAATCATTTTCAACATTCTTTCTTCTGACAAATTAAAAAATGAAAATCCACAAACTGTCTGGCAAGTGATGCACGATTGGATGAAAGTGGACACATTTAATAGACTGACGCATTTTAAAATATTAATTATAAAGTGTCTTCAAATTGAGAGCTTACAACTTCAATTTGTTGAGAATAACATTTTTCAAAGTGATATATTTAGACTGCTTCCACTTGAGTTTCAACAAAATTTGAAAAAGTTTATTATAAATACAAAATCACTGCTTGTTTGTATTGACAGAATCGATGGTTTAGTTCAATTCTACAACCCAAAACAAAAAAGTTGGCACACATCCCCAGTATCATTACAACTGCCAAATGAACAAAAATATTTTCAACTGGCACTGTTTGGAAGTATGCTGTACGCGTTTGGTGGGGAGGATGGTGACGAAAATGCTCTCAATCAGATGTGGAGTCGTGACCTGAGTGATCCCTCGTCTCAGTGGACAGCCAAGGCAGACATGAAACAAAGCAGAGAACTGTTTTGCAGTGTCGTCCTCAATGACACCATCTACGCTCTAGGTGGAGTGGACACTAACGATCACCTTCTCCTTAGTTGTGAACGCTATTCCAGTCAACTGAATGAGTGGTCAACAGTGGCAAACATGAACATTGAACGTATTGATGCCTCAGCAGCAGTCATCAATGGATGCATCTATGTTGCTGGAGAACGGAATAAAGAAGGAGTTTTAAAGTCAGTCTCAAAGTACTGCCCTGAGACTGATACCTGGAGGGAGGTGGCACCGATGACTACTGGACGCTACTCCTTTGCCCTGACCCCCTTTGACGGTCGTCTCTGGGCCATAGGGGGTGTGGATGGTGACCATCATCAATTGAGCAGTTGTGAGTCCTACGACCCAGTGACTGACACCTGGCGAGAGGAGGCACCGATGAAGGAGGGCAGATGGGGACATGCAGCCATTGAATTCAATGGGGAACTGTATGTCGTCGGTGGGTCAAAAAGTGCCGGACGTAAGTATAACGGGAAAGTTTTTTATAAACAAACATTTGATAAATATTTTTTAGTGTTTAAACCTACTGGCGTTGAGAAATATGTGCCAAAAGTTGACGAATGGGTAGAGGACAGTACTCTTCAAGAAACCAATATTATACCCTATTTATTGAACATATCACCAGCCTACTCGTCCTACTTCACAACTGATGAACCCGAACCAGCAGTCCATAATAATAAAAAGTCTTCTTGTAAAGTCAATTAGCCAATATTTTCAGGTCAAGTAGTATTTATATTTCTTTGATTAAAATATTACAAGAGAAATGAACTCTTTTTAAAGAATCATAACAGATTATACAGCACGAGAGTAGAACTGGAAGACAGAATAGACCCCCCTCAGACGACAATGGACTTGGCCTCGGGGAGGAAGCCC
>JAALOO010001195.1_pt2 | contig 10164 bp, 5 predicted proteins | sample 7257641 | NCBI WGS metagenome assembly JAALOO01 (sample SAMN14085613, study PRJNA598686) | mite metagenome | biome: ENVO:01001000; feature: ENVO:01001002; material: ENVO:01001226; isolation source: single female mite from University of Michigan culture on fish food culture... ... | reverse complement strand
AAATTTATTTTGTTGCAATAGCGATTATTAAAAACTTTAAAGCGTAATACTGAAATATTGTTTGTTTCAGTAATGGCAAAACCTGTTAAAAGCTAATCCTTCGGTGAAGTAGAAAAGTAGAAAAATCATTTTTTAACTTTTTCCTAAATGATAAACAGTGCTATCACCTAGTGAGCGCGCTTAAAACTACTTATCAAAACACACTGAAACATTTTCTTTTTGTGAACATTTTATCTCGAGGGTAAGATTTCAAAATCATGCTATCAAGAATATTCTTTTCTAACCTCTTTTTACATCTAAGATAAAGACAACATGACTATTGTATCAAGCAAGTCATCTAATATCGCAACGTGGCTTAACAAAGTTATCATTAAGCAATGGTGGGTAAGAATCGCTGTTTTAATTTTTTTACAAAAATACAATTTATTCCTTTTGAGCAATTTTTTGTCAATCAATATGTGGCTGTAAGATTTTGATAGTTTTGAAATATTTAGATTCATTGAAGTTCAAATTGAACTTTAAAGAAGTTTCAAAACAAATCTTAATTTCAGTTTAACTCTCATCCCGTAGATGGCGAGTGAGAGACTAAAAAATGTTCAAAAAATTAAAATCTTAAAAAGGCGCTGGAAGTCATTGAGATACAAAATACAAAAAGCGTTCAGAAACATAAAATCAAAAAGTCGTTTTCAGTTAATAATGCCACTTTAATGAGCCTGGTTTATGTACAACTTTATGATTGAGAGGACAACAACAAAACACTTTTTTATTCGATGCACATTGCTCAATTTTGCTTTGTGTGTGTGTCTGTGTGGAGCCGCTTTGAGAAAGAGAGCCAATCCGAAAGAAGGTGATAAGGATCACTACCGTAAGCACAAAATATAATTATTAATATTTGCGAAATTCAATTAATAATGATCATACTTTATTTGAAGCGACATGTGCACCTGATGACTGGCATGCCGACCATTCAAGCATGGCTGATCGGCAAGTGTAAGTGGCTTGCCCTGTCTCCGTCTCTGCCTGCTTCACTTCAAGTGGCACTGTGCTTTGCCTTTTTTGCTTTTGTTGTTGTCTTATGGCTTAGTGGCCGTTGGCTGATCGTAGATTGCAAATCAAACATTAGCACATTTTAATGATGCATGATGGGGAGAGGGAGAGAGAGAGAAAAAGCCCGGTGCAGCCGGTTCGATTGCCTGCTTGCTTGCTGTGTCGCCCTATAGAGCACCATTCATCGTCTTTTGGGCGCCATGATCGACGATGAATGGTAGTGGCGCCATCGGCCAGGCCAATCATGATCCCCATGAGCATCACCTGTGCAGCCTTTCAGAGCGACAGGTCGCCAACGTGCTCTAGTGTTCAATCGATCCGACGAAAACTAAGACGACGACGACGACGACCACCGAGTACATGGCCTTTATCGGCGATGTGTCCACTATTATAAATGCAAATTTTGCTCAAATCTTGACGCTGCCGATTAGGATCAGAACGGTGATGATGCGACTGGCCAAAGCGGCCGACGCTGATGCCGCCGTCGTTGAAATCATCGTCGTCGATGTCGAGACATAGTTAATAATTTGATATTTGCTCACATGTCTTGCACTCGATTATTTGGCATCAAAAAGGCAGAGACTTGCCAGAGTAATGAATTCATATATGGACAGAGAGCGTCAGCGAGAGCCAACGCTGGACGATTCTAATTTATTCATTTACCGTCAGCTCGTCATCGAACCGAGCCGCATATTGGTAATTATAGAGCAACGAAGAGTGCTCACTCTCTGTACAAGATGCTCCCTGATGAACACACATAGACAGTGCCGATCACTACGAGTGGACGTAGTAGTCCCGGGCGAGTTGAGCGATCGACTCAAACATATTCACCGATCGGAACGGCCTGTTCGCGGTCGCGTCATCATCGAAAACCCGAGTTGGCTTGTCTTCATCCCCAGCGTCATCCTCTCCTGCGACTATTAATTTGATCGTAAAGTCGTTATGCGCACCTCGTCGTCTTCTCCATTTTCTTCTTCTTCTTCTTTTCCATCTCGTCAGCTCAATGTATGCTTGGTTAATCTGCCTGGCAGCCGGCAGGTCGGCTTAGTCGGCCACACTTGTAACACAGACACTGACTGGTCGAGGTAGAAGATGGAGCAACTCCAAAAGAGGCAATAATTGCCCGAAGCCTACCAGTTCCCACGCTTTAATTTAAATCGACTGCGAGTATCGATCAGTGCTTGCCTGTCGCCATTGTCGTCTTCACTTGCGTTTTCTTTGTCTTATCTTCCTCATGCTGCCTCTGGCCGAGGCTTGCCCTCGCCGAATCGCGCACGTCCCCTCTCGCTGCATGAGATGTTTCTCTGACTGTGATTACGGCAGAAAACAAAGTAAACAACAAGTGCCTGACATGTGCTTCCAGACTGGACTAATCACGGCAGTAGGAGCATCAGCGGCGATCAGCATACACCTGAGTCTCTCTCTTTTTCCCCTCTGACAGTAGGCCATCATGTAAAGCATCTCTCTACCTACTGCCGGCAACTATCTGGCACTGGGCACCGACACTTTGGCCAAGCGTGTTGGCAAGTTTCGGCAGCCACTGCGCCGTTCATTACCACTGCCTGCTGCCTGTGTGCACTGTGATCTCGATTAATTACGTGTAATTGTGTCTAATGCTTGCGTATAAATAATAATTCGATATCGATAGAAGCCAGCTGAGCAGTAGCAATGGCGGTGCCACTCTGAGACAGCGAATGGAGTAAACCAAACAGTTGGCGCTAATAATAAATTACACTTTGCGCGCCATATAAATTACCTTACTGGCAGTGAGCATGCGATGCTGGCAGAGCAGAATTATAATTAACTTATCAAAGGCAAACAATGCAAACATGCGAGCTGTGATTGGCTTCTCTTCGATTGGCCATTGATTTACTGTTAAGAAGGAGCATTTCCTCGGAGATGTTGCCAATATTGCTGCCATGTGCAATAATGGTGCTTCCATCAAGTATCAGCCGTCCACCGGACAGTGCTTTTGAGATTATTAATTAACTGGCCTAATGTTCGCATAATACTTTGCATTAATTGACTACCTGACTGCTTCTCAGTGTTTAATAGCCACTGAGCGCGCGCATTTGGTCAGTCCAGCCGGCGTTGTTCGATTGTGTTCGATTCCACTATGTGTTTGTCTGATGGCTTTGATGCCATCGATGGCTTGATAGATGACCACAAGGCCAATTTAGCACAGTCGAACAGCACATAGAGGCAACACTGCACATTCTACAGTGATGATGATGATGATGTTGATGTTCGACACTGCCCTGATGACGCCAGTCCACTGGCCACCGGCTACTCTTTTCACTTGCCCTATACATGACTACTTCATATATTCATAGCCACACACTGATTGAGACCATCCAGACTGCAGATTGAGCTATTGAATTTATAAATAGTTTATTGTCACCTTTCTAGGCGTAAGAAAGACCAATCGGGCCAAGCGTTGCGACACATTGTCGCCAGCAGTAAGTAGCCAGCTGGCAGATGATGGCCACTGGCAGCACCTTTACCAGGGCTGTTCTTGTGGTTCTCTCTCCTTTTTCCTCTGACTGTGTGCAAAGGGCCCAATTAACCGACAGCTTTGTTTTGCCGCACAAAGCACTCTACTTTGCTATTGCTTTCTTAGCTGGCAAGTGTCTCCGGAATCAATTCTACAGGTGATTTGTGCAATAAAAGCAAACTTCTTTTTATGTGTTCAAGCCAGGTAAGCGAGTCATGTCAGCGAGGTTTCATTTTAATGTGATAATTTTATCTGCGCTTATCCTGCGCCCCTCAAACTCCAGTTGGTTTCTTTTTTATTGTAGTTTTTATTCACAATTTATTTGTGCACTCCTGTCGTTTAGTTAACTCTATTTTTACTCTTAGGCCTTCCTGTGCCCATGCTGAGGCTTCTGTCAGCTTGCTGTCTTTCTTCCTCCTCCTCCTCTCTCTCTTTCTCCCACATTCAGCACAAATCCTCAGCACTGATCACTCAGCTCAACTCTAAATTGGATCGTCGCGCAATACTGCGCCTTCAACAGTAATCACAGCAGCAGCAGCAACAACAGTAATGCAGGCAATGCCATTGTCCATCGACAGCTCTGAATGGAGGAATCTGCCCAGCGCCAGCGACTCACTCTGAACATTCTACGGTGGTGCTCAATGAAGGGACGGTAATGGCGTTAACACTTGCCGGACAGGTCAATGTCAGCAGCGAGAGAGTGCCTCAGCATCGCTGCCATCACCGGCAGCAGCAGCAGCAGCACTTTGCATACATTTGCGTGCTGTCGGCGTGTTCGAAGTCCGCCAGTTCCCCAGCAGTCCCTACGTTCATTCTCATCTTTTGGTTGACGGCAGCCTGTGTCTGCCGTCTGTGTGCGCAAGCAGGCAAGTGCCAAGCATCATCGTCAAACGCAAATCTGGCGAGGCACGTCAGAATTAAGCCTGCATACAAAAATAGCGTCCATTCGCGAGCTTGTTTGTCTGTCTAATATCGCGCCAATCGCCCTCACGCTGGCTTACACTGGCTCATACACACTCATACACACTGACACTTGTTTGAGTGTTTGAGTGCTCTTGTTGTGCAAACGAAACCGAAACGAGCCTTATGCAACTCATTGATGAGCCTGCTCGTCTCTGCTGCATTTATTACCTTTTACTGCCGATTTATAGCAACACCGGCAGATTCTCGCACTTCCAGCCGGTCAGCGAAGTGTGCGAACTGGTGGAGGTGAGTGGTGTCTTTTTTTTGCTGTGTTGTATTGACTCGTAAAACGATTGTTTACTCTGCCAGCGAGTAAAGTGCAACTCGATTGCTTTTCTTGTCTGCTTGCCTTTCACCTTTTTCTTCTCCCTCTTGCGACACGAGTCAGACGGTCAAGTGAATTATTCTCCCTTCGACCGAGCACCTTGCACTTTTTTTGCAGGTCTGAAAGCACGAAACCCTCGATGCCGAGTCGCAATTCACTCTCTCTCTCTCTCCCTCTTCCTCTTTACGGGTGCACAGTTTATCTTTAGTTAATGGCCGTCCAGAAAGGTTTTCTCTGAAATACTTATTTTTTGTACGATTGCCTTATTTTAGCATTGCAAAGTTTCTCCCCGTGCAACCTTGACTGTCGCCGTATGTGCTTTATGCTTTCGCTAGCTTGCTGAATTCGCAGAATTGCCCAGCATGCTTACTTACTGTTGCCCATCTGCAGTGGATTTTTCTCGCCGGCCTCTTCCTCCTCTTGTGCCTTTTCTCTTTGCCGATTTTTCTGCTGTAGAGTGCAATTACGAAAAGAGAGCAGCAGTTCGACAAGCTTGATAAATTTATTAAGAAGACAAAATTGATATGAACACACATTGGTGGCCGCTCGTTCACTCATTGGGCCATATGGCAGCGACTGCTCCCTTCTTTTACCCTTAAAGCGGACCTTTACCTAGAAACAAAAAAAAGCTTGCAGCAAACGTTTTTGCCAGTGAAGATCTCCAGATTTGCTGCAGATGATCTTCATTGGAAAGAGTTTGCTGCTTGCCAAGAGATGCAATCAGAAGATAATTGAGCTAAAATAGTACTCGTTTAGGCGATGATTGAGTCGCGTCGGTGCGGGCAAAAAGCAGCAGAAAGACTGCGGCACTGGGATGGCATCGACCGGCATCAGCAGAAGCAGCACATCACCGGCCAGCATTCGGTGCCATATGCAGACAGAGCAACGGCAGAGTGGGCCAATTAGACTGGTGCACTTACCTGTGCAGGCGAATGATCGAATGTCTGATAGTTTAAGGTGCGGTACGGTACGTTTCTGTTGATCGTCTGCGCCGATATCGACAGACAGCCCGCGCACAGACACTGGCGGCCATTGTTTTGCCCACTGACACGTCTGATTAGGCTTCATTTGGCCCGATTTGCTTTGTCCACCAGCTTTCTACTCACTGCAACAAACTGACTGTTGCCAATCTTGCGCCACCATTCTTGCCTCTGCTTATCGTAGACATTTTAATTCTTCCTTTTTTCCTGGTGGTGGTGGTGGTGTGCTGACTTGTGGTGTAATTGTGCTCTCCATTAGGGTGTGTTGCAGCCTCTATGGTTCGGTGTGCCCGCTTGAGAAGCAGACGACGCACACCGAGAAAGATTCGTCCCCTGCACACAGAGTAATCAGTCAGTGAGAGCGCATCTTTTTTTGCTAAAGTCACCTTTGACTATACCGATAAAGATGCTAGAACTGCACTGAATAGGTGGACATCTCGCCCTCTGCCTCTTTCAGTACCCCACTCGTTCTGCTCACCTTAATTAGGTTATTGACATCCAGGTTATCCAGAGATGAACTCGTGGTTGTTGAGCGAAATGCAAATCAAGACAAATTTAGCTAAACAGAAAAATAAATTGCACTTTAATTGGCTGGTCGTCTGTTCGATTTCCCCTGCCTACTCAGCTACCTCCACCACCGCCACGCCACTGGACGCTTTCCATTGCAGCTGCTCCTAATTCCGTTGTCCTAAGCGACTTTAAATTTAGCTAAAGGGCCACCGCAGATAAGAAGGCGAGGACGAAGGACAAGGCAAGCCAAGGTGGCAGACAGTTTTTTCCGACTAAAACAATTGCTCTATTTGCTCTCCTACCGCCCAGACACTGGCACTGACAAAGGGGATATACGTCTGGTCTGATGGCCAGAGGGGCCGCTCTGGCTCTAGCTGGTCGGGGCAGTGATGTCAATAGAATTGCAGAGAGTTCTACTCTGTGATAAATCCTTCACTTAGAGTAGGCCTCGGCAGGTGCACTGGCCTGCCATGGCTGTGTGTGTGTGTGCTGTGGCCGCAACTGGTCACCTCGTCGCCGATTGCGGTTTAATCGACGTCACATTAAACGATCCTCCACTTCACCTACCGAAGAAAAAACATGTGCTCTCGCTTTTTCTGCTTCTCATTGACTGACTATCTATTTATCTATCTGTCCCTGCCATGCGTCGCCAATTGGCATTTAAGACAAAGCGAGACCACAGTAGACCGCAGCAGTCTTTCCACTTCAACTACAACTACCTTTCATTTGACGACTGTGCAATTCGCATTATCCCAGAGGCAAAATCAATCGCCACACAGACAATTAGATCGACTCAGAGTCTCCTGCCAGTGGATATCTATGACTGTGAGCTGTGGTGGTCATTTCATTACGAACCTATACTTATGATATTTTCCCATCTCGCAACTTTACCACTCTCTGTCAGTAATCTGAGAATAACTTTTCAGTGGCGCCAATATTAGGTTAGCTTGGGAGCCTAGAGCGACAGACAGAGCGACGAGGTGTCAGAGAAAGGAAGAAAGAAAGAGAGGCTCATCGAGGCATATATGGCTGGTGGAATTTGCCCCTTGACGGCTCTGCCGATGACACTGATGATGCTGATGATGACGCTGCTGCTGATGGTGATACGCAGTGAAAGGGAAGCACAGGCTGAGAGAGACAGGCAGGTAAGCAGGCACTCAGCCAGGCAGTGACTGCTGCCCCAGCTTTGTGTCTGTGGGCCACTCTAATCTGGTGCTAATTCATTGTCTAATGCGATTATGACATTAATACGGCCCAAGCAGATAATGGATAATGGTCTGCTAATTAATCAGCATTATTCATTGCAGAGGCACCATTACCACACGGCTTTTACTTGCAAGGTGCATTGTTTGCAAGCCGATTTTGCATATTTCATATTGCCTTATTATTGCCTTATTACAGTCGTCTCGATTGGCACTGGGCGATAAGCGGTCACTGAAACAAAACAAAAAAATGGTGGCCATTGGCATGCATCGGACTCGATTATCATCCGATTTGATGCTCCAGTGTGATCTCCTTCTTCCAGGCTGATCACCGCTGTCCGGCTCGTTCCCAACAAACGCCGGCTTTGTCGACTGCTGCTGATGGACGGTGCTCGGCGGTCTGCCATGAAGGCAACACTTTGTCTGCAGCCGATGAGATATGCGAGAGATGCACTGATCGGCACACAATATAATTACGCCAATGAGCATGGTGCTGAAACTCCGAAGGCTGCTATTAGGGCATCGTGTTCACTACCACTGTTGCTGCTGCCTCTTCTGTCCTCACTCGGTGCTCTGCTCTCGCTTCTTGTACCTCACTCACTCGCCAGTTCCACTGCCGTTCTTGCCAAGATCACCTGTGTGTTTGTGTGTGTGTGTGTGTGTGTGTCTTGTCTGAAGGATGATGTTCAGAGCCACTGTCCAAGCTGCCTCTCTTTCTCCCCGTCTGCGCTGGTTACACTGACCGCGGTACGGTGCAGCAGCAGTAGCAGTAGCAGCAGCATTGAGTGATGGTACTTCGGTGCTTTGCCGTGTTGCAGTGTGCAGAACCAAAGACTGCTGCTTCTGTTGCTTCGGTGTCAGCGTCTGCAGATATCATTTGGCCAGAGCCTGAGAGGGGCGATCTCCATACTCACATTACTTTGTGCGAGTCTGAGTGAGGGCACAGGCGAACAAACGTCGCCACAGATCAACGATTTAATGATAGGTTAATTTGCCTTACCTTTGAGGACCTTTATTTATTTTGCTTTGATTGGCGTCCACTTGCTCACTTGCCTGCTTCAGATGGTGATGATGATCACCACCACCACCGCTGCTACTGCTGCCGACCGCAAACCACTGGCCACAATAGCCAGCAGCAAACACAGTGGCCAACCGGCCAACTGCTAATGACTGCATCTGAGGACTCAATAGTATGTACAGACAAACTCGCAGTGCGAGCATTTGAACGGAGCTACTTCAAATGGAGCATTCACTCACTCACACACACTTTTCTCCTTTTCAGCTGGCGCATAGTGATCGCTTGTTTACCACTCTAAACTGCCAGTTATCGTCAGTTCTGGCCACCAGAGACACTAACCGCCACTAGTTCATCATCACCTGGCCACCTGAATGACCAAGTAAAGAGGCAGCAGGCGATTCGAAAAACCAGACCATCGTCAACCAGCGACTATACCAGCAGCAGCTGATACAAGAAGACCACGGCCATTAAGGGAGAAGAGACACTGATGAGGCGCTGTTCTGCATACGTGATTGAGGCGATAAGATAATGAATGCGCAGCATAACCAGTACCGTTTCACTAGAACAAAAATTGTTGTGTTTTTGTTTCATTCAAATGACTTTTTTTGCAAAAATCACAACGCAATGAAGCTGCCCAAGCAGCTAAGCACATAAGCAATCTATTAATTATACATGGATGTATGTGTGTGTGCTTGATGCAGGGTAGCAAGCCAAAGTAAATGTGTGCTGATGGAAGTGGTGGTTTTAGTAGTGGTGGTGGCAATCTGTTTGCGTCAGGCAGGTAAGGAGAGCGGTTGCCACACACTAGTAATCATAGTGTTGTTGTGATTGTTCCTGGGGAATATTTAAATTTAGCCCCATGCATAGCTCGATTGTCGATCGATATGCTCTAATGACAATTTGAAAATTGGACAGCCATTTGTGAGTGCAGGCACTGTTCACCTGTCAATTAACTCTTGATTCATTTCAATCATCATCATCAGTGGTCATTAGTGAAACAAAACGAAATCGAGCAAGCTTTCGGTGCACACAGGGCTGGGATGCAGTTGCAAGTGGCTTGCTCGACTTCAATGACTTCCAGTTTTGCCTCGTCAGTCGCAAAGTATCACAATCCAGCTACTGTGCTGCTGCTCAGCTGCCTGCAACTTATGCCAACACGGGAGAAAAAAGAGCACAAGGAAACCTGAGAATAGGCGTGCACAATAATTAGATTCGATTCAAGACAACATTAACTTGTGTTGCTGCTGACGATATGATCGCCACCGAGTTACTGGGAAATGCTAAAATGCACAAAGACAGGCAGGCAGGCAAACAAGATGAAAAGTAGTGTGGCAGTACTCGAGCCAGCACATACTCACATACAGTATCACTTGAAGATAATCTTATTAATGGCCATTATCAGGTAGCGGCAGCAATTCAGTGCCAGACAGTGCAGTCCGAGTCAGGCACAAAGCTTTATAATTAATATAAATAAAAAGTGTTCAGTATGTTCACACAGAGGGAGACAAACTAATCTACATTATTGAATTATTGCGCTGCAACATGACCACAAGCACTTTACCACAGTCATTGCCAGTTTGACAGTGCACTCTTCTGTTGTCAATTTGAAAAACAGCAATTTTATA
>JAALOO010002116.1_pt2 | contig 10165 bp, 9 predicted proteins | sample 7257641 | NCBI WGS metagenome assembly JAALOO01 (sample SAMN14085613, study PRJNA598686) | mite metagenome | biome: ENVO:01001000; feature: ENVO:01001002; material: ENVO:01001226; isolation source: single female mite from University of Michigan culture on fish food culture... ... | reverse complement strand
AATATATATATTATTATATATTTATAAACCACCTTCTTCCAATATAATTCTTACCTTTTACTTCTTATACATCTTACGACCTGATTGCCTGCTCTAATATGGCACGCACAAACCGTGCTCGAGCGGAGTATTCTTGTGTCGAATTTTATTTCCCCTTCAGTTTGAGTCGTATATAAAAAAATATTATATACCAGCAGGCAATGCATACATTACTACAGCATTTTTTGTTGGGGTTGATCAATTTTCCCTCCGTGTCATTTGTCTTCTTGTTTATTATTTGATTTTTCTCTTTTTTTTCTCTCTCTCTCTCGTTCACTTACTTTCCTTCATTTTTTTCTTTCCAATAAATGAGTTCTCCCTGTTTCTTGCTTCCTATACACAATTAAGCAGCAAAGGCAGCAGAACTCTCTCTTTCTATATTCTGTATTCTATATACTTCCAAACCACTTTGTTTGCTTCTTCCTTTTCCTCTTCGTTTCTCTTTAGCATCTGTAAATTTGTTTTCTTTCATCTTCCATTTTAACACAACCACTACCACACACGTCCAAAGTAAAGTAGCTTTTGCACGACAATTTTCTTTCTCTCTTTTGTACTGACATCTTTCAAAGAACACTTTATACAAATTCTGTACAAATCCCACACACACACCAACACAAACACACCCACAGACACTCACACTCAATCAAAGCAATAAAAGATGCTGAGCATTCTTTTGAACTCGTAAAACGGTCTTTGGTTGAACGTACCTTGCCGCCTAACTGGCTGCTCTTCCAATGTGAGATGAGATTCGACTGGAGTCTCTCGCGGCGTGCTAGAGAGCACTGTTCGCCCTGTCTCTCAGCTCAGTTTATCGATCTGCTTGCAAACACCACTGCAGGGCTCTCGCTCTGTTCACCACTGAGCCATCCAATGGTGGCCCTCGCTTTAATTGTCTCCCTCTGTGGCGGAGAGTGGTGGAGTGTAGTCACTGCCCAGCGGAAGGACGGTGGTTGGAGGCAAATGATGATTTATTCGCGCCCAGCCGAAGTGAAGGCAGCTTTCTGGCGTTGCCTGCTTGGAAAGCTTTAAAATTACTTCGTTTTCAGCAATCACTATACTACTACACATCTTTCTATATATTATATACAGGCGAAACGTAGTGCACTTTAAGTAAATTATCAAATTAGAAAAAAGAAGAATGAAGTACTGGAGGGTGACTGAATGTGCGTCAATGTATTGTCAAATATGCTATATAGAGATTCAGTTTAGAGTGACGAACAAAAGTTTACCCGGGAGAAAGTGAAACTGACTCCGGTGGTGAAAGGTGTCGCCGAAACACTACTGGTTGTTAAAATTGAGTTGCACCGGTAGCTGGGGCCAAAGCTTTGGCTGATGACGATCGGAAAAACGGTCAAAATTGACTTGGAGTTCAGTTTCACGCGCTTTGATGACGCTAGCCGCTTTGGCGCCACCTCCGTAAAAGCGGTCATAATCAGTGCCTCCTGGGCCAAGTTTGCTCTTTGTCTGTTCATGTAGCTTCTTGTGCCAACTGCTAGAGGTAAAACTCATCCCTTTGTTATTCTTGCGACTTTTTGAGTTGTGCTTGAAATTGGTAGCCGAACTAGGTTTCACGGAACTAGCGCCGTTAGATGCGTTGTGCGACTGGTTGAGAGGCGATGGAGCAACTGATCGCGTTACGTATGTTTCCATTTTGCAGTAGTCAACGTACTGAATCTGAGGTGAAGATGTTGGCGCAGAGTGCAGCTTGGCCGGTTGGCTTTTTCGAGTGGAGCTGTCCCAGCTAGAGTTAGAGTTGGAGTTGTTTTTAAAACGATCTCTTTCAGCAATGTGGCGCCGGTTCACTTCCGCGGCACGCAAGTATTCCTCGTCAATACTTAACGACGGTGGTGGAATTTCCTGCAAACGAATGTTGTTCACCTTCTTCACATTTGCAGTCTCTGTTGAAAGCTCATTGAGGGGCGCCTCAACTATCTTCTCTTCTAAGGAGGCAACTGGTGGAGCGCGTAGTTGATCTGCTTGGAGTGTGGTATTAGAAGTCGGACGATGAGACAATGAGGCGGTTTGCATTTGAAACTCATTTGGTACAGGTCGTAGGCCTCTAAAGCCATTTTTGCGAAGCCAATCACCAGCTCGATCGTAGTTGCGAAGAAAGAAGGAATACTTTGAGTTTGGAAATGCGGCAGTGGCATCATTTGGAGTAGGTGAGTGAACCATCTTCTTCAAATGGACTAGTTCTGACTGATTTAAAAATCAATTTTTGATAAACATTTGAAAACCAAGCCAAGAAAGAAAAATGAAAAATATTGATGCAACAAAAGATGCCGGCAAAAGAAGAGTGTAATAAAGCCACGTCTCAGGAACATCCATTCAAATTGCGAATTTTTGACGTTATCTTCATACAAAATCAACAACGAGAATCTAAAAAAAATTTTGTTAGTAATTATGATAAATAACAATGACAGTTACCAGAAAAATTTGTTATACCAATAAAAAGCTTGAGTTTTAGGATTAAAACCAAGGAAAACCAAAAAGAAAACGTGCAAGAGTTTTTGCAAAAAATAAATAAACATTACCTATAGCCACCCTAACGTATCAAAACAGGTGAAAATAGCATATTTGAAATCTGATTTTACAAATTTGTAAAATCACGATTTTTATTTAAAGAAAATCATCGTTATGGCTACCAATTGGAATTGAGAATATTGAACGTCTTCTCAATTACGGCAAACTGTGTCTTCATCTGCTCAATCATCGTCTCATCTAGCTCGAGTGCCTCGTACAGCTGTCGGTTTGCCAGATGCAGTTGCTCCAGCTGAAGGTGTGGAATATCCAAGCCAAAGAACGGATCAGTTGGCAGTTGTTCGTACAGTTGCTGTACTTGCTCGTAGGCAACAATTGCTGGATCGACCGTTCCAGGTGAGTTCACCGCCGGGTCCACTGGTACATCTCTCAACTGAGCACCACCGTTGAGACAGCCTTTGGGACAGGCAGACACTTCGACGTAGTCGTAGTTACAGGTCTTACGCTTGACTCGAGAAACTAGGTTCTGCACATTACGAAATCCATTGAGAATGGCAAAGGAAAGAAGGACCTTTTCACTGCTGTCACTGGCATCTGTACTGCCATTCTCAAAGAGCTTCAACTCGAGGTAGTCAGTGTTGCGTAGTGTCTTCCAGCTGAGCTTCTTCAATGCTTCAGGTCCACTCTTCGCCACCTGATCACCATACATCTGTGTGGCAACGAAGCGGAAAAGGTTCTCTGCGTAGCCACCTGCTCCTGATCCGTCATGTGATCGAAGTCCATGCACTTCGTCACCTTCAACTGTTGGGTAGAAGTTTTTGTAGAGGAGGTCCAGCCGTCTTTCTGGCACATCAGGCAGCTTCAGAGAGCACATCTCCAACAGCTTCTCCACTTCAATGGGCGTAATAACACAGTCTACTTCAGGCACACCCTCGGCGTCACCTTCCAGTCGGTTGTCGAGCCTTGACGCCTCCAGCTTTTTGTCATAACACGGCATCAGCGTAATGTGGTAAATTGACGACGGATTTTTCCTCCCTTTTGAGTCACCGCAAAGAAGATGAAAGCGCTTCTTGACGAGCAGACCCATAATTTGCTGCGGTGACTTTACCCGAGAGAGCATCGGCACCAGTATAGAGCCCTGTGATTTCTCCGCATAGCAGACGAATCCAGGACAGGTTGAGCTGAGCAGTGTCCTCTTCTCTGCGTTGAGTGTCCTTGCTGAGGTGAACTCCCGTGCCGCCTCAATTAGACTGATCTGCCTGGCGAGGGCCACATCGAGGACGTAGTCTACGCCCAGAGAGTGAAAGGCGCCGGCAATCTTTTCTGCGGCTGTTTGCATTGACAGACGGTACTTGGCCGCCAGAGAGGCAATGCTCTGCAGTGAGAGCGACAGGACAATGACCAGATCAGAAGTGATGGGATCCTGCTAAGGAAAAGCAAAAATTTCGGTAAGCAAAAGCTATCAGAAAGTGTTTCCATCCTTCCCTGAATACCTTTTTCTTTCTCTCCAGCACCTCGAGCACCTTCTCGTGTGACTGCTCAGCAATGAGGACTGCCTCAGCCGAGGTGATACAACCGGAGCACGCCAGACAGTCGCCCAGCGTTACATTCAGTGGCTTCGGAGCCTCGGGCACTGCTTTCTTGACACTGCCGTCGTCGTCGCTCTTCTTCTGCGCCCGTGCCTTCCATCCTTTGGACTTGTTGATGGTGATGCCATCGCCTCCCTCCTCGCTGAGACTTTCATCCTTTTTCGACACCTCCACTGGCTTGATGCATGCCTGAGAAGAGAAGAGTAGTCAAGTGTTAGTTTTGTTTGTGTGGTAAAACAAGCAAACTTTAATTGTCATCAGTGGTACAGCGACAGCATTGACAAAAACGGTGTTCCTTCTCATCCTCTGGGCTCTTCAAGCGTAACCACAAACGTTGGAATGGCATTGGTAACAATGAACCCGGGTGCTCTCATTGCAGACAGCAGGTCAATTGTACTCGTAGGGACGAGTTCTTTGAGGATGAGGCCTGAGTAGCGTTCATCCTCGTAAGAGTGGTACCAGAGTCGCAGTCGCTCAGGTACGTACGCTCCTTCCCGGTCCCACTCAGCAGGCGATGCAAACATCACTTTGAACATCTCCAGAAAGGTGGTGCTCTCGTGGAAGGCCTCAATAAAGTCGCTTTGGCCAGTTTCAGGAAAGACAAAGATGACCGGCCAGATGAGAGGTCGCTCGAAGCCTGCTTCAGGCTCCTCATCGGAAAAGTGCACAAGGTGGCCGTGAACAGCTGCACCGTGGTCAGTCTCGAAAAGCGACCCTCGGTAGACGATGCCTCGCCTGGTGACGGCATTCTCGATCTCCTGTCGAGCCGTCATTCGACGCTCTTCTGCTGCCGCCGCCTTTCGCTGGTCTCGCTCCTGAAGCTTCAGCGAGGTGGTCGCCGATTTGAGGGTCTGTCGAAGCTCGGCAACTGTGGCAGCATCAGGCTTTGCTCGGCTCTCTGCTGATAGCTGACTTTGGCAGTAGTCGATCAGGTCGGAAAACTTTCCAAGCGCTTGAAGGCACTTGCTTACACGAAGAATCGCCTTCTGGTGCGTCGGGTCTAGGGAGTAGGCAAGCTTGGCGTCTCTAGCTGATGAGCGATAGTTTTCAAGGAAAAAATTTGCCGATGCTCGGTTGTTGTAAAGCGTCGCCACTAGTTTGATAATCTTCACCTTATCCTCAAGAGCAATCGGAGCAGTGTCTGTTTTTGAGAGTTCCCGACGGGCAATGCGAACGCCCTCCGAATAGTTATCAGCAGCCCAGCGGTACTTTTTAATGCGAAAGTTCTCATTGCCATCAGCTTTGTACGACTCCATCAATTCCAGAGGCGAGTTGAATTCAGGGTCGTACTTTAGTTGCGTCAGGGCGTCTACGAGTGGTGAGGGGGCAGAATAGGGCTGTGGATTGCTGCTAATGAACAGCGGGTGCTTCTCCATTTCCGTCTCCCAGTTCTCCTCGGTCCATCCTTCGGAGCGACCTTCGGCTCTCAGTTGTGCCGCCTTGGCGTAGTCGTAGAAAAAGTCGAAATCCTCATCGGAAGTGTCCAACGCTGCTGCGTTACTGGTGGTACTAGCTCGCTGATCGGCCATATTTTCTTGTGTTGCTTTTACAGTAGTCAAGATGATCTAGGTGGTCTAGGATTTGTCGGAGAAAAGAACCTGCCAATGGACTATACAAACCTGTGATGGTTGAATGAAATCGTTCAAGTCGGTAAGCTTCAAAGCTGAACTAAATCCACTCATCTGCTTGAAGTGATTATGGCGATAGTATGCTTCAATTACGAAAATCCGGGTTCTTCAAATTCATGTGATGCAAGAAATGGGCAATCAAATCAAAACATGTGTAAGGCACATGCATTCCCCGTCATAAATGCCGTTATTATTTGAAAGAGCTTTGTAGCGCCGAAAAGGTAATGGGCTTGATTGAGAAATTAAAAATACTGAATTTAGAAAAAGAAATTGCTGCATTTTTCAGCTAATAATCTCTAAGCAAGCAAAGATTTTGTCATATAAAATAAAAGTAAGGACCATTGCTAAGGTAACTTTAGTGTTTTAAGTTATGTAAACTCTAAATATTTCAATACTTTGATTTCAATTTCAACTGTTGCGTGTTTGCTAATTCGTTCACCGGTCTAGTAAAAAATATAAACTTTAGAAATAGGTCATTTTAATGAAAACGAGGTTAAAAATAAACACAACACACTAAGTTTACCTTGAGGAAAGGACTCTCTTTAATGTTCCTTTCAAATGTAGACCGCCTGTTTATAATTTTCACTCCATATCTTTGTAATAATAAATTATTTTACTTTTACTTTAATTCACTAGTATAGGTCATCGTTTGCGTGCCAAACATAGTGGTAGTCATCACGTCAAACGGTGGTAAAATCATACCAGAGCCCCAAATGTCGTAAGTGGTTAGGCCAAAATGATTCTTCTCTTTTACATTGTTGTTGATCTCACTAAAGTCAAGCAATTTCATTTCTTCTTCTACAACAACGACATTTGTCTCTTCTTTTTCCACTTTGGTAGTCTTTGTCATTGTGATGGCTTCTTCTTCCTCTTCATCGCCCAGTGTAGTGTTTCCCTTGTAGAGATAGTCATTGACACGCAGACCGTAGATGACACTAACAAAGCGGTCATCTTCAATGTTTTCCTCTGGCAGAAGTTTGCGAAGTCTGAAGAACGTTTCACCAGTGAGAAGACTATCGCTGCCAGCCTGATGTTGTGCTCCTTTTCTTTCGAGGGTTAATTGCTTGGCTACCTGTTATTAGAGGAGAGAAAGGCATTAAAATATTTATTATATGAGTCAATCATTTAGCATTGCCGAGACACTTACATCGCCCAGGCCGCCCTTCAGATCCATTGTACTCTTCATTATGTACTTCAGATCGAAAATACGAGGAAAGTAAATATTCAGCAGTTCAAAAAACTCGCTGACATTGTCCGGCAGTGGAACGCCCATCAGCAAGCGAAGAAGATAGCCAAAATCGTAACCTGAGTGAAAGCTCAACCAGCTAATGTTCTCGCAGAGAACAACGCCTGAGCCAGTCAGTTTGACGGCAAACTCTGTCGGATCGATGCCTTCCTCTTCGTGCTTCTTGAACTGCAGTCCCGACTCTGAGAGCAGATTGATGGACGCGTAATTGTACATATCATTAGCGAGGCTAAACCTAAAATTAAACTGCCATGTATTAATTCCGCCCGGCGGTGTCCGCCCCTCTTCGTCCATCAGCGTTAGTCCCAGTTGAATCAGCTTCAGTAGGTTGACATTGACACGCATGGTGTGGTAGATATGGTCAGTGCTGGTGGCGAAGTACCCGTTCGGTCGGGCAACGACCCCCGGAAACTCCGTGTCCATTGCAACGTAAGGGTAGTGTGCAACGAGGCGGCAGATGGTGGCCATCTCCTTGTCCAAGTTTGACGCCCACACTTCACGTATGCCGTACATTTCGTTGTCCACTGGTGGAGACATTCGCCGAAGCAGAGGTGATAAGCGGTACAGATAAGGGATAGGCGTTGAAACAAACGTAAACTGTGACGAGGACAAACAAATGAACAAATCTTTGAACTTTGAAAACATGCCGCTGTTTGAGCTGCGTTATGCCTTTTAGGTGGTCATAGCCGACCTGACTTGGTTTTTGTTTTTGAATTTTTGATTGCTTGCTTGCAATCTAAACGAACTCTCAAAAGGTACTCAACTGCTTTTACGGTTCATCGGAGTTGTTTGTCTCCATTTAAATCGGTTGTACCATTAGTGAAAGTTTGACTTTGATCAATACTATTTTTCAGTGTTCCTGCGAATTCTAGTTCAATGTTTTTTCACCGCGACACAGCGTCTTTCCACTTGAGTTTGAAATCACATATTTATCCATCTCCAAGTTTAATGATCACCAGGCATTGCTACCTGCCATCAATCGTAACGACGGGCAGTCATACGATTGAGAGGAGCAACTTTAATGGTGCCACACATTTGTGGACGCCATTAGGCAGGATGAGTTTTAATTGCTGTGGGCTTTATTGTTTTTACTATTGCGACGAACTACCACTGCGATTTGAATATTGGAGCAAATCAGATATCCCAAATGAGAGACGAGAAGCCACAACTTGGAAAAATTTTATAAATAAGACTGAATTGAGAGAATAGTAGTTGCGAGAAAATTCTGCAGAATCGAGCAACAATAGTGAGTTGTCCAATCAAACAAGGCAATGTATCGATTTCTCCTTCTGTCCTTGTTGTGCGTGCTGTCAACCTCTGACGGTCAAACGACCGAATCAGTGGAATCAGTTACCATTGCAAAAGTGATTATCACCTCTACGGAACCAAGTCCTAGCTTTACTGTCAACTGCAGCCTCACCGATGTAAACCTTCTGGCGAACGTTCACTTTCTCCAGATGAAGCTCCTCATCGATGGCCTTGGCTCGAGAAACACGTTGGCCGTTTGGGAGAAGTATCGTAAGTAAATCGTTTTAAGTAATTTTTCCCAACCTTATTTCTTTTTTCGTCAGAAACATTCAATGCCTCCATGAGAACCTTTTCCACTGCTCTGCAGAACTACAGCCTCAACATGACCGCCAATACTTCTGCTGACAGAAATCTAAACTGGTTTACCTTCACCTTGATGCCCTCTTCGGATGCTGCTTTTGGGGACTACTTCTGTCGACTTGAGGTGATATACCAAAATGGTAGTCTCCTTGATGAGCACTCTTCTGAACTGAAGCTGGAAAAGCCTAAAACGACAACGCCAGTGGCTGCACTGACCGTCAAACGAACGACTGAACCGAATAATTCTACTTCTGGAGGAAAAGTTATTCCTCGAAGGCCAACAAAAAATCTCACCTGGTTGTGGATTGTTCTGGGCTTTTCTGCAATAGGTGGGCTGATCTATTGTGTTCACCTTTTCATCAAATACAGCAAAAATCGCGTGAAGGGGGTAAAATCTAGAGAGTACTACTAGTTGATCAGATCAGTCCTTGTTTTGTTTCAGCTTGTACATTTTTCTTGTTTTGATTTGTCAATTTTCATAAGTAATTTATGATTAAAATGGTTTAGTCAGCAACAACAGATGTGTACCTTTCTTTTAAAGAAAAGTGCTCGTATGTCGTAAATAGGTTGCTTAGGAGTTCAAGAGGATCCGGTTGCTGAGAGTGCAGTCAGCATACCTGTATATATGCTCTTGAAAATGAAACTTTAAAGTTTAGTTTGAATTGTTTCACTGAAAATGGATACACTTAATCACCTCTTTCTGGCGGCTTTTTTGGCTTTCTTCTGGCTACTACTTTGTTCATGTGATAATGAGCAAGTCACTCTGCATCTCAATTCGACACAAAATCATACAGCCGAGATCAATCAATTTACATGTACTGTCAATTTTACTAACAATACCAAGTTATACAATTTTAATTTTTCGTTGAATTACAATGACGAAATGTTAGCATTTTTTAATGCATCCGGTATGATTAATTTTGAACTATTTGTTTTTTAAATTTTCTAATTTGGTTTTCTTTTTTGCTAAAGAAAACGACACAAAAGCGCGTTTTAATAGAGTTGATAACGCCTCAATTTATGTTGAAAATGGATCATATCTCAAAAATTTGAGTTCTTTTGACTTTATCATAAACGAAAGTCTCAAAAGTGGAAACTACATTTGCATCGATAGTTTTTACCGGAACAAAACTTCAAGTCGGGAAACAATAAAATCAAACATATACACAAAGGTACTGTAAAACAAAGGCAATGTCTTTTCTTACTGTACCTTTGTTTTCACACCAAAGGTTTCATCGAAAAGTCGATCCTGGATGTGGATTCTCATTGCTATAACTGGTGGTGGTTTTATTCTCGCCATCATTGCATTTGTTTTCTACCGCCAGATGAAGTCTAAGTAGGGTGAGCTCCTAATACATTTTGATCAATGGACGTTTTTTTGTACGTTAAACTGTCAGGTTTTTCATTAACTAATAAAGTATGAGTAAAAAATATCAAGTGCTCATGTGTTCAATAGCAAGTAAATCTAACCTGATTTTATCACTGGCCGCATTTCAAACTATAGCAGTTGATTGAATGATTGATTGTAGTGGTGGGTCAAATAAATAGTCAAAAACAACAATGTTAAAAAGTAG
>JAALOO010002455.1_pt1 | contig 10166 bp, 10 predicted proteins | sample 7257641 | NCBI WGS metagenome assembly JAALOO01 (sample SAMN14085613, study PRJNA598686) | mite metagenome | biome: ENVO:01001000; feature: ENVO:01001002; material: ENVO:01001226; isolation source: single female mite from University of Michigan culture on fish food culture... ... | reverse complement strand
AGAGAGAGAGAGAGAGAGAGAGAGAGAGAGAGAGAGAGAGAGAGAGAGAAACTGCCGGCAAGACAAGAGGCAAAGGAAATGCGACTTTGGCAGACTGCAGTAAAAAAACGGCAATAACAATCACATGAAAGCGATCGACCATCGACTGAAACTGTGAAGCCCAGTCAGTGGTCGGCACGGCAGTGCTTGCGGCGCGCCAGTGGACAGTGCGAGCTGAGAAGCAGACAGCAGCGGCAGAGTGCAGCAAGAGGAACGGTGCAACAAGTGAAGAAGAGAGCTAATTGGGACAGTGAAACGAGTCGGCCAGTGAGGAGGCTAACGACCAGTGGACATCATCATCAGCATCAGCTGAAACACGAGACTCTACGAACCTGTACGGCTGAATTCATGAAGCAGTTGTTCTGTCCAGGCCTGTTCAGTAAACCTTTTGCATGTGAAATGGACATTCGCGATTGAGATCGAACGCTGGCGTCGATGGTGGCGGTGGGCATCGTCGCGGCGAGCTGCTCCAGTTCGGGGTGGTGTGCTCGAGTGCTGGAGGAGACGGCAAAGACGGACTCATGGCCGTTGCTGGCACTGGATGCCATCACCACTGGGCCACTCATTGTCGTCTTGTTGATCATTTGGATGAGGCTGATTTCCCTGATCACTCAGTGCTGACTGCAATACTGCTTGCAGACAGTGGATGCTAACGGCAGTGAGGTGACACACACTGAAAAAGCCGAAGTTTCACAACTGAAGGTGTTTATTGGCTTCTTTCATGGTTGAGGAGAAGAAGGAGAAGCGAAGAGTGAAAGAGTGACCACAGCGATGTGTGTTTACGGCAGGCAAGTGGTAGCCTTATCGATTGGCGCCAAATGGTCACAGATCAATTTGAAGTGGTGACTGTGGTGAGATATGTGGCGAGGAGTGCGCAGCACAAACACCCAGCAATGACAACACCTGAGCTGAACTGCTGGAGATGATTTGCAAATGGAAAATGATTATAAACAAACAATGCAAGGATCAGCAGCGGGATTTATGGCCATGACGATGGAAGAAGAAGAAGAAGTGACAGTAGCTTTAACTGCTGCAAACTGAGACCGAGTGAGCGTGTGAGAGGCACAGAGTGCACTGCACGAGACTCGAGACGCAACTAGCGTCGGGCGAAGCAAAAATCGCGGCAACGAGATTGCCGTCGCTTGTTGTCGCTGGCCATTGCTGCTATTGCCATGGCAGTGGTCGCAAAGTGCTTGCATGCAAAGTGCAGCCTGTCGCAGTTGCTGCTGCTGCAGTTGCAGTTGCTGTGAACTTGTTTGCTGTCTTCCCTACTGATTTGTAACAAGTGAAGAGCGGAGGGAGGACGAAGGCAACTCACAGGTAAAAGGTGAGTTGAGGTGAGGTGAAGTGATTAGTTTTCCTGCGCTGCAATGCAATGGCACAGTGCCGAAGGAGAAGCAGAAGAAGAGCCAAGTGCTGCGGCCACTCACTCACTTCTAAGCTGAAAACCTGCCTCCCTGCCTGCCTGTCAAGACGCTCGACCCCGACTTATCCGCAATCAGTGGTCAGAGGTAGTAGAGAAAGAGAGAGAGAGAGACAGAAGAGATGGAGAGATGGGGAGCGGAGAATGAAGAACGGTGGACTGGGACGACGGCGAGAGGAGCAAAGACGAAAAAAAGAAGAAGGAGAAACAAGAACGCGCAAAAAAGAACGAAGAAGGACGATTCACATCGGTCACAGGAGGGAGGACGCTGAAGTTTGTCCGGGCTCAGCTCTGAGCTCTGAGCTGAGCGCCAGTCTTAGTCACTTTGGACCTCGCCAGGCAAAGTCGCCAAGTCGAACACTGTCGCGTGTCTGCTGGCAAGGAGGCTGCTAGCATCGCTGCTCTCTTGGACAATGTGCCGATTCTAAAGGACTCCAGCACACACACACACACAGACACACTGTTTAGCTCACTGGAGATCATCAGCTTTTTGCCCGGAGGAAAGCGCATCACTGTCCGCGTGTCTCTGTGCGCAGTGACAAGTCGCGTGCTGACAGTGCTGGCAGTGACCAGGCGAGGTCGTCGTCAAATGGCCGCTGACACGAGGAGGCGCACATTAGACAACGGCAGTTTGTTCGCATCATCGGCCAACTGCGCCACTGGGGGAAATCTGCAGGTATGGTTGAGAGCAGCCGTTGCCAACGGGCCACCAGCTACCAGCATGACTCACCACCAGGCCTCTGTTCATGAATGACACTAGGTTTGTGTTATCACAGCACGTGTACACGTACTCTGTCCACAGTCTGCGCTTTCTATCTGTCACCTGTCGTGTCTGGTTAATTTGGCATGACTTGCCAGTGCTGGCTAATAAAATGGTTGCCTGACAGCGACTACGCTACAAACCCGAGAAATGCGCTCTTTTGATGTTGCGATGAACTCGGCAGCAATGCAGCAACAAGTGCCCAAGCTGCTAAGGAGCACTTGTCAAGAAGTCACCGATGATGCTGCATTGCAATTTGCACAGCACTGATCGAACAGCACTGGCCGAGAATAAGTACGCCCGTCAACTGTGCTGCCTGTCGGCACAATGACTAGGCAGACTGCGCCAGAGTTGCTGAAGAGTGCCAGAATTCAAACTATTCACCATGATCAATCAATGCTATTCCACCGACGATAGCAGACGCCGACTGTCGTTTGCGACGCTGGGAAAAAATGGTAAGGAGAGCACAAGTGCCGGAGTGAGGGCACCCGAAGCTACTCGGCTGTCATCTTGGCGCAAACCGTTCATTTGTTTGTCCGCATCAGCGACAACATCCAATGCCATGGCTGCAAAAGACAGTAAAAGGAGGCAGTTAATTAAGAAAAAAGACGACCAGCACACATTTAGCGTCAGTCAGCTTCTTTCAGTCAGTCGCACACTGCTGCACTTTAATTCAGTAAATCAGCAGCAGCAGCACTAAAGGCTATCGTTAGACCTCAATAGACTGGATGCGGTAATGATGCGGCTACCGAAATGAGCGCCACTCTTCTGCTCTTCACTCGGACTGCACGCCTCGGCTACTTTAAGATGCCTTCTTCTAACAACGCTCTCGCACTAGATCTCCACTGATCTGCCAACATTGTAAGCGCTAATTAATTTCTCTGGTAGGAGAAAAAAAGTGGACACGAGAGCGCTGAATTAACTGTGTTGCCGGCAAAAACACTCTATTTGCAGCCTTCTCTTTCCTGCAGAAAACGGTGATCAATCGACACTGGCAACCAGCATGATCTGAACAGACTCGATGCTTAAATAGTTTGCAAATTATAGGTTGACTGTTGTAGCACTAAAACTACCAAGTTGATGCACTGGTTGCTCACAAAATGCAGATCAAATCAAATTAGGCTCGACTGTAGTGCTGTTGGCAAAACGCAGAACGACATCTAGCAACGGTAGGCATTCTGCTTGTAAACTGATCACTATCAGTTCATGAGAAGATCTACCTTTGGTTTTAAAACATTCCGGCTTTGTAGGCAAATGCACACCGTCTTGAGCTAAACCATGTTTCATCTGGTCGCAGTGATTATGTGTTCGATTTATGCCTTTCAAACACTGGAGATCGGCCACACACGAACATCAGCTCACACTGTCTGTCTCGTTTTTGTCCGCTAGCAAGTTGCCTTTTTTCTTAAATATAATAAAGCTTGCCCTTGTTAGCTTTGCGTAATTAGTTTTTGCACATTAAACCTTACCCCTTGCCTGTTGGTTGTGCAATGAGCCGCCATTGTTTTGACTTGTTTCAACAGCTGCACCACAGTTCACTTGTCCAGTCCACTGGAAAGCCACTCAGTCAGTCAGTCTGACAGGTTCCTTTACAGTGGGGCAAAATTAGTCCCGGGCAGGTATGGGAAACTGCCAAGTGCAAAGGTGAAAACATCTGGCAGCAAAAAAAGTACTGCTGGGCCAAAAAATGGAGCACAGAGGTGCAAGTGCTGGTGGCGGTGGTGGCCGTGTTAGTCATTTGCTTAGTTTTTTGAGCAAACACAAAGCACTGGATTAGTTTTCAGCTGGTTTTCTGACCGAGTCAATACTGAATAAGCGTTAGTTTCATGCAAACACAGTTTGAAGGGAACTGGGAAGCAATGGAGAGAAATGTAAATAGACCACAAAGACTGACAAAGGACATTTTAATTGCACAGCATCGTTCAATAGCTCAATAGCACTGTCATCATTAGCTAATTGATCGATTTAGTAGCCTTCATTTAATTAGGCAAGCAGCACTCCCACCTTCCGGCCATTAGAGAGGGAGGACATTGAAGCACTTTTTGCATCACCTCCTAGCATACTTTTTTGCAGTGCAGTAGAACAGTGTCGACAGTGTTCTAATTGTAAATCGATTGAGTCTACACACAGGTTGCCAAAGAACGGTTGACTGAAGAGTGGGCGCAAACGAGCAGCACAGTCTCCGGCGAGTCCTCATTGAGACGGCCAAGCCTTAAAAGTCTATCAATCAGCGGTGAGGAGGAACAGAGTACCCCGATTGCGCGCTTTCTCCAAATTGTGGTTTTCTACTGAACTGCTGCGATTCCCAATAATAAATATTCGATAAGTGTGTGCTGACCACCAGAGTGAAGGAGGGAGAGCTGCAGTTGGCAACAACTCTCACCGGATAGTCCAATTAGACAAACACAGAGAAACAGAGAATCAAGTGGAAGTGGGCACAGAAGAGCAACAGTCAAACAGTCCACTTCAAAGGTGAATCGATAAATTAAGCAGAGAAGTAGGCGGTGAGATAATTCCTATCTTATCGCCCATTCTCTGCCACTTGAGAAAGAGCAGGCCAGAATTGGCGCCAGTCGCCGCAGTGACACACGCTCTCTCCCTTCTAGCTTAGAAACGGTGGCAGTGCCCAGTGACAAATGACCACCTCTGCAAGTACGTCGCAGTAGAACGTGGGTGACTTTGAGCTTCACTCGCTTGACACGTAAAGTCAAATTTACCCTCAGCAAGCTGCATGACAATTCTAAAGCCAGTCTACTTTTGCCAACTATTTATAGCATTTTTTAATACAAAAAAATAATGTCGTTTTCTGAAAGATGAATTTTAGTTCTCAGGAGTTTAAAGATTTCATTGTACTGTCAAGTTTAGCTTGGCAGTCAAAAAATACAAAAATGTTTCAAGTTGTCCTTAAAACTTTTTAATAGATGCATAAAAAATCAAATTATTACGCGATTTTGAATAATAATGATAGCCTTTAGATCAAGTTTTTTTCACAAGTTGGCAGCCGATTTGAAGGCCACCTAGTGAACAAATAAATTGTAAACTGCCAAGTTTACAATCTGTAAACACACTTGACCACAGAAAAGTGTGATTTTCAAACATTTGTCTTTCAGACCAAAGTTATCTTTATCTGTTTTCAATATTAATTATTCTTGTGTTTGTTAAAGATAAAATCTTTTCATCATCTTTATCTTCATCATTTAAAATCCTCAAGGATGCGGCAATGACATTAAAAATTTGAAAACATGCTTATTTTTTTAGAACATGAAAAAGAACATAATTTATACAGACAAACTAAAGAAGCTGAAATATTATCACACTGTCGTTGAGATTGTAAGCTTGTAACTTTCTTCGCATGTACATGTTACTGTGCTCGGCGATACTCACTGTGGTGTTCACTTCTCATGCGCAATCTATTGCCTTTCCATTTGTCAATAGTGTATTTTGGCGTTAACTCAATCTCCGTTGCCTCCACTAAAACTTTCCAGTAGATTTATCTGCTAACAGCAGAACCCCTTTAAAAGATTGAATCCTTGAACTGAAGTTTTAAAATCACCAAAATCAATCAAAAGTGTCTTCATAGTCGTTTTTGGCTAAAAGCAGGTTTGAATTTATCCACTTCAAGTTGATTTTCAGACTTTTGCCTAACTGCGTACTATCTCTTTTCAGTATTTAAACGGTTGCCAAATATTCCCGCTCATCAAAATCAACGCCATCATGACTCAACTTCAAGTGCTGGTCGCTTTTTCCGTCGTCTGTGCCATCTTTTTCTCGGCTCAAGGAGTTCCATACATTTTTTACCAACATGAGCAGTGCGCCGTGAACAAGTTAAATGTGTCCGACTTGTCTGGTGATTGGCATCTTGTGTATCACAAAGATAAACTGCACAAGAAAACCGTAACCAAAATTAGCCACCTAGGTGGGCGGGCTTTGCAAGTTGCAGTTCAAGAGGATGGTAATCTGGTAAAAACTTATAACCTCACTCAGCATGAATCTCTACCAGGGAAACTGGAGAACCTGGTCAACAGAGGATCGTGGACCGCAGCCATTCCCACTTTTGTGCTCAGCGTTGAACCGGACAAATACATGACACTGTATCACGCCAATGAGAATAATTCCGACGATTATGCAATTTACAGTCGGACTGCAGTGCTGAGCGAAGACAACTACAACAAGGCCATTCAAGGATTGGTTTGCCTCCGCCTAGTCGACAGTAGTGGCAAACCACTGCTGCACAAGTTGTAATCAACCAACTGCACTTATCGAAACTGCATCAGTAATTTGTGCCAACAATTTGCAGCTTTATGTGCTCTATGAAAAACGTACAACTTCCCTAAAAGATCTTTGCATCTTTTTAGTTGCTATTAAACCTGACTCAATTGAATGAGTTTTAGGACACTTTGAGTGCAATAGAAATAGATATCATTCAAAAATAAAATGTACAATTACAAAAGCATGTAAAAAGTATACAAAAGTTTCATCTCTCAATTGTCTCTAGTTTTATATTACTCAGAGCTTTAGCGTTTTCTTCAACTGAGTAAATTTGCATCACCTGGGCTGCTTCAACTTTCACGGTTTCTGGAGTTCCATTGGTTAAGGTTACTTTACAGTCCACTGATGCGCCGTTTTGTTGAGTTGACTTTTTCGCTGCTGTCTTCTCCACCACCTCCGTCACGCTGGTACTGGCTGGTTTAGTCTTTCGAAAGTAACCATAGTAGTAAATGCTGTAAAAGACTGCCGTCACCGCTGCTCCAATTCCCAGATAGCGAAAAGCTAATCGGGCGCCAATCAAGGCCATCATCGAGCCACCAATCATGCTACCGGAAGCTCGTCCAACTGAAAAAAAGTGAGCGAAATTAATATTTGGGCACACATTTGAAAAATAAAAGTGACACTTACTGCCGTAGTGCAGGCTGCCCACTGCTCCGATCATTGTCGCTCGAAGGCCTTCCGGTGCCAGTTCGGCGCTGTAAATGGCGGCGGCAACCCACATTAAATGGTACGTAAAAACCTCCATCGCCTCAAAGGGGAAACACCAGAAGGGCGACTCGATGAGCGAGTAACCGTAACACCGGATAAAGTAGAATACCAGCGCCAGAATCATCAAGTTCTCGTTGCCGCATCTTTTGACAAACCAACCGGAGGTGACGAGAAAGGGCAGCGACACGACGGCTCCGGTGGTGAGCGTCAAGCCGAGCAGCATCTTGGGGGCTTTCAAGTCGAGCAAATACCAGAAAAGAAAGCTTTCAATAAAGCCCCACAGGGTGCCTAAGACAAAAATGACAACAAAGAGAATCCAAACGGAGGGTGATTTTATCAGTTTTAAGAGATTTCTAAGCATATTCTTTGGAGGCGCCGACACTTCAATGTCAAGGACAATTGAGATGACCACCGTGAGAAACACGAAAAAGTTGAAGAAGTGAAATGTAGGTGAGTAGTCAGATTCAAATTCTGACTGACCGTCGGTCCGATCGACAAGCCATCCGCAGATTGGCGAAAAGAGACCAGTGCCCAAAATCCCCCAAAAGCGTACTCTGAAATTGGAATTGTACTTTAATTTATTGTACTTTGCTATTGTACCAACCTGCCAAATGAGGTATTGTACTTTTCACTGAGCGCAATCGAAGTGGCGTCCAGCAGAGTGAAGCATATGCCTGATGTGATTGCAAAGACTATTCGAATGATAAAATACAGCCAAAAGACCCACAGGTGACGCCATTCCTCTTCAGGACTTTGATCTTCTTTTTCCGGATCGCCTGCACTGGGAATGAACATCAAGGCAACTGAGGTGATGACGGTGACCACCAGAGAAGAGCACAGCACCTGAAAACAGTAAATGATGATATAGGCACAGTAAAGCTCTCCCTAGGTGCTCTAGGTGCATCTCTTCCTACCGGTTTATAATTACCGAGTTTATCAGCTATAGGTTGCAGTAAATAACCACCATAAATAAATAATCATAGTAAATAGTAAATAGTAAGTAATAAGTAAATAATCACCAATAAAACCAGCTATAGGTGAGCCAAGAACTGCGGCAAATGGCAGAATGGTGTAGACGAAGGCCGTCTCTTCCACAGTGATTCCTAGGGCTCTCATGTGTATACTCTGGCGTTAAATGTTAGCTTTAATGATAATGTTTTAGAGCAGTAATAACAATACCATGTAGGGCATCAAACAGGCGGCTGCAGAGAACCAACAGAAGACCATCACCTGGAGGGCCAAAAGTTGGGTGTTGAAGCCGGTGAATATTCCCATTTTGACTAATTAACTATTCAACTTTGAAGAAGAAATATGGCGAGTATTTTTCGAATGCGTCTCAAATTGTGTGCCGATCACTTTCCTTCAGTTTGGTTGTGTGCTCAGCTGAACAGGCACTGCTGTATGGATATGTGCGATTGCAGTAACAAAGTACTTTTCAGGCTCCATGTCTGCCTTGCCAACGTTTATACAAACTCAAAAGATGCCATCAAATCTAATCAGCTCGGACCAGCTCTACCAGAGCACTTTTGCAATAATTCAAGCGACAGTACCAGCCACTGTCTTTGTGCCTGCTGAAATCGGGATGGAAACGTTCCGCCTGCCATATTGCCGCTGCTGTACGCGAGGAAGAATGCCCTCGATGAGATGATGAGCGTGACTCCTTATCAACGAAAATTTATTCAAGTCGGTCAGATATCAAGTGCCAGTGAAATATGTCGTCAGAAAGTGAAAGAGAAAGATAGAGTTTAGAAGCTTTGCTGATTGTGCAGCGTCGCAGCATTTGACAGTCGATATCAGCTGTCAGTCAAAACCATAAATCACCACAACTACCGCCTTTACCACTGGTCATTCGTCGACAATCAATGTTTTGCGCGTTTTATTCAAGAAAAATGCATCAAGTTTGCTTGCCCAATTTTTTTCATTAAAAAATTGAAAAAGTTAAATTTTGTTAATTAAAGTTTAATCAAATTCATAAAACAGAAATAGGACTAAGCTGCTTAAACGAATTTCAACTCAACTGATTTCAACCCATTTGGCGTAGAAGTTGTGGTAAAGTTCTACACAATGAAGAGGTTAATTCGGGTGTATTTCACTGAAGGGTGCCTGATCAATTGTGCAGCACAATTTGTGCTTTTCGCGCCAAAGAGAGAGAGCCACATTCTCGTTCTTCTGGGACGCAGCTGAGCGACACTGCCTCTACAGTGCAGTGTGCAGAGTGTGAGTAGGGAGCAAATGTATACAAGACTGGGGAAAAAGCATTGTGCACTGATAGTGCCGATAGGATGCACCAATTTCGAGCGCGCACGACTGCCTTGCAAGTGTGACAGCGAGAGTGAGGCACTCTTTCTGGGTTGCTCTCTTTCTCTCACCTGTCACCTTGTGAGAAGCACGCATCTTTGCAAACAACTTCAAGCTTGTCTACTAACCTCACTTTCTCTCTCAGCCACTCAGTCTGAAAGTCAATCACTCCAGTCTTGCCCAAGCCCACTGATGGCCAGCAGCTGTTTGCCAAACCTAAACACAGCAACGAGCAACCTGTGTTTACAATGTCTCGACCAAAGCATAATGGCTTTTCACTTTCATCCGGACCAATGACCAGCCCAGAATACTTGCTTGTGTGCTACACTCTCTTCTGCTGCCACTCTGATGCTGTCCATTCCTCAATACTGAATCCTTCCATCAGCCTCTAGGTAAGTTGACGTGCACTCACTGCTCAACTTTTACAGCTCAAACAATATTAGCAAAATGTTTACGTAGAACCATCAACACTGATCAACAAGGTTCTCGGTCTAAACTTCCAGTCAAAAGTTTTTAGTATATTTTGTTTCGGTGACCACATTTCAGTTTGGGAAACCAGGTCATACTAAGAAATGTTTTGTCATACCTCCCAGTGGTACCTACACCACCTTGCGGGGAAACCTGTTCTGACAAGTTTTTGTTGTGACTCTGGTTTGACTGGGTTCATTC
>JAALOO010002454.1_pt1 | contig 10168 bp, 11 predicted proteins | sample 7257641 | NCBI WGS metagenome assembly JAALOO01 (sample SAMN14085613, study PRJNA598686) | mite metagenome | biome: ENVO:01001000; feature: ENVO:01001002; material: ENVO:01001226; isolation source: single female mite from University of Michigan culture on fish food culture... ... | reverse complement strand
CGGGAGATGAGCAGACAGATGACAGTACGGCTGAGAGAGCGGAAAAGAAGCAGACAGAGACTTTTGCCTGAAGATCCCGTGTGTGCCATCCTCAGTACTAAGTTGATGGTAAGCTCTCTCATTTTCTTTCTCTTTTTCTTTTTCCTTTGCGTTGATGTGCATCGTTTGCCGGAGCATCACCATCATCGTCTCATCTCATCAGCAGCAACGGCAGTCCGAGCTAGCATCTCTCTTTCTCCCGACAAATGATGCGCCTTTTGGCGGGGATTGTGCAACAGATAGCCCGACCGACCGACCGACAGACCAAATGACCGAATGTGATCTTTATTGTTGTGATGTGCCCTGTGTGTTGTGTTATTTTTTACCGGTGTTGATGGTGGTGACGGAGTTGAGGTGTTGGTAGGCTCATCAATTGATCTCCTGCCCTGCCAGATATTAATAAAGGTGTTAATGATGTGACTGCTGCTGATGCTGAAGTTGCTGCTGCTGTTTTTTGTTTTTCTTTTTAACTGTGAAAGTGTTTATTGAAATATAAAATTAAACTTTAAAAAATTGATTTTTTACCGGTTAAAGCCATTAAACGAAAATTTTTTGAATTTTTATTAACAATTTAAAAATTACTAAGTTTGTGTGAAGTGTTTTTACATTTTAGTCAAGGCAAAGATCACAGTTGAAAAATACTAAAAAGTAAGTAATTTTTGTTGTCAAAAATTTTAAAAAAAGTAGTTTAAGTTTACCGTTTTTAAAACCAAAAAAATAAATCTATAACTTTGTTAGCAAAAATTTAAAAAATCAGCAATTCTATTAAAAAATATATTTTACCTGCATCATTGCCAACTGGCACATGTAAATGTCTAGCACTAGCAGCTGTCATTGACCACACGTTCATTGGTCATAGGCAAATATTTCTGTAACCCCAAAAACAGTAAAAAAGAAAAAAGAAAAACTTCACTTTTTCAAGCTGAAAAAACTAAAAAAAGTTAGCAGACACAGTGACCCTTAAAAAAGTGGAAGGAGAAAAAACAAACAAAAATCGGTATTCAACAGTTAAGCAGCTTTAACAGGCAGCAGCAACAGCAGCAGCAACGGAAAAGCACAAAATCAAATTTGACTGTGCGCCGCTTCAGGCAAAAACTTTTTACCTTTCCATCTTCTTTTCCTTTTTCTGCTGCCTAAGCAGCACTTATCTCGGTTTCTTTTTGGTCATCATCACTAGGTGACCGGGTAATTTTTACCGGCTGCCACCAAATGTCAATGGCAAGCTTTGCTGGCTCGTCTAAAGAAAAGCAGCAGCAACAGCAGCAGAGGTTTTTGTTTGATTATTTATTATCACTCCTCAAATATTTGCCTCAACTGCTGCTGCTGCTGAAAAAGGTAAGTCGCCGGGTGAAAGATTACCAAAAAAGAAGGAAAGGAAAGGAAAGGTGAAAGGTACACACACTGACTGAGGTTGAGGGGAGACGGTAAAACTTGTGTGTCCGCTAAAATTGCCTGCCTAAGCTTGAATGGCTCGCGACTATTTGGCAGAGGCTATTTTCAGCTTCTTCAAATACCAATAGTGCAACACACTAAATAATCAAACAGGCATAAACCAATGTCCATACCGAACTCATTCGCTGTTTTGTCATTCTATTTTTCAACTTTTTCAAAAACACTTCTTTCTGTATTGACTTCACTCTCTTACACTCTGTTTCACACTTTGCATTGATCCTATTGTATTTTCTCTCTTTCTCTCTCATTTCCTTTCTCTGATGATGACCAGCATCAGTTTGGTGAGAGACCTCCTCACTTCTCTCTCACTCAGTTTGCCAGTTCATCATCATCAGTTGAAGGATGAGAGATGAGGGAAAAGATGAGGGAAGAGTTGAGAGAAGAGTTGAGAGAGCAAAAGCACAAAAGTCAATCGAGCAAAACGACCAGAGACCGTTGTGTCATTCAACAGGTGGTCGTCTGAAGCAGAAGAGTTTCAGCCGCTGCTGTTTTGGCTGATCTTGATTTGCATCCACAACTTTAAAGTTCAATCGTGTGTGCTCAATTTACTCTGCTGCGGTAATTGACAAGCCGTTGACAAGTTCAACGTTTCGGCTCAATTTTTTTCCGCTGCTTCTGCTTCGATTTGATTTGATTTTCTCTTCTTTTCTCATCTTTTTCTTCACTTTATCGTCGTCTGATTGATTGTGGGCACAAAAGAAGCTCTTTTTCTCTAAATTGTGTTTGTTTTCAGACATCGTAATCAGCATTATTTGTTGTTTTTTTGTTCGACAATTGAAACTGCAAACAACGGCACAATTTACCGCACACACACACAGTTCGCAAATTAGTCAAGGCACGTAAAATTACTAAAGGTAAAAACCGCCAGACAGAAACGAGCACATTTTTTGTAAGTGAATCTGTTTTTCTTCTCCCTTTTCAACTTTCTACATTTCTTTAGAGAAAGATGAGAAAAGGAACACTTTTAACGAGCAAAAGGTTTTCTAGAAAAAAAATGTTGCTCATCTTTTAGAGCAGCAGCAGTTGAATGGAAAAACCGGTAGTTTTCCCGGCTGCAACTTCAACTTTGACTGTCCAGTACATAAAACACGGCCAATTTGCGACAATTTTTCCTCTTGCCGTCATTTATCTTCCTCACTTTTGAGCTACATTTCTAAGTCTCTTTCACTTCTCTATCACTGCTTTCATCTGCTGCTCCGAGTGATTTCAAGTCTTCAAGTGCAAGTTCCTCATTAAAAGTTTCTTCTCTCTCTCTCTCTCTCTCTCTCTCTCTTGAGCGGCAAAAAATGCCGGTCAGCACTTGTTAACCTTTGAATGCACAGTAATGCACTTGGTCTGACCGAGGTGATCATTTTCTATTCAGTTAGTAAAAGTCAAAAAGAAAAATACTCGGAAAAGGGCGCAGTTTACCACAGTTTAAAGTTGTTGTTTGTTTTTTGATTGATAAACAAAATCAAACAAACTTTCCCCTTAGTCTCTTCATAACTGTGTGCTAATTAAAATTCAAATCATCATTAAATTACTACTAAGCATTTCCCCTGTAAAAATTAATGCAAATGCAAATAATGTTAAATTGCTCTAGAAAATGCTAGCAAAGTCACATGTTAGCTTCATCCTTTTCCCAAAAACATTATCATCCGCACTATTAAGTTTACTTTAGCATCATCATCCTCTGTCTTCTCTTGGTAGATGATGAGCTTTTCTTAATGCGTTAAAAAGAGGCCTCACACATTGACAGTGTACTACGTTTTCACAAACGCCGACAAATGACTTTAGCGGCGGTAACAGTCATATCTCTCTCTTCGGCCATTGCACTTTTATTTCATTTTCTAATTTTGCTCAGCTCAAGACTACAGCAAACTTTGGTCATTGTCATCATCTGACAAGATAGCAGAAAAAACGGGGTTTGCCTTTGCCTTTGCTGCTGATGACCTAAACCTTCTTCTTCTTTTTTTGAATGTCGATGTCACGGCACGCATCAACACACAGGTGTCCCTTTGTGTTTGTGACTCTCAATGTGACTCTGTGACTCTTCAGCATCAACAATTTTTATTTACTCGGGGCAAGTGATATACATTTTATTTTTAAATAGTACCTTAATAGCATCTGAGCAGCGACAGTACCTATCAAGAAAGTTGTGAAAACTATAAATAATAAAGCACCAAAAAGTAATAATAAACAACAGCAATGTTTACCGATGACCGACATATTTCACCAACGACGACGGTGATGAGAAAAGAAGAAGTTGACAGTCAAAAGAAAAAAAAGAGGAAAGGTCATCGATTCGACACTGTTATGGTGGTGATGGGGTGAACAGAAGAAGAACGGAAAGAAAAGGGGGTGACACAGAGAGTTATGACAAAGTGAGCGTTCACGAGACCATCTGATGACTGACTGACTGCCTGGTGACGCCAATAATAGTCCACTTAGAAGAAGAAGAAAAAGGTGTCGGCCTGAATTTTTGAAAGAAGAAAAAGAAAACAATCTGATCTACTCTCTCTCTCCTAACCATAAACTATCTCTTTCTTCTTTCACTTCTCACTCTCTGCAAAAAAAGTTTGGTGAGAAGAGAGGAAAGAGTGAGAGAGAGGCTAATATTTGCCCTTTGCGTGACCAAGGACCATCTTCTTTAAATTTTTTCATTTTTTAAAAATTTCTGTCGACTTGTGTGGGATATATAAAAGTGAAGTCTCAGCAGCGGCAGTGACAAAAGTTCTCAGAGGTTTACTCCGTTTGTTTCGGCGATTGACCTCATCTTCCTCTTTTTTTCTTTTTCACTTTGTCTTTTTCACCTTCTTCTTTTGTCTTGTACTGAAGCTGCACTGAACAAAACCATCAAACACCTAAACCGCTAAACTTTCTCAGCCTTTACCTGAACACCCTGCACCTAAAACTGCCTTTTATTGTACGTTACTGTTGCTTCATAGTTCATTGAACCTTTTAATTGTCAATCCCTTTCTGCTATTGTCAATTAGAAACCCTTGAACTTGCTAATTAGCCGGCTCAGTAGAGCGCAGTAGTGGCTTAAAACGGGATTTTCCTTTTCATTCAAGTTTGATCTACTGAAGATGAGACTGCTGACACTAAAACAGGAGCAGCCAATCAGCAGCTAATAATTAGTAGGTTAGAGGGGGAAAAAACGAGAAAATAGAAAGAGAGCAAACGCAATAAAAATCCTCTTTTCATTTTTCATTTTTCAACACAACAACAACAACAACAGTGTCAAAAGTGTCAAAAGGGCGAGCGAGGAGAATGACTGCCTGATGATGATGAAATGATGAAAATGATGATGATGATGATAGTAACAGTGGCGATGATGATCAAGTGGGAGCCTTGAAAGAGACTTTAAGAGAGAGATAAAGTACCGCTAATTGAATAGTAGATATCCTCCTCCTCTTCTCACTAGTAGATCAATTGTTTCCCTTTATGTTCACTTCATTCACTTTACTTACTCTTCTTTTCTTTGTTTGTTCTCACTGCACAGATTAAACTTTGCCGCCTTCAACTTCAACTTCAACTTTTCTCTTCTCCTTTTCAGCATCTAATCTATCAACAGACGACTTCTTCTTCTTCTAGTTTTTCTTCTAGTTCAACCTGTGTGTCTCTGTGTCAACGTGTGAGTCCTCCAAAAAAAAGATGACGATGATGATAAAGTTAAAGTTAAGGATGATGGAAGCCGTGTCTGAAAAGACATAGCTGCCTTTGCTGCTGTAATGATGGTGATCGAAACTCCACTTATATTTTTCCGATCTTCTGACTTCGTGCACTTACATTTAAATTTTTGTGCAACTGTGCAGCAGCAGCAGCGGCGGCTGATTGATTCGAAGTTGTTTGCTGTGTGCGTTCTGTGTTCTGTGTCATCTCCTCTTTGATTGTTTGCTCTTCCGATTGATTTTGTTTTTGTGATGTGATGGTGTGTTGAACCTTTGTCTTTACTGACCAACTGACTGACTGACTGACTGAGTCGTCGAACTGACGATTGAAAAGTCTCAAATGCCTTTGATGTGATGAGGGCACAGAAGCTGAAAGAAGATCAAATTTTAGGTGCATGTCATCGCCAGCACTACAATAGCAACCTAAATCAAAATAATAAAAGAAACGACAGAATGGCAGCGGCGCCTGGTAAGGGGAGGGCGCCAATGATGGCGCCAGTTAATAAATTAGGTAAGTGAGGATGAGTGATTGTGAGGTGTTTGGCGGGTAATTGAATATTATAGAAATGTTTAAGTAAAAATTAGTAACCTTTTACCACGCTACTATTGTAAAATTAAAATTTAAAACAAAAATAAGCAATTTAGCGTTAATGTTAAAAAAGAGAAAAAATTAAAAAGTTAAATATTTGATACCTGTTTATAGCACCTGAAAAAAATCGATTCAAAAAATTAAACACTAAAAGTGCAAACAACTTTTTGACAACCTTCATCCGTTTTTTTCGTTACCAGTGCCTCACCACCTCTTTCCGCTGACCGTGAACCTCCATCTTCTTCTGCCTTGTTTTGTTTCATTGTTCCTAATTTTGCAAAGTCAGCACAGCTTGGCGCAGGTAAAACTAAAACCCAAAAATTAAATAAAAAAGTAAAATTAAAAATAAAATTAAAAATAAACAGATTTTCCCATTCGGGACTTCAAATCATCACCACCACCAACCTCATCTCACCTCTTCACCCTTCCTCTACTACATGACCAAAAATGGCATTCAGTTGCCGGTGTCCTCGGCGGTGTCATCCTTCTCATCACCCTCCGCCTTCTTCCCCCCATCATCTTCATCTTTTTCATCACCCTCATTTGGAGGAGGTGATCACTCCGACTTTGCCGACTTTTCCTCCTTTTTTCCCGGCTCTTCTTCTTCACCCGGCATTGATCGCTCCATTCGAGGTGACAATCTGAAGATGGAGTCGGTGAACTCGATGAGCTTTCTGCCGCCATTGCAGTCAGGTAAAAAATAAAAACAAAATTATGAAAAATAAAAATAATTAAATATAATAACCTTTTAAAATAACTGCTTCTGTTTTTATCAATATAGTCCGCAAACCACTAAATACAAATCGACAACCACTTCCTCTTCGACGACCTTTGCCTTCATCACCACCATCACGACCACAAAATAAAATGAAACCACCAACTTCAACAGGTTTCAGTCCACCACTGCCACAACAGCCCAAATCTCAAATAAACCCAAATCAAATCAAACCAAAGTCATCATCATCACCTGTTGCTGGCACTTCAATTTCCTCTAAACTTCCCTCTCAAACGCCCTTCAAACCAATTTTTGGCGCACGGATTAGTTCTGCTGCTCCTGCTGCTCTTAAGCTTTCTAAAGAAAGTCCCAAACCGCCAGCATCTCCGGTGTACATAAAACCAAAAACTGTAAAATCATCATCCTCAAGTCCACAATTACGTCCACGACCTTCACCATTTGTCTACAGTGCTCCAATCGGTCCTAGGACAACTAGTTCTACAAAAGCAACAACAAAAACGCCCACAACTTCCACAACTTCAACAACGACAACAGTTAAACCTTCTTCTTCACCAAATAAAAAATTAAACAACACAACTTCCGCTCCGGAAGACGACGAATTTGACGTCGACTACATCGACAACGCCGATGAGCGGCTGAAGGGCGTCACCCATCTAAATCTCACCAATGAGGACCTCTGGCATGCGGAGAGTCAGGCGATGGCCACCGTTCTCAAGGTGCATGAAGCTGGACAAAATAATAATAAATCTGCGACACTTCCGGCAAGATCAAAGCTGACAAATGGTAAAAGCATAGAAATTAGAATTTGAATGAATAAAAAAATAAAATTTAGTAATGATAACCTTTTTAAACTTTGCAAAAACATTCCTCACAAAAAATACTAGAAACAAGCTTGCTCGCCTCCGCTTCTGAACAACAACAGCAGGCAACGGCGCTGCCTGGAACGCGTGAGCTGGGCCTTGATCTAAACAACTTTCAGTCTAAAGGTAATAAAGTGAAAAAAAGTAAAAGTAAAAATAAAATTGAAAAATGAAAAACCTTTTATTACTTTACATTGGTTATGCAACAGAAGTCGACTTCTCTACCATCTTCAGCAGCTACAAGAGCCCCGAGCTGAAGTTTGACCCGTTTAAAGTCTTTGAAACGGAGTCCTCGACTAGTGGCAGCGGCGGCGGTTCAAGTAAATGATAAAAAGACTAAATAAAAAATAATTTTAATAATATTAACCTTTTTCATACTCTGGTACAAGGGTTACAACAAAATAACCTGTTCAGCAACGACCCCACGATTGAGTACGTGACCACCGACCGGAAGCTGTCAAACAAGGTGATCATCGGGGGCGGTGACCTGCAACAGGAGACTGATCAGCCTGTGTTTGTGCCCCTCGAGGACAGCGGCTTCAACCGCAATAATAACAATAATTTCAACGGAAATAATAATAATAATAACAACAACCTCGGCAATGATGACATCAACACACGACCGCTAAGTAAGTGAAAGAGTAAGGGAAAATTAGTGGTTACCTTTTAACAAACACTTGCAACAAATTATTGAACAGACACCTTCCAGTGGTCATCACCATCACCGTCCTCCTCCTTCACCACCGATAGGCCACTTATCATCACCACCACCACCAGCACCAGCACCAACTCCAATTCACCCCAGTCATCCTTTTTCGAGTCCTCCTTTGAAAACCTTCCGCCGTCAGTCTTCAACCAACAAACTTCTTCTTCACCTTCTTCTTCCTCACTTTTTGACAGAGGAAACAACCAACTATCAACCACGTTCACCCAGAACCTCAACAGCAATCCATTTTCGGCGATTGAAGAGCGAGTGAATCAACAGGTGGTCAGGCCTGTGACCAGCGTTTTCAGCTCCGCAACAACAGAAGGGTCAAGTAGTGGTAGTAATGATAATGGAAATAGAAGGCCACCATCACCTCTTCCTTCTTCCACTTCTGTGCCTTCAATTCTCTCCAGTTTCATTGCTGGCGAGAACAACTCGCCAAACAAAGGCAGCGCCGGAGATCTGGCGACCTATGACCTGAAGAAGGCCTACGACAACCTGAGAAGTGTGCGAAAAGGTAGGTGGCATTGATGTTTAAATATTAGAATAAGTTTTAAAATAAAAAAATTAATAAATGACCAGTTGAAAGAAATTGGATTTACACTTCTAAAAACAAAATAAATTAAGTTAAAAACCTGTAAAATCTTGATCAATTAGGAGTGAATTTAAAATTATTATTTAACCTTTTAAAAAACAGATGCAAAGTTGAGTTTTAGCGAATTTCAGATAAAAATAAAATAGATTAGACAAAATAGATCTTGTACAAAAAGCTGTTAGAAAAAAAATCACTGCAAACCTGCAAATTAGCTCACAAATTGCACTCATGAGATAAAACGACAAAGCAAAAAAATTAGAGTTCAATTTTCATTTCCTAGCCATTTTTTATCTGCTGTCTTTTTCCCACTGTGCTATCCAACTAGCTCGCTTGCAGTACAAGTGCAAGTAGATGGTAGATTTTTAGATGCTAATAAGCAGTATTTAGGCGGTTTACCTTTCGCTCTCTACAACAAAAACATTAACATTAGCCTTTAATTAACCTTTGAATGCGCAGCTATCCAAGTCTCTCCTTCCTTTTTGCCGGCAGATAAGAAAAGGTGTTTCAGAGGTGAAAAAATGTAGTCGAATCAGTGGTTAGAGCTCAGTGTTTTGACAGATGAAAATATTGTAAAATAAAAAGTAGAAAAAGTTTACCGTTTTACAGGAGATTTCTAGACACAGAATGAAGAAAAACAATGGCCAAAATAAGTCGTAATAATGCATTTTAAAATCACAAAGAGTTAGCTTACAGTATTAACCAATTAAAATTGAATTCAATATAAAAAAGTTGCAATTATTTAGCATGTTAAATAAAAAACAAATTAATAAGTGTAACTATCACCTTTATAGAAAACAATTTACGTGAACCTGTTAATACTAACAATAATATTACAATCAGTTTTTAAAATACAGCAAAAAGAAAACGATAAAACGTTCTACCAAAACTCTAGTGTGTTTGTTCACAATTAGTGTAAACTCGGTGTAAAGTACTTGAACCTTAGTGTTAGTGTTTGTTATCTTAAAGAAACAAAAGTACAACTTGAGCAAAAAAAAGAAGTAAACTAGAGACGAAAAAGGCTTCCCACACAGTTTACACACCGACAAAAAAGCAAGCAAAAAACAAACTTCAGTCTGAAGAGTGGCAATCATCATCGTCGTCTCTCTCATTTAAATATCGTCTGTTTAAAGAGTTTAAAATGACCGCCGTTCGGTGAAGTCAAAGCAAAGCCGAGGATCATAAAAGCAGACGGTAAGCAAACACAGACAATGACACACACACAACTTCTAAAATGGTAGCCAGCTCTCTCTTTTTGTGATGGTAATTCTAATTACACACAGACTTTTCTTGTTCTTGTTTTTTTACGAGCACAGGACTTTGTTTTAAATAGATCGTGTGCGTCTGTTTGCCTCGGAATGTGCCTCGGAAGTTAACGCTTTTTTCTTGAGGATTTCTTGAGACGACGACTTTTAGCAGACCATAAAAGGGGACAAAAAGTAATGGTCAGCAGAAAGAGAGAGAGAGAGAGAGAGAGCTAAAAGTCAAAGGAAAAAAGAAAGAAAAGGGGAGCAAACGGGCAGTGAGAAAACGAGAGCAAA
>JAALOO010002453.1_pt1 | contig 10174 bp, 12 predicted proteins | sample 7257641 | NCBI WGS metagenome assembly JAALOO01 (sample SAMN14085613, study PRJNA598686) | mite metagenome | biome: ENVO:01001000; feature: ENVO:01001002; material: ENVO:01001226; isolation source: single female mite from University of Michigan culture on fish food culture... ... | reverse complement strand
ATGCTGATGCTGCTTAACTTTAATTAGGTTTAGAGGATTGTGGTCAGCAGCAGCACTGCTGTTGGCCACTTTTAATTACCACCAGGCGGGCAGGCTTGCTCAACTCAATGATTCGGATTACTATGAGGTCTTGGTCAGAGTGGAAGATAGTGAACGAAGACAGTGTGTGTGTGTACTTTGCATTTTATGGCGCAGATTTGGGCAGTTAGTTGTGCCTGTTGTTCTCACTGTGCCCGCTGCAATCACTAACTCCTTTTTGTCTTTTGTCTTTTACCTTGGAACGAACGAATGCGCACACACGTACATCAGATCAAAGACGCCGTGGCGCTGTGCGAGTTTTTCGCCTGGCTTGAGGACGAGGTGCTCCACCACCACCATCACCATGGATCAAAGCAGGGAGGCGCACGAAAGATGAGCGGATCAGGCGCCCTGTCGCCCTCCTCCAACTCCTCCTCCTCCTCGTCGATGTCCTCGGCCGCCCCCGGAGGGGTCGATGAGATGGCCGTCGATGCGAAGCTCGAGGAGTTTAGGAGGTAAGTGTGTCATTTTAGTGTCAATCACTGGACTAACTCATTTCCACTACAGGCAGCAGGACGACTACATTGGCCCCAGCTTTCCGGCCATCTCCGGCAGCGGCCCAAACGGCGCCATCATCCACTACCAGAGCACCGCGGAGACCAATCGACCGATCACCGCCGAGGAGATGTACCTGCTGGACACGGGGGCGCAGTTCCGGGACGGCACGACGGACATCACGCGGACGATTCACCTGGGCACGCCGACGGCCCACGAGCGGGAGTGCTTCACCCGCGTCCTCAAGGGCCACATATCACTGGCGACGGCGCGCTTTCCCCGCCTGGTGAAGGGCGAATTTCTCGACTCCTTTGCCCGGCGGGCGCTCTGGGACGTCGGCCTGGACTACAACCACGGCACCGGCCACGGCGTGGGCAGCTACCTGAACGTGCACGAGGGCCCGAGTGGGATCAGCAATCGCGTGAATGCGGACGACCCGGGCGTGCAGGAGGCGATGATCTACAGCAATGAGCCGGGCTACTACGAGGCCGGCCACTTTGGGGTTCGCCTGGAGAGTCTGGTGGTGACGAAGCGGGTTGACTTGAAGGTAAGTCAGGTGGTGATTGGACTTTTTCCCAAAAGCTAACGTACTACTTTTCCTCATTTCTTCTCCTCAGTACAACTTCAACGACCGCGGCTACCTCGGCTTTGAGACCATCACCCTGGTGCCCATTCAGACGAAGCTCATCGACCCGTCGCTGATGACCGCTCAGGAGGTTTGTGTACTAGTTGGAATGGTAGTAGTTCAGTCCAACTAACCACTATTTGTTTACTATTGCCCATCAGATTGAGTGGATCGACGCCTACCACCAGCAGTGCCGAGAGCTGGTGGGCAAGGAGCTGGAGGTGCAGGGACGCTCTCGGGCCCTCCAGTGGCTCCTCAAGGAGACGCAGCCCATTGGACAGTAGGTAGTAGTCGTGGTGGTGGACCAGTAAGAGCATTATTGGCCAATAGGAGAGTTCGAACGATTTGCCGCTGTCTTTAAAAGTGAGAGAGAGAGAGAAAGAGAGAGTTTATACACGCTTTTTTATTTTAAACACACACACACCTTGTACACTTTTTCCAATTAATCGCAAATAAAATTATAAGTTGAAAGCTAGAGATTTTGCTTTATAATTCTCCCAGAAAGAGCTTATAATAAGAATTTGGAGTTTCCCCAACTTGCAAAGCCGCCTGAGGTAGGTAAAAGCGAGGTTTAAGAAATAAATCACTTTACAAAGTGCAGTTTCATATTAGAAAAATGACCCAAAACCTTCTAAAAGTTCAATAAATCAGTTTTCTAACATCATCATCAGAGTACATTCTTTTATTCTGGCTGGTGGTTTGTGTGGGCAAAAAGTGCACAGGGAAAAGTGCAGAAGAATTTAGAGTAGTGACTATTTACAGTGAAAGAGGGCAGCAGTGGTCACGCTGCCGAGGAGTTGCGCCAAAAAGTGTGTGTGTGTGTGTGTGTGTTTGTGCACTGCGCGCACACGAGGGAAGACAGACAGAGCGGATTGAGACATCGCCGAAGAAGGAGTTCGAAAAAGAAGCTGGTAAAGAAACGCTGGAGCGGACAACAAGTGACCAAAAGGATGAAGAAGAAGAAGAAGCTGAAGGTATGCCATTGTTTTCTTTTTTGCTGTTGCCATTCTCAGTTCTGTTGTCGTCGTCTTTTTTTCAGCCTGGTCTGGTCCGGTGGGCCTACCTTCTCCTGGGGAGAATGACGCCGTTGCACCAGTCCCGATCGTCAGGCTTGAGGATCCAGTCGACGACGTGGATGACGCCATTGGAGGCGGGAATGTCGGCGCGGTACAGCGGAGAGACGTTCACCTCCACCAGACGACCTAGTAGAAGGAAGGTAAGTGGACTGGTCTTTCATCTTTTTTTCAATTCTACTCACGTGTGCACCCGTCGACGCGAACGCCTGCCTGGAGGTACTCTCCCTCCAGCAGAGAGGGCAGAAACTGCCCGTCCACCAGGTCCTGGCTGTAGAAGACGCCCTCGGCGACGTGGTACTTTAGGAATTCTAAAACGAACGAGAGTTCAGCAGTGTGTTTGGTTAGCAAAGACCTGTTGTTTCGATTTTCCATTTCTTTTTTCCACCTCACCTCTAAGCGCGGTCATGTTCCGCCTGATGACCTCCAGGTCGGTGTCGGGCACCTTCTGCAGGGCGTCATTGCTCGGCACAAAGACGGTAAAGGGGCCCTCTGAGTTGGGTTGTTTGTCATTAGAATTAGGTACACTTATGCTCTAACTTTCTCTGCGCACTTACCCTTCCTCAACGTAGAGGCAAACCCGGTGCCCTCTGCCAGCGTCACAAAGCCATCCAGCCGACCGCAGGCCTTCAGCGTGTCGATGATGTCCTTGTCGGAGTGCGGGTAGAGCAGCCCGTCAATGACATGGACCAGCCCGCCGCCGGGCGCCTTCTGGTTGGCCACCACCACCCGCTGCCCGTTGACGGTGTAGGTGGCGTTATGGGGGTGGGCAAAGTGGAGCCTCACCTGACGCCCTCTGCTGCGCACCAGCCCCCTGGCCGCCAGCGACTCCAGGCTGTGGGCGCCATCGATGAGGTACACCTCAGCGGAGAGGACCTCACCTCCTTTGCTGCTCTTCCACCTTCGGAGGAGGCTCGGTGGCAGGCGGCCAATCGCCTCATTGGAGGGCAACAATAAAGTGTAGCCGCCGGTGTTGAAGTCCACCGCATCCTGCAGCTCCGCCTCAAAGGAGCTGGCCTCGTTCAGGACCTGATTGGCTCCGAGCTGTGTGGCCAGCTCTCGTAGGGACATTGTCGGCGACTGCTCTCCTATGAGTGGGCTAAAGTTGGGCTCACAGCTGCTACCTTTTTGGCAGCGGGACACCGCGGCGGAGCACGTCTGCGCGCTGATGTCCACCAGCTGGGCGCTCTTCTCCAGCAGCGACTGCATCTGCGAGACGAACTTGTTGTCCACCGCCTCCTGCTGACGGGCCTGGCTGCTGGCGTTCAGCGTGGGCTGAGGAGGAGGAGGTGTGGCCGATTTAGAAACTCCCAGCGAGCCGTCCACTTCGTTGTCCGATAACGAAGAAGAAGTTGGTGATGGAGGAGTTGTCGTGGTGGTGATCACCCTCAGAGCCGCCTCCTCTCCGGGCAGGGAAATGAAGGTGGTCGGGGAGATGAATGAAGAAGAGGAAGGAGTGGTAGTGATCGAGCCGGTTCTCTCCTCATCCTCCTCCTCATCACTATCATCCACTGACAGTGAGTTTGTCGTGGTCGTTTGGGCCACTCCCTGCTCATCACCTCGCTCATTCTCCTCCTCAATGGCCTCCTCCAGCTCCTCGGCGGCGGCCGCATCTTCTGCATTGACCGATCGCTCCACATTGTCTGAGTCGGTTTCGTTTTCTCCCCCTGCCTCGCCTGATTCCTCCTCTTCTTCGGATTCGGTTGAGGTTGAAGATGGAGTGGTGGTCGTAGTTGTCGGTGTTTTGACAATAGGCTCCTCGCTGGGCGGCTCTGCGCCCGGACCGGCCTCCTTGATCAGGTCGGGCAGGTCGTCGTCGATGCCGCCGAGGATGTTTGTGGTTGAGGGTGAGGGCGGTGATGGCTCACTTTCGCCTTCTTTTCTCTGTTTTGTGGAAGGGAATAATTTAGTTTTAGTTGTAGGGAACACTTTGCATAAATAGTTGTACAAACCTGACTGACGTAGGTGGAGGGAATGCGCGAGGCAGTGGGCGGAATGTCGTTTCGAGTTAGGTTGTTTCCCCCTTGCTGCTGCTGTTGTTTATCCAGATCGGCAAAGATCTTCTCACTGTTGATGTCCACCTGGTGGTTCAGGCTGGGAATCTCGATTACCTGATTTTGTTGCTGCTGTTGCTGCTGCTGTTTGGCCTTGTTTGCAGGCGACAGAAAGTGATTTAACTTTGAGCCTGATGAGGCAGACTTTGTCTTTGTGCCACTGCCGCTGCTGAACTTGATTCGTTTGGTGCTTCCGGGAAGGGGCGGCAGTGTGGTCGTTGTGGGCACATTTCCTTGTAGCCTTGAGCTTTTGCCCTCTCTGGTGCTCGACTTGGCCGCTGTCACAATGGTCACAGCTTTGCCGTCCTTGCCCTTTTTGAGAACCTTGGTGACTCGTTTTCTCAGCACTTTGTTGCTCTTTGCTGGCTTCACCTCATTCAGCTCCTCTCTCACCTCCTCCAGCTCCAGATCGTCTCCCGATTTGGCATGTGAGACCACCTTGAGGCCGATGTTCTGCGCCATGGGCTTGGTGGCCAGCTCGTTGATGTCCAGGTAGAGGGTGAGGCCCTGGTCGGGCAGGTTGAAGCCCAGCGTCGCCCCGTGGCGGTGCGGCTTGATCAGCGGAATGGGCATCACCTCGGAGTTGATGATCTTGCTCGACTTTGAGCTTTTCGGACTTCTAACAATGGAGGCGGATTTTACTGAAGTAGTTTTATTCAAACTGGTCGAATTTGTCGTTGTTGTTGGTGTTGTGTTCCTCGTGGAGGAGAAGGCGGCCCGGTACTTTGCTGGCTGTATCATGTAGGTGCTCTGCTGCGAGGGCATCTTCTGGTAGCTGTTGCGGGCAATCGACTCCGAGAAAAGGTATCCATTGATACTGCTTGAGTTTGAATTAACCGAATTGCCCGTTGAAGCAGTTGCTGAAGCTGAGGCTGAAGCTGTTGCAGAAGATGGAGCAGTGTCCGCAGCGGAAACGGGCGCCGCTGTGCCGTACTTGTTCGTTCCCAGCACCGGGTTGATGGCAGTGTACACCGAGTTCAGGCTTGCTGATGCTGGCGAAGAGGAAGAAGAAGAAGAAGAGGATGATCCTAATGATGAGGTGCGGACCGGTGTCCATACGCTGTACAGTCGAGTGGACATGGACTGAGGGATCGGTTGCGGGTGATGATGTTGGGGTTGATGGTCCTCAGTGGCACTGCTGCTACCGTTGTGTTCAGCACTGGTACTCCCTTGCACAGGTGCTGGTGGCACTGCCATGCTGATCACCGGCTTGTAGTGGATCGGTGAGGAGGGCGGGGAGTAGAGCAGTTGGCCATGGGTGGGTGTGATGAGGGTGATGATGGCACAGAGGAGTAACAGTAACTGGGGTGAGGGCACTAGGGGGTGATGTGGAGATGATGATGGAGGGGATGACCAGATTAAGGAGGACATGGTGGTGGAGATATGTTCGGGGATGTCCTGTCCTGTCAAAGACTATGACTATGATGGGGTCTTTTGCTGTTGCACTTCTGTAGTGTTTGAACTTTAGTAGTCGAAGTTAGGTGATCTGAACGACTTTTAGGAGTTCATCATTCTTCATTGGAAGAGGATCGTGTTTCGTTCGTTTTCGTTCTTTAAAGTGCTTTTTGATGAATTGTGAACACTGTGTCAAAGTGAATGGGAATGAATGTGCTCTGAGCCTGTCGGCACCGTTCATGATCTCACTTTTATACGACCGCGGGCATTCCACTGCTTTCTCTCTCCTCATCTTCTCATCCTCTGAACATCACATCATTTGAAGCAGTCCACTTCTTTTTTTCTTTCTCTTCTCCTCCTGTGGTAATTGTCAGTGTTTTCACTCTTGCTTCTTCTTGCTCCTTCTTCCACCGGTGTTTTCTGGGCGCCATCTTTTCTCTCTCTTACTTCAGTTCAGTTCTGCCTCTTCTACTTTTTCTACTTGTAGCCTACCAGAGCATCCTCTCTTTCTCTCTCTCTTCTCAGCATTCGTTGACGCCGTTTTCTCAATCTCAACTGTGGACACTCTGCTCTCTCTCTCTCTCTCTCTCTCTCTCTCTCTCTCTCTCTCTCTCCCTCTCTGCCTTATGGACACACTGCCTGTCCATTGTGTGTTCACTGGATGGACAAATATATTTAGCCTCCTAAGGGGATTCATCATTGGCCTGCTGATGATCATATAATAGTACTATTGATCGGTGTGACTCCGCAAATTAGAGGGGGCGGGGGCTGATGGAGGGGATGATGGTGATGATGATGAAGTCTACTCTCTCACTAGGAGACACTCTCTTTCTGTATTTGCTTTTTGCTTTTTGCCTTGCTTGGTTTCACGCTCGCCCATTGATTCGGGTGTAATGATGATGATGAGGCGCTAATTGGACTACTAGTACTACTTCTACTGACCACTTTTCTCCCGTTTCGCCTTTCAATGGAACTGGCCAGTTAGCCACTGGAGAAGAAAGGTGTCTGGTGGACTAATCAATTTGCACTCTCTTTCTGGTCAGCAGTATTTGCAGTATTTTTAGTGTGTTCTCCTCGCCGGTGATTGACAGATCGTTCGATCGGGATGGATGCCTCGATTGGATGACTGACTGACCGGTGCACTTCTGCTCCTCTAGCTGATGCCATCTCGCTGATAATTGGTCTTTGTGGATTACATCTTCTGTGGTGGCTATAGCAGGCGATTGATCTGTCGTGATCTGTGTCTGCCACAGAATGTTGTCTTCCATTTCCTTTCTTCTCCATCACCTCCTTTCCTCCTCCACTTACCTGACCTTTTGTCTGCTCTCTTATGTATTATTACTGCAAAAAGAGGTGGTGCACGAAGGAGAGCAATGTGGCAGAATAGTGTGTGTGGCTGGTCAGGTTTGTGTGTGTGTGTTCAGGCAAACACAGTTTGGGAGCGCTATTTTTGACACGTTTCAACTCTTCGTTGTCATCAACTCTCAAGTGTACGCATTCACAGCACAGTACTTTAAAGTAGTGAATGTGTGCTGATGGGGGCCAGTGTCAGGTGCGACTGCCTAATTAGCTGACTGACTGAACTGGCTCACTGTCTCAAAGAAATGGAGATCATCGTCGTCGCCGTTTTCTGATTTAAAAATAGTCATCTTCAGCAGTAGTTGTCCCCGATGATGGAGGTGACACTTTTTGTGCACTGTCTCCTGCTCTCCTCGATTGACCACAGCTGCTGCTTTGACCTCTCTTTCTTTCTTTCTTTCTTTTCGCTGATGGTTCACTCTGGATAATCCTTTAATGCCCATTCTAACTGCACTTTAACTGACTGCTTTCTCTGACCAATTTTCCCCCTCTTTCTCTCTCTCCGGAGAAAGAGGAGAATTAATTAGCGCCGAACAATTAATGTCGGTGGCCAGTGCAAAGCTAAATTAAGCTGCTGCTGCTGCTGATGCTTCTGCTAAGCATTAGGCTAATTTTACAATGCTCACTGCCTTTTCTGCCTTTTCTGCTTCGTCTACTACCACTAATGACCGCCAGTGACAAGTGAACAAGTTTTGACGGGCTGAATTGTCTTATCTGTTCTGTTCTGTTCGGTGTGTCGACCAGCACTGTTGACCGGTGATGGTAAACGACAGTAGACAGTAGACTACTACTACTGACCACTGAGGACTTTTGTTTTCACTCGAGCTTTATTTATAACTGTCACTCACTCGGTCGGTAGATGAGATGCGATGCGATGAGACAACGGAGCAACACAACAACAGCTCAATTACCAGAGGACGCTGACTGACTGACTGCCTAGATTGAGTGCACCGGAAAGTGCAGTAGCACTATCGATTTACCGATCTCACTGATGCAGATGATGGTGGTGGCATCTTCCTCGCCGAAGTTGACTACCTGGAAGAAAGTGATCATCCCCGCTCTCTCCCACCATTAGCAGCTACTGTCTGGTTAGGAACTGACTGACTGATGTGACGATGACTGATGGCCACCACTGACCACCACTGTCCATTGTCCATAATATTCATCACTGTGTGTATGTGTCCTTTGCTTCCGCCATTTGCTGGTCTTGTGGGCACACACAACACCACATTTTCTGGTTTCTGATCACATTACTCAATTGACAGTGCTCGTTTCTCTGTGACACTTTCTCAAGTCCTGGCTAGCTGACTGGTCTCTTTCTCACCTTGCAACTCTTCACTGCTCCATTCCATTGCCTTTCTGCGACTTTTGTTTTCTTTTTCTTCGTGTACCTGTTTTGTTTTTATTATTATTATTGTGGTTGCCTTTAGACTAGAGTGTAGAGTAGGTAAATGGTGCTGTCCTCTTCACCAGCACACTAAGCCTAATCATGGCTAATTGTATTAGCTGAAGATGCTCAGCTCTCCATTGTAGTGAACACTGTGTCTATTAATAGCTGCCGCCAGTCTGTTCTTCGTGTCGCTAATTGTCGGGTCAGCGAGGAGGATGACCATGTCCGATGACAGGTTTGTGACACAGTGTGCTGTTCAGCAGTGTTCGGCGCTGCAGGTCGACATGACCACTGGCACTCCACTTTTGACTGTTTGTTGTTGTCCACCTGATGAGAAGTACTGAAGGAGAAGACGGTAGTAGTGGTAGTAGTAGGTGTACTGCTGCTCGTACTCGGCACTCGTCTTCTTGCTGCTGCTGTTTTCTCCCGTTTGCGATGATTTTACCGGGGACCACAGCTGCTGCTGCTGGTGCTCCTGTTTGGACTTTGGATCAGCTTCTGAAACATTGCCCAGCAGCATCAGGTGCTGCTGCTGCTGCTTATCCAGCGCTGCCATCGCCATCAGTTGCTGCTGCTGCTGCGGCGGCATCATCATCATCGTCATCGTTGTCTTGTTTAGCATTTGACGCATCATTTGCTGGAGCATCACTTGCTCAGACAGGCTGCTGCTGCTGCTGTTGCTGCTGTTGCTGCCGGTCTTTGCGCCCACTGCTGAGGCTGAGGTGCTAATTGCCGGTGCTGCTGCCGGTGCATTGGCGGTGGTGCACAGTGGCTTCTGCTGATGATGATGTTTGACGGCCGAATCAGTAGATCGAAACAGCACTGCCGGGTGATTGACAGTGTTCGCCGGTGGCCGAAATGATGCCGACGCCACACTTGGCAGACCACTGATGTACAGCTGAGAAAGTGTCGGATGGTGGTGGGCAGTGCTCGCCAGTGAGATTGGCAAGCCTGAAGACGATGATGAGGATGTCTTGTTCGATGATTTGATGCCATGCTGAGGATGTTGCTGCTGGTGGTGGTGGTATCGTTTCACTGATGTACTTTGCTGATGTTGTCCTGTGCTATTGCTCAGGTGTTCCTCTTTCTGCTGCTGCTGCTGTTTCTTCTTGCGTGGTCCTCGTTCTTCCTGGACGGCTGTGGAAAAGAAGAGAAGGTGAAAAGGAGAAGAATTTTTATTAGCTATGTCAAGTTTTTTTGCTAAAGTTCAACCACAGAATGTGCCCTTTCTGCTTTTCACTTTTTCACTTTCTACTTTACTTTCAATCTCAGACAAAGCTGCCACCTCTAATTGCCTCTTCTGTGCTTGTTGAAGTAAACGGGGTGATTAGCCCAGATCTGAAAAAGAGAGAGTTGGTAGCCTCCATTCAATTTGTCCGCCGATGACCTGCTCTAAAAAGATGCTATTTAGTGGACATCAGTAATCAGTGGTAATGATTGGCCAACAGAACTACTACTACTACTCAATACTGAACGAAGGTGATTGGTGTTGATTGACTAATTATAGATCATCCCAGTCATCCCAATCATCAGTAGCACAATGGGGATTGTTTGCAGTGCCATCTTCGGCTCTAATTGCCTCTCATTTTCCATTGAATTACCACAGACTTACCGTAGGGATTCATGCCCGAGTCGAAGCAGCTCTTCAGTCGACAGGAGGGACACCAGTTGCGACGGGCCTTGTCCATTGGACAGGCGTTGCTTG
>JAALOO010002452.1_pt1 | contig 10181 bp, 3 predicted proteins | sample 7257641 | NCBI WGS metagenome assembly JAALOO01 (sample SAMN14085613, study PRJNA598686) | mite metagenome | biome: ENVO:01001000; feature: ENVO:01001002; material: ENVO:01001226; isolation source: single female mite from University of Michigan culture on fish food culture... ... | reverse complement strand
GAATCTCAATCGACGAGGGATGGTTCTTTTTAATCAGATGGCCGGCCTTGGCCTGAATCTCAGTGATACGAGAGGCATTGGCGTTGATCTCCGCCTCAAAGGTCTGGTGCTTCTGCAGCTTCTTCATCTTCGCCTCAATGTTCTGCTGGTCAGGACTGGTGGCGGCAAAGTGTCGCTCCTTCTCCATCGCCGCCTGCTTCTCGTCGATCCAGCCCTCAGTCTCGAGGACGTCTCGCTTGAACTGGACGGCAATCAGCGCATCGGCGAGCTCCTCTCGCCGCTCGGTGATGAGGGCGGCCAGCTTCTGGCGGCGAGCGAGCAGCTCTCCGAGCCGAACTTGAATGGTCTCCGCGTCAAAGTGCTGCTTCGCCACCAGCCGTCCGCCGCACTCCTCCACGCTGCGAAACTTGCCCTCCTGCGACTCAAAGACGCGGATAAAGTCGTCGAATTTGCGCAGGCCGGCGTCCACCTCTTCCACCGTCTGCCCAAAGTCGTGGGCAGAGGTGAGCCGGTTCTGGGCCTGCTGACAGAGATGATCCAGCTGCTTGACGTCTCGCAGGAAGCAGTTCAGGTCAATCAGCTGGTCGAGGTAGACGTTCTTCACCTGCCAGGCGGTGTGCAGCTGTCCTCGGGTGGCCAACAGGCGTTCAGTGTGGCCCTTCACCTCCGGGTAGAAGGTCTTCGAGGTGAGGCTGTTCGCCTCTGCCACCACAGCGCTAAACTCCTCTTCGCGGCCGTCAATCTCCGCCTTGAGCCGTTCGTGAGCCACCTTAAGCGCCTGTGAGCTCTGAATATCTCGAACCGTCTCCAGCGTCTTCAGCTCGGAGAGCAGATTCAGCGCCCACTGCTCGAGGCGGCGGACGGCCGCTAGGAAGCGGTAGTACAGCTCGGCGTCAAAGAGGCCCTCTCGCCGGCGACGGCTCTTCTCCTTGAGGCCCTCCCAGTGCTCCACGACGATGGTCAGCTGCTCGCTGATGTTCTTTGCATTGCCGCCCGGGTAGGCGGCCTGCAGCTTGACGCTGTCGTTGATCATCACCTGCAGCTGCGCCTCCAGCACAACGAGGTCGTTTTCAAAGAGGTCGTGACGGCGAATGAGCGCCTGAACGGAGTGCGTGTCTCGGCCCAGGTCCGCTTCGGCCAGCGCCGTGCCCTTCTCCTTGATGCGCTCAAAGGCGTCGGCCACGTCGCGGTTGAAACGGTGAATCTTGACGGCGGCCAGAAAGTTCTGCTCCTTAATGTTGAGAATCTTCACCAGCTCGTTCCAGGCGTCGGTCACCTCGTCCATGCGCTTGCCCACCTCGCGACTGTCGTCGTCAGATTTGGAGAGGCTGGCGGCAAACTCGCCGCAGGCGTTGTACCGCTCCTCGGAGGACAGAATGGCTCGCTTCAGGTCAAAAAACTTGGCCTGCAGGAGGACGCAGTGCTCGTGGTCGCGGCCGTAGTCTTCGTTGAGCAGCGCCTGCTTCTGCGCGGCGACCCACGCGAGAAAGTCGGTGGACTCGCGGTGAAACTCGTGCAGCTTCTTCAGCTCAATCAGCGCCATGCTGCGCTCGTGGTTCTGCTTTTTGAGGCGCTTCATCTCAACCTGAAGGTCGTGCACGCGGCTGCGATACAGCTTCTGGTCCGCCTCGCTGATCATCGGCTGTCCCTCATTTTCAGCGACCAACTTCTCCACCTGTCGAGCGAGCTCCTCGGCCAGACCCGAGTAGGTGTCAATCTCCAGGTCGGCGGTCTTCTGCTTCTGTAGCAGCTTCACCACCGTGATCTCGTCGTTGCCAAAGATGGCGCCGTGGAGGACGTTCAGCTTCTCCGCCGTCCACTGCTCAATCTCGGCGCACTCGGCGAGAAACTGCTGCACACTGAGGGCGGCCTTGAGCGCCTGGTGGCGGCGGCCGGTCTCCTCCTGCAGCTGCGCCCAGGCCGCCTCCAGCTCGGCGGTCTTCTCGCCAATATCGCCCGCTCGGGAGAGTGGCGCCTGCAGGTGCTGTTGCTGCTGCTGCTTTCCGTCAGTCTGATCCCCACTTTCTTCTTCATTCTCCTTCTTCGCCGACATCAGCTGCTCTCCGCTGGCAATCACTCGTCGGATGCAGCTCTCGTGGCCCTCCACCTCGCGCACAAAGTTCTGCTCAAACTTCTTGATGGCATTCTGCGCCTCGGTTAGATTCTGCGGCACGTCGGCGGAGGTGGCCAGCGCCAGGTGCTCCCTGATCCACTGCAGCTCACCGTTGACGTCAAACTCAAACTGGTAGTACTGGTTGGCCTCCTCGAGGCGCCGCCTTCGCTCGGCGAGGGGCTTCTTCAGGGCGGCAATCGTCTCCGTCAGCTGCTCGCCACTGCTCAGAATCGCCTCAGAGTTGAAATGGCCGTCCTCGGCGATGCGCTGGCCACGGTCGTCCAGTGAGGACAGTCGTCCGGTCAGCAGGTTCAGCTCATTTTCCGCCGCCTTGCACTGGGCCATCAGCTCGCGACAGCTGCGTCGACTGCTCCCGTAGTCCTCCGAATGGATCACAGCCTTCGTCAGCTCGCTGACTCGTTCCTGAACGACCTCCAGCGACTTGGCGTGCTCAATCTGAATGGCCGCCTGCTCAAAGAGGCGGCCCCGGTTCTCCACCGCCGCCACCAGCTTCTCCCACTGCTGCTGCACCTGATCGCCAATGGCCGCCAGCTCGCTTGAAGCGTAGCCCGTCTCGCCGCTCTTGTTCACCTCGGCAATGGTTCGAGTGATTCGGTCCAGCAGGCTCTTGTTGGCGCGAACCTCCGCCTCCACGGCCTGGTGTCGCTTCAGCTTTCGCTCCATGTTCGATTTGGCGTTAACCGGTCCCTTCTTAACCAGCTCCTCACCTTCGTCGTCAACGAGTAGCTTTGCCTTGGCAGCACACCACCCAAGAAACTCGTCGGCGTCCGCTTTGATCTCCTGGTAGATCTTCGCCTCTCGCAGCAGTTTTCCGCGATTAAAGGCGCGCTCTTTCAGGTCCTTCCTCCGTTTAGAGACGTGTCGTCTGCGCTGTTCAATGTTCGCCTTGTCAAAGTGGCCGCTCTGCGCCAGCTTCTCGCCAAAGTCGTCAAAGTTGTGCACTCGCTGGTCCTGGGCGTTGAGCGTCGCCATAAAGGTGTCGTGCTGCTTGGCCAGCGAAGCCACGTCGTGCACATTGCTGCCCAGGTTGTCCAGGTCGAGGAAGGCGAGGTGCGAGTTGATGATCGTCTCCAGGTGATCCGCCTCCTGGTTGAAGACCACCAGATCACGGCACTGCTTGAGAAAGGCCTCCTTCTCCGCCCAGTCCTTGTAGAGCGTCTGATAGTCTTCAGCTAGGCGCTCCACGGCGGCAACCTCCTCTGCGGGAATCTGCCGCGCCAGTTTGGCACTGAGCGTCTGCAGGTCCTTGACATCGTTCGCCTTGCCGTCCATCTCCTGCAGCAGGTCGTGGTGCTCCTTGCTGACTGAATCGAGGTTGAGCAGCAGCTCCTTCGGCGAGACGGCCGCCGTCGTTGGATCGTAGGCGAGCAGCGGGCGAACGTAGCCGGTCATCCAGGCCTGCACCTCCGCCGCCGAGTTCTTCAGAATCTGCAGGCCGATCATCTTGTCGAGGAGGGCGCGCTTCTGCACCGAACACGCCTTCAGCTCCTCCCAGAGGCGGTTCAGCTCGCGCAGGCGGCCCTGAACGTGCTCACGCTGCAGCGGATACGAGGAGCTGACATTCTCCGAGAGCATCATGATCCGCTTCAGGCTGTCCTCGATGGGCACCAGCTCCCGTTCAATGTTCTCGTGGCGACGCTGGAGCGCCTGCACCGTCTTCAGGTCATGGCCGAGAACGAGCATATCCTGGGCGTTGTTGATCTTCTCCAGCTTGTCGGCGATGCGCTCCGCCGCCTCGTCGCAGGCCGCATTGAAGACCTCCACCGTGCTGAGGCCCTCGATGTTCTTGCCGAGCTGCTTCTGCAGAAAAGTCAGGTTGTCCCACTTTTTGTGAAGCGCCTCCTGGCGCCGTCGAACCGTCGGGAGGTAGGCAGGCAGACGAACCTCCGCCGCCAGCTTGTCAATCTCCTCGAGGCGGGAGCGGTTGGCGAGCAGGTCGGTGATGAACTTCTCAAACTGGGCGCTCATCTGCTGACTGGCCGACTGCTGGCTGCCGTCCTGCTGCTTCCTCTTCTTCTCATCGTGGTAGACGCCATTGGCCTCTCGCAACGACCCCTCAAAGGCGACGATCCACTCCTCGAGGGTGTCACACTCGCGATTGAAGCGAAACAACTTTGCCGACTCCTCCAGCGACTCGCGCCTATTTTGACAGGCCTCAACCAGATCTCGGTATTCGCCGTTGATGCGCTCCTTGCGCTGCTTCACCGTCTCCGTGCCGCTGCTGACGATGGAGAGGCGGCGTTTGCTGTGTCGCCGGTTGTAGGCCTTCTTCTTGGCGAGGCTTTTCGCCTTCTCCGCCGCCGTCTCCTCAGCAGTTGGCTTCTTCTGCCTGGCAATTTGACTTCGCTTGGGCGCCACCACTTTTACGTAGTTGGCGGGGACGAAGCCCTTCAGGGCGGGCGGATCCGCCTCTCGTCGGACGCTCCACCACTCCGGGGTGGTCTTGTCGAGCAGCAGCAGCACCTCGCCCTTCTTCACCGAGTAGTCGTTGTTGCCCTTGTAGTTGTAGAGCACCTGCACCTGCGGAATTTCAATCTCCTCGTAGACCACCGTCGGCACCGCCGCCTCCTCGGCAATGTCCTCGTCAATGTTCGTCTCGCCGGTGAGGTAGGCGGAGGCGAGGAAGGGGTCTTCGCAGAGGAGAAAGAGGTTCTCCACGCCCGAGGCGATCATCCGCTCTGACTGGGCATTGAGGCGCTCAATGTCGTGGCTGTAGGCGGTGACCTCGTTTTCGAGGCGCGAATGGCGCTGCAGCAGCGACGCCGCCGACTGCTCAGAGTCGCCGTAGTCCTCGGAGCGGGCCAGCTGCATCCGCTCCCTTAGCCAAGACTCCGCCTCATTGGCGTCCGCGTGGTACTGGAAGGCCTCCATGGCGTCGGCGAGCTCCTTTGACTTTTGCCGAGTTGCCTCGAGCAGCTGCGTCCACTTGGCCAGAAGGGCAGTCAGCTTCTCTTCGACCAAAACCTTCTCCGAGTGATCACCTCCACCTCCTTCTGCTCCATCAATGAACGCCCTGCAGCGCTTCTCAATCTGCCGAACGCGACTCTCGTGGGCCCTCGCCTCCGCCTCAAAGGCATTGTGCTTCTGCTGGAGGGAGAGCATCCCGAGGAGGTCCTTGCCGGGGAGGATCGCCTGGCAGATGTTCTGCTTCTCCGAGAGGGCGGCGTCCTCCTCCTCGACGTCCTGCAGCAGTTGGTAGAAGTTGCGCAGCTTGGTCAGCTGCTCCCTCTTCGCCGCCGCCAGCTCCTTCAGCTCGGCGTAGGTGCGCTTCAGCGAGTCAATGCCCGAACGCAGCATGGGCAGCTCCTTCTCAATCAGCTGATTGTTTGAAGCGGGTGTTTTCGCCTTGCCGCCTTCGCCGCCCATCAGCCGAGTGGCAGTGGCCGTCAGCCGCTTGACCGTATCTCCGTGGGAGGCAATCTGCGCCTCCATCAGTGCCTGCGTCTGCAGACACTGCTCCACCGCTCGCAGGTGACCGACCGCCTTCAGGTGGGCGTCCAGGCCCAGCCGTCCCTTCAGCTCCCTCAGCTCGCTCTCCACAGTGCCAATCTCCTTGATGGAGGCCATAAAGGCGCTGGCGGCGGCCAGGCTGCTCTGGTGCGCCTGCAGCAGCGCCAACATCCGCTCCCACATCGCCTTAATCTCCGCCTCGATGCGCCGGACCGCCTCCAGGCCGTGATAGTTTCCGGCGGCCAGCTCGGCGACCATCGCCGAGAGCGCCTCAATGCGCTCCCCTCTCGAGGTGATGTCCACGCAAATGGCCTCGTGCTTCTTCACCGTCGCCTCCACCTGACTCAGATTGACTCCATATCGAGGATCGCTGAGCACGGCAATCATATCGCTGAGGTAGCCCTTGCGAATCTCGCTCTTCCGGTGAAAGCTCTGCGCTAGATTGTTCAGCTTTTCCAGCCGAATTGCCTCCTCTCGCAGCGCCAGCTCGCGCTTGTGTTCCGCCTTCTCCAGGTTGATCCACGCCCGCGAAATGTCCTGCACCAGCTTTCCCTCCGGCGGACTGTACGGCGCCTGCCCCAGTGCCTTCATCTTCGTTTGCACGCTGAAGAGCATCGCCTCAATTTCGCTGCGCTCCTTGTACTTCGGGGGCTTCTCCACTGTCCGGTACTCCTTAAACTGAATCGTCTCCTGGTGGATGCCTTCCAGGCTGTTGGGAAAGTCGCGGCTGTTCAGGGCGAAGATCTTCATCTGAATCCAGTTGAGGAGGTTGGTGGTGAAGAGCTCGTAGTTGAGCTGACAGCGGTCAATCTCCATCAGCTGCGAGATGATGTTGGTGATGCGCTTGCCGCTGATAATCTCGCTGTTGTACTTCGCAAAGGTGTGGTAGAAGCTGCTGACGTAGGTGAGGATGGACCGTTCGTCTGGCTTTGGCACGTCGACGTCCTCCGCGTCGAGCAGCGGCTGAATCGCCAGGTGACGCTGGGCAATCTCAAAGGCGCTGTTCAGGTTCTCGAGGTGGGCGTTCGGGTTGAGGGCGCCGTAGTTGATCAGGTCGGGGCGCTGCGAGTGAATGAGCGCGTTGAAGGCCATGCCGTTTCGCCAGGACTGCGTGAAGTCGGCGATGCGCACATTGGGGTAGCCGTGCGTCTTCCGCTGGCACCACAGCAGCAGCGCCTCCTTCGAGGAGTGCACCTTCCGGTCCGTCTCGTCCTCCAGCTCAATCTCAATGTCCTGAATTTGAAAGCGCAGGATGATGGTCCAGAGGAGGCCGAGGATGAGGGTCTTGTTGCCGTCCACGACGTCCTCGGCGCCGATGCTCTCCAGTTTGACCTAGTGATAAATGGTAATAAATTGATTAGATTTGACTGTTTGCGTAAAAGTAACCAATTTCATTTGCTTACTTTGGTGTGGAGAAAGGCGAGACACTTGTTGAGGTTTTCAATCTTGTGCACACGCATCTTGCCGTTGTTTGGCTTGCCGAGCTTCTCGCCACTGATAATCTCCAGCAGCTTGAGCAGCTTCTTGCCGTCGGCCAGGTCGACGAAGATGTCGTCCACCTCCATCTTGGCCTATTTAGTAAGTTGGCAGGTATGAAAAGAGAGCCCATGTGATCACCTAAAAACGCTTACCTTTTGAAGAAATGAGTTCATCCATTTTGTGAAGGTCTTCTTCTGAATGTACAGCCGCTCCTCGTGCAGCTGATTGATGCGGCACTGCTCGAATTTGTAGCTTTCGTTCGTCATGATCGCTTCTGCTGCCTAGTTGTAGAATTTTCTGTTGAAAAGGAGAAGAAGAAAGTTGTGTTAGTTTGTCAATTGTGGTGACCACAAATCATGGCGCGGCTAAATCAATGGCAAAAAATAGAAGCTGTGCAAATACTGCAGTCATAAAGTCGCATTTTCTTTTCTCTCGGTTGCCGGCAAAAGAGTAAAAAGTAAGTAAACACGCAGTCTTTTGGGCAAAGACAAACAAATTAGCCAAGTAAAAAACTAGAAAAACTCCCAAAAAGGAGCAAATTTCTGATTTTGAAAAACTTCATTTTTACTTTAGTTAACCTCACACACACCTTTTTTGCCCGAAATGTGACAGATTTTGCAGTTCAGTTTCAGTTTGTACCTCTCATTTGCAGCATTTACAGCAGCAGCAGCCGTGATTGCAGTGACAGCAACTCCTAACTCCTAATGGGTCGCTAACGCGTTTGCAAATAGGCAAACAATACACACAGTGAACACACACAGACACACACAGACACTGGTAATGGTGCAATCAGGCGATGCCAATTAGCAGCAGCAGGTGGTGGTGGTCGCACTGGTGACGCGCTAATGGCGACGATAACGGCCAGCCAACCACACAACTGATCAGGCCGTACAGCACACTTGGTGTCTCTGTCTCTCTGTGATGACAGCTGACGGTACTGCCAGATCAGACTAAACTGAGAGGAAGGGGAAGAAGCACAGCACATCAGCAAAGATGGGGAATTCTGTCCTGATGCTACTGAAAAAGAAGAGGGAGAAGCCATTGTGTGCAGTACCAGCACTTTTTCCGAGTACTGCTCTCACTTTTATAGAAAGAGAACTACTGGCGCCTGTGTACGACAATCTCCCCTGTCGTGCACTCTCAATGCGGCCATTTATCGATTCTAATTGCACACTGGTGGTGGTGGTAATTAGTCACACGTATTGAGTTGGATTGCAGTGATGATGGCCAGACAAAGGTGGCGCGCATTCTCGCTCTCAGGCGCCATCACCGGAACGAGCAATGAGAGGGTGGTGGTGCAAGAGACCACTTCCACTGCCTTTATATTGCCTGCCTTTTAATTATCCCATCTTAAAACGCTGCGCGCATCACCTGTTGATGATGGTACGGCGTTTGAGAACCACAGCACTGGATTGGCTCTGGCCGCATCAGTCTAGATTTTGTTGTTTTGCTATTACCAGCCAAACATCAGACATCAGAAATCAGTCTCAAGCACTTGGGAGGACGATTAAATCAAAGCATCCTCATCACCATCATCATCAGGATGCCTTCCATTGACGCCTGACCACAGCCACCCCACGTGCAGAGGCAAGTGAAAGAGAGAAAAAGGTAGTAGAGTGAATGCCTGACATTCCACTGCAGGCGACGATTGTCCATTGTCTTGCGCTCTCTCACTCTGCAGTGCCTGGCAATGTTGAGGTGGCAAGCTGCCATTGGAGGGAGAGCAAGGGAGAGAGGAGATGATCTGGTTGTCATTGCAAGTGGAGCAGCTCGTTAATTAAATTGAAGCGCCTTAACGAGAGAGCAGTGCTAGCAAGCAAGCAAGCAAGTGCATGTTGGCTTAATAAAACCAAAATAATACCACCTATCACCTGGCGGCGGCTTATGAGGCCGACCTGGATGGCTGGCTGACTGGCAACGAACACTGACTGGAGACTGGTGGAGGTAATCATCTGCAAATATTGGCGGCAATAAAAAGTCGTCAGCTCAAAAACGTAAAAATAACCACCGCCAACAACATCGTCAAAATTCTTTTCCCGGTCAGTGTCAGGAGAAGGAGGTCTGGGAGACGGTTGAACGGCGACACAAAAGTGCCGTTGTGGGTTGGAAAAGCAAATGAAGAGGAAAAAGATTGCACTGAAGTAACAGAGGGTGTCTGCTGAGATTTGCGCAACGGAAATGCTTTGCCGGAGCAATGTGCCTGGCGACAATGTCCGGACAACAGACAAACAGAGTATCAAAACTCAAATAACCTCAAACAAAACGCCCCTTAAAAACAATTGCATAAGGAGTTTGTGTGCTAATTGTTGCCGTGGTGGTGGTGGTGGTCACCGATGCAATTGTTGCCGCAAAGAGCACTCTTGAGGTCGGCAGACAATGCATTTGGGTGCCCTGTGCAGGTGCAAACGCTCACCAGTGAAAAATGCGACAGCAAGAAACAAAAATCATGCGAAGCAAAATGACAAACGCTCAAAATAATAGAAAACTGTACAATGTTGGCTGGTAATAATACCTTTGCTGCTGCCTTTAGAACGGATGCAAAGTCATGGTGATGGTGATGATGATGCTGCTGCTAAGTCTGTCGAGTATGTGTGGAAGAGGGGATGAAAAGGGTAGAAGTACAGTAGGACTGAAGAAAGAGAGAAATAAAGAAAGGATAACTGGTAACGACTGCACTGCTGAAGTGCAGACGTGCAGCAAGGGGTCGCCGTGCAAGGGCGGTAGAAATGTTCACTGTTTGATTGTCACGATGAGCGTTGATGATCGCAACAACTGTTTCCACAACCGTCTCCACCGGTCAAACACACTCTCTGAGCTTGTGATGGCGCTTGCGTGTACAGCAAAGCAGAGCAGAGTGCCGTACAGGTGCTGAAATTAGAAGTCAACTGGCGTCTAATTTAAGTGTAACGCACAGGAACAGCACTGCACAGCACACATTTGTCAGTTGACTAGAAAGAGAAAAAGAAAGAGCCACCGACAAATAGAGACAACAGTTCCCACCAGGCAGAAGATCAGTGTTTAGAGAGGAGGAGGAGGAGTAGTGGAGATGTGCAGTGTTGTCAAGTGAACGACTGTCTTATCAGCCGCCCTGAAGTGATAAGATAGAGAGAGAAGACAC
>JAALOO010000971.1_pt2 | contig 10187 bp, 6 predicted proteins | sample 7257641 | NCBI WGS metagenome assembly JAALOO01 (sample SAMN14085613, study PRJNA598686) | mite metagenome | biome: ENVO:01001000; feature: ENVO:01001002; material: ENVO:01001226; isolation source: single female mite from University of Michigan culture on fish food culture... ... | reverse complement strand
TTTCATAATTCCCTCAACTCTGGTCTGCTCTGTTTGTGTGTGTGCCTGTTATTCCGTACTTCCACTTGCCAGCAACTGCACTAGCCAGCAGCTACCATTTGACGGGGCAACAGCGAGTGGAGAAGACTGCAACTACTATCCTATTCTCCACTACCAGCAGATGCGGAAAAACGGACAAAGAGCATCGGGAAAGCAAACACAGATCCAAAGGCAGTTGGATAATCTCTGCTCATGTTCGGTGAAAAGAAAGAGAGAGTAGCCGGGGTATGCTGATGGGGATGCATTTCTCGACAGTGGTGTACCAATGTACGAGCATTCTCGCTCTATATAGTATTTAGTTTGGCGAAAAGTTATGACTGCGAAAATTGGCCAATAAAGAGAATGAAAAAGAGAAGCGCCTGGAGTGAGTGTGTGAGTGTGTGTTGGCCAAGTGAATCGTGTGCCAACGGCAGTAGTGGTCGTCACTGGCAAGAGGGGGCGACCAGTCATCGGCCAGTCAGAGAGGAAGAAAAAGAAGAAGATAAAGCTGAGAATCAGAGAAAACTGACAAGAAACAAGTTGGCTGACAGGCTGACTGCCCTCTCCTTGGGCCTGCTACTTCCTTCCTTCCTTCTGCGCTTAGGTGCTGCTGCTGGTCCAAGAGAGCAGAGAGCAGAGAGCAGAAGGCAACGAAAGACAGTGTGTCGTACGCGGATGATCAGAAAGCGGTCTGTACAGAGGGCTGCACAAGGCAAGGTGCGGCCTTTGCGCCAGTGATAGCAACCTTGAGTGGAAGGAAGGCACTGGCTGCAGTGGCAGTGGAAGGAACAGCAGCAACGACGACGACGACGACCACCACCACCACCATGACCCAGACACAATCGGGGCACACACCTATTGGCCACTTTTTAAGAGAGAGAGAAAGAGACAGCACCAGAACAAGTATATTTTTAGACAACTGTACAGCACTTTCATTAAGAGAATCACGCCAGCGTAGGGTAGCGCAGTGCCCACTGCAGAACCAGCAGCAGTAGTAGTAGTAGTAACTTCCAGTGGTGTCTGCTGGCACAGCCAGTGACTGTCAGAGAAAAAAGTGACTGACAGGCAAGAAGTGCCACTATGCTCGCACCGACGCCGGAGAAGAGTGCAAGTGCGCGGCAACAAATTAGGCCAATAATTCATTAATTCGCCCTGTCCTGTCCTGTACGACACCAAAAAAGAGACTGCAACAAACGGCAAACTCGCCCAGGAGGATTGTAGTCGGCAGGGAGGAAGAATGACAACAGCAGCTTCAGCAGAGGCTAAAAGCTCGACAAACCTATTTGTTTGTCAGATGGCATGGTAATTAGTGCCACTGAACACTGAAGTATCCGCGACGGTTGCGGGGAGACGCACACACTGCCGAATGCTGAACACTGCAGACAACTAAAACGGTGCTTGCTACACTACATGTTCCTCAGTGTGCTGCTCTAAGCCGCCGCCGAGAGGGAAGACAAAAGAGGCGAAAAAGTGAGCACTCATTCAACACTGAACACTGCAAAATCCTTAAACCATCTGTAGAGTAAAATCGAATGAAAGAAAAGAATGGAAGAATGGAAGAATGGTGGCGGCGCAGATGAAAAAGAAGAAGAAGATGATGTGGAACTTAATTGACTTGCATAAACATTTAACGATTAAGACATGGTGGCCGATGAAAGAGTGGCAGGGCAAAACAAACAAAATGCACCGAAATATGTGCAAGCTTGCGTTGGGGTGCTTTGGGGCATACCTTGGGCGATGCGAAAAGCGACACGGACATCACCGGGCGGGAAGACGGTGAGAATGAGAAGACAACTACGTAAAAGTATGTGTGTTCGAAGCACAACAGTTGAAATATACAAAGTTCTTTTGAGAAATACTGTTGCTGTCGTTGGTGGTGGTGGTGGCAGGGTTCAAAGCAATTGATTCACTAAAAGAAAGATAAAGACAAAGAAGGAGCCTCACTGGCAAAGATAGCAAACGAGTAGACGCGGCAAGTGAAGGAGGAACGAGGAACAACTATGTCTGTGATTGGAATCAGTGGAAACTTTGGCAGTACTTTAGATCGACAGTTGGCTGCACTACAGACAGTTCATCACTCAAACACACACAGAACACCGAACACCGAACACAGTGAGAGTGCGAGTTAAAGAAAGCGCAGTTCTATTCACAGTGAATTACATCCTTTGATTGCCATTCCTACAGCCACCACAGTTCATCCGGTGTGACGCTGGTGGTGGGAAGGACTGTGCTTTGCCATGCCGCACTGCTGCTGCTGATGCTGTTGATGGCGGTGTTGGTGTTGGTGATGATGGGTGCCGCAGTGGTCGCAGGAATCGACAAACACTTTGCCTGCGCCAAGTGCTGGCGGCTGTGAACACGAGGTCAGTTGTGTGACAATGGGCAAGGGAAGGCAGGCTGGACAGCTGACGCGGCGATGATGCAGTGGGCAGCAAGGGAGCAAGGAAGTGAAGTGCTTCAGGCCTTCTCAGCAGAACAGAACAGACCAAGCAGTACAGTGGCAGTTCAATGCAGTGGCTGAGCGAGGCTTTGGGACCTGTGAAAACTGCAGGAGTGTGTTTGAGTGTGTGTGTGTGTGAGTGTGTGTATGTGTGCAGCGCCGGAATTAGCTGGACCAGAGATGGAGAGACAGTTAGTTAGTTAGTAGCTGTAATGGAGTGCAATACTGAGAGAGAGAGAGAGATGGATGGATGAGCGAGCGAGCAAGCACCAAAAGCACAGTGCCGAGAGTACTGAGAGCAGGCACAGCAATAGGCAGCAGTGCTCCAGCACTGTTCCAGCACTGTTCCAGCACTGTTCCAGCAGCGAGTAGTAGTGGAACAGAGTAACTCGACCCTAAAGCTGTGAGAGAGTGAATGGAGCAGTGTTGGCTGCACCCCATCACAGCGCGTCTCATCGGTCCCCCTGGAACGCAGCCAGAGAGTGCCATCTTGTGCGCACGCACTACCGCATCTTCATTGTCATACACAGTGCAGACCAGTGCCGGGCCACTGTGTGGCCGCTCAGACAAACGTGGCAGACATGAACTAAAAGACCAAGAAAAGTTCCGAATGAGGTACATCAACCCGCCAGACAGGTGGCATTTAGGCAGTTGAGGTGATTCACAGTAACTTTGACTCATATAATAAAAACTGCATTTGTACTGTCGCTTTTAATAGTGCCGACTGGCCATAGTTCAGTAGTTACAAGTGTGGTACGAGCCATTGCAGACAGATATGTGCAGCACGATCAGTGGTTGGAGTTGGTGGACAATGACTGGTGACGAAGGGACACGGCTTACAATCACATTAGTACAGTACCGTGCCTCAGTCCAAACAGAGAAGAGAAAGTGGGGGGAGGGAAAACTATAATACAGGAGGAGAAGGTGGTGAGTGAGTGTTTGCATTGGTGGAAGAAGAAGAAGCTAGCGGAAGAAGATCACACTTCAGGTTCTGAGCTCAGATTACACTGCAACCGAACAACTGGTGCAGTGTGAGTGCCCAAACGAGGCTGCTGCTGAGTCCCTAGACAAGCGAAACAAAGAAGATGGAAGGGGCAAATAACTCAGTGCTGCTGCAATAAGCGATTACTGGGAAGGGAAAGAGGAGATATTAGTGAAAATAAATCATCTGCAGAATTAGATTTGAGCCAAGGAATCGCTGCCTTCAAGCAGAACTCTACCCGCCATTGCCCGCGTCAGTGTCTCTCTAGTGTACAGTGGGGTGTGTGTGTATGCGTGTGACATGATTCGCATTCGCAGAAGGCAAGCTGACAGTGTGAGTATGAGTATGAGTGAGGGGTGAAGGTGATGGTGAAAGTGATGGTGGTGTAGAAGAGTGGGCGCTGAATGAGGTGATGAGTGAAGAAGGCAATGAGAGGGAAATGTTCTGGAGAACGAGATGAGATGGGAAGAGATATCACGATTGGTTTCGGTTCGGTCACAGTGCGGTTACGGCGAGTGGACGACTGGGGGAAACAGAGACAGAGACAGAGACAGAAAGAGAGAGAGAGAGGGAAAGAACAGAATAGAGGAGATATCGGGAGAAGCAGTGCTGACCACCACCCTGTGTTGTACTACCTAGGTATTTACCATCTCAATGTAATTCAGCGGATGTAATCAATGGGGACAGTAATGATTATCCTCAATCAGTGAAAAATTGATACAGATTGGGGTACTGGGGGGCCTTCGCCTGTGCAATTGGATGCTGAATGGAGCCAACGTAATTCTGCGGGTAGTTCGACTGCGAAAACTGAATTGCAGAGATGGCCGAAGCATTAGTGAGGTGGTTGGCCCCGCCGGCCCCGTGAAGTTGGGGGTAGGCGTGCGCAGAGGATTGCTGAATATGGGCCGGCAGCGGATTGGCAGAGGGCGCCAGTCCGTGGGGGTAGGCAGCGTACGCAGCGCCGTGGGCCGCGTTCACCTGATGGTTCACCGCCAGTGAGCCACTGTGGTGGGCACTTGTTGACTGGTGGTGGGCGGGCGGAGGCATCGGAATATTGATCGTACTCAGTGCTGCATTGCCGCCGTTAGAGGCAAAGAGACTGCCGCCCCCACCGCTCTGGTTCACATTGCCGCCAATGACGTGCTTTGAGTGGGCGGGAGAGAGGTAGGCATTAGCCGCTGCCTGGTTCGAAGAAGCGTACACGGCAGCCGCGGCAGCAGCAGCGTAATCACGGTAGATGATTTGATTGTCCACCTGGTTGGGCGAGTACAGCGACTGCTGGGTGAACTGACTCAGTGGCGACAGTTGTGAAGTTGCCACCATCACTGAGCCAGGATTGCGCCCATTGTCCAAGTTGGTGTTCCTCTGGGGGAGAGAAAAAAGGCAAATAAATTGAGTTAGCAAAAACTTTTGAAGTAGTAAAGTCGAGACGTACTGCATCACTAGACGAAAGGAGACCGTTCGCATGCTCTACCTTGGGATGGCGTGAAAAGGACTGCGACATGTCTGCTCGGCTCCAGGCGTTTCCACTTGCCGATAGGTGATTGACACGTCCACAGAGCGAGTCCTCATCATCATTGGAAATCGCCTCCTCCTTGGTCACCATTTGCTGTTGCTGAAAGATGGGCTTTTGAAGTGATTGCTGTGTTTTGAGAATTCGCTTCTTCTGACACATGGTTTCTAAAGATGATTAATTGATTAGTGGTTGACAGGATAAATGCTCAATGATCAAATAGTACCATCAGTTATAAAATGCGAATCAATAAAGGAGGAAGAAGTAGTGTCAGCAATGGAAGGCAGAACATTTTGCGGATTTTTGACTATCGCCGATGTAGAGTAAGAGTGAACTAGGTTAGAAGTTGACGATGGAGCCTTGATAGAACTTTGGAAGCGGTCAAAAACAAGCGATGAAGACTTGTTGAGGATGTTGTTGGAGTTGCTTCCATAACGAGCAAACTCGTCCTCTGGAGTCAGGGCAACGACACTAGCAGTAGTGGATACTGAGTTGTTTGAATTCTGTGCAGATGATTTGCCGTAGTGAAGTGAAGCTAGGTGGCCGTTGGAAGCGAAAAACTTAGAAGATCTAGAAAAGTTGAAAACATTAGAGTTTGTTTAGCAAGCAAAGCAAAGCCCCGCAAAACACTCACCCATCGGCCAGTCTCTCATCATCAGAGTCGCTAATGGTGATGACGCTAACTGCGGGTGACGGTGTGTCCTCAATGGTGATCGTCTGGTGCTGGGGGTGAACGCCCTTCTTATGGCCTGCTACCGAGAGATTGCGAAGTATGGATGAAGTGCTGGTGATCTTGTTGCTGCTGCTGCTGGGCTCGTAACTGGAGGCGCGGTAATTGACATTGGGTGAGGTAATAGAACTGGAGGAGGGCATGTTGTTGTTGTTGTTGTTGTTTTCCAGAAAGAGATTGGTGTCCATTTGAATGCTGTTATGACGAGTCAAGTCGGGCCACTTTGGCGGCGATGACTCCTTTGCACGCTTCTTCACCGGTGAAATGTGCTCCTTCATCTTCAAGGGCTTGACGCTGCTCAGAGCGTTCACCGAGTGGGTGGGAGGCAAATTGGGCACATTGTTGTTATTGCGCTTTGACAGGCTCGCCTGCCCAGCGGTGATTGCCGAAAAAATGTTTGGATTGTGGGTGCTGGAAAAAAGATGATGCTGATTATTAAGATTGGGCGGGCCGCCATTGCTTGCGCTTGCCGAATACTGGTGCGATGTGGAAGCGGAAGCAGAGGCCTGGTGGGCCGCACTGGGCTGCCCACTGCAGGCCGCCACCACTGCATTCCACGGGGCGCCGCCAAAGACATTCGCAGACTGAATTATGTTTGAGCCAGCAGCGGCGGCAGCCACTCGCTGCTCCACGCCGCCGTTGCGAAGTTGCTCGTACAACGCTGCCTGGTCGGCGGAATGAAATGCCTCCATGGGAAGCATGGCCGCGGCGGCGGCCGCAGCAGCAGCCTGCTCCGGCTGCAGAATGGCCCGCTCCAGCATGAAGGAGCGGCTCCAGGCGTCGGTGGCGTCGCCGAGGGGCTGCTGAATGCGACCGGCGGCGGGGAACTGCCAGGTGGGCATGGAGAACATTTGCCGACCTGCATTGTTCGCCGGCCAGCCAGCAGACTGAATGGCGGCGGCGGCAGCGGCAGCAGCCGGATTAGCCAGCAGCATCTGCCGTCCGTTTTGCTCCACCACGGAAACGGGCACGTACTGCTGGCCCGAGGTGGCGGCCGCCGCTGCGGCCATTTGATTGAAGAACGCCGCCGACGGCTGAAACTGGACGGCCGCAGCCATGGGCACCATGCTGGACACATTGTGGTGCTTGCCAGCAGGGGAGTTCAAGTTTTGATACTGAATGTTCGGACAGAGCAGTGAAGGCATGCACAGCGAGGAGCTGGTGTGAGAGGCAAAGGGGTCGTTCGGATTGCCAGAGGCCGCTGCCACGGCGGCAGCCCGGGCCACGGCGGCAAAGTTGTGGTTGGAAAGCGCAGCTCGGGCAATCGCCGACTGCTGGCCGTTGGTCCGAGAGGAAGAGCTGTTCTGAGCAGAGTTGGTCAGGTGATTGTGAGCCGGGTAGAAGTTTGTCGACGGGTGAAACTGATAGGCCGCCGCAGCAGCAGCAGTGGCCGCCTGGGGAGCGGCGTTGTTGTTGGCAGCGAGGTGGCTATTGAAAGAGAGCGTGGGCACATTGGTGGTGGAAGAGCTAAAGTTGTTCATGATGGCCATGGTGGCCTGGTGGCCGTTGGCCAGGTTGGAGTCATAGGTGTGGTGGTTGGTGCTGTTCATCGAGGAGGCTGAATTGTTGGAGTTGGTCATGCGACCACGTCGGCAAATGTCCATCATCTTGATGCTGCTCACCACATTCTGACAGTGGGTGTAGTCGACCAGGTGGCTGAGAAGCACAAAGCTGTGGTTAAGCGCTTCCCCGGGCATGATTCGACGCTCCTGGTCCAGAGTGAGCATTCTCTTCAGCAGGTCAATAAACTCCCTTCGATCCACCTTCTCGCCCAGCAACTCGGAGCCGTCCAAGTCAGTGGGCACATTCACCTGGGCCATATCATCGAGGCAGTTGAAGATGTACTTGCGCGCCTCCTTAGAGCGAATGTTTGTCTCTGCTTCATGCTCCTCCGGACTCTTAAGTCGCCAGAAAGGGTAGTTGGTGTTGGTTTCGCGATAGAAGAAACGATTCGTCTTTGTTGCCTGGTTCAGCATGGGCTCATTGGGCAGGCCCTGCGTCTGACAGATGTATCGAATCTGGTCGTACTCCGAAGAGCCGGGGTAGAGTGGCCAGCCGAGAAAGAGTTCGGCAATGACACAACCCAACGACCACATATCGATTGCCTCGCAAAAGGGCAGACCAAGAATAATTTCCGGCGCTCGATAGTAGCGTGATTGAAGGTACGTCGAGCAGACTGCTTTAGAGACATGCGACGCAGAGCCAAAGTCGATCACCTTGACGCGAAACGGCTGTCGAACGGGGTCGCACAGCATAATGTTCTCTGGTTTCAGGTCGGCATGAATCAAACCCAGTTGCTGTTGAGGTGTAAATGGGTTTGTATGAGTAAAGTGAAAACAATAGAAAATAGGAAATATAAAAAGGTACCTTCAACTTGAGGAGAGCAGTCAAAACTTGCTGAAGAATAGGACGGATGACTTTGAGTGGCAATGGACTGAACTTGTTCTGCTTGAGAAAGTCGTACAGATTCTGCTCGAGCATTTCAAAGACGAGACAAGTGTGGTTCTTGTGAGCAAAGCACTCATAAGCGCGCACGAAATTCCACTGTAAATAACATTGAAAATGGTGTTATAGTAGAAAATCAAATAAAAGAAATTGGCTCACCTCATCGGCATTTTCCTGACTCAGTCGGTGAAGAATGCTCACTTCAATTTGCCCCTGTCGGGCATAGGATGGATGGTTCTTGAGGATTTTGATGGCCACAATTTCATTGGTTCCCTTCTTCCAGCACTTCGTGACCTGGCCAAAGGTGCCTCGTCCCAGGAACTCCAAGACCTCATAGTTGTGATTGGCCGACTGCAGCACCTCATGTTGCACCAGTTGGTAGTCCCCCTCAGAGTTTGAGGAGGACGCTTTCGAAGTTGCAGGCGCCGTGGTGACGGTTGAAGTGTGGGCAGCAGAACTGACGCCTGCCACCGACAAGTTGCCAATAGGCAGAAAAGCAGTGTCTTTCAGTTGAAAGTCAATAAGGGTCTTGTTTGAGGAAACTGCATTGAAATAGGAAGGAGGGGGAGGAGAAAGTCAATCAATTAGAACTGAACAACAAAGGGATAGAACTGTTCGAAAAGTAATGTCCGCAATAGCATTAGGTCTGCTAGAAAGTGTTAGTTTGCTAGTGCAGTCAGTCAGGGGAAGGAGAGAGGAAATGTGGAATTGTTGAAACAAAAACAGTTACCTGAATCAAAGAGACTCTGTTGCAGGCCCGAGGGAAATTTGTCTTTAGAGAGAAGTGAGTCACTACTACTGCCATTATCACAAGTTTGACGCTTTAGTGTGCATTGGGTGGTCTACATGTGTAGAGGAAGCAGCGATTAGCGAGGAGCAGAAAGAGAGTGAGTGAATGAGCGAGATGGAAATGCGTCGCGCGCGCCTCGGACCTACCTGAGAGAGCTGCTTGCTGGCGACAGAGGCTCGAATGCAGTTGTTACTGTTCTCTCGCTGCCGGTCATAGCAGGACAAGTTGATGGCCAGATTATCCGATTTCTCGCCGCTATACTGCGATCGGTACGACTCGACGTCCTGCCACTGCAGCGACTGGGTGAGCTGGCCCACCAGCGAGCGGTAATCAGCTAAATGCTCTCCCTTCCTCTGAGACGACTGACTACTCGCCGCTGCTGCTGCTGCTGCCAGCTGAACTGCAATGGGGCGGCTGATCAGTGATGAGAAGTGGCGTGCATGGCGATCACCACTGCTGCTGCTGCTGTTGACGTTGTTAGTGGTGGTGGAGGAGATGTCGCCCACTTGGTTGGCGCAACACTCCGCTAGGCATTGGTCATTCAGCAGACTGGCGCGGCGTCGGTACACCACCTGGCCGCCCTGTCCATTCGTTGTCGCTGTCCTTGCTGCTGCTGCTGCAGTGCCCGTCGAACAGTGGTTCAGCTCGCTGATGATCGAGTCCAGACGACGACGCTTATTCTGCGGTCGGTAGCTGTCGGTACTGTCGTTGCTGTCTGCCCGCTGAATGCGCCCGTACTCGTGGGAGACCGAGGCAAGGCTGGCTGAGGATTCTGCAAAGTTCTGCAAACGATGGCCGGCAAAGGGAACCACAAATGCACTCAGAGATTGGTTGCTGCTGCTGTTGCTGTTGGTGGCGGCGGCGGCGGTGAGGCTGCCTCTCCGATTATCACACACTAGTTTGTCGCACGAACTTCTACTGCTGGTATTATTGCTGGTCGATGCTGATTCGTTCTTCACAAGCATTACACAGTCCTGAAAAAGGAGACACAAAGAGGAGAGAATATGGTTAATGTTATCTGTAGCTAGTACCGCCCTACTCTCTATAACTTTGTCTATCACGCCGAGTGTCTCTCTGAATATTCAATACTGGCCAGACGACTAACTCTGTTTGCAAACTAGGAAAGTAGACGTTGATAAGGGAGATAAAAGGACCGGAGAATCAGGTATTGATATCAACTGGGACAGCTACAAAGGAAAATCGGTCGCCATGTACGTTGTTTAGGCCTGGTGGTGGTGGTGGCTGACGGGATTGATACGCCAGCAGCAG
>JAALOO010002448.1_pt1 | contig 10197 bp, 9 predicted proteins | sample 7257641 | NCBI WGS metagenome assembly JAALOO01 (sample SAMN14085613, study PRJNA598686) | mite metagenome | biome: ENVO:01001000; feature: ENVO:01001002; material: ENVO:01001226; isolation source: single female mite from University of Michigan culture on fish food culture... ... | reverse complement strand
GACCGCCCTTGGCGTGGTAGAGGCTGTTGTAGCGGATCTGCAGATCAGCGGCTGATGCTCTGAATAACTGAGTTAGATTGAATTCAAAACAAAAAGCTCTCGACACTTACTCAAGCAGACAGTGCGCCGCCGTGACCACGTAGTCCTTGGAGACGACGGCCCCGCCGCAGAAGTGCCCTCCGGTCCTTGTCTGCACAGACACCTGAAAGAGCGAGTCTTCGACGCGGCTGAAGGCGCCGCCGACGATTCGACGATTGGCGATACTGCTCGGAAGTGACGAGCCAGAACCGGTCAGAAGGGGCAGAGCATGGCTGGTAGTGCTTTCAAAAAGTGTTACCAACAGCAGAAATGGCGCCACCAGCAGTAGCAGGGAGAACATTTGCCGCAGCAACGACACTTTAGTCAATATTTGCCTGGGCGACATTCGGAAGTGAGGGTGATGGTTCAAGTGGTACTGCTGCGTTGTTGCTGCTCCTTTGGATGGCTTCCTCTTCTCCCCAGCACTTCTCTTGACGTGAGATGTTTCCCCTTTTGTGTTTAACGGTATCCTGTGTTTGTGTGTCGATGTGTGACACTGGTAGCAATGCTGCTGCTGTCGTACAGCAGCAGTCGTACACGATGCAGTAGGCTTCAGAGTGATTGTTTGCTAGCTGGAGAAGTTGTAGTAGAAGAAGAGGAGAGTTTGTTGACTTTCACTCTTCTCAATCTCAAAACATTGCTCGGTGCTTCTTTTTCTTCTTCTGATTGCATTGTTGCTGATAAGAGTAAAGGAAAATAACCTCCCTCAGTTGCGCACTGCTTTCTGTCTGGCATTGATGCTGATAGTGAAAGAAAGAAAAACGGCCTTACTACTGTGCAAACTGGCAAAAAATCAATGGGCAAAAAGATTGGCTAAAACCCGTATTTGTGTAATATTACTGCTCTTTGGGAGTTGATTGACAACGTAGGAAATAAGTTAATTAAATCAACTTTTTTTTGACATGGTATGAGCTGTGGTAACAAAGCAATTGACAAACAAAATGTGCAGTTTTAAAAACCGAAAACAAAAAACTCAATCATAACCACCGTAGGAATCGTGGCTGTTGTGCGAATCATCATTATGGTGGGAGCTACTACTGTGGTCATTATGTGAGGTAGATGGGGCGTGGTAGGAGCTACTCTGATAGGAGTGGTCATTATGAGAAGGACTGCTGTAAGAGGAGGTAGGCGTTGCGTGGTAGGAATCGTTGCTGTACGAAGAAGGACCAGTGTGGTGGTCATTGTCGTGGTTGTGCTGAGTCGGAGTGCTGCTGTGGAAGTTATGCTGAGACTGCTCGTGGTGATGGTCATCATTCCTTGAAGAGGCCGTCGTTGCATGCGGCGGAACAGGCGGCGGAGCAGACTCCTGGTGAAAGGGTTGATTGGCGTATATCGGCGAGGGAGGGTTTGCCGCAAAGTGGTGCTCTTGAACTGTTGGCTCGGACACCGGGGCCGAGTTTCCATTACCAGTAAAGTGGTCCACCTGTTGTTTAATTGTGGTGTTTGAGTAGTTTAAGTAGTGGATTTATTAGTGTCAAAAAAGGTGGGAAAAACCGGTTATCGGTCAGATTATCAAAGTTACATTGGGGTCCACTGGGCCTGTGCTCTCGTGGCGGTCATGGTTTGGGTGGTCATTGTGAGATTGTTCATGTTCCTGCTGCTCCTCCTCCTCCTCATCATCCTCGTCAAATGAATCATTTCCTGGCTCTGGAATGTCTCCTGCAGTCAGGTCAGTCTGTGGAAATTGTTGCTGTGTGTCAGTAAAGGGGGAATGAATCAAGAAAAGAACTGAATCTTAAATTACATTTGAGTTGTGCTTTTCCTTTTTGACTCGCTCAATACCAATCTCAATGCGATCTGGGTGTGCCGCAGGTGATGGTGGTCCCTAAAGTGGTGAGTGGGTGAGGGGGTGTGTGCGTGAACAAAAAGATGGGCAAGATGAGGATTCTAGTAGGGTGATCAAACTTTGTAAATGGGGAAATGGGTATTTACATTGTTATTGTGATTGCTATTGCTAGTGTGCTGCTGCTGCTCCAGCAGCGGGTCAGTGAACGTTGGGTCGCCCTTTTTGTCAGTCTTGGACGTTTTGGCCCTGTTAACACTTCCACCGCCGTCGACGCCGTCTTTTCTCTTCTTCTTGTTGTTATCATTTGTGCCCTTTGAGTTTCTCCTTTTCACCAGGTAGTAGACGAGAAAGATGCAGGCAGGCACTGAGGCGCAGATGATGATGATGATGATGTACACCGTGGTCATGTCTATGCCCTTTTTGTTGTCTTCAGCGCCTCCAGTCAGTCCTTCTGCGGGCTCCTTCTCCTCCTCGGTGATGTCGCTAATGTTGGCCAAGTTCACCTGATCGGTGATTGCCGAGGGATCATCAGTGGCATTGCCGCCCACCACTTCAGGTAAAAGCAGATCATTGATAGCAGCTGAGTTGCCGTCTCCGTTGGGAAGAAACTCCCCATTGGTGGCCGCCGGCCTGGTCGGACTGGGTTTTGGCCTCGGCTTCACCTTCGGAACGTACTTCCAGTTAGTGGGCACCTTTTCAGGGTTGCCGGTCCGTTGGCTGATCCAGTTGACGTAGTTGCCCACTTTGGTGTAGATGCCTGGCAAACCGGGTCTGGCGCAACCGATGCCCCAGGAGACCAGGCCAACTAGTTGGCGGTAGTGATTGACCGCCGGAGAGCCGCTGTCACCTAAAAAAATTTTTTCAATTGTATAATTGTTTCAGGCTTAACACATGCCTTTGAGCTTCCTCACCTTGACAAGCGTCAACTCCTTTGCTCTCTGCGCAAATCATATTGCTGGTAATCTCTCCATCATAAATGGCATTACAGTGGTCTCGATTCACCACGCTCACCGCCGCCACTTGAAGGTTCTTTGAGAAACGCATACTGTCCTCCTGAAGGTAGCCCCATCCGGAGATGGTAATGTTCTGTCCGGCAGGCGGTTCGCTGCCAAATGAGGGCAACGCTACTGGCATCGAGTTCGGCGCTTTATAGACGAGAGGTTCCACCGTCTGAATAAGGGCAATATCATTGTCCACCGTTTGGTTGTCGTACTCCTCGTGGACGATGATGCGCTTTGCTCGGGCGGTTAGTCCGCCGGAGTTGTAGGTGAGCGTCGCATAGCGAATTAGCAGCCAGTTTACGGGGACGCTGTGTGTGTATTATGAAAAACAATATATTTATTAAAAGTTAAAACGCTTTTAACTCCATTTTGTACCTTTGCAAACAGTGTGCAGCCGTGAGAATATAGTGCTTCTCGATGATCGCCCCGCCGCAAAAGTGCACCCCCGAGTCGGTTCGCTGCAGTGACACCTGATACGGTCGCTGTTGATTGTTGGCGTCCACGCCGCCGATGACGGCCTTCTTCAGCAGGCCCTCCTCCTCTCCGGAGAGGGGCTCATTTCGGGTGGCAGTGCCGTGCACCAGGTCGTAGTTGGGCCGACGACGGCCGCCCCTGATCGACTCGCCGTTGACCACTTCAAAGGTGCTAAAGAGCAGCTGAAGTAGCACCAGCGCTCCTAGGAGACTGCTGCCTCTATTGCTGCTGAGTGGTAAAAGTGGAAGCTTCATACTACTGCTGCCGTACTGCAAAAGTGCGGCACGTGTCTAGAAGAGGAGATGAAGTGTTGATGGTAGTGGTGAAAAAGGGTGCTTATGGCACTGCTGGGTATCCGGGTGACAAAGGAGTGTTGTGTGCGAGAGCAATGCTCAATGCTGCACAATCGATTTTTACAGGCAAAGCAAGCGTCAGGTGCGTCGGATGGAGTAATCAAGCACAGGACGCCTAATTGGAATGATGTATATTATTGCAAGCGCCTCCAACTTCACAGCCATCGACATCAGGCATCGACAGAGCTGCCGCCGCCGCCGCCGCCACTTCCACCACAGTTGCTGTTGTTGATGCTGGGAAAAAGTCGCCTAATTAGTGGTTGCTGCTGCTGATGCTGTTCAAAGCGGCAGGCGACGACGGCGTCTCGGCGGTGGCGGCGGCTGTGGCGTCAGCGTTTCAGCGTGACGATAAATCCACAACCCAAAGTAGAAACACACAGCTGCTCAATTGAGAGCACCGACCAAGGAGTGGCTAGGCTGGCGGCAGCAGTGATAAGTGCTCTAAGTCTCCGGGCGCCAGGTGCAGTGGTGCTCTGAGGGCGAACTAGCAGCATCAGCAACACAACTTAAAGAACGGAAGGCAGATCACCGGCTGTCTGCCTGCTGAGAACCAATTGGGTAGGCAGGCTGTCGGTCGTCACTGACGACCATTATCAAAAGTAGTGTGCAGAATCTGAAGTGAAAACCCACCGACTGCCATCACTATCACACCTTATCAGAAAGTGGTTACCAGTGGTAACCATCTTTGGTGGTAATGCCAATGAGTCAGTGTCTAAACAAGTTGTATTGAAATAGTTGGTCACGTTTATACTTTTTTTGCTGGCGGAAGTTGTATAAGTTGTGCTTGTTGCGCAAGATGTAGCTGCTTTTTGCAAAGTAACTCAAAAAGCAAAAAATACTTAAAGTAGCGGCCAATAAGCCGCTAGCGACGTGGCTTTGAGAGCTCGAAGTTACGTCGCCTGTTTGTGTATATAAGCAGCTACTCTTTGCCATTAAGGTGAGAATGAGTCGAATTAGTTTACCTTTGCGCAACTTGAGGTACTCGCAAAACTCGGGTCGGTAGGCTTTGACAATCGTTTAAATAGTGTTAAACTTTTTTGCTTTAGGAAATGGCTTGCTTTATCCTACACAATAGTGCACTGCACCAACACATCACAGTCAACGTACACACAGTTCACCTTTACTCACCCCGACCTGTACGTGTCACCCTCTATCTCACCCGTCTCTCTCCCCTACATAAGCAGACCTCATGTAGAGACATTTTACCAGTTGGCTCCCAGTCTGCCACTGGTCACGAGTCAGTTCCCCATCACTTGTTTCCCTTTATCTCATACCTCTTTATTTGCCCATCACAGATCGTCCTCATCATTAAAGATTTCTGCCACCACATTTTTAATAAAATTGAGGTTCTAGCATCGTTAAAAAGGTAAAAAGACGTGGAGATACAGGTGTTTGGGAGCCACCTTTAGCATCGTAGAACTACTCGCAGAAAGATTTTCAGCTGGCTTGGGGCCTGTTAGGACATTCCCAATCAAAGAAAAATGTGACTGCAGCACAAGGAAAGCGAGCAAAACTTGAAGGTGAATGGAAAGTGCTGATTAGCATTTACGATCTTTACGAAAAACAGAACGGTAACATGACGCTGCTTGAATGCGCGCAGAAAGTGAGTTCAGTCAAAGATGGTGTCCGCTGGAAGACTCGCTATGAGCGCACCATCCTTCCAGCTCATTGTCAAAGTGGACAATTCAGGGGTGAAGCAGGCCCAGAGGGAGAGCCAAAACCATCTGAAGAGATGCATAAATGGTACAATAGAAACGTCCACGATTTCCATAGTGGTTACACTGATCCTTGGTCAAAGATTGACAAAGTTAAACGCCCAAACATCGACTATCAAACTCGCCTAGCAATGTACGACTGGGCCGAAAAAGTCAACAAAGATTTCTTGAGTAGCGTTGAACTGCCTAAGCCTTGGCCAACTGAATGTCCAGCTGCTGAACGCCTCTGGGTCAGAGAAAATCTGACGGCTGATGTCCTACAGTTGATAGACAATCCTCAGTTGTACCAGCAAACCCTTGCCACCGTCAAGCTCCCATTATTATCACAACAGATTCACTTCAAACTATTCTCTTCTGTTAAGAATCAAATTTGTAACCAATAACTTTTTATGTTAAACAAAATGACTACCTGAAAAATGGCATTTGAGGTGACCTTACCGACAGGTCTAACGCTGAAGGCAATCTTGATAGTCTTACTTTTGGTCAGCAGTTGACAGTAAGTAAAGAATTTTATCTTCAAATGCAGTTAATAAAGCGAGGAACAGCTGTCTGAGGGCCAGCAGAATGACGGCAAACTGTATGACAACGGCGATCATGATAGCTCGGCCGAGAAGGCTCAACTCTCGTTTCAGAATGACCATGGTGATTGAGTAGACCCGGTCATGCAGGCAAAGACGAGGAAGAAAGGACGAGAAATCAGTTCTCGATCAATGGCCAAACAGTCGGTGGCCAGGCAAACATATCTACTGAGGTAAATGGGCAGAAAAGAGCAGGTGAACGTGGTAGTGACGGTAACTATTGTGGTAGTTGCGGTTTCAATACCGATAAAGATGTTTGCCTCGCTGCATCTGTCAGCTTTGAACGGTGTCGCCCTCTATTAGGTCGTTTTGACAACTTTTTTGTTTTATTGAAAAAATTCAGTTTTGGTGACTTGGAACCCGATTTTTTGTCCGGAATAATAAAATTAACCGGTTTTTAAATTAAAATTTAATAAAAAAAGAGTGGAAACACTGGTGATTGAAACCAGGACCTTCCGCATGCAAAGCGGACGATCTACCACTGATCTATGTCCCCTCAACACTGTAATACACCGTCAATAGCCTGTCTTTATACCTACAGTCAATGCATTCTCTCCTGCATCACAGTACTCACATTGAGAGAGTGCACTGGTTTCTTGTGCCTTTGTGTATGCTTGCTTGTTTTCTGAGCCTATTTGTCTCTTGAAACCTGGACCTTCCGCATGCAAAGCGGACGATCTACCACTGATCTATATCCCCTTAACGCTGTAAAACAGACCCGGCAGCCTACCTTTATGTCTACAGACAGAGTACTCTACCTTGCATCACAGTGCACTGGTCGGTTGTGAGTGAGTGCTTGTTTGTTTTTGGGCAGCTACAAGTTTCTACAAATAACAACACAAACAGTTTTCCAAGTGTTATTCCACAAAAACTTTAAATTATTTGTTTAATTAATCATTTACATATGTCAAAAGTTAAAAATTTGATCTTATCAGTGAATTAATGTTTTCCCCAATCAAAACTTTTTTTATTTTCATTTTTATTTTTATTTTTTTTATTGTCAACAAATCATAACAACGTGCACAAAACTTTCTTTGTGATTTTGTAATAAACTATTTTTTAAATTAAGATTTTACTGTTCTCTCAAAGTATATTTCGATTTGTTAATTTGCTAATTTTAAATTATACAAAAATTTATTTTTATTACTAGCGTGGATTCTTTTGACCAAGAATTCGCACAGTTGACAAACTCAACTGTTTGAATAAACTGCACCGGAAAAAACACTGGTTTTTTAATTAGAGAGTGTCATTTAACAAATCCAAATAGTGCTTGGTTTATTCATTTCACTGCTTTTTATATCAAAGATATCCATGTATTTTGAGTTTTAGGGAAGAAAATAGTTTGAAAACATTGAGCAGCAAACATAGTTGTCTGCTGAGACACTAGATAGCGACGCTAGTGCTGAAATTTGAAAAAATGTTTAGTTTAAACTTTAGAATTGCGGCAAAATTATTAGCTTTTTGCTTTGAAAATGCTGAATGATACTCAAAGCAAATAAAAATGTACCCCATTGACAACAATTTATTTTTGTGATAAAAGGTTTATTTTTGCAAAAACAATTGAAAACACACTTTTTTGTAACCCATTTAACCCATAATAAAATAAACCCGAAATATAAAATCAATCAAGAACAATAAGATGGACCTGGGCGCTCACTTTTTCTGAGCCAGCTTAGACACGATAGGCTTGCAAACTGTCTCCAGCTTAGCTCGCTTCTTCTCCATTTTCTCCTTCTTTGCCTGCGGATTCTTTTTTAGCCACTCCAGACTATCCGCCACCTTGTCCATTGCCCGGCGTAGTTCTGCCACCTTCTGCCAGTTTTCAGCCGCCAGTGTATGCTTCATCTGATGGGCGTAATCCAAAAATGCGTTGAACACTTTGACTCTCTCCCGATGGCGGTCATCCTCAAGTCGGTACTTCTTAGCCTCCTCGACAAAGAGCGCAATCTTGTCTTTGGACAGACGCCACTTGTCGCTTTGAATGGTGATGCCATTCTTTTTGCCAGTGCTTTTTTCCTGTGCAGTGATCGCCAGAATGCCATTGTCGTCAATTTCAAAGGTGACTTCAATCTGTTGAACTCCTTGCAAGGCTGATGGAATGCCCGTGAGTTTAAACCCATCAAGGTAGTTGTTGTCTTTCTTCATCATTCGTTCTCCTTCGTACACGTCAAATAGAATTGAAGTCTCGTAATCATATGGAGTTTGGAAACTTGCTGTTTTTCGTGCAGGAATGGCAGTGTTGCGTTCGATCACTGTCGACACGGCGCCGCTCACAACCCCAACTCCAAGTGAAAGAGGGGTGACGCTAATTAGGCGGACGTCTTTAAGCATAGGCAAAGAGGAATGGCCGCTAATCATGGCCGCTTGCACTGCTGCACCATAGGCAACGGCTTCATCCGCGTTGACTGACTTATTCAGCTCCTTACCATTGAAGAAGTTCTGCATCAGAGCCTGCACTTTGGGAATGCGCGTCGAGCCGCCAACCAGGACCACCTCATCGATTTGACTTTTGGTGAGCTTTGCATCATTCAGAGCCCTCTCCACCGGCCCCAGTGTGGAGAGAAAGAGATCAGAGCACAGCTCCTCAAGGTGAGCACGAGTGAAGACGGCGCTAAAGTCGATGCCTTCATAAAAGGAATCAATTTCAATGGAAGTTTGCATGGCGGTGGAGAGCACTCGTTTGGCTCGCTCGCAGGCAGTTCGCAGTCGGCGCAAAGCTCGCTTGTTGGTGGAGATGTCCCGTTTGTGCTGGCGCTTAAACTCCGCCACAAAGTGGTCCACCAGACGGTTGTCAAAATCTTCGCCGCCCAGATGAGTGTCGCCGGCGGTGGATTTCACCTCAAAGACGCCCTTCTCCAGTTTGAGAACGGAGACATCAAAAGTGCCACCGCCCAGGTCAAAAACAAGCACATGGCTTTCAGTGTTGCTTCTCTTGTTGAGACCGTAGGCAAGGGCAGCGGAAACTGGCTCGCTGATGATGCGCAGCACTTTGAGACCGGCAATGGTGCCGGCGTCTTTTGTCGCCTGACGTTGAGCCATGCTGAAGAAAGCTGGAACAGTGATGACTGCATTGGAGACAGTGGTTCCCAGGTACGCCTCGGCGGTTTCCTTCATTTTGGTCAACACCATCGAAGAGATCTCCTCCGGAATGAAACGTTTCGTCTTTCCTTTGTACTCCACTTTGATCACCGGCTTTCCCTGGCCATCGTCCACCACCTCAAAGGGCCAGTTCTTCATGTCTGCCTGCACGAGCGGGTCCTTGAAGGGTCGACCGATGAGGCGTTTGGCGTCAAAGACAGTGTTGCTCGGGTTCATTGCCGCCTGGTTCTTGGCGGCGTCGCCGATCAGTCGTTCAGTGTCGGTAAAGGCGACGATTGACGGCGTCACGCGGTTTCCGTGATCGTTGGCGATGATCTCCACCTTTCCGTGCTGAAAGACGCCCACGCAAGAGTAGGTGGTGCCCAGGTCAATGCCAATGGCAACAGCGGCTGATGTTTTGGACGATGACATTTTCTGCTGTAGTAAAGTTGCGAGTACTCTTTAGTAAATAAAAGGTTAAGATTTGTTCTGGTAATAAACAAAGGGCACTTACCACTCGTGTAGAGTTTTTTCCAAGCAAAAGAAGAGAGTGAAGGTTAAATGCACAAGAATAAAATCCAGCAACCGCCTGATCAGTATCGGTGACGCAACTCAAGTGACAATGCTTTTGCAGAGTCTCAATTTTCGTGGCTTCAGTGGCTCCAATGCGGTGAAGATCAGCAACTCACCAGCGCACAGCGACAAGTGCTGTTCACTGAACAGTGTTCAGTGAACACTGTTCACTGCCACCGACAGACGCACATTCTTCAACAGTTACTCATCTCTCTGGCGCCACTCTCCATCACTGCGTCATATCTCTATTTGCGTTTCTCTTCTGATCTGTTTTGCCTAATACTGGTCACTGGCTAAGGGAGACGCTACATGTCTGGCAAACACTGTTTTCATGTCACCACTGATGATGTTACTCTATTTTTGATTTTACTCTAAAGCAAAACTTGAACTTTGCTTACTTTCTCAGATCTCTCTAGCTAGTTTGAAAAAAGTCTTCATCAAAGTATTTTTTATTGTAAGGATAACAAGTCATCGAGTTACAATTATGTCATCAGTAAATTAATGAGAAGGAGATCACGCAATACATGACTGGGTTGGATTAATTCAAATTAACAAAATGTG
>JAALOO010002447.1_pt1 | contig 10207 bp, 4 predicted proteins | sample 7257641 | NCBI WGS metagenome assembly JAALOO01 (sample SAMN14085613, study PRJNA598686) | mite metagenome | biome: ENVO:01001000; feature: ENVO:01001002; material: ENVO:01001226; isolation source: single female mite from University of Michigan culture on fish food culture... ... | reverse complement strand
TCTCTCTCTCTCTCTCTCTCTCTCTCTCTCTCTCTCTCTCTCTCTCTCCTTACTCCCGTCCCTGCAGCTTCATCAATAAAACAGCTGACGACATCGACTTTTGTCTGTCTATTGATTGACTCTGGTGGTAATCTTTGAGAGTGGCGAGTGCCGCTAATTGCCCGCTTAATAGCAATTGCCCACTACTGCCACTACTACGACTACGGCCATTGGCTTCTGCTGTGCAAGTTCTGGCGCAAGTACTGCCAAGTAATTGCCACTGACAAGTAAATATATTTCAGTCGATGGCATCGCATCCTCCCGTCGACGCCAATTACTACGCCACTTGCGTAGTCACTTTCACTTCCCAGAGTTGCTCAGCTTTTTTGGGCTAGTGCCTTCTTTCGGTGGCGCAGCCCTTTGCTGTCGCTTTCAATTTGATAATGCCACCGTTCAGCAAAGGGGATTACAGTTTAAATTAAGTTTAACACGCGCTTGAGTTAGCGAGTGTGTGTGTGTGTGTGTGTGTGTGTGTGTGTGTGTGTGTGTGGGTGGGCGAGTGTCAAGTCAGCCCAGTGCAGATCGGAGACGATCTACTCTAATTGGAAAAAACTGCAATCCTGGCCTTTTGCTGCACTTTTTGCAATTTTTGCAGGGGCTGCCGGTGACTCCCTGGCGACGAGCACTCTGGCACTTTTCGGAGAAATCCGTCCACTTACCCGTTATGATGGCCAGTATTTTGGCGGCCTTTCGCTCCCTCTTTGACTCAATGGACTCCTTGATTGCCTTGGTCGCCCTGACCGCATTCTGGTGGGAGGTACTGCTGGTGTGCAGATGGTAATTGGAGGAGGTAGACGCCGGAGAGGAAGTAGTGTGGTAGCTGTCCACGGTGATGGCGTGCATTGGACGGTGATTGAGGCGGGTCATGGTGACCGCAGGCGAGGACGTGGCTGAGGACGGACCACTGGACAGCGTGGACATTCCAGAGGGACGAGGTTTGTTGCCAGAACTGCTGTTTAGCTGCTTGGAGGAGTGCACTGACAGTGGTGCTGGTGGGTGATGCTGCTGCTGGTGGATTTGATAGTTAGGCAGATGATTGCCGTTGTTGCCCTTATCAGCACCGGTCGATGTGGCGACCGCAGCGGCCACCGCCTCCACCAGACCACTGGCGCTGTTGTGGTGAGCGTGGTCGGTGTCCTGGTCGCCAACCGTCCCCTCTGAGCCATTGGCGCTGGGCGTCTCAGCAATGCTGCCATTTTTCTCTCCTTCCGTTGAGCTCATTTGATCGTAGGTGCAGCACTCTGTAGCACTGACGCCTTCAGTGGCGCTCTCCACCCTTGCCATGGCCACTGCCACCAGTTGAGAGGCGTCCAGGGTGACCATGGACTGGCACATGCCTCGACTCACACCGCCAACACCACCACCACCGCCATTTCCGTTGCTACGGCCCACCGTGGAGGAAGCAGTGGTGTTCACTAGCTGGTGCTCTCCACTTGGACTGTACACGGCCAGGTAGTTGACCAGCTCATGGCTCCGTCGACCACCGGTGCTGTTGCTGTTGTTGTTGTTGTTCTCCTCCAGACTGATTGAGCTGTTGTTGATGCCCATGATGGCTCTAGCTTTGCTGTTCAGTAGACCACCACCACCACCACCGCTACCCCCGCCACCTGCTCCTTTACTGCCGCCATTTCCCCCGCCATTGGCGCTGTTGTTGTAGTTGTTCTTCTTCGCTGCTGCCACCAGTGCTCCGGCGCCGGCCTTTTTGCCCTTCTCTGCACGAGTGCCCTTTGCCGGCACAAAGAGCCGCCGTTTGCCGGCAAGTGATTTCTCGTTTCCTGTAGTGTGTGGGGTGAAACAGTTTAAAAAAAATGTTAGTTGAAGTGTTAGTCAATAAGGGAGTGCTGTTTTTAGTATGCTTCTTTTCTGCGACAACAAACACTAATTGAATGGTAAATCGATGAACAATAGGCATTTGTTTTTCAAAACATGTCGTGTTTACTGACTTTTTTCACTAAATCCAACTTTTCAAAATGATTTAGTCACTTATTTTGTTGAGAGTTCGAAAAGTTAACTGTTGTTTTGGTGCACCACAAAAAACAATGCACTTTGCCAGTGTTTGACGCTCAATTTTCCTATAGCTGATTTACATTTTTCCTTTCGCCACATCACTCTCTGAAAACATTTTACCCTTTCTCTCCTGTTTAACCCTCCTCATCTACCATGAAAAATAATTACTCAATCACTTTGCCGCCCAAGGAGGGCAGCTTTGTGGAGAGCACGTCGCTTGCCCTGTTGGGGGTCGTCTTTGCCGCCGTCGTCATTGCCTTCCTGGTCTACTACTTCTGCATCAGAGAGACGACGGGGGAGGCGGCGGCGGTCATGCCAGGCAGTGGCACACTTCAAACAGCCGTCGGTGGCTTTGGAGGCAAAGTTCGAAGCTGCTCGAGGATCTCCCCCAAAGCTAAGAGCAGTCAACAACAGGCTGGTGGCTCTCGAGCAGGTTCCAGTCAACAGAAAAGTAAGCAGACAGGACAGGCAACTCAGCCTAATGTCAGAACTCCGCAGCAGCAGCCTCCTCCAAAAAGCAAAATCAAGTCCAATCACCTGCAGCCCCCGCCGCCCTCTATGCTTGACAACCGTTTTGGCAAAATGTACTCCAAGATCCTCCTCGATGTGGAACTTGACCAGCCGAGCAAAGACGACATTGACGTAAAGTCGTACTTTGAGCAGGTGGTCAGCAAGCAACAGAAGCAGCAGAAGGTGGATGACAGGTCAAGGCAGAGCAAAAGCAAGGTTTCCACTGTCAAGAATAAGACTGCTGCAAGCGCCGGTGCCCGCCACAAGCCTAAATCTGTTGGCGGTGCAATTGCTGGCAAAAGTCATCTGAAGACGCATTCTAAGGTGCACAGCAAAAACCACGATGACCACAAGGAGGCGATAAACAGAGTCAAGAAATAGCAAAGGAAGAAACCGTCGTAAAACCATCAGACCAGAGTTGTGTTCAGTTTGAAAAAGCCATTTTAAACTGCATTTCTGACTCATCAGATGAATTATACTCATTTATTTGTCATAAAAATGTTTCTAAAAGTAAGTGCATAAAAGTTTGTGCTTATTCTCAAAGATAGTAATTGAAAAGCGTCCTAATATCAACGATCTAACTGCACCTAACTGAACAAACATTTGAACACGTGTTTGTTTTATATTCAATTGCTTTATTTTTTTAGAGTCTTTTTAAAAGTAGATCAACTGACAACTATTCCAAAAAGGGTGAATGGCATTCCACCAGTCAGCAATAAATACTAGTGTGTCAAGCATCAGTGTCATGCACGTGCCTGGTGCTACACTGCAAATTGATTCAGGACTAGTAGTAGTGAGACATCAACGGCCTCAATGGCATCATCGCCTGGCACTTTCATTGTTTGTTTCGGTGTGTATTGTTGTGTTGTTTGTTTTGCACTTGTTTTGTCTGCACACGCTGATCGGCTGCCATTTTCGCTACTCTGCATTTTTCTCTCCCACTGCATTGATTGTCTCCACCGAACACGTTGGTGCACTGCTCACTCAATGCGGTACACTAACTAAATATTTGCGCTGGCACAAGTGTCTGACTGGCAGACTCTGACTGATTGCCAGTCAACCAGACAAAGGGCTGCAGGCGAGTAGTTGACGAGGAGGCAGAAAAGAAAGAGAGAAAGAAGACAGGAGAAAACAGAGGCAATCACTACCGATATTACTACAACTGCAACTGTTTCAGTGCCTATTTTGCCGCCAACATCAGCAGCAGAAGCAGTAGCGTAGTTTTTCTCTAATGACTTCATAACAGCATCTTGATAGCAAAACACAAAAACGCTCGGCAGCAAGTTCAAAATGAGTGCACCGTTTTTACAACAAAACTGTAGCTACCGTTCGCTATTTTTTATTTGCAAAATCAAAATTGATTTTTTGCAGCATCTTCACCGTTCAGCTCAAAGCGCTTTTCGCTTAAGCCTCAATGTTGACCAGTGAAAAGAACCCTCCTCCTCTTTTTTGTGTGTGCTTCATTTGCCTCGTTATCATTTTGATTTTTTGTTATGAAACAAACAAAAAAGCACGTCACAGTTTTTCTCTGCCACCCTCTCAAGTAGATGAATTTGCTAATTTGGGTGCGCGTGAATGTGATTATCGATGCTCGGTGTGTGTGTGTTGTACTAATATTACTATTGTAGTGCCGGAAAGCATCCCACACACGGCAGTTCGTGCGTCTGTGTGTCTGCCTGAAAATAGCATCCTCCTCTGCCCAACAGCACGGTCTGGTGGTAATGTGCTAGGCGTTTACTTTCGATGACAAAACATTAAAAACTCATTAAAGACTCTTTCGACGGTGTGGCTGCCATTCACGAGAATGTCCTGCGTTGCTGTTTTTGCTGGTGGTGGTATGCTGATGACGCCAAGGACGAGATGTGTTTTCGGGGTAAACCGCGATGGCACAATGCAGGCGATTGCACCAGTCCTTTCACCAACATTGTCAATGAGAGCTTTGAATTTTTGTGTGTGGCAAATCTATTGGACAGTGATGAATGATGCTGCTGCTACTGTTGGGATGTTGTGTTGGGATGTGCTCACAGCAGCAGCATCAGCAGCAGATTGTGTCTCTCATCGTCTTGCAACTTTTTCACTCGTTTACCCTTGCCTGCTAATCAGCACGGCGGTGGCTTCCTTCCTTCATAGGGTGGTTTATTTATTTTTGATTTAATATTTATGCAAATTAATCAATGCAGCACATCATTGGAGCTCACAATGTGATTTTATTAATAAAAAGAATACACACTTTACTTGACGACTACCATTAACACTGACAGTCGCTTAGCTGCTGTGCAGTGCAATGCAGTTGCACTGCCGTGGCTGGTGCCTACTGCTGATAAAGAAGGTTGATTTAAATTACAATACGGAAAATACCACAGAATAGACAGATGAGAAAGAGTGTGAAAAGAAGAGAAAGAGATAGAGAGAGAGAACGGGAAATTAATCAGACAGGCAACAACAGTGCACTGCACTGGCAAATTAGCATTCTCAAAGTCAAGTTTAGGTCGCGACCATTGCGCGGGCAAAAACACACTGTCGCCGCAATTAGTTTAACGACCCGAAGCGGCTAAATTGCCGACTTGGTAATTTAGCCGTACACTGTATCACACTGTTGCTACATTGACACTGCCGCTGCCGTTGGAGTTTCAGCTTCAGCTGCCTCGCATCAGCATGTCATCTCCATCTTCTGTCAATGTGGTTGATTTATCGATTGTCATTAAACACCACCACCACCACCACCACCACCAACATCCAACTCGTCTCAGCCGTTTCACACAAGCATGGTGATGTGGCCGTCAGAAGAACAGCACTGCTCAGACAAGCACGTTTTACATTTTGCAATTAACAGGCCAAAACTGCCTGCCTGCCACTACTGTTGCTGCCATTAGTTTGCCTACATTAGTTTGCCTCATGTTGCCTTCTGTTCTACTTGACTAATCAATCGCATTGCTGCCGCTGTAGAACAACAGACAGGCGGGCTGGAATACTTACGGAGATCGATGATTTTGGGATTTGCCTCCGAAGCTGGAGTAATCGTTTTTCCTGGCTTGTGGCGGATTCTCTTTCGTGCTACCTGTGAAGGTGAATAAAAAGAGAAACAAGAAAAGTGTAGGTTAGTTTCAGTTGCTATACGAGTCAATACGGGCAAATTAGTGAATTTTTTTTATGTGCACCAGTCTAATCAATAATGCAGGGCGCTTTGAATCTACAGTTTTGCCTTTAGCAAAAAAAGAAGAAAGAATGAGAGTGACTCAATTTGACTCCGTTCTGTTCTGTGCAGTCATTTTGCAAAGTAGATACATTTAATTTTAAACATTTTAAAAGTGGGCACAGTTCAAGTTAGCTGATAAAGCTGCTGTAAGAGTCACTGGGTGTTGGTGCCTTATCGACAGGCTAACAATGGCAGTGTGGTCCATCTATTTGAATAATTGATGGCAGTTAATCAATTGGCCAATTCAGCTAAATCGATAAATAAATCATTCCCGAAATTATAGCACTATTTGTTGATATCGCCGTTTGCTGGTTTGCTGGCTCACTGTTTTGTTGATCTATTTATTTTCGGCATTGCTAGATTGAATTAAACTTTAATGGATCACTGCAATCTGTTATATTGATGATTTGCCCTCTTTTGCGTGAAGGCTTGAAGTACTGGCCAAGCTTGGTGCCTTTTTGAAAGCAAAAAGCTCTCACAACGCAAATGAACTAGAAAACGGACAGAGCTATAGAAATTTGTGTGTGTATGTACTGACTAGCCTTAGTCTTTAGAAAACCCGGGTAAACAAAAAATCAGTTCAAATCAATAGTAGCGCATTTACTGGCCATTAACTCCTTGGCAGCATTTAGTTCCAATCGGTCGAGCACTTCTAGGTTTGCCACTCTTCTGACCGTTGTTTGCACTTTGGGATGTTTGCCTGTTCCTGATTGTCCGTCTGTCTGTCTGCCTGCTTGTGCGTTTAATTGACAAAACCGTTTGGTGATTTGCTGTCTGTTAACAGTAGTGTTTAACTGAAAAGTCTCTGTGTGTGTAGCTTCGTTAGAAATGTTCACACTGAATCGCAGTAATCTTTTTTCTCCCCCTCGTTCAGTTTGTGGTTGGCGAGCAGTCCGGAGTCCTCAATAGGGACCGTGTTGTCCTAATGTGCCAATTAGCTGAACGCCGTTGTGTATGAAATGCGCAAGAAAAGAGGAGATGGCAGATGAAAAGCGCGATGAGGCGTAACTAATTGGGTTAGGAGGAGGCACATCGAATGTGAAGAGTGGTCGGTGGCAGCACTGTTCTTCCATGAGATGCAAGTGAACAACAGACAAAATCAAGCACGGCAGCAATTTGATTTGCATTTGCTAGGCGCGACAAACACCAAAAGAGGGGAGAAAAAGTGTGATCTCCCCATCAAAGAGTACCACCACCACCAAACCTGGTGACAGGTTTACTCTCCTTCTCTCTGTTTTTCTGTTCTCTGGCACCACCAACTAACCACCAGCACTCACTTGTCGGTAGCTGTGTTTTCTTGCGGTTGTGCATGCAAAATTTAATTAAATGCCGCTCACTTGGTCGCAGTTGGCTGTGGTTGTGAGTAGCACAGCTGGAAGGCAACGACATTCCTCAGCAGCTCCTCACAATGAGCATACATACAACTGAAAGAAAGAAAGCGACATTCTTCTAAGTAAGGAGCGCCATCAATGCACTAACAATAGACGCACACACTCAACCGGTAGTGCGCTTTCTTCTCTCTCATTTTTTCTATGCTAATTTGGCCAAGTGTTTGCCGAGCAGTTTAATCCACGGACATTCGCTGATTTACGACCCAATGGGGTAAAAAGACATATTAAATTGACAAATTGAGCAGTGCACTTTCAGGCAAAGAGAGTGCTTTCTAAAAATAGTCCGGGGATTAAGAATAACAAGAGCACAAGGGTTCACCGGTCATAAGCAATGTCCTCAGTTTCAACTCTTTATGGTAATACTTACTTGGTAGATTTTCCAGTATAAAAGTAGGATAAATATTAAAGGAGCGTAAAAAGTTGAAATGGTAGCAAAAATTTGATAGCCAATGTCTTGTGAGATGAGGCACCGTTTCTCGTTGATGACACGCCGCTGAAAATCCGGATCTTTCCAACCGACCAGCGGAGCAATGGACACTATGACCGCAACTGTCCACACCATGAAGATCATGAAGGAAATTCGTTTTGGAGTGCGCTTGTGAATGTAGTCCACATAAGTTACAGCCCAGTACCGGTCCTATTAAAAAAATTTAATTACATGTGAAAGTTTCAGAGCTAATAGACATTTACTTCAGAAAAAACTGTATTTATTTGTTTTAAATTTAGTTGCACTTGGTTGATTAAAATTCTAGTCTATAGACTACTGCAAATGAACTTTGCTAATTTGTTCAATAAAATTTATAAATTCACTGTCTTTTTGTTTGTACCAAATGTTCATTTAAAGCTATGTAGTTTAATGCTATGTGACAAAAATATAATTTGATTAATTTTAATCGGAAGTATGAGCAAAATTACATTTCAAACTTGTAAAACCAGACAACTACAATAAACAAAACAGTCTTTACACAACAAAACTGTAGAATTCAACATAAAAACTTAATTAAGTTATTGAAATTGAATTTTGCTGACAATTACAACAATTGGCTCAAAGCGTTTTCAAGTCATAAATAACTTTTTGTTGCGGTATTTGCAACAAAAACAAATAAAACATTTTTATTGTTTTTGTACAGAAAGTTATTGAGTGTTAGAGATTAGCCGTTTTCTATTTGTGACCAACGTTATTTTGACAAAAAACAGTATAATTTTCACATTTGTTATGTGACGCAAACACAATGTTCAATTTGGCAACCAATTAAATGGAAAATAATTAGCGTAAGCAAGTAATCATAGCAGAAAAATAAACTAAAATTGACCTGACAACGGAAAAAACAATAAAAGTTCTAGCTAATCTAAGCACCAAACTTTTTCTAGTCAAGTATATCTTTGTTTGATCAATGGCAGTCGTTGGTGTGCCTCCACTTTCATCATCATCATTCAGTCAGCACACAGTGCCTGGTAATTGCTTATTGATTTTGTGGCAAGTTCAAACTTTAATTTGACCACTTTTATGTTCAGTTGTTCTGTTGTCTTTGCGTTTGGTGTTGTAATTAGAAAGCCAAGAAGAGGAAAAGGAAGTTCCCAATTCTCTAGTGGGGAAAAACAGTAGGTTTTTACCAAGTAAAAAGAAGCAACAGCAAAAATGCTATCGCCTGCAGTGCTGTTCTACTGGACAGTAGGCTCTTCGTTAGTGACCATAGTTTTTTTTTCTTTTGGCCCCACATTCAATCTCTATGACCATTGTGAGCCAGCACTTATATTTAATTTCCATTTCAAAACACATCATGATCGCTGAAAGCTTCACTTCTTACTTCTCCGTGCCTCCGTGCGTCAGTGCATTTGTAGTACCTAAAACTTGGAATGTCCCATCTCTGTAATGATCTTCAAAACGCAAAGCATCTGGCTGTTGTTGCATTTTGGCACAGCAAAGAACACGTCGCAAGTGAATAGCTTTAAAATTGTCACGTTTGCTAATGTCCTCCTGCAGTGTTTGTGTGTGTGTGTGCGTGTGTGTGTGTGTGTGTGTGTGTGTTAAAAGTGTTGCGTACACTTTTTTGCAACTTAAAAAGTGTGTACGCAAAACTTTTCTTGCCTCTAATGTCAGTCCACTCTGCGTCTACATTCACTCCTTTAAAATTGAGTTGTTAATTGAACATTAGAGCACTGAATTTGTCCTGCGTATGCTGTGTGCGTATGCTGTGTGCGTATGCTGTGTGCTGTGTGTAATTTACATTCTCTTTTCTACTGGACAGAGTAGACAGCTAAAGAAGTGCGACACGGCTATGCAGCAACGTTAATTGAAATGCTCTTACAACCTAAACGTACATGAGCAAGTCAACCGGCAAATTGGAATTTATTGCAAATTGTTGCTCTTCAGAGAATCTGGTCTAGACTAGCGCTGAGCTGAATGCGTCGTGCTGGTCTGGTAAATGAAACTTGAACCAGTTTTTTTGGTAGTGTCTAACTGTGGATTGTGTTGTTTGTCTACATTTATAATTGAACACTTGAGACTTGAGATGTCAAGTGTTAGTACATATGTATCAATGTGTACTTTTTGTTAAAAATACAAACGAATGAAAAATAAAATTTTAATAAAAAACAAAAGAAAAAAACGCAAGCAACTTTTAGAAAAACGTGGCTTTAATTTAGTTTTTTATTTTATTTTTTATTTTTAAATCATTGTTGGCTTTTTAAAACAGACATATTTTTAAAACAAAATCCTTTTTAAGATCTTTACTAAAAAAGGTTGCCAAAAGCGCTAATCTAGTTTGTTTGTTTGTTTTAGCAGTTATGTTGTGTGCACATCCAATGATGCCAAGAGGAAAAATTCCCTAATTGAAAGTGACACAATTTTTTTTGGCAAATGCCATCAGATGTTCCCATTTGTAACAAGTGCAACTCAGTGCAGCAGTGGTCAGTTCTTGAAGCCATAAGTAGACTCCAGCAGTCTAGAAGACTCTAGAAATATGCTGCTAATGAGTTTCTAATTTAGAGTTAGAAGTTGCAAGCATATAGTAGAGAGAGAGAGAGAGAGAGAGAGAGAGAGAGAGAGAGAGAGAGAGAGAGA
>JAALOO010002446.1_pt1 | contig 10208 bp, 11 predicted proteins | sample 7257641 | NCBI WGS metagenome assembly JAALOO01 (sample SAMN14085613, study PRJNA598686) | mite metagenome | biome: ENVO:01001000; feature: ENVO:01001002; material: ENVO:01001226; isolation source: single female mite from University of Michigan culture on fish food culture... ... | reverse complement strand
AAAATACAGGAAAAAGTAAAAGAGAGAAGCTGATTGGCGCAAATATTAGTTAACACACACACTCAATGAAATGGGCACTCAAAATAAGAAAAGAGGAAAACAGAAAAAAGAGGAAATCAATTATGCAAGTAAAGTAAATGAGAAAAATTGAAAGTTTAGCTAACACAAAAAGTTTGTGTGCTGTAAAAAAAGTACTGTAAGGTGTGAAGAACACTGATGACAACTAATGATATGGGTGAACAGCTCATTTTCAAAATTAATAAAAACATGTAAAAAGTATATTTTAAGAACACCTTTTTGCAATTTACACTAGTCAACTGTGTGTGTTTGTTTGTGCTAAAAAATCAATGTCATTTTTTTAATGTTGTGTCACAGCTCAATTCGAGTCAGAAAAAAGTACAAAGTTGTAGTAAAAAAAGGTTTCCCATCTCAAAGGTTCTTCTGTTTATTAATCTGTTTTTGTTAAAATTTAGTTTTATTTAAGATAATGAAATGATTAAACTGACACGATCAATTAAACCAGTCATCATCATCATCAAAGAATCATAATTTGGCATTAATTGGTTAATGGTAGTAGCATTTGGAAACTACTACAATTGCTAATGGCTGATGACATCAACATCAGTGGACCGTTTACCACTGAAGACTTTTGTAGCTATTGCTAAAGCTTTTCAATGCTGTAAAACTAAACGATGCAATGCACTGTATTACCACTTTAAAGAAAAAAGTTAAACAAGTCGCCTCCTCAGTTTAATGTGATCTAAAACCGTCAACGTCAATGAAGTGCTGGCCTTTCAATGTTCCTTTGTCATGCAACACACACATGCTAATTACCACGCCATGGGCTTTTGTTTTGATCAAACAGCTCAAAGTTGAAAAAAATGAAAAGTTTAAACCGATAGATATCATTACAAAGTATTGCTTCATATATTTGTCAGAGATCTGTACGAAAGTTGATACCCGAACTAAACAATTCCTCGCCTGGCAGGTTCAAAGTCGTGAAGTACAAAACTGATTTGCAGAGCTGTCGATGTCCAGTTGTGTGGTGAAACGCAGAAATGCTTATTGCTGATCGAAAAAAATGTACGACAAAGTAAAGAAACAATTTCCTCTATTTCAAGCACACTGAAACTGACTTTCTTTCCTTTTCGTGACCGCGTAATTAGCAGCAACAGCAGCAAAAACCAAACGCGGATTGCCTTTTTTATGTGCGTTTTAGAGCGCCGACTTTTTTATTTTTCACTTGTGAGGCGCACTGCACCGAAAAATGACTCGTGTACGTCAGACCCGCTGTTCAACAATAACAGATTTTAATTCGCCTGTTTTCACCACCAATACCATCACAAAGCGTAATACTACGGCAAGGATACGCACTGGACATATGCAGCTTTGGTGGTGGGGGTGATAATGAAAGTAGAGATGGTCTTTCCTCATGTTTATTGGGAACGTACAAAACCTGAAACTAACTACGTGTTTGGGGGTAACACACTAGTTCGGACAAAGGAAGAAACAGTTATACAAACAGGCAAACTTACAGACACTGTCGACACTGAAAATCAATAACTCTCTCATGACATGGCGTCGCCAATGATGATGATGATGATGATGTTTGCTCTGCTGCGTTGTCTCTTCGCCAATTTTTTTGTAGTATAAAGTCAACCAATTACCTGCACTTTTACTCTTTACTTTTTTAGCTGTTGCACTTGAAACCACTTGAACAAAAACACTTACCGTTTTATCTGCAGTTATTTGCCTTTTTTACAGCAAGCAGTTGGAAGTTAGTCAGTCAATCATCAGGAAGACTGCAGCAAGTGTTGAAGAGCACCATCAACACAACACACTTTTTTTACTAAAAACACTCTGAACAAAAGACTTTCCCGTGTCTGTGATCACATCAGCAACGACAACTCTAGCTTTAGTCCAAGTGAGAAAAAGATGTCTCCGAACATGGACAACGACCCAATAGCCAAGCTGGGCAAACTGGAAGAGTGGATGATGGACGGGTACTGGCGGGCGAACGGTGATCCCCGGGTGACCCACCTCTTCGCCATGTCCTCCTTCCGACTGACGCTCTTTGCCCTGGCCGCCTACACCTACTTTGTGTACGACGTCGGACCGGCGATGATGAAGAACCGGAAGCCGTACTCGCTGAAGGGCGTCATGCTCGTCTACAACTTCACCATGTGCCTCCTCAATGGCTATTTCTTCTTTACGCTGGTTTACAATTACCGGGAGACGATTGACCGCATACTGAACGTCACCTTTCACCCTTTTGACCAAACCTCAGAAAGGGACTTGCAGATTATTAATCTAAACATGTTGTACGGTTACACCAAAATCATCGACCTTTTGGACACTGTTTTCTTTGTGCTGCGGAAAAAGGAGTCACAGGTGACGCTACTTCATTGTTATCATCATTTCAGGTAAATTTTTTGAGTATCAAAATTTAAAAATACTAAACTACTTTAGTGTGCCCTTTTTTGGATGGATTGGCTTCCGTCTGAGTGGCCTCTTTCATATCATGACGCCTTTTATGTTGATGAACTCATTTTTGCACATTCTCATGTATGGGTAAGTATTGTGAACTTTTTGGAATATTTTTTGTTGAATTATCAAATTCACCCATTACTTATCAACAGTTACTACGGTTTGGCGGCACTGGGACCGGCCGTACGACCATACCTTTGGTGGAAAAAGTACATCACCATTCTGCAGATCGTTCAGTTTGGCCTTCTCGGCTGCCACTGGGCCTACTTTGTCGCCTTCAACGAGGGCTATTCGGCTTTCTTTGTAGTGAACTACGCCGTCCAGACGATTTTGTACATCATTCTTTTTACCCGTTTCTACCTGCAAACGTACAACAGCAGCAGAAACAGCCTCAAAAGCAAAATTAACAGTAGTTCAGTCGCTGCTGAACTGAAATCTGAGTAGTGGTGATATTTTCAAATACATTTTTTTCTACTTTTTTACTTTGTAATTTTTTTTAATAAATACGTCTGTTTTTTGTTGTTTTACCAATCAACGACACCTTTAGAGGACGCATAAAACTGTGAATAGTAGCGGCGAAACTTGACCAATGATTTCTCTTCCTTTGTAGCCGGTGGTCGGCGCACGTACGCCTTGCGATTCCAAACAAAGATGTCTCGTTTGAACTACCAAGAAAATAAAAATCAGTTAAAAAAGTTTTCAAAAAGTTAAAACAAAGCTTACCATTTCATGAGCAGCAAAGAAGGTAATCTTGCCCATCAGATATCCAATGAGCCCCTTTTGTGAGTACACATGACTGACTCGATGCGTCTTCATTGTGCCCACCGGTGTAAAGTGATCCAGTATGGCGCTTTGTACGGTAAAAAGACCGCCTAAAAGAGAGGCTTTCAGCGTAGACACTAGGTAAGAGGGGCCCGAACCGTTGATGGTCAGCGTGCTGCGGTACAGCGTCCAACCGAACAGACTAAAGGTGACGCCCATCTGAGTGCTGGCGCAGTGACCGTTTGGCGAGGGAGACTGCGTCCAAGGCTGAGTAACCTCGAAGGTGATCATCTCTGTGGCCTGTCCTCTCCGCTCCTTATCAGCAGCTGTGACCGCCCCCAGATCGGCGCCCACAGACAATGGCGCTCCGTGAAGGGCGGGAAAGTGGGCCACATCGGCGATATTTTCCACCATTTCTTGAGCATGACAGTTGACAGTGTACTCGAGGCGGCCGATGAGGGAAAGTTGTTTGTTTGCCAAACTTGGAAGAGCTTCAGGTTTCCACTGGTCTAGAAATTGCCGCTGCTCATCACTATTTTGTCTGTTTTTGCTAGTCTGGCAATGCCACACAAAGATGAAGTTGTTCACTTCAAAGGCAGGCCACAAGCGGACGCCAGTGTCGACGGGCGCTTCAGCGTAGGGAATGTGACTGCAACGGCCGTCGGTGAGGCGAAAGGACCAGTGGTGAAAGGGACAGCGTATGCAGTCGATACTCTTTTCACTTTGCATTTCATTTTCCTGGTGAACCACTCCGCCTACCCCAAGATTGGCGCCCAGGTGAGGGCAAAAGGCGTCGAGGACTGTGACCGTCCCGGTACCGCCTCTGACGACGGCCAACTCACGCCCAAGGGCGACTACCGATTGTACTTGATTGAGTTTTAGGGCGGATGACTCGAGAATGGGTATCCAACCGTCCGGCAGTGGTAGTGGCGGTTTGAATGCACTTTGGCTAGATAATTCATCGTCTCTAGACATCACCCTCAGCTCATCGGCCACCTCGGCTGGGTAAAAGTGCTAATTGAGGTAAACAAAAAAAGATTATTAGAAAACTGGTAAACATTATAAACAGCTAAGCTATACTCGTACCACAATGCTTGTGCAGGTGACAAAGCGGAACAGTGCATAGGCAGCAAGTAGCAGCAACAGGGAAGATATTGGAAAAGTGGCAACTAAAAACACAGCAGCACGTTGAAAATGGCCAAAAAGAAATTGAAGTTCGGAAACAAAGAAACTGGTGATGGTAGTGCTCATGATGATGACAATAATTTGGTCAACGTTAGCGAAAATTCTACACTTTTAGTGTTGTTGATGTGGTGGTGGTGGCAATGAAAAAAGTGAGCACTTTCTGTTTCACTGTTTAAGAAAAAAAATCTGTTGTTCAAGCAATCTCCTTCACAGAATGTTACCTTGTTTTAAGCAGTGTGCAACAACAGGTTTTTAGCAGTATGTATTTTTTCTGTTCTGCCGTTCACCTTTCATAAAAACTAGATTGTTAGCCGATGGCAATTTAAACGGTGAAAACAAAATACTAATCACTTTTGAAAAAGCAACAATGTTTCTTTTTCTGAGAATGCAAAGAAAATGTTGAAAATTTTAAAACAACAAAAAAATAAATATTGCTAATAAAAAATACCTCTAATCATCAGCCAGTTGTTATTAGTTAAAAACTTTAAATTGCTCAAAACATAAAAATAAATGGTGACGGCCAAATCACCCATTTTATTAAAAGTATAAACAGTTTATTATTATTCAACAAAAATGAAAGTATGTAACAAATGAGATTGCTAGAAATGGTAGTGAAGCTTTGAAATAGAGATAGTCATAAATTGACTTCCACTACTCAATACGCATTGTGCTCAATTAATGGGGTAAATTAGTGGGAACAATTGAAGATTATCATTGATTCACTGCTTTTCAGTATCCTGCCGAGTATCCACCATGATCACCACTTCCACCACTGCCACCAGCACCACCGAAACCACCACTGCCGCCGCTGCTTCCACTGTCACCAGAGCTGTAACCACCGGAAGTGTACCCTCCGCCACCTCCATAATGGCTGACACTGTGAGTGCTAGCACTGTGGCCGTACCCGCCGTGTCCACCATACCCTCCTTCACCGCCTGTGGATTTAGTAAAGTGCATTTTGGATTTTACTGAACATGCACTAAAGCAGTAAAGTAGTACCATATCCTCCGTAACCGCCTGTTCCACCTGGACAAAAAGTCAGGAGTTTGTAAAGTGTATTTTAAGATTTCAAATGCAATCAGCTATTACCGTAACCTCCATGACCACCATGAACGTTAATGTGATAAGGCTGATGGTGTTGTGGAACGTAGATTGGCACAATCTGATTGTGGTGGTAGTATTTGGTTTGTTGCTGAGGCATTGGCATCGGAATGGGGACTGAAATTAATTTTTTTTATCAGAAAAAGTGCAGCAAAAAAAGCTTTAAACTTACTTGGAATGGGAACTGCAATGAATTATTTGAAAAACAAACAAAGTTGGCATTTTATTTTAAAATAATCATTCACATTACTCACTAATTTGAGTATGCCTCTTCTTGCTGCCAAAGTTGCCGATGATAATTTTGTCCTTTTTGGAACACTGCACCACAAAGAGAACACTGCACAACACCACTAACGCAGTTACCACCTTTGTATTTATAGTGAACATTTTTTACCGACTTTAAAGTTCACAATTCACAAAAAAACAAAACTTTAGATTAATACTTGAGTATACAAAAACGTAGTTTAGCAGGGTAACAACAAACTAGTAAACTAAATAAAAACGACAACTCGGTTGGGAGTGTTTTATATATTCAAGCGGTTATTGACTTTGCATGTTTTGTTTTCAAGTGAGAGAAAGCGGTATTCCTTTTAGTTTGAGTTTACCAGCAATTAGCAAACTAGGAGCACCTGTGGTAATAATGAAAAGCGATTAATAAGAGAGAAAGGAAGATATATTGTCATTGCAGTCATTAGCAAATTTTGATTCAATGAATCCAAACAGAGACAGTTTAATGCCCATTAGATAATTGGTGCACATACACACGGTAGCTAATCTATTTTTAAGTAAACAACAAAAGATGTGAGTCAGCAAAGAAAGAAAAGGAAGCAATCAATTAGGGCAATTAATGGCTGATCGACTATTAAAAAATTAACCAGTCAGTAAACGGTAAAAATTATCTTCAGTGGTGATCCGGCACAACAGCCATTGCTGCACATCAGCGGAAACGTGTGCATAAGAAAATGGTCGAATTAAAAACTTTTTCTTTTTTGTACGTGCTTTACCGGTACAGAGTACAATGCAGAAAAATAAAGTTAAGTGCAAACTTTTTCATAAAAACAAAACAAAAAACAACAAAAAAACCTAATCACGAATGAAGATCATCGAGTTGCCCATTGGAATGAAGATGAAGCCGTCCTCTTGTTTTGGTTTCTTCTCAAACAGCTTTTGCATAAGTTTGTTTTTAAACTTTCTCCGCCGTTGCCGCCTGGGTTTCTTCGGTTCATCGCCGAGAATGTAGTAAAACTTGGGGTCGTACACCTGGCCCCAGTAGTACGGCTGAGTGGCTGCCGGAGTTGCTCCCACTGGAATTGTTCCAGGAGGAGCGGATAAAAGAGGCGGCGGCGGGGGAACAAAGCCTCCTCCTCCTCCTGGAACAACAACATTGTCAACGACGGGTGGAAATAGTGAAATTAGAGGCGGGTGATAGAAGGTGGTGAAAGGAGCTGCAGCGAAAAGCGGCGGCAGGAACATTGTGGAGTACATCGAGGGAGATTTTTCCAGAGAAGAAGCATTTAAGTTGCTGGAGTTGTTTGATAAAAGGGTAAAATTGTTGTTTGACGAGAAGTTATCAAAGTAATCATCATCGTTTTCCTCATCTTCAGTACCATCATCAGACGATGGAGATGGAGTTGTTGTTGTTGTTGTTGTTGAAGGTGGTGATTCGTCGTCGTCCGTCAACTCGGCAAACTTTCCCTCTGGAGTGTCCATCTGCTCGAGGTAGCTTTCCATGTCGTTGTTGAGGTGATTTTCTTTTTGTGTTTCATTGTTGACTTCAGCAGATGCAGCATCTGCAGTAGTTTTTAAAACTAATAAAAGAGTGAAAAGTAGAAAGTGTTTCAGAGCGATCAAGTTTGAGCTCATGGTAAAAACATTGCGGCTGTCGCTGTTCCTGCTGACTTCACCAAATGCAAACTGAAATCATCGAGTTTTTTGGCAAGAAAAATTGAGTTGACAGATAAATTTTTTTTGTGGTTTAGTTTCTCACAGACATACGGCTAAACGTGTCAATCAATGAACAACATTGTTCTCTGTGTGCCTTTATTGTAATTTAGCGGTTATTTTTACACCGTTTTGTCCGCGCATATACACTGCGAGTATTAAACTTTTGAGTGCAGGTTTAGCAAATTACAGGTGTCATTGCATACTCATTTTAGCGTGTGGATGACACACAGAGAGTTGAACACCGCAATTTAATAACCGCCAAACACCCGTTTGACCGTCTGTGCTATTGTTGTTGTTTGCTGTGACAGGTGTCGTCTTTTATGGCTATTTTGAACTTTTTTTGCTACGCTTGAAATGATTTCATGTTTTCACTTGTATTTTAAAAGTATAAAAAGCACTTTTACAACAAACTAAAGTAGCAAACAATTGTAAAAATGTTAAAATCTATCATTAACTTTATATCACAAAATAACAGCAACAGTGGCTTTCTAGTAAAAACAAAATTAATAAAAACGTTTGTACAAATAAAAAGACAAATAAAAAAACATATGTCTAGCCATCATCAGTATCGACCCAGAATCTGCAGAATCTTGCTGTTGACCACCTTGCCCACGTCCCTGCCCCAAATCAGTTCCATGTGACTCCAGGTGGGATCAGGAGCGACAAATTCGTCGGCCAGTTTGACTACAAAAACAGGTATTTCAAAGTTATCTCCAATTTTAATTACTTTTTTCTCTTTTAATCACAAACCTTTCAAACTATCTTTAAGACGTTGCACATCAGCCAGGTGAAGGAACCAGTCGTTCTTTGAGTAGATGAGCGCCATATGTTGATTACTGATTGCCGAGTAGTCGTAATGCGGCGGATAGGTTTGATTGTAGTGCCTTTGGTTGACCTCTGCATCGCCGTAGTCGTAGTACACCAGACTGGTTCGGTGTTGCAGCAGGTGGACAAAGTTTCGAGTGGAAGAGCCGTGCATGACATTGTCCACATAAATGGGCAGTCGTCTCTGCTAACAACAACGAGAGAAATAGATCAATAAGTTAGTATTTCTAAAGGTAAACACCAACAAAAATCTAATGAAAATGCCTACTCACCAAATCCACCTGCTCTTTGGGCGAGCCCATCAGTCCATAGTAGATCAGGTAGCAGATGTACTCGTTCACCAGAGGCAGAGTGCACCAGCGGGAGCCGCCCGTCCAGCGAGTTGCTCCGCTGAGAATGTTTCGAGGGAACAGTTTTGGGAGGTAGTTTCGGTACGTTTCTAAATGTTTTATAACTGGGATGTTAAACTCCACAAAGAAGCCCACTGGAGAGATGCCAATGAAGGGCTTCACTAGCTGATTGTACTTTGGCTGGCTGGCCAGCAGGCCAAACATCACCAGATTTCCCTGCGAGTGACCAATGTAGCCCACTGTAGGGCTTTTAGTCGTGCTGCGAATGTAGTCGATCAGCGCCGGCATGTCGTACTTGATAATCTCGTCGGCGGAGAAATTCCAAAACTCCTGCTCAGCTGGATCAAGGCGGCTGTGATTTGCGGAGTAGATGTTTCCTCGAGAGTTGGCCAGCCACACGTCGTAACCGGCAGCGGCGAGGACAAAACCCAGTGTGTTCCCCGTGGCACCCGGGTCTTCCCTGTGGACATTCTCTTCAAAGTATGTCCCGTTTGCCTGAAGAACTCCACTGGTGGCGATGATCCACATTGAGCCGGAGCACTGGTAACCGTGGTAGAGAAGCACCGGTTTCAGCTGCTGTTGTTTTCTTTTTTGAAAATGAGGATTGATGATTCGAACTGTTTGCAAGCGGTACCCGTCCGCCGATTCGATAAAATGCGTCTCCGATTGAAAGCCTCGGTACTCAATTAGTTCTTGCTGATAGGTAGAAAGTAGTTTGTAAAATAGTAATGCACTTTTGCTATCAAAATCACTTACAATTGACATGCCCAGTTCTCGAAATGGGGTTGTCCGAGAGATGATGGTCATCAGAATGGCGGCAATGGCGACTGCCGCTGATGCGGAGTAAAAGAAGATTCGAGTTTTGTTTTGCATTGTTTAGATTTACAGTTTTAACCGAAGAATTTTGAAAACTAAAAGTTTATTTTAGCAAATTATTTTGTTAGATGGTGACAATTGATTTGCAGATCTGCACTCGAGTAGAATCTCCCAGATCCATCCTCTTAAATGTATCGTTTTTTGCATTTTGGTTTCAAGTTTATTTGTGCGAGCGGTACTGCTTTATCAGTGTAAACCTCGCCTAACCTGAGGCTGTTTATTGCCTCTCTTATGTTTTGGTGATCGCTTCTTATCAATTGCTTGTGATGTCCTCAAGTTAAGGTTGATAAAAATGCAAAAGAAAAAAAGTGCGTTGTAAAGTAGGTTTATCAAGCAGTACTGCTTATTTCCTATTTGTCAAGCCACAAAGTAGACAAAAAATTGGCTTTATCGTACACTTTTTTCAAAAGAAGAATTGCTAAAGGTCAACAAGACGAACTTTGACCACTAGAACTTATCAGTCTTGTGCTTTGCAATCGTTTTCAATGACTCACACAATTGGCCGCAGAAATTTATTTGACCGATGTTTTTTGTCAAAATAAAAATCAGTTTTTGTTTGGTAAAAATGTTTGTATTTGAAAAATTACTTTTCATTTATTTTTAGTTTAATTCATTTTATTTGTGAATCTGATAGAAATTTATTACTCAATTTAGATTGCATAAATTTATAAAAAAAAA
>JAALOO010001676.1_pt1 | contig 10212 bp, 14 predicted proteins | sample 7257641 | NCBI WGS metagenome assembly JAALOO01 (sample SAMN14085613, study PRJNA598686) | mite metagenome | biome: ENVO:01001000; feature: ENVO:01001002; material: ENVO:01001226; isolation source: single female mite from University of Michigan culture on fish food culture... ... | reverse complement strand
TGTTCACAAATGGTTGCGCATTTGAAATTGGCAACTAAAATAAAAAAATGTTTGCTTGCATTAAAATTTAAAATTTTGTAACTAAAGTTGTTTTTAAAAGTTCAGTAACGGTTGTTGAAACTTTTTATTTTATATTGTGTTAATGTTTATGTTGTTAAATATAAACGCACACAGGAACAAGGAGTAATTAGCAAGTTTTTAATAGAAAACATTTTTAAACTCTAACTTTTTCCAAGTTCATAAAAGCAATTAAAGTAAAAAATAATTGCAGTTTGAAACATAGATTTTCCAAAGAATTTCTAAAACTCATAATGTTTTTTATTTATTGCAATCCGTAACAAATAGAAATATGCTTTTATCTTTCAAAACTGTGCTGTCTTCTTCTGTTCTCATCCCTCACCCTTTCTCTCTCCTCTTGTTTCAAGAAATTGTCTCTATTTGATCATCAAGCAGCACTGCCCAGCAACAGCGACCACCACCATCACCGAGTGCCTGTAACATGGCCTCAATATTATCAGCAAACCCTCTTCTCCGTCTCCTTCTCCTTCCTCTTCTTAAATGCTTCACACTTTTTCCTGTCAGTTCCGCCAACTGGCTTACTAGTTTACTGTCCAATTCGTCACAATTTATAGCCTGTGCCACTCGGCCGCGCTTGTTCCTTCCTTCCCATCGCATTGGCACACAAGCAAGCAGGAATCGCAGTGGAAAACGGCTCGTTGACAGCTAATGGCCCATTCCAAGAGCTGCGGCACATATTTTTGAAGAACTCAAATTTGCTGCATCGCAGCAAGGGACAGCCCGTCGTAAAAAGTGCTAGAAAAGAGGGGGTGGAAGGAAGCAGATGGAGCGCACAGAAAGTAAGACGAAAATATGGTCAAGAGGCGAAAGTGTGCTGCGAGTGTTGCAAGTGCTGACAACAGGGGGAGGAATAGTGTCAGGCCAAGGGTAATGGTAGTCGTTGCGGTGGTGCTGGCCGTAGTTGTACTCGTCGAGGTGTTCGAAGTGCTGCCAGAGGAGGAAAGGAGGATGCATAAGGCACACAGACACATACTAATCTGCAACACACACTAACTCTCCGTCTGTTTCACTCCTGACCGGGTGGGCGACGGGTGAACAACGACGACGACGAAAACGACGACAAACAAAAAGAATCGACAAAACAATCAGTTTTCACTGAGAGACCAACCAAACCAGCGAAGAAATGATTCGTTTACTAAAGATTGTCCTTATTATTCGTCTACTGGTTCTGCTTGAACCAGAGGCCTGCAGTGCAGTGCCGCACGACCTGAGCAACGACTACAGCGACCACTACTACGCCTCAAAAGGAGAAGAGTTTGAAGCTCTGAAGTTTGAGTTCAGCGAATACGTGCAACACCTGAAGGACGGCGACACGTTGAAGGCAGCAGGACTGGTGACCAGTAAGAGGTGCATTGCCGCTGCCAAAAGTGAACTGAACAGAAAGAAGAACAAGTGCCTGAATCCGTTCGAAATGAAACAGTTTGACCGCCCGAAAGTTCATGATGTCGCCCTAAAGCTGCCAGTCTGGTTCAGTGAGGTAAGTTTACTGAATAATGAAACTTTATTGTGCCATATTAATAAATTCTTGTTGGCTTCACTTCACTTCACAGGAATTTTGCCACCTTCTTCACAAGTACCAGAGCTGTCTTGTGGACACCATTTGCCGTCACTGCGTAAATCCGAAAGTGGCTGGAGAAAAGCACTTGGACAAGAAAGATGAGATTTGCAAGACTGAGCGTGCCAGACTGTTCTCTATTTGCACAGACAGCGTAGTAAAACAACAAAACTGTCGCTGGTGGGAGAACTTCAAGTTGGCACTTTGGCTCCTAGCTTTTCTCTTTGTCTACTTTATCCCATCTTTGTTCAGATTTTGTCATTGACTCACCAACAATTCACTTGTGGCCGTCTCCCTCGAAAGGTCACTAAAATGTGTTTCACTATTCCTGATTTGTGTTAATAAAAGATTTGTAATAAACACGCAAAACTTAAAAAATGTTATTTTACTGTTCAACAACCCAGCCAAATTCTGTATTGAGCAACAGGCGACTTCTTCTAGAGTGATTAATCACTGAAGATTTACTTCTGGTACTTAAAAAAGTAATGGTATCTGACAACACTAGTATTTTCAATAGTGTTTTGCTAGTGGTGGTAATGAGCATCAGTGCAATATCATATTGCTCCTTTTCAACGCTCACTATAGCAGCATCAAGAGTTGACGATTTGGCTTGAGTAATCATTCGCAGTCACTTTGCTAGCTCTTTTGTTTTGAAACTATAAAACACAATCATCATCCTATGATACTTCAAGTTTTAAACTAATCTTCATGCAAAGAAATAATAAAGAGGGGAAGATAACGTTAATTAAATTTAAAAAGCAACAAGAGAAAATGAAACCATTTAAAAACAGCAGCAATAGCTTGTTGTTGTCAGTAGTTTGGAGAAATGCAAGAGAGGTAATGAAAAAGAAAAATATGAGAAAAGAAAGCATAGAATGCAAATTAAATGATAGTATTGGTAGCATTGGCACATGCAGTCAAAAGGGAAGAGGCAACCGTCTCATCGACAATGTTCGCATTCGGATCGTTGACTGCTTTGAGAAAGGTGAACGCCGCCGCCATGAGACAGTTGCCCAGGACGTCGGCAAGCGCCGAGGTAAAGGGAATCGCCGAGTTGTCAGGGTTGATCTTGTGCCTCCAAGCCCAAAAAACGGAAATGTAGGCGAGATAGAGAAGAATGGCCAGCTGAATGAAAACGGCCACACTGTAGGAGCCAATGAACCAGCCGGTGAGCATGACGGAAAAATCAAATTTGGACTGCATCAGGTAGATGAAGGCAATGAAGAAGATGTGCGCCGGCACGACAACCAACATCAGCAGCCTGGCCATCTTTGCGTTGGTGTCTAAGGGGGAAAAAGATAAAACCGCGTTAAACTTATAAAATGAAACAAAAATTTGTCTACAAATGTTCGTACCGCTAGATAGGAAAACCCAAAAGGGGCCAACACAGTAGCGAGAATTGCTCTCTGGCAGTTGTCCCTTCTTGCTGACTGAATGCAAAAAGGTCGACATCCGACTCGTCTGAATGCCGACAAGATTGCTTCCGATGCCTGTGTGTGGCACAAAACAACCAGTGTTAGTAAACAGTGCAAATCAAACCATTCAAAGCAAACAAACAAACCATTAACCAGCGGCTGAAAGGTAGAAATGACCTTGTACTTCTCAAAAGCCGACTGCATGACCATGCCACCAGGCTGCTCCACAATAACAGCGCCCAGAATGGCCGACCAGCCCGTGTAGATGACCGATTTTGTGTACCGGTTCTGCCGTGCAAAGTACCCAAAAACGGGTGCAATGGAGATGAAGGCGAGAATGAGGACAATGTTGAGCACCCTGCTCTGCCACTCATAAAGCTGCTGCATAATGACGGCAAGAAAGGTGATCGAGCAGACGTCGCCCATTGATGCGGCCACCGGTGTGGAGATGTTGTCTGCGGGAAAGGAAAAACCCAAAAGAAAATTATGATGTTTCAAAACTCTCTCGTTTGTATTTCAAAGTTCTCACCTGGGTTAATTTTAAACCTCCTGGCCATAATGATGACAATACTGATGACGGTGGCGAGCAGCGAATTGGCGATAATCGAGGTGATCATTGATCCTGAAGCCAGCACGAGGACATTGTCCAGCGTGATCGCATCCCTCGTCTCCTCCTTGATCGTCGACATTGCCAGTGAGGCCAGGGCGGCAAAGAGGCCCACCGTTGACGCCTGACACTGTATCACCAGCATGTTTCCCGTCAGGATCGTCTTCAGTCCGTGCCAGGTGTCCAGTGTGCCGAGGTTGGCGTGCGTCGACAGTCTCGAGGCGAGAGTCGTCTCAATGTTGCCAATCAGCCCCAGAAAGGCGGGCACCATGATTTCCAGTTGGGGAATCTAACAATGTCGTTTTTAGTATGTACAGCTCTGATAAACTCGCAAAGTAGCTTACCGCTTCAAAGACAGCCCAGTCAGTGACCATGTGAAGGACAATGCCCGCAAAGACAGAGGCAAAGCCAGCCGTCAAAAAAGAAGGAGTCATCTGCCTGAGTACTGCCCAAGCTGTTTGCACCTCGTAAAAGGATTCAGTACTCTTTGAGGGCGATTCATCAATCTCATCAAAAGACACTGAAATTGAGCTTCCATCGTTGTTGTTGTTGTTGTTGTCATCGTCATTGTTGTTTCCAGTTTGAATGTCCACAGGCTGAAGACAAATGCAAAGCACAAACATTAGTCGTGTGTTGAAAACCTTTCCAGCAATGCTTACCTTGATCTTCACCACCATATCATCAAGGACAATCTCTTCAAAACCGGACTCTGTGGATCCGTCGAGTGAGGCGTTTCCTCCAGTTTCAATGACCGTCACCGTCTTTCCGTTTCCTCTGCTGACCTCCGGAGATGTGCAGATGGCCATGTCGAGTTTGTGAGGTAAGCTTTGTTGATTATAAAGTTGACTAGTTAGTTTAAGTTAATTTCAGCTGTCAGTCAGGTTGTCAAAGTCAGTCAGCTAAAAGAATCTTAAGGTGGTTCTCGCTTTGCGAAGAGTGCCGTTCCAATCGGCGTCGCCGCCAAGCGCAGATTTTGGTCCGGCGAGGAGGAAAGGAGGGAACAAAGGAGGTGGCTGCGAGCAGACTGAATAGGCGGCGGAAATCGGGAGCTCAGTTTGAACATTCGAAGACAAAGGACGGTGGACAGGAGTGGACAGGTAAATGGAAACTGCTGGTGAAAGCTGAAGAGGTAAAATCGAGGGGAGAAAAGATGTGATGATGCGGCCTCACCGGTTGCAGTGCCTGCAAAAAGTGAAGCGGTGAGATGGAGAAGGGTACGGCCTAAGAATAGTGGGCGCTGGGTTAATAAACTGCAATTACACAAGGGGGAGGGGGAATGGTGTACGACTATCAGTGCTCTTATCTCTTTTATCTGACTGCTCATTTGCTGTTCACTTGACTTGCACTGGAGATGCCGCCGCCGATGGTGAAACTGACTAACTGTGACTGAGTGTGACAGACTGTCCGATAGAACTGCCGTCTGCCTAGAGAGTGGGGCTAATAAATATTGACGCACTTTACCAGGTTACCAAGAGGAGAGAAAGACTGGTTACCAAAGTGAGAGTACGTTTCATAAAGTGAGCCAGTGAGAGGAAGTGGCCGGCAGTTTGAAGCAGTGATGTTTGCCACAGGTTGGTCATAAAATCGTGCGTGATTTCTATCATTGTCCGCCATAAAGAGGCTTGCATACAGCTTACTTTTTGCCCCTCATTCACTTGCACTCTCTCTCTCTCGCGCCTCATTTCAAGCACTGACGATCACCACCGCCAATAAAGATGGTGGACACTAGAAACACGCACGCGAAAAGCGCAGGAAAATTCCGATTGTCAATTTTTTGGCTGCTGCCCCTGATGATGATGTAAATTGTTTTTAGTTGTAGTGGAAAAGGAAACAATTACCAGCTGTGCAGATTATACGTGCATTTGGCAGCGTTCCTAAAGATTTCGCTTTTAACTCGTGCTGCAAAATGAGATTAAACGTGCCCAAAGATGTGGTTAGATAGGTGATAGAGATATAGAAAAAGGAAAAGGGGGTTTTACTATAAACTTGGCAATCATTTATAATTTTTTATAGCATACAGATTATCAAAAATTAAAAATCAAGTTAAGTAGAAAAAGTTAGGTCAAAGCTTTTGCATTCTGAAGGAAAACTGCAGCAAAAGCATAAAATCTCAATGTGTTGCACTGATGCACACTGTAAAGCAGACACTGAGGCACACTGTAGAAGAGTGCAGAGAATGCAGTGAAAAGGCACACTTAAAGACATTTAGTAAGCGCACAACAACATAGACTTACAGAAAAAGATGAACTAAAGATGACCAGCCAACATAGTTGAATGGCTAATCAGAAAGCGACTAACTGTACCTTCTTTTATACAAGCAAAACCACGTTGTCTGGTAGTGTGCACTGGCAAACAAACAAGCAATCGTACAATTTCTACACATCGGAAAACAAGTCAGTAGTGGTTGGTAGGTAGGAAGGCAAAGTCGAGCTAATAAAACATACACTAAAAGTGCTACCATATACAAAATGTAAAGCTAATAATAATAATAACAAACAAACAAAAGAAGGCTCTGAGTGTGTAATGTGTTGGCTGTCTGTTTGTCGGCAATGCGCAATAAAGGCAAGGAAATCGGGTTAACAGTACTGGACAAGCAGAAAGAACAGTCAAGAATCCAAAGGTAACGTACCTCTTTGTGCGGTGAGGAGAAATGAGGTGAAGAGGGTGATGGAGTGGTCCAGGTACATTGACCAGAGGATGATTAGTGGCTGATTACTGGTAGTAATAATGGTGGTGGTAGTGTTGCAGGTGCTGACGATGCTGCCAAAGTGCAGCACTACATTTGCCGGCAGTCGATGAGGATGCTGGCAAGTTACAATGGCACTTTCTAAATCATCAGTCGTCAGGGACAAAGTGGCCGTCGAAAGGCAGACGATCAGCATCGACGACACGCTCAAATGGTGCAAATCAGTTACTTCGTCAAATGAGGAGGAGGAGGAGGAAGCAAATAAAAGCGAAGGAAAAGCAAGTAAAAATCAACCGTCGGTCCACGACGGCAGGAGAAAGCAGCCAATGACTACAGAGAAATAAAAATGTTAGGTCAGTTAGTAGGAACACGGTACTGTAGTGCGTTGTGCTGTAACGATACCTTTACTGGTGATAACCGGATTCTGCAGCAGACAGTCAGTTACAGCAGAAGCGGCGTAAGCACTGAGGATTACATTGTGTGGCACACTGTGATGAGATCCGCCGAACTGAACTCTGCTCTACTGCGGTTGACTACTGCCGCAACGACGACGACAACGACGACGGCCAGGCAACGTTGCCGGTTCGTTGCTGTCCGGTATGTGAGTGTGTGTGTCTACGTCGCTCTATGTTTCTGTCTGTTTACAAATCGACGATGAGGGTGAGGAAAATGAAAAGAAAGAAAGTGAAGAGAAAAAGTGTAATGTAATGATCAGCTGTGTCAGGTGCATTGTGTGAGTGAGTGTGAGTGGGTGACATGCTGCTTCCTCCACGTCAATGTCGCAGGCAAAGTCAGCACAAACCGTCAGCAGCAACAGAGACAGAGAGATTGATGGTGCGATAGAGAGCATGCGAACGATTACCAAGAATCGTACAATGAAACAAGCCAGTGTGCAGACGCAGGGTCAGAGCTGCTTTTTTTTATTTGAAAAAAAGAAGAATAAACAGGAAGAATAAATAAAAAGTTGTGTACAAAAAGTGTAAGAGAATAAAACAGCAAAAATGAAAAAATAAATTGAAAAAATCTACAATAGTAAAAACAAGACTAAAAGTTCTGTACAGAAAAGAAAGGTAAAAGAGAGTGTTTGAGAATGTTGTGAGAGTGAGAATATTATAAGTTAAAGTTGCACAATCAAACAGTTGTGCTTAGTTAAGTGAGTCTGGTGGTGGTGTTGGTGAAGTTGCTGGCAACCGTCGTCAGTGTCATGTTTGCTAGTGCGCTCAATGTCGTTGTCGCCACTGAGGCCATGGTCGTGGTCGCGTCGCCATCGTCATCGACAATGTTCGCATTCGGATCATCGACCGCCTTGAGAAAGGTGAACGCAGCCGCCATGAGACAGTTGCCGAGGACGTCGGCCAGCGCCGAGGTGAAGGGAATTGCCGAGTTGTCAGGGTTGATCTTGTGCTTCCACGCCCAAAAGACGGAGATGTAGGCGAGGTAGAGGAGGACTGCCAGCTGAATGACTACGGCCACACTGTAGGAGCCAATGAACCAGGGAGAGATGATGATGGAGAACTCAAACTTGGACTGCACCAGGTAAATGAAGGCCATGTAGAAGAGATGTGCTGGCACTACGACCAACATCAACAGACGAGCCATCTTTGCGTTCGTGTCTGAAGTAAAAAAATATTAGTTTTTGTAATTTTGCCAATAAATAGCTTTACCTTTTGATAGGAAAACCCAAAATGGGCCAACACAGTAGCGAGAATTGCTCTCCGGCAGTTGTCCCTTCTTGCTGACTGAATGCAGAAAAGTCGACATTCGACTCGTCTGAATGCCCACTAGGTTGCTTCCGATACCTGATAAATAAACAAAACTTTTTAGTAAGTTTATTTCATTCTAAATCATTACAAACCATTAACAAGAGGTTGAAAAGTGGACAACACTTTATACTTCTCAAATGAATCCTGCATGACCATGCCACCAGGCTGCTCTACGATGACAGCGCCCAGAATGGCTGTCCATCCTGTGTAGATGACCGACTTTGTGAAGCGATTCTGTCGTGCAAAGTACCCAAAAATGGGCGCAAAAGCGATCAGCCCGACGATGAGACTGATGTTTAGAATTCGGTTGTGCCACTGATAAAGCGTCTGCATGATGACCGCAAGAATGGTGATCGAGCAGACGTCGCCCATTGAAGCGGCCACAGGTGTGGAGATGTTGTCTAAAGTAAAAAACCAAAAATTGATATTTCAAAAAACACAATACACAAACAATAAACTTTTACCTGGATTAATCCTAAACTTCCTAGCCGTAATGATGACAATACTAATGACAGTGGCGAGAATGGAGTTGGCAATAATGGAGGTGATCACCGAGCCAGAGGCGAGCATCAGTGCGCTGTCCAGTGTGATCGTCTGTCTGGTTTTCTTCTTAATCGTCGACATTGCCAGCGAAGCGAGGGCGGCAAATAGGCCCACCGTCGACGCCTGACACTGCACCACCAGCATATTTCCAGTCATGATTGTCTTTAGGCCTTGCCAAGTGTCCAAGGTGCCTATATTAGCGTGAGTGGACAGCCTCGAAGCAAGCGTCGTTTCAATGTTGCCAATTAGACCCAGAAAGGCCGGCACCATAATCTCCAGCTGAGGAACCTGAATTAAAAAAATGGCACAGTTTAGTAATTAAATTGTAAACACTGCAGCAATAACTTACCGCTTGAAAGACTTCCCACTTGGTGACCATGTTGAGGACGATGCCGGCAAAGACCGAGCCAAAGCCGGCAATGATAAAAGGCACCATCATCTGTCGGAGGACTGCCCATGCTGTCTGCACCTCATATGTGGCCTCCTCCTTCCGAGCATGACACTCCTTCTGTGGACCTGTGGGCGGCGGCTGAGTGCCACCACCCTTCTCAGCGTCTCCCTTCTTAAGGTCATCATAATCATCATCGAACTTTTTAAAATTCTTCAGAGAGATTTGGTTTTGGTTCACATCTAGCCCCTGAAATGTGGCGTCTTCGTTGAGGTAGCCTCCGCCATTGCCCACTCTAGACAGATCACTGTTTGATCCTTCAAAGGCATTGTTGACAAAGCCATTGCTGCCGCCATCAGGGTTTGGAGACATCCTCCAACTGTGCGGCTTTTCAAGTTTGCTGTTTACTGTTTTGAAGTTTCCCTCTCCAAACACTAAGTAAAAAGTTGTTTTTTGAGGAAAAGGTAAAACTTGTTGATATTGATTGATAAGAGCAACTAATTGCTACTAATTATCCTAAATCTAAGCTAGTTGTTGCTGCCTTTTAGCCAGGCTCCACTTTGCTGGCCAGTGTTTCCGGGAACTTCAGACGGCGACTTTGGCTAAGTTGCTGCTGTTTCTGAAGAGAGTTGGTTGAGTGAGGAAATTGAACTGGTGGCTGGCATTCAAGAAAAACAGAAAAATTTGTTTGAGTAAAAGTGCAGCTGGGGTCGTTGTACATCAGAGGCAGATTTAAGAGTTGAGTGTTCAAGTGAAAGATTTAGAAGTGATGAGTTTATTCAAAGTTAAACTTTTACTCGGTTATATTTTTTAAACGCATTAGCATCTACAAAAAATGGTAAATAAAAGAAAGAAGAAGGTAAATTAAAAGGTGCCAAATCAAGTGCTTTTTGTGCTTTGAGTTTATCAGCGCGACCTCTGGCGCTTTACGTGCTGGTTTTCTGTTATCTTAAATCAAATTTTAATTTACAAACTCAAGTGTCTATCTCGCCGCACACTTCTCTGCGTCACTAATTCTCCGGCACATCAAGTTGGTCTAAAGTCTAGAGAAAAGTCAACTGTTTGCAAAGTAACCCCAAAGAAATGCAGGAGTCATTGTCTGAGAGTTTGATTAGCGCTAGAGTTGCTGATGCTGTCACCGTCAGTTTATCAGCTACCCTAAATCACAAATCGATTA
>JAALOO010000031.1_pt6 | contig 10216 bp, 9 predicted proteins | sample 7257641 | NCBI WGS metagenome assembly JAALOO01 (sample SAMN14085613, study PRJNA598686) | mite metagenome | biome: ENVO:01001000; feature: ENVO:01001002; material: ENVO:01001226; isolation source: single female mite from University of Michigan culture on fish food culture... ... | reverse complement strand
CTGATGCTGCCGGCGGCTGCTGCCTCTTTTCTGCCAAATCGTCGGCCACTTCGGTCCGGCCGAAAGCCAGGCAGTTGCACTTGGCAAACACACAGACCACTGCGCTTTCCCTTATTTTTCTTGAGCAGTGCAAACCACTTTTTACTAATGCCACCGCCGCTTTACACCTCTCCCCATTTGCAGCTGCCTCGCCGTTCTGACGAATGGCGCTGAAAAGAAAATGAGAAACCGAGAGTGTTTTCCAAATAGCCGACGTGAAAAGTTAAAAATTATGAGAAAATAATATATTTTATAATACTTTACAATTCAAATGCAATCTCTAGTAGACCGAATGTGCTGTCTGTCTGTTTGCTTGCGCTCAAGCAAGATGCACTGGGCAAACAAAGGCGAGCACGCAGTGTTGTTTTTGTTTAGGCTCACAGACACTCAATTTATTATGATCGTCACAAAGTAATTCGGCCATTCGATTGTATTAGTGCAAATTGTATTGTCGCAAGTGGCAGTCAAAGGAAGACGATGCAGCGATTCAATGGTCGCCTAGTCCCTTTACTCCCTCAATTTTTCTTTCTTCCTCTGCCCGTCCATCTGCTCTGCCTGTCAGTGCAGTTCAGTTTGTGCATCAATGTGCATTGCTAAATCGCTTATCTATTTGCTCATGTTTTGCCCTTTCCATTCCCAAACTGCTGCATTGAAATGCCACCAACCAAACAAAAAACAAAAAAAGTAGCAAGACCCAGTTGCATTTGTGCAGTTCTCGTGCACACACACACTTACCAAGAAACGTGTGCAAACGCTGCATCTTTTCTCCTCGTTGATTTATTCCTCTCTATTCTATTTATTTTTGCCGCTGTTTACACTGAAAAACTTTACTTTCCTATCTTTGCAGTTGGCGCAGTTGCTTCCACTTGAAGAAAGTTTCTTGCTGCTGTTTCGATTTGATAATCCGCTCGATTCTAGCGTCGAATTCATGAAGGTAAGTGATGAGTGCAAGACTTTGCAGCAAGCAAGCAAGCAACCAACCAACCAATTTTTCACCAAAAGTGGTGATTGCTCTTTTTGAAACACTGTAGTGTTTGGGCAAACACTACAGGCTGCAGTCAGCCTGATAGTAACAGCAGTACAGGGCCAATATTTGGTGATTCAGACAAATCAGTCCCACATACAGTAATTGTCGCTTTTTATTGACACAGATTTGGCGCGAGTACGACACCGACGGAAGTGGTTACATCGAAGCGGACGAATTAAAGGTACCGTGTTTTACTGTTTGCCTTGAACTGCGGAGAGACAATGTAGAACACTGACCGACTGTTTCAACTGGAGCATCAACTGTGCCGCCACCGCTTAATGGCATTACTGGCAGTCATCACCAGTGGTGAATTGCTTAATTTGCCGACAAAGTGGCGCTCAGCTGTGTTCATAAGTCGTGTCCAGTGGTAGCAGTTGTGTCCTTCTCCGCTGTGTAGTGTCAGGCAGTGAGCGTTTCTCCTCTCTTCCCACCACCAACCTAATCGGCTCTGTGTTTGTGTGCAGAATTTCCTGAAAGACCTCCTCCGCGAAGCTAAGCGCGACACGCTCGACGAGGACAAGCTGATCGAATATACAGACACTCTATTGCAGCTCTTTGATCAAGACAAGAATGGCAAGCTGAATCTCTCGGAGATGGCAAAGTAGGTATCGGGAAAGGGAATTGTCTAGAATGCGTCAGGGGCTCAGGGCAAGGGGAGATCAGAAAGTTGGCGCCAACAGTGAGCAGTCTGCCTGACAAGGTTGCTGCTGCTGCTGTTGTTGCAGCTGTTGTTGTTGTTCTGCCAATGTATTCAGTGAATTGTTCTCTCAGCGCCTTCAGTCGCTTTTCTTTGGTCGCTGGTCTGTGTCAAGTGTGTGCAAATCTGCTGGCTAGGCAGCAATTGCACAGTCGATGCGATTGATGGGCAGACGATGGAGGCAGATTGCTGGAGGATGCAGACTGATGCTTCCGAGAAGACGGGCAGAAGAAACAAAGCCATCAGCATCAGCATCAGCACCACAGACAAGATCGTCGCCAGCAGACAGTAATTGATCGAGTGCAGAGGCGGCCTGCTGAGTTGTCTGCTAGCCACCAGAGCAATCGACAACAGCAGCAGCAGTACCAACAAACCACAGCAGTCAAAATGTACGGCAGTGAAATCACGGGCAGTCTTTCTGCAGTGTTAGTGTGGTGTAGCAATAAGCACACTCACACACATTCGATTATATTAGAAGGAAATCTAATTTTCATGAGTGTGCCTGTGAGCAGCGTTTGGCCGAGTTAGAGGATTTATCGACGCAGGCAGCGACATTAGTGGTGGGCTTAAGTGCATGTACCACCACTGCCGGTAGTTACCCCGTCTGCTCATTGACTATAATCGAGCCATTTTAAGTGAACATGACTCAAACGGGTCCATTGGATTGCCGTTGATTCCGTTGATGCTGTTGATGCTGCTGCTGCTGCATCACAACGGGCTAAAGAACATTGCGCGATGACAGGCCAAAAAGTGAAACTCAATTTATTATATTATTGGGAGAGGGAATGGGAGGGAGGGAGAGACAATTGTGAATGTGTTTTAATTAAACTTCACTCAATTGGCAAAGCATCCGCTGGCAGTGCAGATGACGTCTGGCTGGCCTGCAGTGAGTCGTCCTCGCGGACGATGACTGAGTGGCTGCCGGCTGTACGATTGTTGTACCAGTGCTGTGGCAGCTGTAGTACTGTCGCCATCATTCCTTGCCGCAGCAGTCATGTTGCATGTTTGCCACACTGATCATTTCCACTTTTCATCCTGATCAACTCTCATGTTCATTCCCTTACTTTTTTTCCCTTTCTTTTCTTTCCTCCCTAGGCTGCTTCCCGTGAAGGAGAACTTCCTCTGCCGTCAGTCTTTTAAGGGCGCCACGAAACTGACTAAAGAAGAGATTGAAAGCGTCTTTGCCTTGTACGATCGGGTAAGTTGATGTCAGCGATGATGTTGGCTGCTAGCATTAGTATCTCGCTATTTGCCGCCGTTTTTTATTTTATTGTTGCCGCTAATCTGCTGGCGCTGCTACGGCCGCCATTGCCGGCAAGACGTTTGCCATCAATCTATCACCGAATAAATGCACTGTCAAGGCTGACATTGTCAATAGCACTTGGCTCCACTGCAACCTTACCGATGCTCTGCCGTCCATTTCCCTTTACTACACCGCCACCCTTTGAAGGCAATCAATCTTAAAGGGTTAACTTGTACGGCAACTGTGCACTTTCTCTCTCGTTTGCTCACTCAGAGCACACTTTTACAAACGCAGTTGAATGATTAGGCAAATTAAAATTATATCAATTGCCATTTCCATAATGCCAGTCTTAATGTACTTTTAATATCATCACCGAGCACACTTTCACCGCGGCAGTTTGAGATAGCACTGGCTTAAAATCAGCATCGAGACCATTTTAGTAGACAGTGAGGCAGGTGAAAAGCAAAGCGGCAAAGCCTGAAACTCGTAACTGGCGCTGCTCCCCACTAAGTACGATCGTGTTAATTAGCAGTAGACAGACGGAGAAGTAGAAGAAAACTGGCTGCCTGGTACAGCAGTCAATTAGCAGGCGACGATGACATTTGCATGGTGTGTAGAAGCAAAGACGCTTTAGGTGGTAATGCTCGTCACCACTTGAGGGCAAGATTCGACCAGCCATGGTGAAGAAGGACCTGCAAAGAGCGAGATAGCAAAGAGAACATGCAAATTCGATTGCGCCTCCAGTCGAGTCCTGTATGTGTAATGACACTGGCCAAGAACACTGACACATAATGCACTGAGGGCAGTAGTGTCTGACAGGAGGAACAAGGGAGTCAGGGGAGAAGGACTGAGAAGTGAGAGTGAGTTTGGGGCAGCCGTGCCTGACGTTCTCTAGCTCGGATTATGTGTGTGAGTGTGCTTGCCTGTAATCACTTAGCGAGCAGTGAACACTGCACAGTGAAGCGCCTTGTTTCGTAAGAGGCAATTAACCGTGCACTGCAATCCAGTGCTCTATCGACTTTAACTTCAATGGCACTGTCAAGAAAAGAAGGGAAAGGAGAGGAAACAGTGGCCTTTGCTGATGCGCCTCTTCAGCAGTGCACCCGCTCACTAATTGAGCGGCAGACAGTTGGGCCAGCTAATAAGCAATGTGTTCTCTTTGTTCAACTTCCTTAATCGCCGCCAATCGATTGCAGCGCTTGAACAGTGAATAATTAAAAGTCCATTGCTGAATAAATACCAAGGGGAACACAATAGGAGGAGAGGGAAGGAGGGAACAGCAAACTTTAACAGGGGCACGAGATCATCATCAAAGAATATATTGGCAATGTGTTCACTCACTTGAAGGCAGTGAAGAAGTGTGGGAGTGTGTGTGTCCAGCGGTGAAGTGTGTCGGTGAACACTGACCACTGGACCGTCCGATCGCATATTTAATTAGTGCTAATGACACGTAATAGCTTTATCTCATTGCCCTCTGCTGACGCCAGCACTAGTCAGACCGCAGTGGACAGCCCCATCAGCAGCTGTAGCAGCTGAGTAGCGAGGAAAAGACGGAAAGACGGTCCACTGCAACACTGCAAATGATGACGGTATTAATGGCGCCGAGGCTGTTTGGTGGTGGTGGTCATAGCTCTGACACTGCACTGGCACCAGCCTGTGCCGCCAACACTGTGGCCCCTAACAAATGGCCGCAAGTGCGGCAGACAGGACACAGCGCAACGACACTGCCAAAGTTGGGCAGAAGTGGACAAAGAGTGCACGCCGAAAGATAGCATGAGGCACAGAGGGAGCAGACTGTGGCAGATTTGCCAGTTTATTTGTCCGTGTGCGGCGGCCATCTGTTTTTCATCTCGCATAATGGTTACACACTAGCACACCATCGCTGCGAGGTTAATTACATTGTTTGCTGGTTCATGTGTGCCCTTGCCAGCCACACAACACCGACAACACGGACAGGCATTGCCTGTGGCCCCTTTTGGTTCACTTTTACTGCCATTGCTGCTACCGTTTTTACTGCCTATACCTGTGTCTGTTGTGAGGGCTTTAGTTTCAGAAAGTAAAGAAAAGTGAAAATGGTCTTTTTGAAACAATGTGCCTGCCCTATCAGGTGCAGCAGGCAGTGAGAGTAGTAAAAACACAATAATAAATCAATCGCACCGATTTCCCTCAACTTTTACCTTTTTCTGGTCTATTTGCCTAAACCTGTTTCCAAACTTTAGGACTCTGGTACTTGACAAAATCAATTAGATCGTTCATACGTGCGCTGTGCAAAAGTGCACTTGCTCAAACCCAAAACCAAGCTACTTTGCTCAAACAAAAATGGCTTTGCTTGCTAATTTAGAACGGGTTTAGTCTGGATTTACTTTGCCTTTATTTTAGCCTATTTCTAGTTTTGCAAGCACAAGAGCAGTTGGTGTGTTTGTATTGATTTGTCACTTCATTGCTGCTCTATTGCCCTCGTCTCTTGCCATTGCCTGCTGCTCTGACCAGTACTGGCCAGTGCAGGCAAGCGGAATAGCTGCTTGGGAAATCAAGTGGTTCAATAATAGATGGGCATATTTAATTAAAACGCCTCAATGCTACTAACACACACACACATAGATACTCAGACACATGACTACACTGACGCTGTTTAGCAGCAACTTTATAATTCATAAATAATTCTGCACTCTCATTGAATGGCACTTCTCACTCAAACGCAAATTGTTTTTTTGTCTCATCTCCAGGACAAGAATGGCACCATTGAAAACGAGGAGTTGAAGGGATTCCTGAAGGACCTCCTTGAGCTGGTCAAGAAGGCAAGTACAGACATTGTTGAAACAAGCTTGTCTACAAGCAAAACACCTGCTTCATTGCTCATCATTATTATTAATGTCTTTATCTGATTGAATTTCTCTGCCCAGGACTATGATGCGACGGATTTGCAGGAGTTCCAAAAGGCTATTCTCTCTGGTTGCGACTACAATAAGGACGGCAAAATTAACAAAAAGGTCAGTGCTATTCATCTTTTGTTGCTAATTTTATTTAAACTTTGAAATTGCCATTGTACATAAAATCACACTTCTATTGTTGAAACCTACTAACAGGAACTGACCATGATTCTTCTGGCGCTGTCAAAGCACTCACAAGAATAAATGGCATCCCGGGCAGTGACCACCACTACCACCACCACCACTACTATTACCAGCACCATCATATTGCACTCATCGGACACTACACAAGCACACACAGACATATGTAGATTGAGGCTGTAAATCACTTTAGAATAATAATGGCTGTGCAGTTTGCAAGTCAAACCAAGCACATTCACATACACATAGAAAAAATTCGCACACATCACAGCTTGCCGACAAACAGAGTCATCCAAAGAGCCGGTCCAAAAAGTGGGCTCTCCATCCATCTTTTCTGAGCAGCTGACTGCACCGAAAAGCACGATCACCTGCCAGCAGTAGTAGTAGCAGCCGCAGCCGCATCAACAGCAGTCCCCCGTAGTCGGACCATTATCGTACCGAGGTCGCCCGCTAATTTAAACTTATTACCTAGCCAAGGTTGCATCTTCACAAGCCAGTCAATCAATGAGGCAGTCTAGTTCTTGGTGGGAGCACTGCTGCACTGCGTGCCCCAGTGTCATTGCCTGGTAAATAGTGGCAAACAGCAGCAGCAGCAGCAGCAGCAAAAGTTGCCGCTGGGAGCGCAATCGATTTGCTGGAAGACGCCACCACGTTTGTCATTCCATCAATTTCAATTGTCAAACACAGCTATTGGCATGGGAGCGCCCCTTCTCCGTCTTCTGTTTCTTTTCTGCCACTTCTTTGATTCCTCCAGCTCCCTCGGCGTCTCCCGCGCGGTGGTTCTGCACCATCACCACCGCCATCACCACCGCCACCACCTCCACTACTATCGCCACCATTCGCCACGGGCCATGCTTCAGAAGAAGAAGAAGAAGAGGCAGAATACGAACAGTTTGAAAGACAGTGAAGCTTCCTTCCCGACTTTAATCATCTCAATTATCCGCAAAGCATCGCTAGTGGGTAGTGTGCCAGCTAACACAGTTTTTGCAAACATTCTTGTTGTTGTATCACCCATCAACCGCACTTAGTGACAGTGCCTGCACCTGCACTGCTGCCTGTACCACCTCCTCCGACCATCATCGACATCATCCCCTAGCTGCCTGCTTACATCATTCCCTCTCTGTCGCCCAAATGATCGATAGTATCCAATGCATGTGTGTTGTGTGTGTTTGTGTTTGTGTGTGTGTGCGAGTGAGAGGGAGGCGTTCTCCTGTCTGCCGACCGAAACAGGTAGAAAGAAGGCAGTGGGCTCCAGCGACTCTGTTTGTCTCCCACTGGGCGCCAGACTCAATCAATGAGGCGTTAATTGGCCTGCTATTCGAATAATCTCATCGCTGGCAGTGTTCGAAACCAGTCAGAAACGGCCACGCAGAAAAGGAGAGGACGCACGTTTGCACTTGCACTGCTGCCGTTTCCACGTCACGGGCGAGGCAATTAGTGATTTGAAGGGTGCAGTGCAAGTCAACTTCTAATTGAATTGCCTTGTATAGTCAGTGTAGTGCACTAACTCGATTAGCCATGTTGCATTCTTCTCCCCTTTTCGCTATTTCCCTTTCTCTCTTGTTTTTTCCCGTTTCCCTCACTCAAGTAATCAAGGTGCCAATCTTTATCATCCACTGCAACCATAATCAAAGACACACACACAACACAACAGAAACGCAAACTCAGACACAGACACACTCACTCGGTGACGATAACGACAACAACAATGAACATAGAACAAGCGAGTATCCAATCGACGATCTTTAGCTCATAATTGAGCCAATCGGCATCTCGTGGATCGCAGTGAGGAGAATCTTCTGTGTGGCACAGCCCACCATTGTTCTCTCCATCCCATTCAATGTCACCACATTCAGTACCACTACCCCAATCGCCATCTTCAGCAGCACATGAATGCATATTCTTATCTGTTTTTTGCATTTGATGTACCAAAGTCACCTCTGCAATTTACACAAACACACACACACAAAACCACTTTCATGTTCCCTTTGTCTTTAACTGCAGTGGCGCAATTAGAGACGCCTGCAGCACAACCAATAACAATAAAGCAATTCAACTTACACAAACAAACTGACCACTGGCGATGGCGAACTTTCCCCAATGCGTGCATCCTTCTATTTTTTCTCCCAAACTTCCTTGCAGCTCAATCGATCGATTGTGTGTGCGTGTGTACAAAAAAACGCAATGGCTTCCAACGCAGATTCACTCTAGGTTCTCCAATTCAAATTCTCAGAGCTGGACTCCATTAGGTTTATTGGTAGTCGATGTTCTGTGTGTGCCCTGCTTTGGCACTCTGCTTACTTGGAATATATCGACAGGAACACATTCCTCAGCCTTTTTCTTCTTTCTCCTCAAACACGAGACTACAGTTACAGTGCAGTGGCGCATCGCACAGCACTTTTTCATTGCAAATTCGCTCCTTTCCTCCTATCGACTTTGGCAAATTATCTGAAATTAAAATACTAAAGCTTTCCAGTTATGTTTGCAGAAAAAGGACAGAAAGCAAATAACCGGCAGATAATTCTCAAAAAGCTCAGCTAGGCTAGCTAACTGGAACTGCATTATCACACTCATACAAATTCATAAGCGCTAGCTCACTTGCTCGCTCTTTTCTATTCATTGATTTCGAACAAGCAAAAAAAGGCAGTTCGAAATGGATAGAATAAAGAAGAGCAATCGCCTAATAAGACTAACTGCTATTCTATTGCCTCACTTCAGTGCTGACAGTGCCATTCACTTCATTGCCTTTGGCAGCTCTGTCTTTGTCCATCTGTAACAGCATCAGCACAATTAGGAACTTGCCATTAAGCAGTGAATTAGCCCGATCACCACCACCCGCCGCCGCCGCCGCTTTTGCCGCTGTCGTCATCTTCAGTGCATGGACACAAGCCCACTGATTGCATCCATCAAGGAACAACTAGACTCACTAGGCCGATTGATCAACAGCAGTACTCTGGCCATGCAAGTAATTGACATTTCTTTGCGATTTCTTTTCATGCAGTGTCATCATCATCGGCTCGAGTAGCCGATGGCTTTCCTTTCCGCCTCCGTCTCCACATGATTTGAACTGGTCATTTTCCGACAGTTCGCCATTGACTTTGTGGGTTTGTTTAATTATATTTTCCCTTTAATCATAGTTCAGACTGCTCAATCAGCAGTGACTAACGAGGCCGATCGCCACGCTCAATGGCAATGGCCAAAACTGTGCACCGGCTTACTTAAAGAAGGAGAAAGTGATCAGGACAGTCAGTGAGCTTGGCTCCCAAAGATAAGTGCAATTAGTCGACGAGCAGCCATGCGTCAGTCATCCGCCGACGACGACGGTGGCGGCGGCTTATCGACGAGAAACACTTTTGTCACTTTCCCTTCTTTCACCGACAAGGTCGAGCTTGTCTCCGAAGCTGCGACATTCGATCGAGTGCTGTTCGGTGCTCTTCAGTGAGCCGAACGGTGTAGATCCTCCGACAAGGCAGGCAGTGTAAGCCTGTTGTTTTTCACGACACGACCAGTTGGTGTAAACTCGACAGAGAACGGTGTACGGTGTAGATGTCTTTTTCTGCAGGCAGTATCAATTGGCTACCACTGTACTGGTCGTCCCTCTCTCTTTCTCCCGTCTGACAGTGAAACAAGTTTGTCGTACTGTGCATGCTAATCACCGTCGTGTAGCCCATTGGCAGCAGCAGTCCATTTGCCGTCGTACCATGTCAAACTACCAGAGCTGCTCTCTACTGTTCGCGTACAAGAGTACATTGCTATATACTGGCGCTGCCAGACTGGCACACTTGGTGCTCTCTGGTGTTGGTCGGCGGTAGGAATACGCCGAAGAAACAGGTCTGCGAGTAGAGGGGAATTGACAGTCACGTATCAGTGAGACGGCCAGACACTCACTTGCACTGGCAGTCACTTCACTCGTCTTTCAGTCGCTGTCGTCAGTCTGTGCACTTCTTCCCTCCACTAACACACTGCTCTCCCTCTCTTTGTACGACTATTCAGGTTCACAAGAAGAACATGTCAGGCAAGAGCAACAGTCAACTGCTGCACCTCGGTCACCAGGCGGTGCTGGAGAGTGAGGCCCGACCGGTGCCAGGCAGCCTCACCCAGGATGCGGCCTTTGCCAAGCTGCGCAAGTACCACCAGGA
>JAALOO010002445.1_pt1 | contig 10222 bp, 12 predicted proteins | sample 7257641 | NCBI WGS metagenome assembly JAALOO01 (sample SAMN14085613, study PRJNA598686) | mite metagenome | biome: ENVO:01001000; feature: ENVO:01001002; material: ENVO:01001226; isolation source: single female mite from University of Michigan culture on fish food culture... ... | reverse complement strand
CTCTCTCTCTCTCTCTCTCTCTCTCTCTCTCTCTCTCTCTCTCTCTCTTTCGCTGCCTTCTAATTAGTCATCATATCGTTCCTGTGTCGTTCTTCTGTGTCCTTTCTCTGAAAGGAAAATCGGTGAACTCGGTCTACTGTGCCACTACAAAGACTCAGGCAAACGCAAGTGGACTGATGTCATTGGACTTGTGTGTTTTGTGTGTGCTGTGTGTGTCCTTGAGCACCAATCTCTATCACCGTGACAATTAGCAGCATCAGTAGCTGAAATTGCAGCAGCAGTAGCAGCAGCACCTGCACAAAAAAACCTGACCAGTCATGAAAACCAAAGAGGAAAGTGTTCATCACATGCCCAAAGATTTGTCCCTTGCAGAGTCACAAGTGATGCAATTGTGCTTAAATGTGTGTGTGTGTGTGTGTGTGTTCCTGAGAAACATTGGACATTTGTCAGAGGGGTTTCAGAGAAGTTTCACGTTCAAGAAGGAAGCTGAATGGTAGTGTAAGAGCCAGTGTTGGAATGCACTATTTTTGTCAAGTGAACAAAAGATGCTGATGCTGATGCTAAAGGTGTGTGCATGTAACAAATAGGCAATGAAAAAGTATAATGACTCGTCAAAAGTCTGATTGAGCGAATCGCCTAAAAAGTGACCAGTCAAAATGACCAACACGACAGCAGCACAAGTCATAAATAATGCTGCTGGTGATGTGTGGTATGTAATCATCATGATAGAGAATTGGTGGCAGACTACAGTTTTTTCTTCTTATTCTTTTTATTTTGTTTCTTCTTCTTTTTCTATTACTGCTGCTGCTGCTTAGCATTTTGACCATGCAGCAGTGAGTGACTCGTAAAAGTTCACTTTCCTGCGCGGGCCAAATGTCAAAGTCGCCTATAAATAAGCAGCCACTTTATCCCCAAAAAGTGCGACTGTTGAAAAAATGCTGCTGTGCCCTCTCAAACGTCTCAATCTCTTAATTCTCAATTTATCTTTTAGTCAATGCTCAATTTAAAAGTAGTCCACTTTAGTACTTCAATATTTCAGTACTTTACCTCTCTTTTAGCGCAGTCATTTTTTGCACAGTGATGCAAAAAGAACACTCTCCAAAGTAAGATGCCTTTATCAAATACGATCATCAAGATCAGTGTAGCTAGCTACAAACGATCAAAAACGATCATACATTGGGAGAAGAAAAAGATGTCACTGGCACTGCCAATTCGACAGGCGAAGACAGTCGCCAAATTAGAAAAGCAGTCTACTGAAGTAGAGTCGCCATCTGCAGTGAAAAATGTGCTAAACAACAGCAACAGAAGCAGGCTTCCCAAATGCACACACTGATGGACAGTGAAAACAAAACAAAACACAAATAGAGAATCAATTCAACAATCCAAAACTAAAACTGCCAGCTACAAAAAGCCTAGCAAAATTAACAAAAAAGAAAGGAATTTATAGTGGAAATAATCGTAGTAGTGGTTGTCGTAATCACAGAAAACAAGTAAGCAAAAAAACACATTTTTGAAAAATGCCAGAGAGATCCAAAGATGTTGAAGTGGTGTGGGTGTAATCAAATAAGGGAAGGTCGTTGAAGTACGGTGAAGCAGTAAAAATGCTAATAGGAATAGTAAACACACACAAGTAATTAGTGTCAATCACGAATGGAATCACAAACTATTCTCAAGTGTGTTCGCCAGTCTTTTCAAACAGCGAAAAGAAACAAAAAGTAGTTCACTTTGTTTTAATTGGTTCACCTCTCCTTCAGCAGTGTAAGGTCGAAACGTGAAAACAACATAGTTCTTCGGAATGGCTCTATCTGAGCTTTCACACATTTGCCACGTCATAACGCCCAATTTCTCCTCGTCCTCCTTTGTCTTGGTCGTCTTTGTCTTCGTCTGCATCTGCATCTGCGTCTGAATCTCTGCGAGCAGTTTGTAGAGCAGCGCCTCCTCTTCTTCAGTGAAACATCTTTTGGTGTGACCTGGTTCTCTGGCTACCGCCCTCTCCTTGGATAGCAGAGTGGCCACCTCTTCGAAAGCTTTCTGTCGAGTGCTGAGGCCCTCGCAAAACTCCCAGATGATGCTCCGCAGCTCGTAGGCGGTCACTTTGCTTTGTAGGAAGCGCTGGAGCTAGAGTTTTTAGAACCGAAGCTTTTGAAAGTGAAACTTTTGAGCCTTTCGTCGCATTTTAATCTGCCAACAACGCCTCTACAGCTGTCATGAAAATGTTCAGCTCATTAACCTCCTCCGTTGATAAGGTAAGCGCTGTCTTTTTGGAGCTGGCTGCGTCGGTAGAAAAACTACTTTCGTCTTCTCTTTTGTATTTTCAAGGCTAGAAGAAGCGGAAGTAGAAGCAGACATAGTGATCATGACCTCCTGATCACCACCGCCACCGACCACCGTGGAAAACGCTGGGTCGAGGACAAAGAAGTGCTACAAGAAGCACCCTCACCTGCTCGAGCAGGGAGAACAAGGCTCCGAGAACGTCTTTCTGGTCACGCAAGTCAACTTGAAGGTCGACAAAGATCACCCGTGGATCGTCGACACAGGCGCCTCAGGTCACCAGACCAACCAGCGCACAATCCTCTTCGACGTCCGCCAGCCGACTGCTGACAAGATTTACTCAAACGGCAACAGTTCCGCAAGCACAGTGAAGGTCGAGCTAATTGGCACAGTTCGGAGTAAGGCGTGGATTGGTGGCAAAGTCACCAACATCACGCTCAAGAACGTGAAATACGCTCTCCAGGCGAGAACGGTCCTTCGATGAACGGGACCACGAGTTCTGCTGCAGTACCGGTGAGATGACGGAGAAGCTGACGCACCTTGGCATCCTCATCGTAGAAGGGGCTGTCGTGGACAAGTTGGTCAAAGATCAGCTTGAAGGCTGCATACTCCCGGAACTGCCCACTGAAAACTGGAATCTTCTCTCTCCACCTGAGGTGACGAGAATGAGGCAGGGCCGGTCTGATGGCCCAGGGAAGTAGAGTTCGACTGAGGAGTGAATGAATGGAGGCCCCGCATTTCGCACAGCATGCGGGCTAGTCCTTGGTTGTTCTCCAGCTCTTCGCAGGACATGTTATGATGTTTGTCAATAAGCGCCGAAATGATGTTGGCCACAGCCAGCATGTGCGCTGTAGCGGTGGAAATGTCGAAAGGTAATCTGGCGGTATGTTTGAGGTACTCAGTCCGGACGGTGGCCCTTGTGGACTCTAAGAGCGTCTTGTGCTCGTCCACGCTGTTGCTCCGGTAGTTAGTCATAGTGGCACAGAGGATGATGACGATGGGCACGAGAAGCAAATCAGGCACGGAGGGTAGAGGACGTCCTTAGGGTTACGGGTACTTGACGATTTCCGGCTCGACGGACCATGTGTCGCGGAATTGTTTCACCGCGATTCGGAGCACGGCACGAAGACTGTATTAGGCGTAGAGAGTAAGTCGGAGAGTTGATAATGACGACGGTATTTATTATTGTTGAGTATGGATATATAAAGAATGGGCGAATGGGAGTAGAATGAGTATGTGGAGAGAGGTGGCACCGGTACACTTGGGCACAAAAAGGAGGGCACTGGTCACAACGGAGAGCTAGGCGCGAGGAGCCGCGGCTCATCGACGATGTGGGCGCGGGGACGATGTGCACAGTGTGAAGATGTAAAAGCGTGTGTCTGTGATGTCTCCGAAAAGGTGGCTTATATAGCCTGCAGGGCACGGTTTCTGGAAGTCTTCCTGGGGGTGAACTCTGTCGCGTACTGACGTGTCGCGCCGAGAATGTTCTCCTCAGGGGTCAAAGGCGTTGTGTGCTGCCGGCTGCGTCAGCGGTCGAACCTTCGAGAATGTTCGAGTCAGAGGTCGACTCATCAAGGATATTTCTATGAAAAATTGATTTATAAAAGAGGCATTTGTTGTCTGGAAAGTGTGGCTCAATATATTCATGTCACCAACAAATAGCACCAAAACAAAATTGGGCCATTTTTTAATGTGCCCATTAAATTGCAGTTTATAGTTCTCTTTTGATATCTAAAATCATATCAGTTTACACGCACGCTTCAATCCAGTAAAACTAAAAAGTTTTACAGCTAATTAAAAAACATAGTTTAGAAAAGTGTGCTACTACTAAATAAATTACGGGCACTTGATTTTTAAACGAAATTCAAATAATCAAACAAGCTTATGGTTCGGCAACTCGGAAATGATTGTAAGCAGCGCAGATAGCCAATTAATTTTGTTAGAGTGTAAAATAAAAAGCTTCAGTTAACAACAAAACCAAGATTACAGATTACAGATAATGCTAACATCAATACTCAACACTCTTAGCAAACTTAGCAAAGCTCCAACGACTAGAATGATTACAATGCAAACAGACAAAGCCTTCTTCTTTTGAATAAGTTTTTTTAATACATGTAAAATGCAGGTTTACAATACAGTCATATACTCAATGTGTGTGTGTGTTTGTGTTTGTGTGTGTACATATCATCCAACTGTATTGTCCAGTGTTTTAAGAATTGATCGAATAAAAACAGCAATCGATGTTGTGGGCTGCTACAATAGGAAATGAATTTTACAAAATAGAAAAGTGGTACATAGTAAGTAATAAGTAAGTAAATATAATCTAACTCTTGCTCCTTCAACCTTTTAAATCTTATCAGCAAATTAATATATCTTGTCGTGGTTTGTGTGTTTTGTGTTGTGTTGAATCTAGAATCTCAGTACTCAGTGTGTCCCTGGACCCAGTGTCGAACCACCCCAGCCCGGAACTGGGCGGTGAAGCCGCGGCTCTGGCATCGAGGATCAACGCAGGTGAAAACGCCCTCCTCGTGTTCGAAGTAGAAGTGTCGTCGGAGGTGGCTGTACGTGGGAAAGCAAAAGCGATTTTCGGGCTCGATCGATGAGCAATGGAAGCAGCGGAAGTCGCCCGCTTGTGCGGCTTCAGTGTGTATGGTGGCAATGTGATTTGACAGCTGCTGACTGAAATCAAAAAGTAATTTGAGAAAGGATGAGAAAAATAGAAAGAGAGATAATTAGGTTTTTGAGAATTAGAATGTTCCTTATTCTGAACAAAAGGCCACTTACTGATCAGCAAAGAGTGGCAAGTGGTTGAAGCAGAGGGGAGAGGCCAGACAAAGGTGGACGCCGCCGCCGTGGGCCTCCTGCAGATGATCTTCCAGCAGGGCGGTCGAAGTCAGCGGCGGCTGCTGCTGATCATCGTAGAGACAGTCCGGCACCGGACAGAGGAGAAGCTTCTCGGAGAAGCAGTGGTCCTCCTGGGCGACGGTCATGTTGAAGAAGGGTGAAAAGGTGGAGGCTGAATAAGATCTTAGAGGCTGAGGGGCAAAAGCAATGTGGTTAGGAGTTAGTTGAAGAAGAGCTGGCGCAAGAGAACTTCGCCGAGCAGGAGGCGGCGAAGGAGGCGGCGAAGGAGGCGGCGAGGCAGGGCGGCGATGAGGCGGAGCAGGTCGTCGATGTGGCCGGTCGCCAGGTGGACCACCATGACGCCGACCAGAATTAGGCGCAGCAGGACGAGGATGGCCAGCGTCTTCAGGTCGAAGCTGCCCACCACGATGCTGCCCACCAGGATGGTGACGTCGATCAGCAGGGTGATCACCATCAGGACGACGACTAGAAGTGTGACGAGCATTGTTGCTGTTTCGGTTGCGGTTGGTGTTGGTGTTGAGGCGACTTCGGCGGGGATTTGAAGATGGCTGTGATCGGGTAAGTCGTGCTTGGGAGGAGGAGAAGCCTATGGGCATAATCCTCTTGGTTGCCAGGAATGTCACGGAATGTTTTGGTTTGTTTTGGATTGTGATTTGTAGTCAGATTTGAAGTGGCGGTGGTGGTGATATTGATGGTGAATCACTGCTGCTCTCTCCAATGGCCAACAGAGAAGTAATGCGCACTTTGGATGCTGCTGCTGCTGATGCTCCTTGCCGAGTGATCTGCTGCTGCTGCTGAAGAAGAAAAAGAACAGCACCAGTTGCTACCCAAGTTACATCAGGAAGGCGCTGGATGAATAGCTGCGCTCACCACTCATGCCAATGTTTGCAAATGCCAATGTCTGGCTTTGCCCTTTTGGGTGCAAATTGGCAGAGTCCTTCGGTGATGTAATGTGAGGCGTCGTTATGGAGACGAATCAATTGCGGCAACAAATTGCATGCAACAGCGAAGCTGAAGTTGCAGAGTTGCAGAGTTGTGACTGTCTAATTAAGTTTAAAGCTAAATGTCAAATGAGCTCCGTTTTAGCTGAGTTATAGATTTGCCAGTTAGTGGTGGGTTATGAAAGCATTTTTTGGCGGGATTGAAAGGCATTTTAGTTATCACTACCACTACTGTGTTGACCACTGGTCAATGACAGTTTAAACAGTTAAAATTAGCTACTTAGATGTTGGAAAACTTATGCAAATTGGCCATTGAGCACTGGCTAATTCTAAACAATCAAGTACAGGGGATCTATTTTATTTTTTCTTTTGCTCTTTTTGCTACTTTTAGTTTCACCGAGTACACCACAAACTGACGACTTGATCTTATACTGTAGAACTAAATTAGCTCAAAGTAGGGGCATTACTTATTCTAATTATCATTTTTTGGCAAACTAAAGTAGTGGACTAATGTGAGAGAAAGTTCACCATGTTTGCCCACCTTGTGTTCAGTGTCTTTATGCAGCTTGAATTGCATTGGTTTACTTTTTGTTTCTCTAATCTCAAGCTAAACTTTGCTTTTTTCTTTTTCTCCCGTTTTCTTTTTTGTATATAAGCAATTGCTCTTCGCCCCCGTTCAGCAGACCCCTAATTTACAGTTTCAAAACTGAATACAAGTAAGCAAACAGCAGTGATCATGATTTTCTTTAAAAGTGATCGGCCAGCGAACAACCTGGCCAAGTTGCTGCTGCCCAAAAAGCTGCGCAATGTCTTTGAGTCATCCTCATCATCGTCTTTATCGTCGTCCGTTTCTTTATCATCAAATCAGGCGTCCATCCTGTCATCTGCACTGTTTGATGAACACTTTGATGAACGTCTTGAGTACCTTAGCTAGTACCCCTACTGTTGTACGTGCATTTTTTCGGGTCCCTGGATCTCGAGACCCGTTGGTCGTACGACTCTAATTCTTTCGCCTGAATTTTGTTTGAATTAATGTGATTTTAGTGCCAAGTTTGAGCAGAATCGGTGAATGTGAAGTATTTAATGATCACCAGACAAGACTGACAGACAGACGGACACAGAGTGAGATTAAAAACGAGATTTTTTCAAAAAAAGTCTCGCTAAAACGTTAACATCTAAAAACAGCTGTTTTTTGACAATGAAAAAACTGTAAACGTTTTTTTTCCTGCATTGCTTTTGTTGGGATCTTTAGAACTGTAGATAAATGTTTAAAATTGTTAAATTCATGTAATGAAATGACGTTAAATGTGTTTTTTGCAGTTGCAAAAGTCAGAAACGATTTAGAGATGCTACAAAGGAGATTATAGACGACTTTTTTTGCGTTTTATGACAAACGCATTTGTCCCAACGGTGCCAGCGAGACAAACTACAAAAGTAAGTACAAAATGCTTGCAAAACATTAAATTTATAACATTTTTTTTACAAATTTACAGGCAAACCTGTAAAAGTACAAGTGAATATGCTTGTGCGAAATATTCAAGAGATCGACAACGTGGCAAATCAGTACAAACTGCAGTTAACTTTTTGACAAAAATGGACTGATGATCGTCTAAAATTCAACAGTTTTAACGGTCGAATCAAATACATTATCAAATTTGGAAACCAGATACATTTTTTAAAAATGAAAGAGAAGGTCATTTTCACAACATGCTCACTCCAAATCAGCTAGTTCGTGTTTATCCTGATGGAACTGTTCTCTACTCAGTTAGAGTAAGTCTTGTCTTGGCCTGTCCAATGAATTTGAAATACTATCCAGCAAATAAACAAGTTTGCCAAATCGAACTGGCAAGCTGTAAGTGTGATGTCAAAACGTGAGCACTGCAAAGCAAAAACTGATATTGACATTTTTTTGCAAATGGTTTTACAACTGAGGACGTTGAGTACGTGTGAAAAAAAATGATCTAGTGACGACAGATTTGTATTTGCCCAGATTTACTTTAACAAAGTACAGAACTGATTATTGCACAAGCACGACTAGCACAGGTATTTAAGTTGTTTGCAAACGTACAATTTGATTGAATACGATTTGTTTCCAAATCCTGCATTTTTTTCGAATCTTTGCTGCAAAGGTACCAAGTGCTGATCGGCGTTGCCACGGCAAATCAGCCACTGCAGCATTTAACGCTCAATTGAAGTTGGTTTATTCTTCAGCCAGCGTGTCTGTTTTTCGCTTGTGTTTTCAGTGTTTGCCTGTGTCGTTGTTAAAACGACTGCTGCCCATTCTTTAGGGAAACCTTTCACAGCAAAACATTCAACTCGATAAAAGTGAAAGAGAAAGTCAATGAAGAACTGAAGAAAGTGTTGACCACCAGAGCCAACACTAGCTCACCATCACTGTCTCCAATGGCTTTTCAGCAGACAACGTCGACCAAACCTGCCGACGCCACAGCAATTGCTCCCCAGATCATGGAACTCAGTGCTTTAGAGGCAAAAAACTTGTGCGCACAAATTTGTTACAACGTTGAACTGCTGGAACAACTCCAGTTTACGAATGTCTTTAAAACAGTGCACCGTTGTAAATTATGCCCCAAAGAGTTTGATGGCAAGAGTGATATGTCGCTGATGATCAATCACGCTATAAACAAACACACTGATTATTTCATAAACAATTGTCCTAATGCAAAAGGTTTGTACTGAAATGTTTCTTTATTAAATTTTTTATATTTATGTAGGCAAAGAGTTGTCCGATTGAGGAATCAGAGAAGGCAGAATCGGGCTGACTGTGTACTCAGAGTGAACTCGTGTTGTTCACGATTGCGACCTGTGGTAGGCGATTAGAAGTGTCGACTCAGGAGATGGAAAGTTTCACTTATCAGCCTCCTTTGTGCGATGCGACGACGGTCGTTATCATCAACCGGTGGGGCACAAGCAACCACCACTACACTGCAAGCTTATCTGAAGCCTCACTCTCACCTTACCCTCTTACACAAACACCTCTCCTCTGTTTGTTTGTTGTTTCCCACTCTCGCTCCCTCCTTGTGTCCCCCTAATGCCAATTCACCCACTTCTCTCTACCACCGAGAAAACTGTCTTTAGCACAAGCAGAAGCGACCACCGCCGGACGACTGCCGCAGATTGTACGGTGCCTCTGGTGGCATTATCTTACTGCCCAAATAAGGACGCCGTGGGCCTCAAAAAGCGCCTGCTAAACGAAACAACTGAAGAAGTACATCGATGGGCCTCTCCTGATGAAGCAATCGATTCTTCTCGAAGAAAGTGGCGTGAGCTGCTCTTTCCTGTCTTCCCGCTATAAAAGCCTACGGAAGCAAGGCTCTCTTCAGTTGGCCACTCGCTTGGTTTCGCACCATTCTACCATTAGAAGACACCTTTAGATTAGCTTAGTTTTTGTAGCTCTTTACCGATCTTCAATAAACCACCCCCTATTCTCTAAGTGTCCCTTTTGTTCGCAGTCGCTCACCTTTCACTTCATTTCTCCTTTGCCGTTTGCTTTTTAAGCTCCCTCAATTCAGTTAGGTTCTCACCCCCTGCAGGTGCTTGCCTCGTAATTCTCCAGGCAGGGCCCCTGCAAACCTACATTTATTAATGATTTGTCTTTATATTTGCAAACCCAGTAATCCTGAACCCCGACACAAACTTAAAAACTATTCAGTCAACTTTATCAAATCTTTTGAGCAGTGGAAACGACGGTGAAGGCAGTGAGAGAGTTAGAGGTAAATAAAACTTCACTTTTTGACACAAACCTTGCTATTTTTTATTGAAATGTTTTGACAGAAAATGCTGGCAACACAGCCAATCTGAACAACACTTTGGCTAAAAACAAAATCCCACTGCAGCAACAGCATCAGTCATTTGTCTTTAGCGCTAAGCATTTCAGAACTCCTATGACAAACCATTCATCAAACTTTTCAACTCCTATTCGCGTTGCCTCAGAAGCCCAAAATGACAGCAGAACATTCATGACCGCACCATCACGCCCACACTTTCAGTGTCAAAACTGTAGACGGTGATTTCTCAGCAGAAACTCTTTGACAGTACACACTAACTGGCATAAACGCCGAGAACAGACTTTAACAGACTTTAACAGGCGTTTGCCGTTATTGTAACCAAATCTCAGTTGCCGGAAA
>JAALOO010002030.1_pt1 | contig 10227 bp, 7 predicted proteins | sample 7257641 | NCBI WGS metagenome assembly JAALOO01 (sample SAMN14085613, study PRJNA598686) | mite metagenome | biome: ENVO:01001000; feature: ENVO:01001002; material: ENVO:01001226; isolation source: single female mite from University of Michigan culture on fish food culture... ... | reverse complement strand
CTGTCAAAGAGACAAATGCAGCAGCAGCAGATGCAACATCAACAACAACAACAGCCTTTTCACTCACTCTCACCTGACCTTGACTGGCCAGTCACTGACGTGAACGAGGCAGCAATGTGCATGCAATCTCCACTTCTAATAATCAACACAACGCACTTTTTGTTTCTTTTTCCCAGTTTTCTTCGTTATCTGACTTGAAGAGACCAGCCACAACTATTACAACCACCTTTCCAGCCAAAGCAAACTAATAACACTTCTGTTTACTTTTCTCACCCACTTCCTCGTGAATTCTCTTCAGCGCACTCCACCCAGCTTCTGTGTGGATGCTGCTACTGACGTTGCTGCATTGCCGATGGTTCAGCGCCTGAAGAGCCCCTGAAACAGCCTAGATTGGCCTTCTCTAGAGAGGACTTCTAGAAAGTAGAGGCCTGCACCAGCAGAACGTCCCACCATGGAGAGCAGCCATCTGTCGCACAGTCGACTAGAGGAGCAAGAGAATGCCTACTCCTACCACAACAACAACAACGGCACCAGTAAGGTGGTCAAAGTTAGTCTGAGTATGTCAGTCTCCGAAAGTCAGACCTGGAAGCGAAAGACCACCGTCAGCACCTCCAGTCAACTGGCCTCTTCAATGGACCTTCGAAGTCACTGCGAAGAGGGCGTCTGTTTGGCGGGCGAAGGACTGACAGCCTGTTCGCATGCGCATCGCCACCGGAGCGCCAAGACGGTCACTCCGCCGCCGCCGCCAGTCACTGAATCGGCGGCAGTCCACCAAACAAGGCACAGTAAGAAAACTGAAGCAAACAGGTCAGTTTCTTTTGATTTACTTAAAGCATTAAAAGGGGGTGGTGTGCAAGGAGAGTCTTTTGATGATAGAATTTTTTTATTTGTTTACTTCATGACACCAAAAAGGACAGTTGCAGGCTGATGTTGTTGAAGTGCCCGTAAAATAGATACACGCAAACAGCTGAAAAAGTTCTATCGGTAGGATTTCTGGTAGCGAGCACGGGCACCGGGGCCGCCGAACTTTTTTGGCTCGCATCGTCGAGGGTCAGAGACGAGCAGGCTTCGGTCGTACTGGATCAGAATGTCCTTGATCTCCTTCTTGCTCGCCTCATCGATGAACTTTTGGTAGTAGGCGACGAGACCCTTGGAGATGGCCTGGCGAATGGCGTAGATCTGGGCGACATGACCACCGCCGCGAACTCGCACGCGGATGTCAACCATGTTGAACCTATCACAATAGGGGGAAATGCACAGTCAGATGACAGTTCTCAGTCAGCGATCACCAGTTAGGCACGTTAAGGCACTTACTTGTCCTGGCCGAGCAGAAGGATGGGCTCCTGGAGCTTGTATCGGAGGACCTGCGGCTGCAGCTGGTCAAGGGGACGCCCGTTGACGTGGATCAGGCCATGGCCAGACTTGCAGTAGGCGACAGCGGTGGCGGACTTCTTTCGGCCAAAAACCTGGACCGAGTTTGTTCTGTGGTGAACAATTTTAGCCGTCAAAAGTTAGCTCTAGGGATACCGGTTAAAAGGCTCGGGTACTTACGGTTCGGCGCTCATGGTGAATCCGAGGAGTTGGGAGTCGGGTTGTGTAGCGGTGTACTGCTTCGGAGCTCAACGCGAAAGGAACGAGAGGAAAAACAGTGGCCAGCTCGCTGCTCAGTGTCTTTCCGGCACATGCCCACTGCCCCTGCCTAGTGCTTCAGAAACGTGGTGATCGCCGCTTTGACTACTGTAGCTGGGGGCTGCACTGCACCGAGGTGGGCGCTGACTTTGCGACTACGACGCCCGCTCGTAGATGAGGTGACGGAGAGCTAGTGGCAGTTTAGGTGGCGGCTGATTGGCTAGTGGTTGAGCGGACAGTTGATTGTTTTGTGTCGTCTTCGGAAAGGAAGAGAGAAGAAGAGAGTTTTTATTTGTTGTGAGCAGAGCGGCCACCGTCTCTGGCCGCCTTTTATCTCTAAATTCCGAATACTTCTTCGAAACATGGTGTCATATGATCGTCAGCACCATTTCTTATCGTCTCCTTCTTCTCTTTTACCTGTAGCACCTCGTCTTCAAGCACAAACGTTCACAGCATCTACGTGGACTATCTAAATCAAAGCTCTGAAGAAAGGTATGAGTTGTCATTGTACTTTGAAATTATATGTACAACTTGTCATCTTTCTTTCTTTCCAGGGATCGCTCAAAGACTGACTACACTTACGCGCACAGCTACAGCTACAGTCCATTTGTGTCAACCAAAGAACGCAACAATTGGCGAGTGCCAAACATGTCTCGCCAAAGTACTCGGTTCTATCAAAGTTCTGGCCCTTTTCTCAACAAAGATCTCATGACGCAAAAGACATCATCTGACTACGCGAACGACAGCATGTCATTGAACCGAAGCTCAACAAACAATTATTCGACCACAACCAGGACGAGTTCTGTAAGAAATGGCCGGCGTTACAGTTTTACCACTGACGATGAGGACGATGACGAAATGAACAGTATAACCAAAACTACCTTTGCTACCTTGAGTAGTAACCGGCGAAAGTGCCTTGCTTGGTCGGCAGTATTCTTATTTTTACCCATTCTGCTATCAAGTGGAGCTTACTGGTACATGCTAAGTACTGGAGGCACTTTCGGCCAGACCTTACATGACATGAGCTCATCAACCACTTCCCGGTTCGCTTCGATTTGGGACAGTATTAGCTTTGGCTACCAATCACCACATGAAATGAGTAACTTTGAAGACTTGACACAACCTAACTATGAAATTCAGTTATTGCGAGAGGAAATAGAAAGAATGAAAGCATTTCAAAAGGCTGAAACTGAAAAGCAATCTGCCAGCAGCAAACTACCCGCTCACTCTCCTCTGCCATCTCCATCGCCATCTCCAAACTACGACGAAGTTCTCGAGCGTTTGGAGCGACTTGAACTCCAGTTGACCAGTTGCTGCAAAAAGAACACCAACTTAACGCAAATCATTGAGTCTGAAGTGAAGCACATCGTTGACTCCAAGTTGAGTCATTTTCAGACTAAATATGATCACCAACTTGAGCTTGAAATTGACAAAGCAAAAACGGCAATGTTGGAGCTGGTGCGTGAACAGGCGACCAACTATTCGCTCAACAAACCAAGCGGTGCATTTGATGCCGCCGACGTGGAGACAATGATTCGGAATGCAATTACAAAGTATGACGCTGACAAGACCGGCGAAGCTGACTATGCTTTAGAATCATCAGGTAAGTCTTTGACAGACAATGGTTTTTTGCAGTTGGAATATGACAACTGTTTTTGTTTGCAGGCGCTTGGATAATCAATACTCGATGCTCGGAAACGTACGAAGTTTTCTCTGCCACTTATAAGCTTTTCGGCTTGACGCTGTGGAAATCAAAGACAACTCCACGGACGGTCATTCAGTCGGGCGTCGTGCCAGGGGAGTGCTGGTGCTTTAAGGGCAGCGAAGGGCGCATCGGCATTCACCTCGCTGCGCGAATCATCCCAACGTCATTTAGCTACGAGCACATTCCAGTATCCATTTCGCGAGATGGCCACATTCAATCAGCGCCGGCCAATTTCGCCGTCTACGGTTTGAATGCGGAAGACGACGTCGAGCCCGCACTGCTGGGCGAGTATCGCTACCAGATTGGCGAAAATGACCAGCCGCTGCAGCGCTTTGAGGTGTCGAAAACCGTTACGGCACTGCAGACCTTCAAGTACGTTGAGCTGGTTGTCAAGTCGAACCACGGTCACCCTGAGTACACCTGTCTCTACCGATTCCGTGTTCACGGAAAGCCCGTCTTTGATGAGGAAGTTTAACTTGAGTGAGAAAAACCATTTTCAACGAAATCAAACAAAACAAACATTTACGAATGCTATTCTTGAAACCGCCTTAAACACAATCGCCTTAACAAAAGCGCCTTTTCTTGTCATTATCAACTGAACGCAATAACTACTTTATCGCCTGTATTTACTCATCCCCTTTTCCATTTTATTACGATTAAGCGAACTTCCCCATTGGACTTTGATTCCCATCACCCCTCATCATCCTCATCTGCCATTCTCATTGCCAAAAGAAGAAGAAGGTAAACAACGTTTCTCTAATTTATCTATAACCTGTTAAACAAACAAACACAAATCATGTACAAAAACAATCAACCATTTTATTTATCTTTATAAAGTCTCTCATTCCTCTGGTTATCAACTTGATAGAGATTTTATTGTTGCGCGTTTTCCCTGTGAAAGACAAAGCGATTAGGCAGTAAAGAAAAAGAAGTAAAAGCGATTAGGAAGAAAAGAAAAGCTCTTGAAGCAACTGCTGAGTGTGCTCAGGACTGGTGACGGAGTGGCCGATGGTGCGAGGATCGGCAAACAGCTCGTAGTCATTGCCACCGGGGAAGGTTCGGTCGCCGAAGAAGTAGATGCGGTCAAACTTCGCCTCGACGTACTGCAAACAGAAGGTTTTGTCCCAGCCGACGGGGAAGCAGTCGATGCTGATCTGCCCTCCGAGCGAGTACTGCAGGCCAAACTCACTGCCGAACTCCGCTTTCAGGGCGCTCACCATTGTCTCGCGGACTTTGTGCTGCTCATCGTAGGCGGCAAACTGAAGGCGCTCCTCCTGCGAACAGGTGCGACCGATTGGACAGACGTTGATCATGCCGGTGCGGAACTCAATGAAGTTTCCCCTCTTGACGGGAATTTCAATGCCGCCGAGGTAGCGCAGGCAGAAGTTGATGAAACGCTGGCACTTCTCTTCGCCGATGACGCCCAGCATGCTCTTCTTCCCTACCAGCTTACCTGCCTCGTAGGCAATTAGGCCGTTCTCGCTGAAGACGTAGTCGTACTTGTTGACCACCTCGTAGATGGCCTGCTCGGCGTCAAGCGCTTTCGGTGACATCTGCTCGGCAATCTTGCCCAGGTCAGAGCCACCGACGAGGCCCACTTTCACCTTCTTTTTCAGCTCACCCAACAGTGAGTCCATCTCTTCGGTGACAGAAAGCCGAGACTTTGTCAACGTCCCATCAACGTCAAAGAGAACGATTGTTTTGCTGAGATCCATGTTGATTTTTTGAAAGATTGCCTCTAGGTAGGGAGATGACAACGACAGCGTTCAAATGATGACGACTGGCAGTGGTTGAGGTGATCTATATACTGCCAGGTGGCTGATGTAGCTGATGTAATAAGTGGATGTTTCGAGGTAACTTACGAACCGGTGCTAAAGACAGGTCATCACAGTTGAAGTTGGTCACGTGATGAACACGTACTCGAAAGTGGCACGTACTTTGTGAAAGTATTTGGCGCCAGGCGACCAGAGGGGGAGCACCGCCCAATGGACATCTTTCTGGTTATCTTTGATGCTGATAACCTTATCTGCTTTTAAAATCTGGCGGTCAAGTTTGGTTTTTTTATATTTTCCATTCCTTCTACTGATACACTGCTGTTCTCACACAGCTTGTCCTCAATTTCACTAACCGTTCTTGATTTTGGTCAGCAGCAACTGGTGCCAAAATCAAAATTCGCAATCGTGTCTTCTTCCACGTTTCTGAAGATAACGGCTTGATTCGATTATCTTACAATTGATCGCTCGCAGCTATGATAATTCAAAGTATTTTCTGGCTCATCAGTTGATAGTGATTATTAGCTGCAACCATTCAAGGGTACTCAAAGTACAACGTTTGTACTTCTTGAAGATTTGCCAATTAAAGATGAAATGATCATTTTCTGACAACTGTTTTGACCAAATTAAAAATTGGACTTGATTAATTTTAAAAGTTCTTTTAAAATCGAACTTTTTTAAACAGCAACAATGACCGTTCCATTTTTTAGTCCGTTTTTAATCAGAAGGACTTTTTATACATGGGTCATTTAAAGTGAAAATTGAAAAAGATTGCCAGATTGCCAACTGAAGCTTCAACCGCAACAAACTCTAAGCAGCAATGTCTCGCTCAAGCAGTAGCTCAAGCCAACCTAGTCCGGTTTCCAAGAAGAATGCTCTCAACAGCTACGTGGACATGGACTTCTCCATGGGCATCACCAATATGATGCGTGTTCCAGAGCAGATCACGCTGGACAGCGTCGCCAATGAAGATGGCCGTTCAGGTAAAAAAGACTCCTTTTCAATGGAGATCCCTGAACGCATTGTCATCTCCGGAGAGGAGAACCAGGCATTGTCCAGCACTGATGGCAATGAAAGCGAGGAAGTGGAGGATTCCACCGTTGGGCAGAAGGTGGATGACTCAAAGCACAATTTTGGGTAAATTCATCATGAGTTTGGTTACAGGTCAGATTGATTCAAAACTTTTTTTATTACCCTAAATACAGCTCTTCCAATGCCATCGGTCTTCAGCTGCAGCAGATGTCTGACCGTTTGACGGCTCTTGAGGCGGAAAACCGAGCTCGCAATGGCCGCGAAGTCATCCTCTGCGGTGGCATTCTCCTCTACATGGTTTTCCGCGGCATCAGCTCTTATGCAGTTCAGAATCTGAACCGCTTCTAATGAAGAGGAGCTACTTTCTTGCCAAACTCTTTTTGGCCGCTTTTTTTTCGGTCATCGAGCATTTAAGCTGCTTAATTAAAATCATTTAATTTCTCTCTTTTGACGCAATCGATTGATTAAATCAGGCGATTGCCTCTCGTGATACTTTCGTCATCAAAGGGACATTCACATGATTATCTTCGACACACTTCAACGAGAAACAAGTTCAAAATCTGGCAGTGCATAGTACAGTACATTTTCATTGGGTATCCTCGATCTCCTTTTTTTCTGGTACTCGGGTGCTCTTCACTAACTTTTTGTACAGGCGTTTCGCTGTGATAACGATCGCAGCACGACCACAAAGTAACAGTTGTTGACACGTTTGATTAGATTTATCTGCTGAAGAAACAATCAATCGAAAGGACATTCCAGATTTGCAGATGACTAATCAGCTGAAGCGACAATTCAATAGATAGTCACCAGGAAAGGATCCTGCTAACTAGTTAGATTGATTGATTGTTTACGTTTACTGAATCTGGGTTGGCGTGCTGCTTCTTCACTTGACTGAGGCACTTCTGACACACTGATCTTTGGATGCTGAGCTGACATCAACACCTGATCATTACTGAGAATTCAATCACTGACACAGCGTTTTTGTCATCAGGCGATGCTGTTTTTAGTACATTGCAAATCACCGGAAAAGTTCACTGTCCCGACTCAGGACGAAATTTTTCCACTTGGACCTTGTTCGATTGGTGCTCCGCATAGAGACCGCAATTTTCAGTAGGAAGAGGGCGCTTGTCAGCCGCTTTATCTACTCAATTTAAGTTTATCTGTTTCGGCAAAAATCGTGTCGCTCTCGTATGCTTGCAAACAAAAAGTGCTCGCCCAAGAGTTTCTCACATTTTGCTGAAGATGCTTCGGATGCAAAACTTTTCATTTTAATGTTTTTGTGTAGTGAAAAGTGTTTGCTGCTGAAAAACTGAACTGTTGTTATGTTTACTTTCGTTGAAAAAGAAGAATGCTTGTCATGATAACACCGAAGATTGACGCATTGTGTCATTGCCTAAGTTATCTAACCTTCAAATGTAGACCACACTTGATCGTGAGAAGAGTTAAACATTGTTCAGATTGAAGAGTATTATTATTCTCGAAGAAAAGATATGCTCTGAAAGAAGAGAAGAGAAGAAAACAACAACTTAAGCTACAGCTCATTCCGATTAGATTGGCGGCCATCACTGGCTGCAACGGAGTGATCGCAGAGGATAATGAATGGGCAATGTGCCGAAACATGAACTGAAAACAACCGGAGAGGCTAACTCTCACTTTGAGCGAGTGTCAATGTGGAAGTTCAAGTTTAGTAGATGGGAATTCCGGGAGGTCCAGACGAGATCACTCATTCGACAGATAGTGCAACACAGCCAACACAGCCACCCCTTCAGTTGACCATCGCCTCAACTTCAGTTGAAAAGAGAAAAAAGAGATAACTGCTTATCTTCAGACTTCTCAACAAAACACAGCACATTTCCTTCAGCATCCGTCAGCTTGCTGTTTGCATTGAAAACTTTCCGTCGATAAGAACATCAACTTAGGCGATGACCGAACAGTGTCGATTGACCTCGATTGGTGAATGTAGACATACACTGAAGTGAAGTTTGAGGAGAACGAGGGAGGTAAGAAAGTACTGTTTCGGTTGGGATTTTTGTTTAGTTACTCACGGCAGTACCATTCACTAAGGCTCTCTATTTGCTCCCCAAGAGAAGGATCGTTTGAAAACCACTGATTGACTGAAGAAAGACTCGTGTCGTATCGATGAATTGGCAGTATTATCCAGTGTGTGACAGAAAGAAAAAGGGAGTAAAGTGCAGCTGACTTGATTGCCAACAACAGAAGTAGTAGTTGGTTGCCCTTATCTGGTTGCGACTATTTGGAACGACGGCCATCAGTCGCTGCTGCTGCACCTCCTGATGAGCCTCCTGCCGACCGGCGCAAACCTGTCAGTGAGACGCGTTGTCGCCCTCCATCGCCTGATCATCGTCGATTGCCTTCTTCGACGAGACTTGACTTTTCAAATCTTCAGCAGGGTCTGTTTGTGTCTGTCTGATTGTGTGGATATATTTTTAGTTCACCTTTATCTGCGTTCTAAGCTGGCTGACGAAATGCCACATTTTGGGTACTCGAAAAACTTGCAAAAGGTGTTTTAAATGGGGGCGGGGAGGTAAGGAAAAGGGAAGTCTCTCTCACTACTACTACTACTGCTGTACTTCTTTTGGTCAGTGCAGTGCTGTACAGCACCAAGCAGCACTTAAACGCTTCCTTCTCACTCCCCAATCTGATTCGCCTGATTTTGCAACAGCCTCACTTTCAAGCAAGTGGAAAAATTTTTCAGTTTTCTTCACTACCTCGTGAAGGCAACCTTTTGGCTAAATGGCAGTGCAGATAAGTGGTGTCAATTGGTGAGCGATAACCAGCGGATAACCAGGCCAGGCGAGAAAACGACTACTGCTGCAGCATCTTCTCCTTCGCCTGATACTCCTGATCACATGCTGCTGCAGCCATTGAAGAGAGTGCCTGTGTCTTTGGGTGGTTGTGGTAGTCTCCAGCAGGCGCCTGGAGCCGGTGACGTCGACCACTCACGGACCAGCCTTCGTCGTCGATCAGCACTGCTGATTGATGATGGAGGCGATGATGATGATGATCACTGTCGGCTGGTGGCCGTCATCAGCAGCAGCAGCATATACTCCACACACGTTGCTGTGATAATTGCACCTCCCGTCAGCACGCCTCTTCAGCAGGCCTTGGAAGGGAGCAGTCAGTGAAGACTAGAGCCTTTAGATCTGTTCAGCCATATAAAAGGCCATCATCGCCGGCGGCACCGGTCAGAACTCACTGACTCATTGACTGACTGGCTGACTTTCAATAGCATCCATCCCAACCTTCCAATCACTTAAATCACCACCTTTTCTCTTTTGGGCTCAAACGAACAAAAAGCAAGCTCTACCATGGCTCTGCTGCTTGGCAATGACACCCAAAACTCTCTCGCTGATCGCGATCCGACATCGGTGGAGATACAGAAACGCATCAGCAACGCCTCAGTCGGCCCTGAGGACGGCAGTGAGGTCTTTCTTCTCGACCCCTCAGAGCACTTTCGCCCGGAGCACAAGTCTCCGGAGGAGTACCGCATCTACACCACAAACCAGGTAGGATTGATTATTTGGGTTTACATGATCAGATGTACTGACGCCTCCTTTTTCCATCTCAGGATGACTACATTCAGAAGCGCGTCTTTGAGACGTACAAGGCAATGCACACCAAGCAGTGCATGTCCTTTGCCCAGGATAAGCTGCAGAGCTGGACTCGCTTCGACAAGGTGACCATGAGCGTCATGGACGCACTGGAGAAGCTGAACAGTCTCGTCGACGAGAGCGACCCTGATGTCGACCTGCCGAACATCATCCACGCCTTCCAGACGGCGGAACGCATTCGCGAGGCCCACCCTGACCTGGACTGGTTCCACCTGACCGGCCTCATTCACGACCTCGGCAAGCTGATGGCCCTCTACGGAGAGCCGCAGTGGGCGGTGGTCGGCGACACCTTTCCGCTGGGCTGTGAGTTTGCGAAAAGCATCGTCTACCGCGATGAGACCTTCAAGGAGAACCCCGACCTGGAGGACCCCGTCTACAGCACCAAGTACGGCGTCTACGAGCCCAACTGCGGCCTGAACCAGCTGGTGATGAGCTTCGGCCACGACGAGTACATGTA
>JAALOO010002444.1_pt1 | contig 10229 bp, 7 predicted proteins | sample 7257641 | NCBI WGS metagenome assembly JAALOO01 (sample SAMN14085613, study PRJNA598686) | mite metagenome | biome: ENVO:01001000; feature: ENVO:01001002; material: ENVO:01001226; isolation source: single female mite from University of Michigan culture on fish food culture... ... | reverse complement strand
AAACAAAAAAGTGCGTTGAAATGGAGAAACATCATTTTTTTAGTGAAGTTAGATTTTTATAAGTTCTCACAACATAAAATCTTTAAACATATTGCATATAAAACAAAAACAATTTTTAAAATTAAAATCGTTTAAATTTAAAAATCATTTTTTATTAAAAATTGTTGTAAAATTCAATTTTTTTGTCTGAAAAACAAAATCAAAATCAAAAAACAGAAATCAGCAAATCAATAGTTTTTTTGTAAATTTTGAGCAAACTGAATAGAGAAAAGCAATTGTCTGCGCCAACGTGTGTGTGTGTGTGTGTGTGTGTGTGTGTGTGTGTGTTTGCATAAGCAGAAAATGTTATGATGATGGAGTCAACAAAAAACGTGAATAGAAATTGTACTCTTTATTGTATAATATGTTGTCGATGATTATGCGGATAAACGGGACAATTACGATGCGCATTCAAATACAAAAAAAAATAAAATTATTTAAAAGTTTTTTTGTTTTAACAAATATTCACAATAAAAGTTTATTTTATTTTTAAACACTCGTTTTTCATTTTTTTGTGAGTCATGGTAACCAAATTTATCAACTAAATCTTGCTAATATAATAGAAACAAAAAAGCTTTACTTTTTGTTTTTATTTAAGCTTATTTGTTGTTACTCATCCTCATAGCCTCCCTTAACTAAACTTTCATTAATCAGCATACACAATGCTTTTCATCAACTAACTCATTACGCGAGCTCATTAAAACCATTGTCAACTTGATAGTTTTGGTTTTCAGATAATCTCTAGTAACAAAAAGAATATTGCCATTGCTATTTTATTTAATAAAAAAAATTTTTGTTTGTAAAAATGCAAGTTTTAAAAAAAATTATTTTATGCATTTAATAAATAAATATTTAGATATTGCTGAGATATTGAACGATTTGTAAATAAACATTTATAAAATTTAAAAAATTTTGCTGACAAATTATTTTTTAAACAATAATTGGCAAAATTGCTCATTTATCAAATAGTTTTTGCATAAGTTATCTAACAATGTTTCAAAAATTAAAAAAAAATTAACAAGTTAAAACATTTTGTCAAACAATAGTGTGCTCAACAAGTCAAATGAATAGTGGTTTAGGATTAAATTTATTTGCTAAACATATGATTTTACCGCAAACACGACCAAAGAGAATCAAGGGACCAGATTCAGTAGAAAATTAGCTGTTTGAATGAACGGTCAGTGTAAGTGTGTTAGTGTGTAGCGCACATTGACGACTGAAGGGACTGTCCTAAAATGAAAGAATTCATTTGGAAATAGGAGTGTACAGTGTATTCATTAACTAGAAAAAAAGGGGAAGTCTACTGAACTAATGGACTAGTTGAGTGTTTGACTAGTTTTTTCTCTTGATTCATTTGAACATTACCGAAATTGATGAAAAAATTTGAAAAACACAGACAGTAAATAGTGTTGAATAGGATCACAGTGTAGCAATTGAAAACAATGCAAATTAAAAGTAACAGCAAAAGTCAAATATCAAAATGTTTGATAAAGTACAAAAAATGTACTTTATTAAAAAATGCTAACAAATATTTTTAAATCAAGCACGTTTATTAAAAAACCATTTGCGTTCAAGTTGTTTACTTCAATACAAATGTTTAGACAAATTGGTTTTGACATTTATTTTATTTTTTAACAACAATTTTTATTTAACAGAAGGTGATGCTTTGTTGGTACAAAGATATTTAATTGGAAAAATTAAAAAAGTGTAGGCTGTGTGGACTTGACATAAAAACATTCTTCCATTTATTCAGCCATTTTCACATTTAATTGCCTTTTCTCTATTTCCATTGTTTAGTTTTTATTTTTTAGATCAGTGTCGATTAATTACTAAGCGACCACTGACTTTGAAAATAGAGTTGTTCTATTTTTTGTTTTTTTGTATTTTAACCCATTGATTTCTATATAAAATATATTTTTATAGAGTGAATTGGTGTTGACCAAAAAATAGTTTGATTGTAAATGTAGTAGTTTATTCTAGTTATAGCTTGTTATGGATCAGTAATTCTATTAAATTTTTTAACTTTACAAAATATTTTAATGTTATAGATTTGGTTTATCTAGTCAGCAATTGCTTTATTGAGCGTAAATCATTTGCATCATATTTAGATATTAAGATAATTTACGTCAACAAAATTTAAAAATAAAGTTTTTAAAAGTATTTTAAAATTATTTTGACATTTGGTAAGCGCATGTTAATAAACCGTAAAACCTTTTATTCAAAAAATTAATGAGATAGAAAACATTAGCAGTGCAACTAAATTATAATTTTTAAGTCGTCACAAACTTAATGCAGTTTATATTTAAAAAAAATTAATTTACATTCAGTTAGAAACAAAGGTTTGCTAATCATTTTGTAAAAATGCAACGTCAACTATTTACCTTTATCATTGTTTTTATGGCGACTATTGTATGTTTTTGCATCGAAAATTACTAAACTTATTAACCACTTGTTAACTTCTCACAATAGGCTCCATCCAAACAAAGGGTTATTATTACCATTCCGAGCGAGGGTTGTCATCCAACAATGATCGAACAAATTCGCTATGATCTCTATGACAGACGAGCGCATAGGTTGGAGTTTGAAATCGAATACGATGAACGAATCAGCTTGGCTGCGCAAATGTGGGCTTCAAACAATCGAAACAACAGCCAAAACGGATACTACAAACCTAACTACCGAAACTACGCCCAGTACACCTGGGGCCTGTACAGTGAGGACACTTTTATAGCGGAGTTTGATCTGGAGGCTTCCGGCATGAACATTTGGTGGGATTTTCACGAAAGACCGTACACTTCGTGGCCATATGGACTTGATAGAGAGACCGAGGAGCAGTGGAAAATGACTACCAAGTTTGGAGTTGGTTGCTCCACTTACCGACATCCAGGTGGAAGCTGGAACTTTATCCTCATTATTTTTTTTAACTTGTTTGATGCGTAGTGTGCTGTAATAGGTTGCTGTACACTGTGTCCTTTCTAAAGTACTATTTTTAAAAAGAGCAAAAGATCTTTACCTTTGTATCCTTTGTTTGACGAGGTGTTCTTTAAAATAAAAGGAAAAAATCCTTGTCTAAAGGAAAACAAAAGCAAACGTTTATTTGCCCATTTTTATTATTAACAACACTACTGTCATCTAACAATGGTATGTCAAAACACACAGGCTTCAAAAGTATAACAACGACCGATACAACCTAAATAGTGAAAAAGTTTTGCCAAAACTTAGTTTTTGAATTCCAAAGTAGCTTTTCAATTTATAATTTTGCTCACTCAACTGGTGGTCTCAAACAAGCTCACATTTCCGCTCATGATGAAATATACTTTCATTTTCTGTCTGGGTATTAAACATTCTCATGACCTTCACACAAATTCTAGCTAGCTAATGTTTACGCTGTGCCGTCAACAAAAAGATGAATTGTCGCCGTTCTTGAGTGAGGCACATATTCATTCACTCCTCTGCTCATTACCCACTAAACATCTGCAAGAGCACCCAGCCCGTCAACACATCTGGCTGCCTCAAGAAGCACTGCAAATTACAGTTGATGCCACCCAAAAACAAAAATGCTCTTATTCTCTTTTTCTGATCGGCTCAGCTCAATTGTCCGTTAAATCAGAGAGCACCAGTAGCAGACGACCGACAACGCTGTTTGCATTAGTGGTTTGAGCAAAGTAATGAATGGAAGGGAAGCTTTTCTCACAACAACAACAACAACAGCAACAGCACTGTCTCAAACAGAAGACACAGCTGCTCGGTTTTTATTTTACAGTCGCCTGATGGTGTACCACCAAAGTGATTCCTCTGTTTCTTCTTCACTGAAAGGCTGCAGAAGCTAGGTCAATAGAAGCGCCGGAGTTCTCCTCTTCAACCGCCACGGGCGGCCATTCAGTCAGTCAGTCAGGGCTCATTTGTTGCAGACGGGGAAACCATCACCGACAGCAGCAGCAGCAGCATCACTATCGTCCCCTAGAGAACAGGATCAAGTGGGAACTTTGACACTGGCAGACACGGACTGGGCCAGACGGACGCCAGTGGCGCGGCTATTTGTCGGACTACAGCACAACTGCTCTGATGGAGGTGGCAGTGGCCGGCCACCAGCAACTGATTCCACTTTGACTGGCTGGCACTGAAGCAGCAGCAGCAGCAGCACTGATATACTCGCTCGACGGCTTTCTTACGTTGTTGAGGCTCTCCTTCCTCTCCTTCCTTTCTCTGCCTCTTTCTCTCTTTGAGCTCTTGCCTTCTCCCCTTCCTGCAGCCGTTAGCAGTGTCGTCCGTTCCCGCCGTTGACGGAGCTTCAACCGTGCTCAGCTCCTCTCTCTCTCTCTCCTTCGCTCAAACTGCCTGTTGCTCAACTGCCCAGTCGCTTTAACAATTTTGACTGCACTCGCTGCCTCTGCCACTTTGTTATGGTCAGTTTTTTGTGCTGTGAATGTGAACTGTGTTGGTTTTCTATTCCTCCAGAATACTGATTCTCAGAAGGGCTGAATAGAGTTCCAAAAGTTCCATTGTAATGCCTCTGCTGCTGCTGCGTGGATGTGATTCTCTGTGCACATTTTACACTTGTGTTTTGCTTACTACTGCCTTTTTTACCCGCCAAAAAGTTGCCAATGCCTTAGAGGCATCCGCTCAGTGTCAATCTGCCTGCTGATTCTCCAACTGTCAGCAGCTATATCCGTCTTGTGTTTATTATTAATATTCTTATAAGTATGGCTCAAATCTTTCACCGCTTACTGGTGCAGCATCTTCAACATTCTCAGCGCAAAGTTTTGGTTAATGGTGGATTGACTTTTGGTTGCAAAAATTTATTAAATTCATAAATAGTGTTTCAGTAATACTATCAACGTGTTTGGCACATGTAAGTATTATTTTTTAGCTTTTTCATAAATTTTGCATTTTTTCAAAACTATTTTAGTTTGTTCAACCATTAAGTAATCATTTTTTTGTAAAAATCAATTGACCAGTGGTCAGACTTCATTGGCTATTTTACGCAATTTAGATGGTTTTTTATTGAAAATAAATTACCTTTCTAATAACTCAACTTATTTCAAGTCATGCTTATAAAAGCTGATAGATATAAGTACTTTCGTAGTTGATAAAGCAAAAGTAGTACTAAATAAAAGTATTGCCCTATTTGTTGTGGCTATTGTTTAGCAAAATCAAAGATTTGGGCGCCGCCAGTTTTTTTGTTAACAGAAAAATTAGTCGCATTTTCTCTTTTCTCATTTGATGACTACAAGTGTTGTATGAGTAATAAAAGAAAATAAATATAGCAGAGCAACTATTTTGTTAACATGCGCTTTCATGCACTTTTAACTATCATACTCTATTTGATTTCGACTATAAACTTTAGAAGTAATTATTTGTGCGCAAGTATGTAGGTTAATAATATTTATGCGTTTTAACTTTAAAATCACTATATTTTACGGTCAATGATTTGAGTAACAGTAAACCTTTTGCTAAATTCAATCTATTTTTACAAATTTAGTTTATTGTGAAAAACAAAATGTCAAAACAAATGCAAATCTTCTTACTAAAATGAATGTTTTAGCAAATTGGTTTAAAGATAATGGAAAACAAATTTGCACTTCGTTGACTTTATTTTTTCTAATTAGCGAATTAGCTTATCGGTTTATAGAAACCACTTGTTGCAATCTTAATGATACACTTTTTAATCTTTGCATTTTTTATTTACCCAAGTTTGGCAAAACTAAAATTAGAAAATTTAAAAAATTGCATTTAAAACAAGTATGTTTGTTTTACTAAAAATGTATAAAACTTTTTTTATAAGGTTATCAGTTTTGTATTTAAAAATGCGGCAGTCATGGAAAGCTTTAATTAATATTATAGACTTGTTTGGTTAATCTTGTTGATTGTGTGTAAAAACTGAAAATCAAAAAATATTTTTTTAAATGTTTATAAAAATTTTTCGTTTTTTAGAGCTTCACTGTTTAAAATTTTGTCAATTTTATAAAAAAAATTGCTTTGAACAACTGTGTTACAAATGATGGATAGTGTGTTATTTGTCAAAATTCAAATTAATTTTTTAATCTTATTTGTTTATTATCACAGAACATCATTTTTCCATTTGGGCGCCTTACTTCTATGATGCAAGTTTCACCATTGTTGTGCCAGTTACCTGTTTACATAAATCAACATTTCATCAATTTTCAATAAGCTGCCATCAACATTTAGTGTCTAACTGTTTGTTTGCTGTATCATTGTACTACTTTAATTTATGAAAATGAGTGCCAAAATTGTCGACATTTCCCGTTCAAAATATGGATATGGCTTTACTCTTTCAGGTAAAATGCTTTTGTTTTGTAATCATTTTTAAATTTGATTTTTTAAAAAAATTTTTTAAATGTTGTCTGTTTTAAGTTTTTTCCTATCACTTTCCTTTCAAAAAACTAATTTGATTAGACAACAAATCAATATGTTGAGGGCGGGCAAAAAAGTCGTTGATTGTATTTTTTTCTATCTCTAATTTCACTTAGCCTCCTTTTCCTCATTCTCTTTTCTATTTTATTTTTATTACCGGTTTTGCAAATGAGCATCAATTGATTTTTGCCGATTTGCCTGTCAGCTATAACTATAGCAAAATTAATAAGGAACAAATAAAATTGCAGAGTAAAAACAAGTACAATAGAAATCTATAAACTGTAATATACTTTCGTTGGTTGCGTTTATTTTTAAATAGATCAAAATATCAAATTCAGCCAAACATAGTTAAAATAAATCTAATTTCTGTTACAAACAATAAATTTAAAATATTACATTTAAATTAAACCTTTGTTTTATTTTCTTATCAAACAATGAGATAAGTTTTAAAATTTTTCCATACGTTTAAAGATGTTTATAAATTCAAAACTTCAATAAATAATTTATTTTTTGCAAACATCAGTTTTTTTGACAAAAATGTTTTTTATTCTCATGTTTTTCTTTATATATTAAAAATAAAAATTGAATGAATGTTTGCAAAACCAGAGATTACTGTGAATTTGCGTTTGCAAATATTCTCACGGTGCAAACAAAAAATAATAAAACACAATTTGTTTATTGTTAAGTTTTAAAGTGACCTAAGTTGATCAAAACTAAACTTTAAAATAATATTTTTATTATTTACTGAATGCAATGTTAAAATATATTTTTTAAACTTTTGTGTACTTTTGTTGCAAAAAATTTAAGCAAGTTAAATAAATTAGCATATAATTATCATAAACGGCAATTGTTTTTAAACAGTCAGTTTTTAAAGATTAAGAAAGTTTTATTTTTTTATGATAAAAATTTAAGTTCAGGCAACATATGAATTTGTTTTGATAGTTTTTCTTTACTTTGTTATTTAAAAAAACATTATTAAAATAAAAAAACAAGCAAAACTAAAGTTTATTGTTTAAAAATGCAAATTATAGTTTATTGTTTTGTTTAAAATTAATTATTTCACACTTGAAAAAACAAAATATCAATAAATTTTTATAAATTTCAGTATAACGTTAAAATTCTTAATATTTTTGTTCTTTTTTATTTGATTCATCACCTTGTACTCATATTTCTTTTGATCATGCTCACATACTTGAATATTTAATGTGCTTTTTAAATAGTTTTTCTTTTTTAAATGTCAAATAGTTTCAACCAAAAATGACACTTTTTTAAAGTTCAATTTTTTAAACTTTAAAATAAAATAAAAGTTTTGTTGCCTAGAGAAGTTAACGGTAGCTAAATGAAAAGAATTTTAGCAAAAAGCAAATATAAAGGTAGAGTGTCAATTAGTTGATATTTCTTCTATTCATTTGTAGATGTCATATACTACAATGTATTAAAATTATTTGAATCATTTGTTTTTAACAAATTTGCCATTGACACTCTACATGGTTGAAATAAAACAAAAAGTTAAATTAGTTTAAAATAATTTAATTTTAAACTGCAATTTAAGATACCTGAATTTTAATTTAATTCTAACTTAACATTAAACTTTTTCTAATTTCTATTATCTTTATTTCATTTATCTGTTCTTTGCAAGTTCTTTCAAATAAAAATGTTTTATTTACTTTCCTGTTTTACCTGAACTAAATTTTTTAGCACGTGCTAACTCAGTAACATGCAATTAGCCTTCATTACACAGAACTGGATTAGTGTCTGCTCTTTCTGATTTGCCGTTGTAATAACGTCATGTTTGTCAAGGGCTTAGAAAAGCATGATACTAATTTGCATATTTAATGAAACAATTCCCTGCTGCTGAAAGGGCCGCAGAATCCTATCATTAGAAGGCAGTGGCATGTGATTGTGATTGGCGCTAATTAGTCGCCGACTGCCTGTCTTTTCTATGTCAATCATTATTTAAACTCAATCTGTTGCTTTTCCCCCTCTCTGCTAGGTGAAATGCCCTGCCGCCTGACACAAGTCAAAGGGCACGCGGTGGCCGCCGGCCTCAAGTCTGGTGATCGACTGCACTCAGTCAACGGCCGCAGAGTCGAGTCACTGAACCATTCAGAGGTAGTCAGCCTCATAACCGGTGCCCCTGGGGGAAGGCTCCAGCTGGAGATTACACCCAGTGAGGGCGACTATGAAGAGGAGGAGGAGGAAGAAGAAGAGGAAGAAGTGGAAAGTACTTCCACCGATTCAGAGGAAGTACTCAAAGTGCAAAGGCGGGAAGACAAAGTAGTGGCAGCAGCAGCAGCAGCAGCAGCTGTCGGCGTGAGTAATAAACGCAGTGCCCTCTACAATCGCCATCACCACCATCATCTTCAGCAGTCAAGTGACAATGAACCCGATGAAAGTGATGATGTCTGCTCTACCTCCTCCTCTTCGTCCACATCTTCCTCAAACTGTGGAAAGCCTAGTCGATTAGGGCACCGGTACCGTCAAAAGCCAAACAGCATCAGCAGCAACAGCCATCATCATTGTAAACAAAGCAGCCAACCGTCTACTCGATCTAGTCGTTCTAGCGCCGCCGCCGCCGCCATTCTCCGTCCGTCTCAAACCTACGAAGCCTCCGAACAGCAGATGGTCGTAAAAGGATTGCGCAATCGGCAATTGCCCCGCCACCGAGAGGCTCATAAAGATCCATATGGACTGCTGCACTTGAGTGACAGTGATATGCCATCACTGCACCACGAAGAACGCCACCACATCAGCAGAGCCGGCAAGCCGACCACTCGACCCAAATCAGTGTACGCTCACCGAACAGGCACAGGCGCCAGACAGCAGCAGTCTCGATTGGCCGTCGATCGCTTTCAGTCAATTGATAACCTGTGCACGGAGGAGTCACTCTTACTACATCAACACTACCGACATAAGCTGAAGTGCGGACCGGGCCGAAATCGCGTTGAGCTGAGGCCAAAATTTGAGCATCGAAAAATCGGAGAGGAGCTTAAGGGGAATATTGAAAAGACAAAAAATCTCATACAGCAATCGACGAAAACCGGTGCAGCTCAACTTCAAAAGGAAACAACCAAAGTAAGTAAAAAAGTGTCAATAAGCAACACTCAACTAACCAATGTCTGTTTATTTGTAGAACGATCAGCAATCTTCAAGTTACCCTTTCACAAACCAAAGCGTTAACCCACCTCACTTTGATCCTTATAGCTTCTTTGCAGCAGTGCAAACACCAAACAAACCCAGTCACTCCTCATTTCGTCCTCCAGCCACCTCAACCACTTCAGGCTTCAGTTCGGCATCACCCTCTGGTCAGTCATCCTCCAATTCATCTCCTGCCTCAACCACAACAAGGGACAATCGTTTGGGAAATTTAGGTGACAATTTTAAAGTACCTACCATCCCTGTTCCAGCAAAAAGGACATCTAAACTAAAGGTATTTGTTTTTACTTTACTTTTAATAATACAAAATAGTTTATACAAAAACAAAAAATATTTTTAAGATAGAATAATGGAGTTGTGTGCATTTGACTGATTGTCAAATTATATTTCTTTTTGTTTAGTTATTATTTCTGAATTAGCGAGACTTTTTTTTTGAAAAAAATCTCGCTTTTAATCTCGCTCTGTGTCTGTCTGTCTGTCTGTCTGTCCTGACGTGTCGAAAAACCTCTTCCCGTTTTCCGATTTTGCCCAAACTTGGCACAAAAATCACATTAATTCAAACAAAAATTCAAGCAAAAGAATTAGAGTCGTACGATCAACGGGTCCCGAGATACAGGGACCCGAAAAAACCAAAATAAAAGCACTGTGGAAGGTACAGA
>JAALOO010002289.1_pt1 | contig 10246 bp, 11 predicted proteins | sample 7257641 | NCBI WGS metagenome assembly JAALOO01 (sample SAMN14085613, study PRJNA598686) | mite metagenome | biome: ENVO:01001000; feature: ENVO:01001002; material: ENVO:01001226; isolation source: single female mite from University of Michigan culture on fish food culture... ... | reverse complement strand
CAACCACAACCACAACCACAACCACAACCACAACCACAACCACAACCACAACCACAACCACCACTTTCCTTCGGAGATAATCATCCTCATGAACATCGCCTCATTTCGAATCACCTCTCGCCGGCTAGCCGGTAGCCTTTAACTGTCAGCTTCCTCAGCGGCGGCTGCTTTTCACAGTTGCCGGCCTTTCTTCTGCTCATTTTACAATTAAACCAGAACGCTTTTTTTCTCTTACCACAAACTTCCCAACAAGGAAACACCTCACAAAATCAATCACAAGTCCCCATTAGCTCCGCATCACATCGTACTTTAAATCTTCTCTTACATTTTTACTTTTTACAACACATATATATATATACTTTTTTTCTTTTTTCTATTTATCATAACAAACAGACTACACTTCTTGATTTCTACACACACAACTTCACTTAAACCCACCTTTAACTTATGCTTTTCGAATTTTTATTTTTTTAATAACCATATTCATTTTTTTCTAACTGTCTATTTTAAAATAAAGTATCCCTTAAGTGTTTTAATAAAAAGATTTAAAAAGACAGCCTAAATAATACCGGCATCCTTGCCAGCGAGTAGAAGATAGTGGAAGAGTCGGCGGTTTTGAGCAGAAGATGCAGCAGCTACTGCATCAAAAACAACAACAGCACACACAAACACAATCACTCACTCACTCACTGGTCAGCAGAAGCAGTGGGCGCCGCATCAACAGAAGATGCAGCAGCCACAGCATCAACAGCACAACGCAACACAGACAGACAGACAGACACACCCACTCACTCACTGGTCAGTAGCAACATGTGGTGGCAGCAGCAGCAGCACAAACACACACACACTCACTCACTCACACACTGGTCAGCAGCAACATTGGTAACAGCAACAGCAGCAGAAGCAGTGGCTGCCGCATCAACAGCAAAAGATGCAGCAGCTACTGCATCAACAACAACAACCCAAACACACACACTCACTCACTCACTCACTGGTCAGCAGCAGCAGGTGGTAGCAGCAAAAACAAACAGACAGACACACTCACACTCACACACTCACTGGTATACTGCAACAGAGGTAGCAACAGCATCAACATCAGAAGAGGCAGTGGCTGCCGCATCATCAGCGGAAGATGCAGCAGCAGCAGCCGCCGCAAAGACTGCAACAAAATGAACAAAAAACAATAAGTTTAACTTACCGGCCAGCGTCCTGAGACTCGTCCTGTCCAGACATCTTGAGAAAACGGTTAAAAACTAAGGAAAGTTGAGCAATTTAAAAACTAGCAAAAAAACCTTTGTGAGATTAAAAAACTGCTAATGATAAGTAGATAAGCATCTGTTGACAGCTGGCAGCTGATAAACATTGCATCATTGATTTGAAACTGTCTGTGACTGGTTAAGAAGCAGTGTTAAATAATTTTAAGTGTAGAGAAACACAAGCATAGCGACAAAACTTCAAAAACTGTAAAAATTGCTCTTTTTTTAATAAAAATCAGTTCATTAAACTTTAATTAATTATTACTCAACTAATGAGACCATCTGTTCACCCCATTTAACCGTGAACAGTGTTGGACTTGTACTGCTTTACACCGGCAGAACTCGTATCGGCCAGCTCCAGGGCGCAGTAGTAGACAAGGTCGGTGAAGCGGCGGTCGATGGTCACCTCGAAGACGGGAAAGGTGAAACGGCGGCCGTGGACGGTCACCTCCGGTTGGGTGCTGTCGGGAATGAACTCTTCTTCGGCGCCCAATCGCACGCGGTACGTGCCCAGGCGGTACACATGCTGGCCGGCATTGTAGAAGACCACCGAGTACTCGCGCTCGTTGGTCGCCTTGAAGTTGTCCAGTGTGCAGGTGGCGGTGATGGGCGTCACGCCGCGGGCCGATAACTCAAAATTGACTGAGGGCTCTACGGAGAGGACGTTACTGGGGTGGGTCAGCACCGGGACGTGCGACTGCTCCACCAGCTCGCACCAGTAGAGCTCGTAGGCGGTCAGGTTCGCTTTCGGCTGGAAGTTGACCTCAAACCGAGGCAGAAAGTAGTACATGCCAGAGTGGGCCTCGGCGTCCAGAAACTTGCCAGCGCTAAAGAGGACGCTGTGGTGGTTGTTGTTGATGGCTAACGGGAGAAGATGAGTAGAGGATTAAATTCAGTTTAATTTGTTACAGAAGGTAAAAAGGACTTACTGAAGACATCGTGCGTTCCAATGAGGTGTCGGTTGGTGGTGGAGTGTCCTCGGTAGAAGGCGACCGAGTAGTTGGCCGAGCCCGGGTGGTAGTCGGAGATGTCGCAGGTGAGGGTGACCGGATGCAGCGGCTGAATGGTCACCGGATCAGCGTGAAAATTGACCGAAATGGAAAGTGTTCTGCTGGCCAGCAGAAAAACGCAGCTGGAAAGAAGGTAAATGAGTAACATAATAAAAAATTTTTAGTTTGTTTGTCGTTAGGTTTTTGTTTTTAAGTTTTTGATGCTGAACCAGCCGTTTGACTCAACTATTTTATACTCATTTTAAAAAGTCATCAAGCGAGATTACTTTTTAAAGTTTTTATAATTGTGAATATTAAATAAAACAACAGTGATCTTATCAGCATCATTTGTTGCAATGCTCAAGTTATTTGATATTTTTTTCTAAACATTAAAAACAGTTGTTCTGAATGTATCCAACTTGCTTTAAATTAGCCAAACAATTGCACAGTCACAAGTTGCTGTTTAAGGGAGGTCATTTAATTGGTTCGTGACTAAACAGGGGAAGTGAACATAAAAATTAGATAATGAAAATGATGTAAAGTTAATGAAATGGCGTATACAACCTGATTTCAGTTTGTTTATGCAATCGGTCTAAATTGATTAAAAACATTTGTTAACATGCCGTCCTATTCCACTTGTGTATAACTATCACTTATTGTGTCTATTATTTTTTTGCTACCTCATTTTAGTTATCTTAATAAGTATCGAGTATGAACATGTGTTGTTAAAACATTGTTCATTGTGTACTATCTTAATAGGAAAGTTTTAGAGTATGAGCAGTTATTACTTTTGATACCGATTATACGCCTCGTTGCACAAATTTTAAAATAGTTACATAAGTTTTTAAATATAAAGTTTTTAGTTTGCTTAACAAAACAGCGTTGTGTTAATTAATGCTTGACAAATAAAAAAAAGTAGAATCTGATTGTTTAATTAATTGATTTAATTAAGTTTGCATAATAACAATAAAATGTTCTGATTATTTTTTCTAAATCAGCTCAAGATCGGACAACTAAAAATATTTAAATATTTTCAGTCCATGGTCAGTGCCACTCTCCTGCAGAATACACTGAAAAGCGTCGGTCTCTACATGAAAAGTATGTCAATGTAGTGTAACGTTTGAAGAATTTCAAATTGACCTTCTTTACCTCATTTTCTCTGTAGCCATCAAAGCCTGGCTGCAGTTCAGCAACGCCACCACGACAATTTCCCTCTTGAAGGAGGAACCAAACAAAAAGGTGCTCACAAAGATGCTCTGCCAGACGGTGGTGTCAAAGGAGAAACGTCACATCATTGTGGACAATTTTGTCCGCATCCTCAACAACATTGTTTACGAGTACATAAAACTAAACCACAAGCGGAAGGTTTTTTTAGTACGGGCAACACCGTTAAAGCACTATATTTGATTGAGAGCGAAACGAGAGACGCCTCCAAGACGCACCGCCAGTTTGAGATGAAACTAGTGAATAATCTGCTCTTCAAATTTGGCCTTCCATTTGTCAAACTGTTGAGGGATTTTTACAAGGACGAAATGCTCCTGCTGGGTCGTTATCTCAGTTTGCCCTCTCAGCTCCTTAATCGCCATCCTTTTCCCTTGTCTAGCCTGGCGGTGCGCATCATCTGTTCCGGGCAACAAGGTGGCTCTCAACGACCCGACATCGCAGAAACAGGTAAGTTTAGAGTTTTAAATTGTTCAGTAATTTACTTTGTTTTTGTCCACTGCAAAAATATCTTGGTGTTGTTCGCAGTTCTGAATGCCCGGGTCAGATCCGAAGAACTCGCCTTTATGAAAACCTTTTCTACAACCTACAAATTCACCCCAACGTTGCTGCCCATTAAAAGTGTCCAGGGCAACTCCCACGTCGACTACGTCGTCGGCCTTTCTGAAAATTGTAAGGATCAGCCGCCAGAACCGACCATCACGGCCAAGTTTGAGGCACTAACCCGTATGGCCAAATTGATCGCCACCGTTTGCCCCAATGTGTGCCGCGTCTGCTACATTTTCGGCAGTTCGGTGAAGTGCCCGGTGGACGACATCACCCCCACCACACTGACGCCCAAAGTGGTCGAGCTGTTGCGAGAGTCAGAGGACATATTAGTTGGGGACAATTGAATATTGAGCCGGCTGTAGTTAACTGTATCATCGAGGGAGGGCGCCACGACGGAGCGTGGCAGACAGCTACAGTGAGGGAAAACTGTCTGCTTTTCTGCTGCCGTCATACAGCAAAAGCGAGTGAAGTTTTTAGCACTGCTTGTGCAAAAACAGCCAAATTGAAGCCGGGTTTACATTATTGCGGCTGATTCTCATTAACTAAAAACTTTAACGTAAAACTTGCAGGCAAACGCTACAGTTGAACACTTATGCAAAAACTGATGCAAACTGACTTTTGGTCATCGACTGTCAGTTTGTCAGTAGCGACCTGTCTCCAGTTGGTGCCCATTGTGGAGAATTCACAAGTTTTTGGCCAATGCGAATCAGCCGCATTAGTGTAAAGCTGGTTTCAGTTTGGCTGTTTTTGCACTAGCAGTGCTAAAAACTTCACTCGCTTTTGCTGTATGAAGGCAGCAGAAAAGCAGACAGATTTCCCTCACTGCAGCTGTCTGCCACGCTCCGTCGGAGGCGCCCTCCCTCGGTGATACAGTTAGCCACAGCAGGCTCAATATTCAATTGTCCCCTGCTAATAGTTTAAATGACATGGTTTAAAATCCTGATTTAATGGCCAGCAGCCTACGTTTGCCAGGCTGAGATGAGCTGAGCTGCTGATGCAAAGCTGCGTCCACTCTGAAACTAAAAAGACCAGAAAGTTAGAAGAACAAAGTGCTTTGTTTTGGGCGAAAAAGAGAATGCTCGGCCAGCTACAACACCAACAACACCAACAAACCTGCAGCTAGCAAAAACAGCAGCTAGATTAGCTTGCTTTGGAGATGGACGAGAATTGAGAGGAATGGGTTGTTTTCTCCCAGTCAGCTCAGCTCAGTGGTAACCACTACGATTGCACCCAAAGCACACACAACGCACACAAAGCTTACTCAGAGGAAGGAGCCTTGACGAACTCCACAATTTTTGTCCTCTTTCTCTTTCTCTCTCTCTCTCTCTCTCCCTCTTTTTTATCTTTTTCTCTTTCTCTCTCTGCTCAGTTTGCCAGGCAATCAGCCAGTCAGTGCAGCAAGCACGGCGTAGATTCGGTTACTGGGAAACAGTTCAGCGACGATGCGGCGAACGAAAAAGTGGGCAGCAGTGCGTTAATAACTGTGCGTCAGCAGTGACGAAAGTGACATTTAGTCGTCTTCGTCGCCAAGCGGTCGCTTGAAGGCAAAACTTTCCACCACTGCTGCTGCTGCTGCTTGATCTTACCACATGTGTGTTGCCTTTCCTGGACACAATACAATCAGCTGGTGATTAAAAGTCAAAGCTAAAAACAGAGAGAGCCCATACGGAGCACAGGAGCACACAAAGGCTCAATCTTAGGACTCGACGACTTTCTAGTCTCTATCATTTGTTTTGCTTTTAACTGTTGTCACTACTGTCTTGCTGATGCTTTCCAGTTAGGCTTTTAATTGAACAAATGAGGGTATTTAATCTGATACTTGGCATGCTAAAATTTTTGAACATTGAGTTAAACCAGAGACAAGTGACACACACTGCCAGCAGGCAGCAGTCATATACTGAACAAAAATAAATAGATAAACAGAAAGCCAACATTTGTCAGAAATTCGTTTGCCAATTAATTACACACATAATGAAAATAGTGACACTTATTTTGTCGTTTTGTCCCTGACCACTTTTCATTGGGTGTCTTTCCCTTGGGTGTTCTCCCATTCATACATTCATTCAGAAGTGCCTCAGTGGTTAGTGGTCGCTGTCGTTGTCGTCATTGACGTGGCAGAAGTATTAAAAAGACTTACTAACATGACAAGAAAAAGAGAAAAAGAAAGGGAGAAACGGAAAGTGAACACTAAAAGAAAGAGTCAACTTTGTCTGCTTCTCGACTGAATTTTGAGCTGAATTCATATAGATTTTTGTTTGTCTCCTTTTAATGACAAACAAATCAGAGCGTCATTACGGCAGTGTCTGGGGCATTCTGCCCCAAAGAAAGATAACGAAACTATGTTTTTTTATTAGGATATACAACGGGCACAATTCTAGTACATGATTTTTGTGCAAGACAATATCAATAGCAAAGATGAGGAACTCTTAATTAGCGAAGAATTTTCAAATTGTGGAAGTTGTCATTGGTGGAACATTAAAAGAAGAAGAAGAAGAGGGAAATGAGAAAACTGAAGTGACGCGTCGACCAAGCTGACTGAGCCAAGACTCGAAACGGGCCACTAGATTCTTTTTCGCTAAAATAGCTGAAGCTTCGTCTCTTTTGGTTTTTTTCTTTTTCTTCCTCTTCTTCTTCTTGCCTTGTGCTGAAGATGCTAAAGAGTCAAAGTACTGGTGCTGATAACGGTGAAGGGTCGAACGTTTGCCGACTCGGCTCCAAAAGCTCTCGGCATCTTCTTCTTCTTCCTCAATTTTAAATGCGCCTCTTCTAAAAGTCAGCAGTGTAGAGCTAATTGGCACAACTGACTGGCTGCGGGTGTCAAAAGCTGTTGTAGTGCAGTAATTGACTCTAGGAACAGAAGATTCTTGCCGATTCTAGACATTAAAAACAGTAAATTAAAAAACAATGGTTAGATAAAAATCGCAAGAGTAATAAAATACTAGTACCTGACAATTACTGCTGCTGCTAACCAGCTTCAGAAAATCGGCAAAAGAGTCGTTTCGAGCTGGTCTTTGCTTGGCTGCGTTTGCCGCCCGATAAAAGACTCCGTGCTCCTGTAGTGCCCTGTCGACAACCTGTTGCAGGTACTCAAGACGTTCATCGAAATGCTCGTCAAACAACGCAGATGATAGGATGGACGCTTGATTTGATGATGAAGAAACGGACGACGATAAAGACGATGATAAGGAGGACTGAAAGACATTGCGCAGCTTTTTGGGCAGCAGCAACTTGGCCAGGTTGTTCGATGGCCGATCATTTTTAAAGAAAATCATGATCACTGCTGTTTGTTTACTTGTATTCAGTTTTGAAACTGTAAATCAGTGGTTTGTTGAACGGGGGCGAAGAGCAATTGCTTATATACAAAAAAGAAAACGGAGGAAAAGAAAAGAGCACAGTTTAGTTTGAAATTAGAGAAACAGAAAGTAAACCAATGCAATTCAAGCTGCATAAAGACACTGGACGCAAGGTGGGAAAACATGGTGTACTTTCTCTCACATTAGTCCACTACTTTAGTCTGCCAAAAGACGATAATTAGAATAAGTAATGCCCCTATTTTGAGCTAATTTAGCTCTACAGTATAAGATCAAGTCGTCAGTTTGTGTTGTACTCGGTGAAGCTAAGAGCAACAAAAAGGGCAAAAAAATAGATCCCCTGTACTCGACTGTTTAGAATTAGCCAGTGCTCAGTGCCCACTTTGCTTAAGTTTTCCAACGTCTAAGTAGCTAATTTTAACTGCTTCAACTGTCAAATTGACCAGTTGTTGACACAGTAGTGGTAGTGGTAGCACTAAAATGCCTTTCAATCCCGCCAAAAAATGTGCTTTTATAATCGACCACTAGCTGGCATATCTTTTACTCAGCTGAAACGGAGCTCATTTGACATTTAACTTCAAGCTTATTAATTAGACAGTCGCCACTCTGCAACTCTGCAACTCTTCAACCCCGCTGTTGCATGCAATTTGTTGCTGTCGGAATTAATTCGTCTCCATAACGACGCCTCACATGACATCACCGGCGGACACCGCTGCCCATTTTCACCCAAACGGGCAAACATCCAAACATTGGCATTTGCAGACATTCGCTTGAGTGATGGTGAGCGTCACTCAACAAATCCAGTGCTTTCTTGTTGTAACTTGGGTAGCAACTGCTGCTGCTGCTCTTTTTCTTCTTCTTCTTCTTCAGCAGCAGCCGCAGCAGCAGCAGATCACTCGTCGAGCAGCAGCAGCAGCAGCAGCCAAAGTGCGCATTATTTCTCTGTGTTGGCCATTGGAGAGAGAGCGCCAGTGATTCGCCACCAGTGATTCGCTTGTCAATATCACTACTACTACCACCACCACCTCAAATCTCCGCCAGCAAAACATCTCCAAAACAGGCCAAGAATCAGACATTCTCCTGGCCACCAAGAGGATCGTGCCCATAGGCTTCTCCTCCTCCCAAGCACGACTTACCCGATCACAACCATCTTCAACTTCAATTTGCTGCCGAAGCAACCGCAACCGCAACCACAAGAGCCTCAACAATGCTCGTCACACTTCTGGTCTGCGTCCTGATGGCGATCAGCCTGCTGATCGACGCCGGTATCCTGGTGGGCAGCCTCGTGGTGGGCAGCGTCGACCTAAAGACGCTGGCCACCTTGGTCCTGCTGCGCTACCTTCTGGTCGGCGTCATGACGGTCCACCTGGCCACCACCCACATCAACGACCTGCTGCGCTTCATCGACGCCCTGCCTCGCCGCCTTCGCCGCCCCCTCCTGCTCGGCGAGGTTCTCGTCCGCCAGCTCTTCCGCAACTAGCTCCTAACCACAATGTTCTTGCCCCCCAGCCTCTAAGTTCTTATTCAGCCTCAGTTTCAGCCTCAGCCTCCACACTTTTACCTCTCTTCAACATGACCATCGCCCAGGAGGACCACTGCTTCGCAACCGAGCAGTTTCTTCTCTGTCCGGTGCCGGACTGTCTCTATGATCAACAGCCGCCGCTGACTTCGACCGCCCTGCTGGAAGATCATCTGCAGGAAGCTCACGGCGGCGGCGTCCACCTCTGTCTGGCCTCTTCAATCTGTTTCAACCACTTGCCACTCTTTGCTAATCAGTAAGTGGCTTTTGTTCAGGATAAAAACCAAACCTAATCATCTCTCTTTCCACTTTTCCACTTTTCCATCCTCTCTCAAATTACTCTTTTTGGCTTCAGTCAGCAGCTGTCAAATCACATTGCCACACGCCGATCATTTTCAGAAAAAAGTGCCGCCCCATCTCCAAATTTGGTACCGTTGGAAAGGTCTTGACGAGAGGAACACTTTGGCTATCTCCGTTTGTGGCTATCAATTCTTGTGTTTCCGCTTCCGGTCAAAAGGTGTTCGAACGTTCGAAAATTCTCAAAATAAATTTTAGTCGGTTTTTTGTTAAAACAAAACGTGTTATACACTTCTGAGGAGTTACCCAAACAGTAAAAAATACTAACTTTAAAATCCACTCATTAAGTCCAAAGTTCGAATTTTTCGACTGAAAAGTTGAATTATGATGATTTTGAAAGCCGATTTTGGCCCTTTTAAACCGCTCTCCCATTCCAAACAAAAATGTAGAATATTGTTTTCAAACACGGGCTTTCCGATTCTGGCAGCGGTTTTCACCTCCCAATTCCGGAAGTGGGCGTTGCCTTTTTCAACTTTTAACTTCCTGTTTCAAAAAAATTTAAAATATTTTTAACAATAACAAGCACCTGAGAAAATGACATTCCGTTTTTTATTTCATTGAAATCGGTCAAAGGATGTTCGAAAAATGGTAAGTCAAAATCGGCAATTTTAACTCAATTTAGTAAAAGTTAAACATTTTTTAAAAATTATTTTTACAAATAAACAGCAGTTTAAAATAATTTTTTATTTATTTTAATGCATGGGAAACTCAAATCTAATTTTAAAAATTAAATTTTATGACCGGAAGTACAACTTCTTTTTTGAAACTTCTACTTCCGGTTACAAATTTGCATTTTTAAAAATGGAAATAAACTTCCCGCTTACCAAAACGGTAGAATACAGTATTTTTTAGCAAAATACTCAAAACATTATATTTTTAAAAAATGTTTAACTTTTACTAAATTAAGTTAAAATTGCCGATTTTGATTTACCATTTTTTGAGCATTCCTTGACCGATTTCAAAAAAATAAAAAGCGGAATGTCATTTTCTAAGGTGCTTGTTATTGTTAAAAATATTTTAAAATTTTTTGAAACAGGAAGTTAA
>JAALOO010002438.1_pt1 | contig 10253 bp, 9 predicted proteins | sample 7257641 | NCBI WGS metagenome assembly JAALOO01 (sample SAMN14085613, study PRJNA598686) | mite metagenome | biome: ENVO:01001000; feature: ENVO:01001002; material: ENVO:01001226; isolation source: single female mite from University of Michigan culture on fish food culture... ... | reverse complement strand
GAGAGAGAGAGAGAGAGAGAGAGAGAGAGAGAGAGAGAGAGAGAGAGAGGGAGAATCAATAGTATCAAAAAGTAGTAAATTAAGTTTCAGCGTAAGCAGCTACTGGGGACAAAAAGTTATGAGAGTGAATGTAGGGAGCAGCAGGTCAATGAATGAGGGCAGCCTTCCAGAGATCTTTGATGTGATGTGACCCCCAACTGATACTCAACTGAACAAGGAAGAAGAAGACAAATCTGGAATCTGCCAAATCAAGAAAGAGACTGAATCCACCAAGAGGCGGAACTGTTTTAATCCCCGGTCACTTAATTCGCTCCATCCGCTCCGTGCAGCAACTTCAGGTGACGGGCAAGGTGGCTCTGGTTCTTGAAGCCCTTGCGGCAGGTGGCCACCGGGCACCGGTACGGCCACCATTCTGCATACTTCTGCGGGACCCGGTCCGACAGGCAGATCTCACAGGGCCCGTTGCTGTGCTTGTGCGCGTGCGCCGTCAGCTGGTGCTCCGCCATGGCCATCTCCTCGGGGCCGCCGTCCTCGCGGATGGTGAACAGCAGTGGACAGTAGCGACACTTCAGCTGACGGCTGTCAGCTGCGGAAGCTAGTGAAGTGGGTGATTCAGTGGACTGGCAGTGCAGGTCATGGCGGTGGCCCTGCAGGCTCCGCCGACAGCTGAAGTTGGTCATGCAGGGCTCGCAACGGAACTGCTCGGACTTGGGGGACTGGGCCTGGAACTGGGCAGAGGTGGGTCGACGAGGGACCGAAGAAGAAGATGATGAGGGCACCGATGATGATGGCACCGAAGAAGAAGATGGCACCGAAGATGATGATGGCACCGAAGAAGAAGATGAAGAGGGGGACGGGTCCAGCACTGAAACCTTCTTCACCACTCGTCCGGAGCGAGTCTTCTGAACGGTCGTCTCTGGTGTTTCCTCTGGTTTCTGCTCTGAATTAGATCCGAAAGTGGGGTTGGAGTCCTGGTTGGAGTGCTGAAGTTCAGGATTGCTGATGATGATGCTGCTGCTGATGCTGCTGCTGCTACTGGAGGCAGTAGAATTGGCAACGCTTGGCTCAGCTGCTCCAGCTGACTCCTCAGCATGAGCAGTTGGAACTGGTGCAGATTGCTGCAACTCCACTTGATTTCCACTGGAGTTCATCGGCTGCTGCTGCTGCTGCTTTTCCTTGCTGGTAGCAGAGCCGAGCTGCACCTCTGGTGTCATTTCATTGCCTCCTTGGTCAGCTTTCGTCTCTGCTGTGGCTGGAAGGTAGATTGACTCCTGATGCTGATGCGGCGGCTCGCGAGGATTGACCACGACGGCGGCGGCGGCGGCTTCTTGAGAGGCTGATGAGGAAGCAGAGGCAGATGGTGATGGTGGGGAAGGCAGACTTTCCTCACCGCAGAAGGCAGTAACATGAGCTGGAGATAAAACTGGGAAGGCATTTTCATCAGTGGAGGCAGCAGCAGCAGCAGCAAACGCAGCTGCAGCAATATCGTTTGCGTCAACATCCATTTTCATTGATGATTGAGGAGCTATGAAATGTAGAAGAAAAAATGAGCATGAGTATCAGGGGGGGGGGGTGCAGTGAATGATGATAGGTAGTGATGATAGTTACCCAGAACATTACCGGTGTGATCATCAGCAGTAGCAGCAGCATCAGTTGCATCATCATCAACTTTAGCATCAGCTTCAGCTGCTACTTCAGCAGCATTTCCAGCAAACTGAATCTCTTCACTATGAACTATTCCAATAGTGAATTCCTCGTTGAAAATATCCTCCATTTGCTGACTGTCTGCTGGGGCTAAAGACACAGGTAAAAATGGTTCAAAATGAACAAAGTATAAAGTTGTTAATAGGGACACTTGTTTTTCCAGATTCAGTTAAACTTACCTTGATCATCATCAGCAACAACCGCAGCAACAGCGGTCTCTACCAGCTGGCCACTATTCACAATGGTTTTGTCGTCTTTGGTGGTGGTGGTGGGGCTGGTGGTGGTGATAGTGGTGGTGGTGGCTGTGCTGGTGGTGTTGGTAATAGTAGCCACTGTTCCTAGGTTTCCGCCGACATAAGCACTCGATCTCAGGTCCTCCTGGAAATGCTCCATAGTATACTCCATGGGAGTCGGCTCCGGCAGCATTGTGGTGGTGGTGGTGATGGTGGTGGTGGTGGAGGTGAATTCACCCTTCAAAATGGGTGAACCACGACAAGACTGGCTGTGGTGGTGGTGGTGGTCTTCAGCTCTTCAGCTCTGGAAGAGCAGGAAGTTGCTCACGCCTGGGCTGCAATTTGAGAACACGTTCCCGTAGTTGGTCGTGCTGTGAGGGAGAAGACTGACTGACTGACTGATTGCGTCTTTGTCTTTGTCTTTGTCTGCGTCTTTGTCTTTGTCCTTGTGTCCTTGTGTGCGCTGTGTGCGCTGTGCGCTATTGCTGGCTGCTTCTGGCAGAAAATTGTTCAAAAACAGGGTGCTCACGCTGTTCACGCCGCCCCCGTTTTCACTGCGCAAAAAAAAGTAAGGCACCGAATGTCAGTGGAGAGAGGCAGCAACAGGACAGGACCACTGTGAGTCATACAGAGAGTAAACAGAGACAGAGAGAGAGAGAGAGAAAGAGAGAGAGAGAGCGCGCGCAACCAAACTGTTTCCAGCGAGACATTTCTGCCTGAGCAGGCGGCGACATCGTTCAACCTCTCGGCTTCGGCAACCGCTCTTAATCGCAGTGGCACAGTCGGTCCCGGCAGGCTGTGCACAGTGCCGCAGAGGGCAGCACTGTGGGGCGGCTGAGAAGCGCTACGCACAGTGTGATCTTGTGATCTTGTGCAACTGGTGGTGCCGGGAAAAGGGGATGCCCCCCTCTCCTGCAGGAGGCCTTGCTTAGGAAGTGGCTGCAAAGTGCAACATTTTTTTCAGAGAGACGAGGCAGCGCAGAGAGGCACAAGAGGCTCGATTTGGTGGTGGCTGAAAGAGAAATAGACTGCCGCCATTTACCACTGCTGCTACTCCTCTCACTTACCGCTCACTTGATGTCGCCAGCAGATAGGCGAAACTTTTATTTGAAATAGATAGAATACAAAATCCGTTTGATTAAAAGACAGAGTTTTGCTGAAAAAAGCCTGCTCATAAAAAGCAAAATTTTTTATCATTTTTTTGTGTTTCATATTTTATTTTTATTCAATAGGGAAAAAGTTATTTTCATTGATTTTATTAAAAAGTCATTGGTTATTGGAGAAAGCCGTTGAACGGCCCAGGGACTACTTGTGCAGACCTAAAAGGAGGAAGCGCCTGAGGTGAACCTCGTGGAAAATTGCGAGAAAGTGTTTGTGGAACAAAGTTTGCAGGCTGTGGCCACTGATTGACCACTGGTTGGCCGTTTGAGTGTGACCAAACAGGATTAAGTCTTTCAAAGGGAGAAAAGGCAGCAGCAAAAGGATTGGCAGCAAAATTTGGGTTTGGGTGTCTATCTTGTGATTGGTGATCAGCTGTTGAGGGAGAAAATGAAGGGACGTTTTGTCTAATTGGAAGAATATTTCCTAAAGGATTCGCATTTGGCGGTACAGCATTGCTTGGCGGCAATTCAGGTATTCCGGCATTTACTGGCATTTCCGCGGGATTTTGGTGATGGTGAGTAGCTACTGAGGAAAAAGTGGATGACTGACTCGGTTGGGGCGGGTTGACATTACTGCTCGGAAGTACTGAGACAGGTTTTGGGGACATCTCTTGATCCATCACATCTGAAGGCTGCTGGCCGGGCCCAACTGCACCTGAAAGGGGAGCCGGATTTGAGTAGGCTCGAATCAGACGGTAACGAGATCGTAAACAGAAGACGGCATGATCAGTATAAAGTAAAAAGTGGACAAGTGTTACATAAAAAATAACTTGAGATTTCATTTTTTAAATGGGTACTTTTGGCTTAAAGTTATTAGCGACTACTGATCAGGTGCACAGTTTTAAGGGGCAGTTTAAATACAACATTGTTGGCAGTGTAGATCACCAACTAGATAGCGGACAACTGCACCAACCAGTTCTTACTTAGTTTGACCTTTGCTATTCTTGAACTCGCTGAACTCGCAGTGTGTGGGTAAACCCCAAACACATCACCACCACAAAAAAAACACGGAAGAAAGGGTTGTAAAAAAAGCTGCTTTCTTTTAATGTGATAAAGTAGCGGAAATGAATTTAAATTTACTGTTTAGGTAATTGATTACGACAAGTGAAGTAAGTGTATGTTATTGATACATTTCAACAAAATTCAGTTTTTTATAAACATTCAAAAAGCTGTAGTTTTTGAGTTCAACGGTAAAATTGTATTCACATAAAAGTGCGTTGTTTTGATGATTAGCCATTGTTTGTATAGAAAAAAAAGTTAAAAGGAAAAACATTAGAAGAATCTTCCTCTTCCTCGTCCTCTTCCTCTTCGGTCATTGCCTCCGCCACCACGTCCACCAAAAAGTCCACCACCATTTCTTCGACCACCACCACTTCCGCGACCACGACCGTTGGAGTTTCTTGAGCTTGGAGCACCGCCAGCACCAGCACCAGCACTACCACCACCACCACCAGCTCCAGGACCTATAGCAAAGGGCTGAGCATCGTAGTACTGTCGAGGCCGACGTTGACCGCTGACCGACTCAAAGACTGCCGACAGAAAGACCAGCGACAGGAAAAAGGTGGTCAGCACAAGTGAAAGTAACTTCATTTTTTTCTGTTTGTGTCTGTGTGTGTGTGTGTGTGTGTGCAAATAAACGAAAAAGTAGTGTGTTTCTTACAGTAAAGCTTAGTAATTGGTGTGAAAGCTTTTCAGTAGCTTTCCACCTGTCTTTAAATAGCTCTTTTGGTCAGGAGTGAAATTTCAGTCAGTCAGAGGCAGGCAGCGGTATCACTTCGGTGATCATCAGTGCCGTGATCATTAAGTGGTTTTGGCAGGAGAGAGAGAGAGGTACATTAGATCGGCACGTACATTAGAAGAAGCGAAAGCTGTCTCAAGGTTAATGGTCTCATCATCATCATCATCATCATCATGTCCTGATCACGTTTTTTTCCATTTTGGTGACTTCTGAAAAGTGGCCTCTCTTTGATGCAGCTAAGATGCGCAGAGAGGCGCCTCAGTTGTTCTGCGGTTGGACAGTTCACTTCTGTACAATGTCTCTTTATTGCCACGGTGTGAGGTGTAAACACACAACCTGTTAATGAGATGATTTTTTGAACAACAATGTAACGTAATCAAATGATTTGGTAAGTACTACTTTAGTACTTTTTTGGATAAAATGCAAAAAATCAAATTTTGTTTGTTTCAAAGTAAAAACAAAATTAAAATGTTCAAAACAATGTTTCAATTTATTGCTTCAAAATAAAAAATATTTATGAATTTTTATGAGATCTAGCTTTACAGTATTTTCAGTATTTTGTAGCGTAGTAGTAAAAAGTGGTTTTGTCAGCATTGTCTACTGTTTCATTCAAAACCAAACAAATCAAACAGTTGTTAGTGGTAAAAAAACAAATAAACCAAAATAATTAGTTGATGAAATTGAATAGAGAGAGAGAGAGAGTTTAGAAAAATCGCCCCCCTCGACCACCTCGAAACGGTCGACGACGATTGCCACCGCCATCCTCGCTGTCATCAAAGTCTCTGCCTCTTCGACCACCACCACCAATTCCGCCCCTAAAACGCCCTCCTCTTCGGCCGCCCTCATATCGTCCACCTCTCGATGGGCCATCGTCGCTGTCGTCGAAGTCTCTTCCGCCTCCTCTTCTTCCACCACCACCACCACCACCACCAATGAAGGTCGGATCGTAGGCCGCATCTCGGTCTCGATCACCTCTGAAGCCTCCTCGACGACCACCACCACCTCTTCCTCCTCGAAGACTATCACCGCCCCCTCCATAGAGTGGTCCATTATCGTCTCCACCGCCGACGCCCCCAAGTGCAAACGGCGAGACGGCGCCGTAGTTTCGCGGTGACCGGTAGCTCTGCGCTTGGCTGAAAGTGCTGATCATCGCCAGTGCCATCAGCACGAGTAGACAGGCAAAACGTGGGAGATGTCGAAGTTGCATTTTTGAAGAATTTAAAGCCAATAAAATGTGACACACACGTAAAAACAATTCAAAAGAAGATAGGTTTAAAGTTGAGTTTATCTTTTTAGTGTCTCTTGATGATCATGCTTAGGCTGTCGAGTGAATGTTTGAAAAGAGACAATGTGTGGCGGCAGCTTAAGTACTCGAGCAAAGTCGAGAAAGAGTGAGAGAGTTGAGTTGAAACTTCGACACTGGAAGTGGAAAGTTATTAGTAGCCATCGGTGCAATCGGAAGCCATCCAAAAAGTCATCAATGACTTTACCTACGTCAGTGTTCACCTTTCTTTTTATTTAGCCGCAATTGTCTGTTTCACTGTTGTACCACTTGTACCTTTGGCTCTCTCTCTCTCTCTCTCTCTCTCTTGTTCGCTTGCATACATGATCTCTTACATGTAATGTCCTTTTTTCTCTCTTTTTCTTTCAGACTTTCAGACAGTGTTCACTGATTTCTTTGCTGGCCTTGAAAGAGTTCGATGCTGATAGTTGTCTTTTTTTCTCTCTCATTTAAAAACTTTGTACACACAATGAGTAAGGCACTTCACACTCAATTTCTGCTGTTGCTATCTGAAGTTAATCTCCCTTTCTCCTTTCTCTCTTCTTTCTTTCTTTCTCTCTTTCTCTCTCTCTCTCTCTCTCTCTCTCTCTTTCTGACTCTTTTACTGACTCTCACCTTTTCCCTTTCCTTTCTCTCTTTCTCTCTCTCAAGTTCAAACTGTTTTTCTTCTCAGTTATGTTTCACTGTCACACTACTTGCGTGGATTACCTGCGTCTGACTCTTTGTGCTGTGTTCTGTGTTTCGTATTGCTGCTCCACTTACTTGCCGGCAAGATTTGGAAAACCCAAACTGTTGGCAAAGATTGGCTTGTGTGTGTGTGTGTGTGTGTTTTGCTGGTAGAGGTCATGAACTTACTTGCCTGTGTAAGCAAAATTACTTTGGTTACTTTTGATGACTAGGAAAACCATTTCTGTCATTTCTTTTACTAAACTTATGAATTCAGTTTTTTGCCTACCAAATTAATTGGTCTGATGAAACACTATTGTTGATTGTTGTTTTTGCAATCGTGTCGCGTTTTTGCACAACAAATGTCAATTTTTTGAAGTATTTACACAACATAAAATCAGTTTCAGTTTTGATTTCAATTAAAAAATTTCAAAAATTTTTTAATGATTGTTTTTATATCATATCAAATTATTTTACCATTAATCATCACAAATTATTTTAAAATTTAAATTAGCAAACAATGAGTTTGTATTTTATTGAACAGTAGTTGACACTTGTCAAAGACTGGAACGTTTTTTATTTAATCAATTTGGTTGTCTGCGTAACTGTTTTTCTTTAACTACTGGCATGTTTGACAAAATAAAGTTGAATATTTATTTATTTTATTAGTTAGTAAAAGGTTAAATGTGCGTGCGCGTCTCTTGATATTGGTCACAAGTTGCTGTGTATGAGTCGCGTTAAAGCTGTCAAAATAAACTGTTTGAAATTTCCGCAACCTTTCCTGCCGTTTTCAACTGAAAGATTCCTTGTGCTTCAGTCAGTTTTTTCCTGTCTGCTTCGCTATTTTGCTTCTTTACTCCTCTTTCTCGCTCGCTCGCTCGCTCGTTCTCTGGCCTGTGCCCATTGCGCAATTTCTCAGTCTCTCTTTCTGCGTCTCCTAGTGTCCTAGTGTGTGTCCCTCTTGAGACCACTGCTCAGCCTCCGCCAAACAACAACAACAACAACAACAAATGGCTCAAAAATCGTCGCCGTCGCAATCTCCTTCAATCTTCTTGGGACCCGTCATTCGCATGCTTCCACAAGGACGACCTCCTCCTGCTCAGTCCGAGGGCGCCCTTTCACCCTCGGATCGCCTTGCCTTGGTTTCCGTCTTCAAGCAGCTGACGCCCACCTCTCAGCTTCGAGCCGCCCTGATGAGTGATCACTGCGCCGCACTGGTGCGCCGTGCCAACCGCCGGGCTGGCCGCCGTCTGGTGGTCACTAGCTGGGACCCCGCCACGTCGCAGTCCCTCCTCAGGCCCTTCTCCCTCTACTCGAAGCCGTCCATGAGCGAGCTGGTGAAGATCAACAGCACCAGCAACAACAACAACAACAACAACGACAACAACCACCTCCTCAAGCCGGAGCCCTTTATCCTCTCCTCATCTGCCCTCAGCCGGTTTCACTGTCTGCAGCTGAGCGAACTGTGGCCATCTTCGATCAACCTTGACAACGGCGACACAGCTGGCCTGTTGCTGTTGGCAAACAGCATCGCCGACCTCTTCCCCGCCCTCACCGAGCTGAAGGTGCTCACCACCGCCGAGCACTTCGAAGCGGCCATCTCGGTGCTGTCGCAGCCCCGATGGTCGGAGACCACCACCACCACCACATCAGAGACAACTTCCGGTCCAGGACTGAGCAGTCTGCTGGTCCTCGCCTACCACTACTGGGCCAGTGAAGACGAATCCGGCTGCCTCTTCGCCGCCATCAACCGCCTTCGTCCCCAGCTGACCAGCCTGGCGCTGGACTGGCAGTGCGACCGTCTGCCGCCGCCCCTCAGCCGCCGCCCCCTCCTGTCCGGACAGGCCAACTCCTCGCCGGCCTGGACCTCCTCGCCGTCAACCTCCTGCCCCGACACACCAATGCCCTGGTGTGCTCGCTCCACGAGGTGGCCAGAGCCGTCTTTCGCCGCTCAAACGGCGACCGAACACTCTTCAAGGACCACTTTGAGGTGCATCTGCTCTGCAATGGCCACGATCGGTCGCTGCTCGACCGGTACCAGCTTCCCGGACTGGTCCGCTACGGAAAGCTTCCGCTGCGTTTCGCCTATGATCGCGTTGTGGACATGTTGTGGAGGTACCCCAGCCTGAGGTCCATCTCCATCACTGGCATTACCCAGAGAAACCTGGGGTGGTTCTTCGCCTACATGCTGTCCCCACGCAAGGAGCTCCTCCACCTTGAGCTGGAAGTTGACCTGAGCGGCTTCTCCCACCAGGACATGACACTGGCAGTGCAGCAGAAGTGGCTAAAGGCGAAGTATAGGAGCAAGAAAAAGGCTTCCCTGGCAGCCCTCCGATGAGAGCCGCTCCGTTCTGGCGCTGGACCTCCGCCTGACCATCGACGCCCACAGCGAGCACACCCGGGCCGGTGGCTGAACCTCTGGCAGACCCTGCCAGGTCGGCTGCAGGTGCTCAACCTGAGCCGCTTCACCTGCAAGGGCTGCAACGCCGGCATTGAGCCCTACTTTAACGACTATGAGCTCAGCGAACAGGAAAAGGAGGCAATGGTGGTCGGCTGCTTCCGGCAGTCACTTGCCTGGCTTCCGGAGAGCTCCACTGCCACCTCCATACTGGTGAACGGTTCCGCTTTAAGGGGAAGCCGCTTTGAGGAGACCGTTTTCAACTATCGGTAAAGAAAGAGAAGAGGAGATTTGAACTTCGTTTCACTTCGTTCTCCCAACACTCCCGACAGTTATCATTTCAATGTGAGCTATCAGCTGGTTTCTATCTAATTATTAATTTTCTCTAATCTAATTTAGATCTTTTTTATCTTTGTCAACTAGGAGCACTGCAAATGGTAAAGTTTCTGAATACATGAAGGAAATATCTTTTACATCCATCAGCATTTTTAAATTTATTCTTTTGTACGCAACCAATGCGATTGTGTGTTTTCAAATCATTACTCAAGTTTTTGTTAATTAAAAAACTAAAAGTTATACGCTATTTGTATATTTTACTTCCGTGTTTGTGAGAGGTTCTCTCAATGTCATTGTCCTTTAGTAATTATTTGTTGTTTATTATGTCTTTACTTTTATCCTCGTGATTTATTTTGCTTGTTTATAACTCAAAACAGATTTTTTAAAAGCATAGAAATCAATCAGTGCATCATTAGAACATCAATCAAACGTAAAGTTGTTTTTGAGATGCTTTATTATTCCTTTTTTATCGCCATTATTATACTTTTTGTCTATCACTTCTATCAGTATAAATCCCTTTAGCTAAATTTTATTGGAAATGTCAAAATCACATTTGATGGGAAGTCAATAAACTTTTGTTTTCTTAAACTTTTTTTTTTAATCTTAAACTGTTTTAACTTTTAGTTACATTTTTTAATTATGCAACATACAATTTTAAACTATTGTGTTGACAATTATCTTAAGAAGCGCTGAGTGAGAGTGAACACAAGCATACGTAGTCCAGACTGACTTTATT
>JAALOO010002437.1_pt1 | contig 10255 bp, 8 predicted proteins | sample 7257641 | NCBI WGS metagenome assembly JAALOO01 (sample SAMN14085613, study PRJNA598686) | mite metagenome | biome: ENVO:01001000; feature: ENVO:01001002; material: ENVO:01001226; isolation source: single female mite from University of Michigan culture on fish food culture... ... | reverse complement strand
AGCGGCTGTGACACACGTACACACGAAGCGAATTTTTTAATAACAGTAGAGGATTAGCCAAAACCGTGTTGCTAAATATGTTTAAGATCAATTTCCCAAAGATACTTATGATCAACTATCTTTTGCCATATATAATTAGGAAAACTTGTAAGAAAACACGTGCTGACCGTCGTATGTGAATAGTTTACCGCACAAAACAAAACGTTTTCTGCCTCTCACTCACTGTTTGCGTGACGCTCAGGCGGCGTGTTTTAACTTGTGTTGCCTCATCGACAAACTCTTCTCGACCTGAAGACCTTTCCTCGTCTGATGAACATCTAACTTTGCTGAACATGGATCACATTCCCGGTAATCTAAACACTTGTTTTCCTTATTTTAACAACAGTTTTTTAGATTTCAAAGCAATGTTGACTAAATTCGGAAATGCAGTTGCAATGTTGAAGCAAAAACAAGGACTAAAACCTCAATCTCGTTCTATTCAATCTAACGCTACTGAACAAACCTAACATTTTGTTTTTGTCAGGAAGTTTTCGATGCGATGGTGTTGACTAAGAACTAAAAACTTTTTTTTCGTTCAAAACAATCTTTTAAGGCCAGACAAGGAGGCAGGCTGCACTGCAGGTGCTTCAATGCATTCTCTATGGAAAAACATGCAAAACGAGACTCAAGAATTCTCGGTCAATTCTAAAGCTAAAATTGTGATCTTGGTCTTAAATTGAAGATACCAATTAGCCAGAGGGAAACCTCAATCAGAATTTCGAGTTATGCTCCCAATTTTTTTCAATTGCGATGTGCGTGAAAAAAATGCTCAAAATTTTACTTTTTCTACACGCACATTGCAATTGAAAAAGATTGGGAGCATAACTCAAAATTCTGATTGAGGTTTCCCTCGGCCCAATTGTTAGCTTCATTTTAAGACCAAGATCAGATTTTTTGCTTAAGAATTGACCGAGAATTCTTGAGTCTCGTTTTGCATGTTTTTCCATAGAGAATGCATTGAAGCACCTGCAGTGCAGCCTGCCTCCTTGTCTGGCCTTAAGTGAGAGTGGTCAGTCACAAAACTCTTCTGAATTTTTGGCTGAATCTCGAATCTGACGTCTTCTCAAATTGAAACCTATTTTTCGACTTAACAAAACCCAAACAAACAAGACTTATGCATTTTACTCAACGCTATCACCTGTTTGCAACTGTTGTGGTTCATTTTCTTAAACTCGTTTCCAAATACGCTTATTTCTAACTCCAGTACAAGCAAGGAGCTCTCAATTGTTTCCAAACTAAAACCTCTCCCAATCGTTTGTTTTTGATAGTAATGTATCTTAGAACTACAATTAAGTTTAACTAAAAATTACTTTTATAAATATTTCTTTTATAAAGTCTCTTTTCTTATAGATTATTGAAGGCCAAGAATGATCAAGACTGAAGAAGTTCCACTATGCAAGCTACTTGTGAATCATGCAATGAAACAAAGCCACAAAGATCATTCACGCCAATCGAAGAAGATGAAGTCCAGAGAGTAAATATTATTTTGCAACTTCATTTTTAAACTTTTGTATCATTATTATCATTAATTAAAAAGTAATTATTACTATCAGTGTTAATTTGAAAAAGGAGTGTTATGAAAGGGGCAAAAAGTGGGTGGGCCAAGCAAGGTCCTGTAGAAAGCCGATTTATCAAAACCCAGGCTTTTCTAAAATATTTTGTTTTAATTTTTCTGAAATCCATTTATGATATTCAGAAGTATAGTGAGTTTGGTATGATTTCTAAAATAGATTTAAGATTTAAAACTTTCTTAAATGAATTTATATAAAACTTTTTAGAGTGCTCAACCAGCAGCAACACCAAACACTGCACTTGTGCAGTCAACATCTCAACCTAAAGACTCCGCTTCTTCAAGCACACAATCAGTGCCCGAACGCCCAATAATTGAGTCCTTACTAGCAGCCTCTTCGTCCCAGTCTCCTCATGCAGACCCTTTTGTTTCGGACAGAGAGAGGGAGAAAGCTAAAACAGCTGCTGACATGACAAGTTACGTGGACTATTTGCAGCTAGTTTATGCCGACAAAAATCAATCAGCGCCGCAATCACTTAAATTAGCAGCCACACTTCAGACCGACGCGCCTGTCCAACAAGTTGCTGCCACGCAACAGCAGCAGCAACAACAGCAACAACAGCACACTGCTGCAACCGAACATTCACCAGCCGAACTGTCGCAGCAACAGAGTGCAGCTCCTTCGCCAACCACTACTGAACAACAGCGACAGCAAAGCCCAGCTCACCTTGAATGCAACACAGCTAGCACAGAAACTGCTCCTGATCAACTGCCGCAAAACACTGCATTGCAGCAACCTGCCGCAGCTCAGCCACAGCTTAGCCCTGCAGCTTCTGAGAACGACGTAATTTTATTGTCACCCCAAAGAGCTGCAGCTCCACTTCAAACGGTTGCGCGGCAACAGCAAGGACAAGCGCACACTGCAGTCCATTCACAGCAACAAACTGCAGTGCCTCAACAGAGTAACGAGGTCACACCGGCACCACTTCAAGGAGAAAGTTCGCCTGAACACGGTGTGATGCCTGAACAACAGCAAAGCAGTCTGACAATGCCTGAGTACCACCGCCTCAGATTAGTTTCCAGGTATCCGACTACTGTCTACCCGACCCCAGTGGATGTCCCACTGAAATTCCCTTTACACCTTGAGACACAGGATCCGACAGTCAGTTCTGTAAGAACTTTGAGTTCTCCTTTACCCCCTGGAATTAGTCGGTTCCCTTCTTCAGGCCTTCCTATTCAAACCCCTTTGCATGCCAATGCATTCCCGACTATTTTGCTTAACACAAAGAGATTGCCTATTGTCTCTTTGTCGGAGGTGCCATCCTCTGATAATTCTGTGGTCCAGCAATCTGCCCTAGCATGCCCAACTAAAAGCAGTACAATCGGTTCTAATGCTCAAACATTTTCCACAGCCTCCAGCAAGAAAGAGCACGCTCCGCCCTCACCGCCAGTAACGAGTGTTCGTTCTGCTCGACCGCAAACTCGCAGCCGTCCTTCAGCAACTCCAGCTGAACATCGCAGCTATAACACGCGCAGCAGAACTCTAGCGACAGCCGCCAACCCTCTTGCGCAGAAGAGTGACACTTCTGGCTTAATTGGGGGGAATAATCTGCGAGCAGATAAGAAATCGGCGCCGCTGTCACCCAACGATGAATTGCCTGTACCTGCTTCCCCAATGTCAACTTTACGACGAGTCGCCTCTACTCGCAGAGACACAACCAAGCCAGCTGTCACCACAGCCTCTCACGTTTCTCACACTGAACCGACTGCTCAGTCGACAGCACACACCGCAGCTTCATCAACCAGACGTGCTGACGTCCGGATTGCTGCCATCTTCAGACGTGCTAATCTCCCTGTTGAGTTCACGGTCAGAAATCAGACACTGACTGGAATATTGGACTCCGGCGCCAATGTAAACATGATGCCGTACAAAACAGCGGAGAAGCTAAACTTGATTCAATACCCTATCGTTTATGAGCTCAATCAGTTATTGGGCAGTGTCTCTATCAAACACGCCGTGAAAGCCAAAGTCACAATTGGCAAATACACGGAATATGTCAAATTTCTCTTGTACGACCACCCAACCACCATTATTCTTGGGCTGGATATTATGCTCAAGTTCTATTTACGATTTGACTATTTTGAATTAAAGCAGTTCGATCCGTCGAACGCCAAATAGTACACAGTTCAGCTGTTCTCTCGACGAAAAGGCAATTCGCCATCGACAATTTTTCGGTGCGCCCTCTGAGGGAGAGTTGTGACAACTCAAATGTAGGGAAAAAGACACTGTTTTGTAGTAGCTTTGTAAACGAAGACAGCGCCCCTACCGGAATTTTGCATATTCTTGTTACTGGCAAAAAACGCAGCTGTGTCTCATTGTCAATAGAAGTTTTCATTCCCTATATTTCAGTTGTCACAATTCTTTTCCAGAGGGCGCACCGAAAAATTGTCGATGGCGAATTGTGCCGTGAGGCTTGTCACGAGCACGCTCCCCGAAGTAGCCACTCTAATAGAGAGGAACAAAATTGTGTTTTACGAGTTCAACAAAAGAATCGGAGTGATCGCTAGTGAGAAATGTCACATTCGTTTAACGACCGCCATTCCCATCACCCTACGGCCTTATCGAACTACTCCTCCTGCTCAGCACAACATGGACGTTCAAGTGGAGGACTTCTTGGCCAAAGGCCTTATTGCTCCCTCTACCTCACCATACTCTTTCCCTGTGGTGATGGTAGACAAAAAGGACGAGGGGAAGAAGACACGTCTCTGCGTGAATTACATCAAGCTAAACGAGGTGACGTTGTCTGAGCACTTTCCCCTGCCTCACATTGAGGAAATGCAAGACCGCTTTCTTGGTGCAAAGTGGTTTACGACCATCGACATCGCCAGTGGATTTTATCACATCGAAATGGCCGAGGAAGATAAAGAGAAAACAGCCTTCTCCACTATTAATGGCCATTATCACTGGAACAGAATGCCTTTTGGTCTAAAGAATGCCCCAATAGTTTTCCAGAGAGTGATCTCTAACCTCTTGGTCAAACACCAGTTGAATAGTTTCGCCATAAACTACATTGATGACATTATTGTCTACTCTAAGACAATAAAGGACCACCTGAGGCACCTCCAGTCGCTCTTCGACATGGTGAAAGAAGAGGACATCTCCCTTAAACTGAGCAAATGCCAATTTGCCCAGAAATCAGTGATGTACTTAGGTTACATCATTGAGGAGAACACAGTGAAACCACTCAACAGCAACACTGAGGCAATCGCACATTTGTCTCCCCCAACCGATCTGAAATCTCTCCGAGGCTTCCTTGGAAAGATAAACTACTACAAAAAGTTCATCGAAAATCGCGCCAGTCTGTTGTACCCACTTTATCAATTGCTGAAGAAAAATCAGCAGTGGAAGTGGGACGACGAAACGCAAGCTGCCTTTGAGAAAGTAAAGGAGCTCCTGATCACTGACCCAATTTTGCGCATCTTCAATCCCAAATGGCCCCTATTCTTGTACACCGACGCTTCCCGGAAAGGAATCGGTGCAGTATTGAAACAACTCGATCCTTCCGAGCCAGGGAGAAAGCAGCATGCCATCGGCTACTTTTCTCGCTCACTTTTGTCTTACCAAGAGAACTACTCGGAGACCGAGCTTGAGCTGTTAGCGATCATTAGTGCCAGTGACTACTGGCATTATTATTTGGTCGGACGTCAGTTCACTATCTACACTCCGACAACCATCAGCCGTTGAAATCTGTTGGCAAAATTGGAAAGCCAAACACCCGACTGTTTAATTGAGCAATTAGACTTAGACAGTACAACTTCATCATTGAATTCACAAGCCAGGCACCACAAATCAAGAGGCAGACTACTTGTCTCGCCACCCTATCTCCCAGCTCAATAAGCTGACTGAAGGCGCTGTTTTATGGTTCGATGCACACCGCGTCGAACAAGCGCAGGAGAAGGTGACCGCTGAAAGTCTCCCCAAACGAGTGAAAGCAGTCACTGAAGGAGAGAAGAGGGTGCTGGTTTATTACAAGGCCGACTAAAAGAAAACGTACTTGCCTGATGAATTGGCAAGCGAGGCAGTGCGTGAATTGCACATCGCCAAAGGAAACCTTGGGAAAGAAGCAGCTCGAGCTTCACTTCTCGCGCAAATACTACAACCCTTACTTGGGTGAAATTATCTCCTACATCGTTCGCAATTGCAAAGTGTGCGCGCAAGTCAAGCCTGTCATAATGAAATATGGCACCCTTGGCGCACTCGGACCAGCAAAGTTCCCCCTCGACATTGTCCCCATCGACACTAAAAGTGGATTCAAAGCCTATGGCACTAAGAAAAAACACCTGCATCTTGCCATAGATGTGTTCACTCGCTTTGTCTGGGTAGTTGCCTCTACCACGAAAGTAGGAATGGATTTCATTCACTTGATACAGAAAGTGATGACACTGCAGAAGCCGAGAATCATTGTCGCAGATAATTACCCTGCTATCGCTGGAAAAATCTTTCAAGGCTACTTGAAAAAGATAGGCATCACAATGCTTTTCACGGCAGTTAATCATCCTGCCAGCAATGGCATTGTAGAAAGAGTGAACCAGACACTCGTTCAAGCGTTCAAGTCTGGAAGTAGACGGGGCGGCGGAGTCAGAGACAGAGGCAGAGGCGGCAGAAGTAGTCGGGGCGGCGGAGTCAGAGGCGGAGGCGGTGGGCGAAGTAGCTGGGACAGCTGATTTCGCTATCAGCAGCTTATCTCTAGCAAAAAAGATAAACTGTTGGATGTGTTGCAACATAAAGTTCAAGGTTGAAAGGTGTTCCATTTCACGGGAAACTGGTTTTGATGTTCCTTTCGGTCCATTCGCGGCGAAAAGTGTCGGTGTGGGCGCGTAGAGCTTCAGCGGTGGTCAGTTGAGCAAAAGCTTTGGCCGAAAAGTCATAAGGAGGCAACTTTCCTGTCTTGTTGTAAACGCCGCAGAACTCGTGTATTTTCTTGTGGAGCTTGTCCACCAGAGTCTTCAGTTCATTGTTGTGCTTTTGCACTTCAAGCACTTGGCTCTCTGGGCGAGCGTTATCTCGCAGAAGCTTTCGTAGATTGGCGGACATGTTGATGAAATTTCACAAATGTGACGAAAGTTAGATTATGTCGACAGTTTATTAACAGCTGATAAATTTGACGATACGTCGTCAGTTCACAATTAAAGTGGTGGCGGGTGATTTTATCTTAAGTAGCACTAGCACAATGCTAATAAGCAAGTGATGCGAGAAGAGATCACAGTAGTAATAGTGGCACAAAGGTTCACAACTACTGATTATTTGTCAGGCGCGTAGGTGAAAACTTTTGTCCTGTAGAAGTTAACAGAAGGCTCGATGTCGCAAATGCCGACTTGTAGAATTGTTGACTGGTGCTACACAAACTCTAACTAGTCAACTAGTTCAAATAGTAGCACTAATCACTTCTAACGATTGCCTGGGCTCTTTTCTCGGGAGCGCAGGTAGGGCACGAAATGGTCGAGTGGGCTTTTAAAGTCAGTGCAAGGAGTGGCATCAATCTTACTCGCAAAAGTACTATAATGGCACACTTTAATTAATCAAGACAAAGTACAAAGATGAGGTGAAGGGGGCCTAGGACCTCACAACTCGAGACGGGTTCACAAAGGTAAAAGGGTGCAGTGCACCGTGTTCACAGTAGTTAAGTAAAGTAAGTCTGCCTTGCAAACTCTAACTAAACAGAAAGGCAACTGGTCAGTTTTTCTTCTAAGTCAGATAAGATGGTGGTAGATAGTAAGTAGGGATCAACATGTGGCGTGAAGATTTTAGACGGGTGAAAAGGTTGGTTTTCGAGTGATCCTCTGAGCGAGAAGCGGTCTCCTTTTATACAAAAGTCGGAGTTTCTCTCTTCTCGATTCTCGGCACAATTCTCCTGTTTTGTTTTTGGCTCGGAAACTATCGTTTTCAGGTAATAAAAGTGAGGATTCTTTCCTTTTTCTTCCCTTTTAATTGGTCAACGGGGAAACAGCGGGTCGTGGTAGCTACTAGTTTTCACTGCCTCTCCTACTCCTCATTAGTTGATAACTTCTGGGCTCCTCTGGTAGTAGTTCAGCGTAATACGGTGGTGACTGTGGTAGTTGGCTCACCAGTTCAAACAGGTCTTCTCTCCTGATCATCCTTGACATCGTTCTGTTTTCCAGTGAGGACTCACCTGAAGAGAGAGAGAGAGTCTCCTCCTCTGTGCACTGGCAGGTGAGTGGTGAGTTGCCAAAAGCTACAATGTAACCAATTGTGCTCAGGTGTGGATGAGCCTCTACAGCAACGCGACAGCTTCTTAGGAAAGGGTAATTTTTTAGCTAATCTAAGACACTGGCCAGGCACAGGAACGCTAACTCAAATTTTCAATTCAACACAAAGATTCAAATGATATGCTTTTTGAAGTGTTTTATGCAAATTTCATAAGTTCAAAATGTTACAGTAAAAAATCAAAATGCTTTTAAAATTTAAAAAACTCCTAAAATGCATTTGCTGAGTAAACAATAATTAAGTCCCGTTTCAAAGAAGTTCCTCTTTGGTGCTGAGATAAGTTGCTGGATCAGGTGGTTCATTGGGGTCCTCTTCTCCAGTTTTTTTCTTCAGGTGCACCTTGAGAATGTGGCGAATGGCATTTGTGCGAAGAGAAAACTCCAGAGAGCAGCCAGGAAAGGTGCATCCAAAGGGCCTCACATTGTTGTGCGTTCGAAGGTGTCGCTTGAGATCAGTATTGCATCGGAAGTTCCTAGTACAGTTCGCCTCGGTGCAGGCATACTTTCCCGCTTGAATTGGCTTTTGCACTTGTGCTTTGGAACCACTTGAAGCAATGTTGATGACGTTGGCATTGCTGCTGTTTCCCTGTTCAGCGTCACCACTACTACCAGCACCTTCATCGAGGGCCACGTCACCATAGTCATCCCCATCGTCATCAAGTGGACCATCAATCTGCAGTTCCACAGTGATCGCTTTCTTCTTGTTTGGCTGAGTGCTGTTGTTGTTGGTGCTGGTAGTGTAAAAACCATCCTCTTCGGCCATTCGTTTATAAAGACCAGAGAAAGGTTGGGCAGCAGCAGCTGAAGAAGAGGGACCAGGCTTGGACTTGGTTGCAAAGATCATCTTGCTTTTTGGTGGCTGGGAAGGTGACGCAGTTGAAGTGTTCATTGGTGACTTGGTGATCGATGGTTTTACTGGAGTAGAAGTGGTTGAGCCAGCACCGGAAGGTTTCTCTTGATCATGGCCAGTTTTTGGCGGGAGTAGCATCTCTTTGACCTGTCCAACCATCTCCTCGAAAAGTCCATCGACAATGACTCTCACCGAATCCATCAGTCGCTCTTTCACCAGCGCCTTCTTACCCTCAAAGAAGGAGTCCACCAGCGAGTGCACCACTGAAGGATTGTTTATACTCAAAAGATGACTGCCAAGGGAAAGCATGGTGATAAAGTGAAAACTGCTGACAGGATGAAAGAAGATGAAGAAATGAATGCAGCAAGAAATGTAGCTGTGCTTTATTTTACAGTTTGTTAAAAGTTCGAAGTGTTACAATGAGAAACGTAACTGTGCAAAAATGAAATAAAGTTGCTATGGACTTAATTTGCTGAGTAATCATACGCTTAAAACAATTCCGCTTTAGAGAAGATCTTCTTTGACGATGAGATAAATGGCCGGATCAGGTGGTTCGTTGTTGTTGTCTCTTTCTTCTACAGCATCTTCCGGCATCTTCTTCTTCTTGAGATGCATACTGAGAATGTGATTGATGGCGTGATGACGACGTCCAAACTCTTTCGAGCAGCCGGGAAAGGTGCACCCATATGGTCTTACATTTGAGTGTGTTCGCAAGTGTCGCTTAAGATCGGCATTACTTAGAAAGTGCTTGCCACAGTTCAGTTCAGTGCAGGGATGCTTTCCTGAATGAGTTGGCTGCTGATTGGAGGTACTTGGAATGTGAATGTTGGCAATGTCTATGTCGAGAAGTGCACTGCTGCTGTTGTTGGTCAGTTCAACTCCCCCACCTCCAGCACCATCATCGATGTCTACGTCACCGTAACCATTCTCGTCATCAAGTGGACCATCAATTTGCAACTCCACAGTGACCGCTTTCTTCTTGTCTGGCCGATTGTTGTAGCTTCCATCATTCTCGGCCATTCGCTTGTAAAGCCCCGAAAACGGTTGAGAAAGAGGAACTGAAGAAGAAGAAAAGGGACCCGGCTTGGAATTGGCTGCAAAGATCATCTTGCTTTTTGGATTTTCAGTGACTAGCAAACTGCTAATTGCAGCTTTGGATGGAGTAGCATCGGTGGTGGTGGTGGTAGTGCTCTCAAAACCAGAAGATGAACCTTCTTTCGGCGGTAACAGCATTTCCTTGACCTGTCCCACCATCTCCTCAAACAGCCCATCGACGATGGTCTCCATTGACTGGCGCAATCGATCTTTCACCAGAGCCTTTTTGCCCAGAAAAAACGAGTCCACAAAAGAGTGCAACATTGAGGAGTTGTGTAGGGCCAGGTGACTGCCCAAGGAACACATGGTGACAACAGTGAAAACAGTAAACAAACAAGAAAGGGAAGATGACTTTAACAAAGAAGAAAGATGTGTTTTTGTAGTATTTTATGCAGTTTATAAATGAAGTTCAAAATGTTATAATGCTAGAAAAGTGCTAAATGCTGAGTAATCAAAAACAAAACACAACTTCATAG
>JAALOO010002434.1_pt1 | contig 10257 bp, 9 predicted proteins | sample 7257641 | NCBI WGS metagenome assembly JAALOO01 (sample SAMN14085613, study PRJNA598686) | mite metagenome | biome: ENVO:01001000; feature: ENVO:01001002; material: ENVO:01001226; isolation source: single female mite from University of Michigan culture on fish food culture... ... | reverse complement strand
AGAGAGAGAGAGAGAGAGAGAGAGAGAGAGAGAGAGAGAGAGAGAGAGAGATTCGAAGAGATAGATCTGCTGAAAAGAATGAAAAAGATGTGTCGATTAAGATTGAAATCTCTCAGCACCACCACCGCCACCATGGCCGTCCACTATCTCCCGCTCTCGACCACCATTATGTCCATTGTGTCCAGCAGAGTGAGGGGATAATGTGGTCAGCAGCAGCAGCAGCAGTCTTTGCAGCCTTTTAGCGCCCAAGTATGGCACACACACACACAGGCAGGCATCATTCTTCTCCTTCTCCCTTTGATCTAATCCATTAGAGCGGTGTTGAAGTTGCTGCTGCTGCTGCTGCCTCAAATCAATCACCAACTGCGTTTTCTTCAGGTCGAGAGAGAAGGCACAAATTAGTCGTCGAGTAGTGATCTTCTTCTTCTTCTTCTTCAGGGCAGCCGTCACGAAGACGATGTTGTGGTGATGGTGGTGGTGCCCCAAAGATCACTGCCATAATGACTGACCAAACGGACACAATAGAACTGGCGGTGGTGGTGGTGCTGTAATCGAGTTAGGCGGGAATAGAAGCGCCAATGGCTCGATCACCACCACCACCACTGCCATCATCACCCTAATCATTAGCATGGTCGATGTCGTCTCTTTCCTCCTCTTCTTCTTCTTCCTCTTTGTCTCCCTCTCCTCACCGTCAATCAGAAGAAGAAGGAGCTAGGAAGGAGCTCTTCCCTCTTTCTTCAAATCAATCACGAGTTGATGCTGCTGCTGCTGCTGCTGATCGGCAAAGATTAGTGAGTGTGCCGTGGGCGATTGTGGTGTGGCGCTGGTGGTGGTGGTGGTGGTGGCTGAGGATGTGTGCTAATGATCACCGGGCATGATCACACAGTACGGGCAGGGGCAGGCTGAGACATGACCATCGAGGAGGATTGCCTGTCTGCCTAAGACAATGGAAAATAGGGTGACGCGGTAATGGTAATGGAAGAGAGAAGGAGAGGAGATAAACGGGGCCAATTAATGGCAGCAGCAGCAGTCTGACTGACTGGGATGCTGATGCAGCATCGGCGGCCGTTTTATTATTATTATCATTACCGTTTGGAAGTTCGAAGTCCGCATGTTGGGCGCCATTACTTCGTAAGTGTCTGTCAGTCAGTCAGTTCGAGAGTCATTGAGAGTTCTATTTTCGGTTGATGTGTTCTTTAGTCACAGTGGTGCTCTTCACGAGTTGGAGTTTGAGTCTTCATCTCATCAATTGATGGTGATGAATAAGGAGAAGGAGAAGGAGATGAAGAAGGTGCTCAATGCAAATGAGCTTCGACTACCAGTCTTACTTTCGGTGGTTGTTGTTTGTTTTAATTCATTGTTTCCTTCCCCTCTCGTCAGTCTTTCGTCAGTTTCGAATTTCGGATCTTCAGCGTCGTGCTCAGTTAATTAAGGTCGATAATCGGTGGTGGTGATGGTTGTGGTGGTGGTGGTGAGTGAACCACCAGCAAACACCAAGCTAGTGATTATCTTTAGCTTTAGCTTCAGCTTCTTCTTCAGCTTCTGTTCTGAAGCAGCTTCCAAAGCGGATATATTCAAGCACACGGTGCAGTGTGTTGAGCAGTCTTTCTCTTCTGCCAATTCGCCCGAGTACTAATGAATTAATTATCTTGTAGAAGTGGTAGTAGTCATCGGAGACTTCGAATGAGGTCATTTTCTCGCTTTTTAAGCAAACTTTTTCTAACATCTTCTTCTTTTGTTTATCACAGCAAAAAAAAGTTTGAAACTCAAACAAAAGAAACATGATGGACTTGCGCACTGGGGCGGCGCAGACCGGTGCTGTCGAAAACGCCGCCGCCGCAAAACATTCATCGCCGCCATCAAACATTGGCTCGCCGGAAAACGGCCACAGCCAGAAAAGTAGCAGCCTGAACAGCAAAAACTCCTCCAACAGCAAATCCTTCAACATTGAAGGCCTGATTGGTGATCACCATCGCGGTAGCAACGGTTGCAGGGTCGACGGCGACCAGGACGACCAGGACAGCATGCAGTCAAAGAACAAGCGCCGCCGGACGTCCTCCGTTTCGACCAACAACTCTGAGATGCCGGGCAATTCGGAGGGTGAAAGAGAAGAAGAGGAAGAGGAGGAGGAAGAGGAGGACATCGACGTCCAGAGCGACGATAATGCCACGGAGACGGATGAGAAGGGAGCGGCAAACGGTTCGAAATTATCCGAAGAGGAGGCCTCCTCAGTTCTTCACCACAGACGTCCTCCTCCATCTCGGTCTGAGTCACCCTCTGTAGCAAATAATCACCACCACCACCAACATCACAATCACCACCAAAACCACCAACAGCATCTCTTTCCTAATCACAATCACCAACAGCAGCAATCTCCGGGGAGCAACCCTTTCGCGGCGGCGGCAGCTGCAGCGGCGGCCGCGGCAGCTGTCTCCGCCGCCGGGCTGCCCTCCGCGGCGGCCGCCAATCTCCTGACGCCATTCATGCAGAATGCAGCCCTCGGCAAGTTTTTCGGTAAGTCGGAGTTCTATTTCACCTTCTTCTTTACACCTCTCTCTCGCTCTTTGACACTCTCGGCTTCCTCTTTTCCACTCAGCCTAACAAGCTTCTAATTAGACCACTTGGGCGGCAGATACTCACTTGCACTCTAGCTCTAACGAGGTGCTGATGGTGTGGTGGTGGTACCTCTCTTTCTACTTTCTACAGCCATGATAGTCAGTAGTCGGAACAGCTGGCCAAATTAGTGGTTAGTGATAGTGGCAAAAGAGAGTGTCAATTGAGTTGCGGCGGCGGCGGCGGCTGCGGCTGCTTGTCCTTTTTTCTATTTTCATTTCCATTTCAATTTGTCGATTATTTAGCTTGGTGGTGGTGGTGGTGGTGGTAGTCCAGTCTTGAAACCCATCGCAGCATCGCAGTGTTCTAATAATCGGCAGATGACGAGAGGACGAGGATGCATGTTGCTATTCATTGTCCATGTTCTATGTGTCATTAAAAGACAATTAGCGCTGCTGCTGCTGGAACGCACTGCAAATCTTATTAAAAACGTATCAATTTGTTCATTTGCATCTGCTGGGTAGCTTTTGTCTAGACAAAAGCTGACACCCGTTTTGTTGGGTGGTTACGTAAGTAATCCGCAACGGAAGCTGATAGAATCGACAAACTACCGCTTTTTATTATTATCATTCAAAGTTCTAACATCTTTTTAATTACCACCTCTTCTTCCAATTCTAGGTCGCTACTACAGTGATCCGCTAAGCTTTGGCCGACCTTCAAATGCAGAGTCTGCAACGGCGGCGACTACACCGGTGGCTGCGACCTCAAATAACAATAACACCACCGCCACAACTCCACCTGTCACTAGCAATAATAATAGTAACAACAACAACAGCAACTCCAATTCGCCGATTATCTCCTCCTCCTCCTCCTCCTCGATGGCCAACAGTCTTCAGCAGCAGCAGCAGCAGCAGCAGCACTCCTCGATGGCCTCGCTCTTCAGTCGAATGGGCCCAGCTGCTGCTGCTGGTCCTTTTGCTGCAGGGGCGGCCGCTGCCCTCTTTGGCGCCCATCACCCTCACGCCCATCACGCCCAACACCATCACCCCCATCACCCTCACCACCCTCAGCCAGCGGCACTGCTCGCCGCCGCCCACCTGGCCACCTCCCCTGCTTCAGCAATGCTTGGACACCATCATCATGGTCATCACCATCCTGGACATCCTGGTGCCCATCCACCGCATCCCTCGACGGTCATCGGCGGCTCCAAGCCGAAGGTGGCCACGCCGGCGGTGGTGGGGAAGATTGAGCAGTACAAGCGCGAGAATCCGACCATCTTCGCCTGGGAGATTCGAGAGCGACTCATCTCGGAGGGTAAGTGGCCAAACCTTTTTGTCTATCTTTTTGTTTTTACCTGTAAATATTTGATTGACTCTTGGTGGTCAAACTTAGTCAGACTGACAAATCGAGTCTGACTAAAACAGCAGTCCAGTCAAATGCCCATATCAGAGCGAGCCAATCTTGGGCAAATAAATCAAGCAATTGGTAGAGAGATGATCAGAAAGAGAGGGAGAGAAAAGGGCACCACCAAAAACTGTTTTTGTTGTTCTGCCTACAACCTGGGAAACAACAAAACACTGCTCTGCTAAACGGTTCAGTAGTCAGCTCAGCTCAGCTCAGTTCAGTGGTCAATTGGCAAATTACACAGCGACCAGTGCACTAATATATTAGTATTACAAACTAATTAACTGGCAGATTTTGTTCATTTCAGAGCAGAGCAGAAAGAGATATGGGCTCTACTCAGTCAGTCAGAGGTGGGCAGGAAAGACAAAGCGCAGTCTTCTCCTTCTCCTTCTCCTTCGTTTTCTTCTTGTTCTGTGTCTGATTTATGGCCCTAGTCACCACGATCCTAGGCAAGGAAATGGTGGTGGCCTGACCTCAGTGGCCACCACCGTGTGCAGCAGCACAGTAGCACTTCTTGGTGGTGGTGGTGGTGGTGGTGTGGTTGTCAGCGTCGTCACTGATAGCTCTAGACACTGGCTGAAGTGCTTGTCTGATGAGGAGATAACTTGTGCCTGTGCCTGCCTGCCTGCCTGCCTGGCTAGCCATTTTATGGCAGGTCAGCATTGCTGCTGCTGCTAACAGCGACGATGAATTATGAAGGCTCAATTAGAGGAGGAAGAAGGAGAGAGCTGACTTCTAAGCCTTTTGAATTTTTGAAAAAGACAAGGGAGAAAGTGAGGCAGACAGTAGCAGACACTGTGAACACTTCAAGCTCTTCAGACTCTGCTGCTGCTGGTGGTGGTGGACATAAATCAGCAGCAGCAGCCCGCTCTGTGCATATTTGTCTGACCGCTTTGTATACTGCTGCTCGATTACGATGGACGATTAGCTGCTGCTGCTGACCTGCTTTACCTGCTGTCTTGACTTGATGCCATCAGCAAGTCAAGACAATTTGATAGTGTGCACACAAATCCGATCTCTGTTTTTGCAGATATTTTTTCTTCTTCAGCTTCTGCTGAAACTGTCTTTTTAGCAAATGGTCTTTGCCCATTTGATTCGCAAGTGGTGGTGTTCACTTTTGCAATCAATTGGCCCTATATGCGCAGTGGTGGCAGTCGCGCCCGAGTGCAGCCGTCGTCGTTGCACTCGATTAGCTGCCGCGGCTGCTGCTGCTGCCTTTCTAAGTGCGCTCTTACACTCCGGCACAACTCGCTCGCTCGCCTGCTCTTTCTCCTTCTCTTTCTCTCTTCAGTGTGCTCACCTCGGTAATCGATTAGAGCCGAGAGTTGGCTGGCTGACTGGCAGGAAGAAAGGCAGCCTATATCAAAGAGCTAACAAGCACTGGGCGTGCAGCCGCCCTCTCTCTCCTTTTTGATCTGATTACCTGGATGGCGCCCTATATGATGATCACTTGGTGGCACTAGGATGATCTGCACTTCCGAATTACCGATTTTTTGTTTTTAAACCGAGGAAGAGGAACTTCAGCCGTTGGCTAATTAGTTTTTAAATACTTTTCCACTGCTCGATTTGACTAAACATGGCTTGATGATGGTAAACGGAAGAGAGAGGACTCTGTCATTCGCTCCAGTGCTCTCTCTCTGCCCATTCCATCCACCCATCCACCCAAAAGTACTCATTTAACTGTGACAAAAAGAAGAAGAGAGAGGGAAAGTGAAAATTAGCGACGGGCAGTAGTGCCAATCAGAGCGTGCAATTGCGCAAACTTCTCTTTCTTTCACTACTTTCAAATCACAGGTGTTAACTACTTCTGCTTCTAATTACCACCATCATTTCACTCATTTCACTCATCCTCACTTTAGGCGTGTGCACCAACAGCACCGCTCCCTCGGTGAGCTCCATCAATCGCATTCTGCGCAATCGAGCGGCGGAGCGGGCGGCGGCGGAGTTTGCCCGCAACTACCAACTGGCGGCGGCGGCCACCGCCGTCCACTACCAACAGCAGCAGCAGCAGCAACAACAACAAGTTCACCCTCACCCTCACCACCACCACCATCAGCCACAGCCTCATCCACTGCATCATGCTCTGGCACAGCAGGCTAATCTCGGTGGTGGAGGAGGTGGTCATCCTGCAGCTGCAGCAGCCGCTGCAACTCCTGCTGGACTGTTTGCTGGTAAGTTTGGAGGAGATATTTTGTTGTTTGAGAAGTTTTATTAATCTGTCTCTAATTTAGCCTCAAATCCTCTGTACGCTGCCTGGGCGGCGGCTGCCGCTGCGGCTGCACTGGCTGGAAACACTGGAGCTGCTGCTGCTGCTGCTGCGGCTGCAATTGCTCCATCCTCGGAGAAGCTGATGATGCTGGAAAAGGATGCTGGGAGTTCTCCTTTCTCCCCCGCTCGACCTCCAGTTTCGAACTCTGGCAGTCTTGAGCAGTCGAACACCTCCAGTGCAGGTGGCAACAACAGCTCAGCTCGGCTGTGGAGTCCGGTGGCGACGGCGGAGAAGAACTCCTCGGAAATGTCCTCGTCTTCCTCATCGTCGACTAGCAGCAAAGCAGAATCGGTCGGTGGAATCGGCGGTGGTAGCAAAGTGGCGGCAGGTGAGTGTTCACACTGACTGTTTTTAAAGGCGAGGAGTTTAATTTGTTTTGTAATTGAACGTCATTGCCTTTAACCCTTTAAAATTTCATTTGTTGGTGAGTCCGTTGAATCATTTGTGATCTAAACCTAGATATCTTCTTCTAACACTAGAAGCGAAGCAGCTGAAAAGGAAGAGTGAAGAGGTGGAGGAGGAGGAGGAGGAGATGGAAATTAATAATGAAAAACACAGCAACAGCAGCAGCGGTGGTGAAAATGATCAACAGGAGAAGCGCCGCAGTCAGTCGGAACAGTCAAAGGTGATCAAGGGGAAAAATGAAAAAGAGGAAGAAAATAAGAAAGAGGACTTTAAAGAAGAGGACAAGAAGAATGGAGGAAAGAGCAACGGCACTGACAGCTCTCGACCAGACAGCGCTGCCAGCTCAGCAGCCGAAGCTGAGGAGGCTTCTTATCAGAAGGATCAGCAGCAAAATCAGCACCAGCAGATGATGATGGAAAACCACGATCAGCAGCAGCAGCAGCAGCCAAACACCAACTCGATGATGGCGGCGGCGATGGCGGCCATGTTCAACCACCAGCACCAGCAGGCAGTGGCCGTTGGCGGCCACCACTTGCTCGGAGTGTCGCCAGGTGTTCACGCCCATCACGCCCACCAGAGCGGCCTGAACGCCTTTGCCGCTGCTGCAGCCATGGGCCTGACCGCCTCAGGCGCCGGTTTTGGAAGCGAAGGAGCCGGCGGAGGTGGCGGTGGCTCCCACCACTCTCAGCACCCGCTGCTCTCTGCGAATGCGACCAAGTTTCGCCGCAACCGGACCACCTTCTCCCATGAGCAGCTCGAGGTACTTGAGGAGGAGTTTGAGCGCACCCACTACCCCTGTGTGACCACCAGGGAGCGCCTGGCGCAGGTCACCTCGCTGTCGGAGGCGAGGGTTCAGGTAAGCACCAACATCATTTTTAAGCATCGTTTTTAGTGAAAACAGGGATTTGTTTTTGCTTTTTCGGGCGCCAATGCAAATGGTGGTTGTTGTTGAGCTTGCCTTTTTCTCTCATTGTGTAGCTCACTGTTCTCTCCGGACACGGTCATCCTCTCTTTCTATTTTCTATCTCTCTTTTCGAATCCGCGTCGGAGCATCCTAATGGCCGCCCGTGCACTAAATCGACGCCAACCTCAGCACTCACTCACTCACTCACTCACTCACTCACTCACTCGGTGATCGTTCTAACGCTTCTGTGCAAAGATCTCTGACCAGCAGCACACACGTTATATTTAGGTACTTTACCACCGCCACCACCACCGCCGAAAGAGGACATAACATCATTAGCAGTGTGTCTGCTCCCAATTGTTATTGTTGGTGGTGGTGGTGGTGGTGGCGGTGCGGACATCAATCGTTGATCACAGGCGCTCTCTATCTCTCTAATGGGCACGCTAATGGTAGGCAGACAGGGACAGACAGGGCTAACTGCAGATAATCGAATCGAGGAGATGAATAGGAGGCGAGTTTTAGAAGAGACGCTGCTTCCTAAAGGTCCTAATGGTGCACCCAGGGCTGCACACTTTTTCCTTTTCAATTTTTGCTCACCTTTTTCTTATGTGTCCTTTTCTGCGTCTCGATTTTGCGCCCATTTTTCTGCTCCAGTGTTGTGTTGATACAGCAACAACTGTGGTTAGCGATTGCTTCGCTCGTTAGCATGTTTCTGACAGAACACACTTTCCGCCAGTGCCACCACCAGTAATTACGTTAATTGCATTTGTCACACGAGTTGTGGGCCGCCGATTGGCACTGCTGAAGCCTGCAACTGCTTCTGAGCACTTCTGAGTACTTCTTTCTCGCTCGTTTTGGTGCTGGCCTGGAAATTGATTTTGATGGCAGTCAGCTTTTTTGTCCTCCTCTCGCTTGTTCGCTCGATTGCAGATTGCCTGCCTGCCTGCCTGTGTGTGTTGTGGTCAATGAGTATGTTTGATTGGTTAGTTGAGTTGGTTAGTTTGCTGTTTGCTGCTGTTGGCTGCCATGACAATCAAACATGTCGAAATGGTTGGAATTGAGTTGTGCTCCCTTCTCTCCTCTCCTCTAATTGAGAAGTCAATCAATAGTGCACGGGGCGGACATTCACTCACTCGCTGCTTAGTGACTAGTTAGAAGTCTGAACATGCATACCAATTCAGATGATAATGTGTGTGTGTGTGTGCTTGTCTATTTTTCTTTCTTTCCCTCTCTCAACCATTCACCCCCGCCCACTCTTTGAAGCTGTTGTTTGACTACCACCAAACTGCCAAGCGTTTTCTTCCCAGCTCTAATTTTATGTTTTCCCCTCTTCTTTTCCCTCTTCTTTGCCCTCTCTTTCAGGTTTGGTTCAGCAACCGCCGAGCCAAGTGGCGCCGTCACCAGCGCATGAACTCCAACAGCCACTCGTCAAAGTACGGTGGCGGTGGTAATGGAGGTAATGGAGGAGGAGGTGGTGGACTTCTCGGTTCGCAGCGAGCCAAGGACGGTGGCGGAAGTTCAGGCGAGGACGCCGACTCTGAGATGATCGACATGACGGATAATGAGGAGGAGGAGGAGGATGGCTCGGACTGTGACTCATTTGACAGTCGATACTCTAAGGGTGAACTTCATCACCCTCATCAGCAGAGTTTAGATGGAAAAAAAGATTTGGAAGATCACCAGAACTCTAATTTAAACCACCACCACCACCACCGATCAAATAGTGTTGATCAGCAGCAGCAGCAGCTGTCACCGAAGGGCGGCAACCAGCCGCCGGTGGTCCCCTCGCCCGTCAAGCAGATGGCCCAGCACTTTGGCCTGGCCGGCCATCACCATCACCATCATCAGGTCGATCTGGCCAGTGCCTTCTCGCTGCCTAATCTCGCCATGAGCATGTTCCTCCCGCCACCACCACCACCACCAAATGGAACTCCACCTTTAAACTCCACTTCAGGGATCAACACTTCTTCACCGCCGCTGCTTGGAAGTTCTGCTGGCGGGAGTTTCTTTGACAGTGCCGCAGCCACTCTGGGAGGTCACCTCGAGGCGGCCCAGCACGCCCACTACCTGAACGCCCTGCACCAGCAGCAGCAGCAGCAGCAGCAGCAGTTTCTCTTCAACACGGCGGCGGCCAAGCTGGCCGGCCTTGATGGAACTGCTGCAGGACAGATGCTCCACAGTCACCACCACACGCCGTCGGCCTTTCGGAAGGTCAAGTGAAAATCATGGCCGATTGAAGATAACGAACATGATTGAAGGTGGCAGCAGCCACCGGAAATGACGACGATGATGATCACCCTCACTGGTGTATTGGTGGTCATCGATTGTCGCGAGGATGTATCACTGCAGCTAACTAGCCAGCAGCACTTGACATTGAATTACTCTCAGTAGCAGCAGCAGCACTCGCTCAGCGTGATCGTTCGCAGCACGTAGTCCCCCCTCAGTTGTTCCTTTGCCTTTCTCATCACTGTCACCGAAAACGGCAACTTCCTTTGCCTCTCTAGCACCACCACTACCAGCACATCACCTCATTGAGCAATTAATTATTTATTTGCCATCCATGCACCATTAACTTCTTCTTCTTCCACCGTTTGCCTGTCTATCAATCTATTGTTCCTCACCATTTCTCTCCCACTCTCTTTCTCATTTGTTTCCTCTCTTGCACCGGTAGTTCTCTCTCTCTCTCTCTCTCTCTCTCTCTCTCTCTCTCTCTCTCTCTCTC
>JAALOO010001262.1_pt1 | contig 10263 bp, 9 predicted proteins | sample 7257641 | NCBI WGS metagenome assembly JAALOO01 (sample SAMN14085613, study PRJNA598686) | mite metagenome | biome: ENVO:01001000; feature: ENVO:01001002; material: ENVO:01001226; isolation source: single female mite from University of Michigan culture on fish food culture... ... | reverse complement strand
TTCTTTCCTTCTTTTCTCTCCGCCTAGATACAGTGACTTTCTGGTCAAAGTAGCAGTTGCTCACCACCGTCAAAAACAAACCTGTGTTGACCGGCGGTGACTCGATTGCCAAGCAAGTAAACATAAACAATGTCACAGTCGATCAGTCACGTAGCTCAACTTTCTGACGTGGCTCCTCATCTTACGTCAAAATCACAAACACACACAACACCGAGCCTAACCAGAGACAATTTGAGTACTATTACAAACCAGCAGCAATCAGCAAACAAAACTGCTGTTGAAATAAAGTTGGTGATATACTTTTGTTATTGGCAAAGATCGACCTTGATCATCAAGGCTTGATGAAATGTGAAATACAAATGTTTTTGTTATCTTCAGAAGTTACCCTCAGCTCCTCTGCCCTCCACCACCACCACTGTAGCTGTCACCTCGAACAGCTCGACCCTTGAACTCCTCCTCCAGGCTGATGGTGGTCAGATTGAAGCCGCTGATCCACTGGCGAATTCCATTTGTGGCGGTAACGTTCAGTCGGTAGGTGGTCTGCGGACGAAGCTGATTGAGGGCGACGAAGCGATTATCGGGAAAGGGGGCATTGTGCACCTCGGTCCATTTTCCACTTAAAGTGCTGTTTTTAGAACTGCTCCTTGATTCACTATCACTTCTACTACTGTCGGAGCTGTTGAAACTAGGCTGCATCATCTTCACCGCAAAGTGGCGAATGATGTAGCCGTCCTTGTACGGCCAGAAACCAAGATCCAGCACCGCCGAGACGGAGTGTACGGCAGCCAGGCGGCGTGTTTCCTCGCTGGTTAGTGTGAAATACGTGGGGCCGATTTCTATGGTACACAAAAAAAGAAGGTAAACTGTTAAATTACTACAGTCAAATTTTTGTAACGATTTTTACCTCTAACTTTCACAGTGATCGTCTTCTCGGTGAACTCATCCAGCCGACAGGTGTACTCGCCGGAGTCGTCCAGTCGAACGGAGCGAATTCTCAAGGCGGCCGAGTCAGTTTGCTGCTGCTGTTGATGTTGCTGCTGCACAATTTCCACTCGATCATCCTCATTATCATCATCGTCACGACTATCGCGATTACCTCCCTTCTCACCCAGCGGTTGAAGTCCATTCTTAAAGAACTTTGCCTTCTCATGTCGTTTTCCCGCACTGGCGCCAAAGTTGGCAAAGCGACAGAGGAGAACGAGCGTCTCACCGACACGAACATCAACTGGAGAAGCGGAAAACGAGACAACGCGAGGTCCCTCTCGAAGTAGCAAAAAAACGAATTTAGAGGGCGCTAGGGCGCCACCTTCCGAACCGCCCGAATTGCTGGCAATGCACTGCAGAATCTGATTGTGGTGGGCGGACTCGGAGAGTGCCCGCAACACCAGCGTCCCATTGGGAAAGACCGTCTGTGTGCTGGAGTTGCGGAGCGCCGGTTGTCTGCTGTTGACGAAAGTCCATTGCAGCCTGCTGGAAAGATTTCGGGAGTTGCGGGAGTTTGAGGAGGCTGAGGAGCCTGTGGACCGACAGTCCAACTGAAGGCGGTGGCCGGCCACTGCGTAGACGCCCATTGTCGCCACTGTCTGTCGAACTTCCACATCAGTGTTTGGCGTGCTGACCACTGTTGAGGGTGATGAAGAAGAGGAGGAGGCAGAACTTGAAGATAGGGAATAAGAAGATGCGGAAGTTCTTTGCTGATCAGTGGTCACTCTTAACACAACTGATTTACTGGCACTTCCGGCGGTGTTTTCCGCCCAACAGGTGTACCGTCCTCCATCGGTGAGCCCAACTTCGGGCAGATAAAGGGTGGCGTTTCCAGTCGATCTTTTTCGGTTCAAGTTGTTGTTGCTGCCCTCACCATGATAGTAGAGACTTTCATCCAGTGGCCGATCATCTTTGGTGAAGCGAAGTCGCTGGCCCCCGAGCAGCCCTCGTTCAGTGGCACAAGTGGCCAACAGGCTTGAACCTTGAGAGACGCTTTCCGGCAGATTGAAGGTGGAAATTCGGGGCGGCGATCGCTGCACCAGCAGGTACACCTCCTTTGACTCCTCTCGGGTGCCATCCAGTCGGGTGGAGACGCAGACGAGGGCTCGAGGACCGAGCGATTCAACGCGTTTGAAAATGAGCGTTCCATTGAGGAACCAGCGAACGTCGTCGGACTGGGCAATCGGCGAGAAGCGGTAGTGGTACTTGGTGAACCAGAGAATGGCCAAGTCGGCGGCGCTGCGAAGACGGGTCTCACAGTCGAGGCGAAGTTCCTGACCGGCGGCGACGTAAACGAGGATAATCTGTGGATTCTCGTCAATGGCCGCTGCGGCGGTTGGTGTAGTGACCCGGACCGAGGTGTTCACCGGCGGCGGAGGTGGTCCGTCAATTGTAGAAAGGGTTTGAATAACCTCCAACGGAAGTTGATCATTATCTTCTGAAGAGGAGGAGGAGGTGGAAAAGAAGGTTGGCGCAGGTGATATCTTTTCTTCAACGGCCACCACCTTGGTCACCGTGTCCTCCACTCCTCCAATTGAGCATGAGTAGTAGCCGGTGTCGTAGAGAGAGGCTTCGGGAATGGAAAGCAGAGCAAAGGTGCCATTTCCGGTGCGTAGTACCTGTTTACTCTCGTCCGGGATTACCTTGTAGTTTTTGAGAAAGTATATTTTGCCACTCGTGTGACGGCCTTTGGTGCAGATTGCCTCTAACGGCTGGCCGACGGCCACCAGCGAAGGCGCGGTAAAGTCGGTGATCTGGCTGAAGCGAGGCACCGAGCGGTTGTTGCTGTTGATAAGGGCTCGCTGATTTTGGAGGTTCTCATCGGGTACGAGGAGAAGTGCCTGGGCACAGCAGGTAAAGGTGATCAGCAAAAGTGTGAGTAGTTGAATGTCCATTTTTTTTGTTTGAGTCGGTGATGATGATTAATAAATAAAAAAAGAGAGATGAAAAGATGCTGATGCACCTAAATGGTGCGCCGCCAGACTTGGATAAAATGTTTGCGGCAGCTGCTGAGAAGGAAAATTATCTGCTGATGTTTTTGCTTCTCTGTCTGCTGACTCTGATGAGGATGACAAAGAAGAAGAGGAAGATCATCTAAACCGGTCGCTTAATGCTTTCGGTGGTGGCGGGGTAGGTAACCGGTCTGTGCAGCTGATCCTCTGCAGCAAGGTTTTTGCCACCGCCGTAGCCGCATCTTTACTTTTTATTTTAATCTTGTTTATTATCATCTCACTTGGTATTTTCTGCCGTTGTTCACGGCCACCGACACTACCTTGCAGCAGCTGTTATTGCCGAGGGGTAGCAAAGGTTGCTGAGCTGAGTTGAGAGGGTGAGCGCTCGACTCTAATTCGAAATCGAGATTTTCCACTTTTTCTTCTTTTTATTCCCTCTTTCCTCTCTCATTCACTTTCAAACGCTTTCCGAGTGCAAACTAGGGGAAAGTTGTTGCCGTCTTCATCATCATCATCAATAAGAGATTCAAATCTGAATGTCTGCGACTTAACTTAATGCTAGCAAAAAATGAAATAACATTCCACAACTGCAGTCAGGCTAAGATCGTTGACAACTTTTACAATGCTGACAAGAAAACGTCAGACGATTTTTTAAAGCTTAGTAAAACGTAACAACGTTTGAAATAATCTCTATCTTTTTTCAACAATGATTCATCTCTTCAGCATGTACAACTCTCCGGCCACCGTTCGCAATGAGATCATCCTCAACAACAGCAGCAGTGGCATCCAACTGACCGACACTCAACATTGTGTCATTTGCAAGATTAAGCAAAACTTCCAAAATCGCAAACTGCAGTACCGAAGTGCCGTTGGAAGAGACAAAAAACAGAGAGAACTAAATGACAATATGGCAGCCATCATCTAAAAAATTGCCCAGAATTTGCTGTTTTTAATCTCAGAAACCTGTCATTCTTGATTTGTTGTTTTCTAAAGTGATACCTTTTACCTGATGCTGATGTTGCTGCGGTAAAACCAGCAATGACCGGCAAATAAAAAATCAAATGATTTTGATTTAAAAACAATTATTATTTAAACTTGTTCTTGTTTTTGCCGTTCTTAAAATGCACGTAAAAGAAAAAGACTGATTTTGTTTACACAGAAAAGAAGAAGTTAATGTTAGAAGCAACAGCAGCTGCATCACATGGCAAGAGCAGCTATTCGTTTGCCGCTCGTACAGTAGTCAGCAAATTGTCCTTCACGTGCTGATACTCCATCTCTTCTTTCAGTACGACAGTTCTCGTCCTTTGAACGGCTGAGCTCTGACAAAATACACTCATACACTTTCTCTCGGTGATTAGATTGAGCTGAGGATTGAGCTTCAGTGTGTGTGGCTGCGTTCAGAAACCGTACAATCTGTACGGCGGCATCGACGTTTCATTACCATTACTGCTGATGAGCTTAGGTTGGAAAATGCTACATTGTGATTACTTTTGGTAATCAATATGACCAATTAGAGGATTGCCATTATCGTTGCTAGAACTTTCTTGTAACGTTTTTGAACCTGTAAAATTGAAATGCTTAAGTTTTGAAGCTTTTGTTAAATTAAATAAAAAGATCACCAATAACTCTCGTAAGGTGCAACAAGTACAAGTAAAAATCAGCAGTGTTATCATGAACAGCCGTGTTTAAATACGGGCACTGATAAGATGGTTTCTGATAGACAAAATTGGCACAGGAGTAAGAAGTATAAACGAGAAACATTAATTAAAAACGAAAAACAAAAAAAGGTTTTCAGTTTCTAAAAATACACAAAAGTCCATCAATTTACATATCGTGCGACCAAAAAACGCTGCAAAAATTGCCGTAACTGAAGTTAAAAATTTCAAAAATCTCACACATTGAACAGGGCATTTTCCTTCAATACTGTGGTATAGCTGCAGCAGCAGCATCACTGGGCAACCACTGTACAGCAACACAACACAACTTTGCACTTGCGAGTGTACGAGTGTGTGCACTTTTGCACAGACAGTATCTGCATTGTGCAGTGACTGTGTTATCAAGACAGACAGACAGCAGTCACCACCACCATCCTCATCATCGCCTTCAACGACGACGACAACTGGTTGTCAGCAAGTGCAATTTGATTACACCGTTCAGTTTAGGCAATAAGTAGTGCCCGTGTTGCTTGCTCACAGCACAGCGGCTGTGTGTACCTACAACCTACAAATAAATCTACCACCACCGCTGTACATCAGTTTGTATAGCAGAGTTTGCCAGTCGTCGACAGTGCTCGTCACCGTGTGCACACACCACCAAAACACTGCAAAAAGGCACAAGTGAAAATCTAGACTTTTCCATCACCACCAACAAACCAACAACAAAACCTCCATCATCATGACGAAAACGTACACCCTAGAGGAGATCGCCAAGCACAAGACGAAACAGAGCAACTGGGTGCTGATTCACAACTTGGTCTACGATGTGACCCAATTCCTTGATGAGCATCCCGGTGGTGAGGAGGTGCTGCTGGAGCAGGGCGGCAAAAACGCCAGCGAGGGTTTCGAGGACGTCGGCCACTCTGGTGATGCCCGCGAGCTGATGAAGAAGTACCAGATTGGCGAGCTGGCGCCCGAAGATGCCGCCAAGATGAAGAAGGTAGCGGAGAAAAAGTTGGAGTGGTCGGCGAAGCCGGCGGCGGCCCAGGGTAACGAGTGGCCTCTCTGGTTGATCGCCCTCATCGCCCTCGTCCCCGTGGTCCTCTATCAGCTCTTTCTGAAGTGAGCTGAGGTGAAGTGATGTACAAATGATGAGTTGTTGATGTTGTTGATGATGCAATTTCTATGCAATGTAAGTTTGAGCTGCTGCTGTTGTCCCTCTTCTCTTATCCGTTTCTTTCATCAACAGTCTATCACCACCAAAAAACGTTGTTATTTATTGTTGTTATTCTTTTTGACAAACTTTTCACTATAAAAATAGACAGTTGTTTAAAAAAGTGTTGCTGCCGTCATCACGCCATTTATCAGCTAACAGTTTTACCTTGTTTAATGAGCGCTAATTGGCGATGTTATCACTTAATTGAATCACTGTGTAAAAATAAAATTAAATGAGAGTGAAATGAGAGAGAAAACAAAAAATCCAGAAACCGGTCACGAAACAGCTTGTGAAGGATCTTGTACTGCAGTGGCTCATTCTGTTGCTCTTCAGACTACGTTGGCTAGATTGCCCCAACTGATGACGATAACGAAGTGAGTGAGCGTGTGTCACTGGCTAACATTGAAAAGACGGCCAAGAAAACGTGCTCCAACATTTAAAGCAGTGAAGCCATTCAGCCGCGGGTTTGAATTCCTAAGTAGCAGCAGCTGCTGCTGCTGTTGTTTTGACGGCAACAACACAACAGACAGCTTTAAAAAGCATCGACCTTCTAGGGTTTGGAAGCAGTAGCAGAAGTTGAGAAGCTGAGAACAGAAAACAGATGAAGAAGAGGAAGGAAATATCAGCAACTTTTTTAGTAGCAGCAGCAACTAAAGGTCATCAACAGCTGCTGCAAAAAGTTTCAGACGATGCAAAACACTTGAGATTAATACGTAGCAACACGATCAGTTGCTGAAACATGTGATTGCTGCTGCTGCTGCTTCTGTTTTCGTCCTATTCAGAGAGGCCATTCCCTGTTGCACACATTCTCTTTGAAAAAATCCCTTCGTTTGCTTCAATCTTGTTATCTTCTCCCTTTTACTAGATAGGTAGCTGTACAAATTGGAACATTATACTGCCAAACCACACAAACAACCCTTTTGCTGCTCATCTTCTGTTCAACTGCAGCAACTGAACAACTCTGAGCAAAGATGGGCTTCTTCAGCCACTTCTACCACTATCATCACTGCCACCACCACCACCACCACCACAACTACCTCCACCTCTTCCTCCTCTTTCTCCAAGTGATCACCACCTTCTTCTTCCTCTTTTCAGCCTTCAGCCCAAATCAAATCGTCGAAGCTGGCCACCTTCGCCAGAAGCTGATCACCTTTCCCGGGCAGCTGGATCGCACCCGGCGGACGTTGCCCTCGATGGACGGCTGGCGGCTGAAGGCACGCCACTACACCGGATACCTGCAGTCACTGAACGAAACGCAGCTCTTCTACTGGTTCTTTGAGTCGCAGCATGACCCAGCCAACGATCCACTTATTCTCTGGCTTTCCGGAGGCCCCGGCTGTAGTAGTCTCTTTGGAGCCATCGGCGAGGTGGCGCCCCTGCGAATGCAGCCCAACGGCAGCATTACCGACCACCAACGATACGCTTGGAATCGACGGGCCAATTTGCTTTTCATTGAGTCGCCAGCGGGTGTTGGTTTCAGCTATCGACCTGGGGCTACTAAGTACGAGGTAAAGATCTAAAACGCAATATTTTAGTTTCATAAACTCATATTTTTTTATCTACAGACAAACGACAACGAAACAGTGGCCATCAACTACGCCGCCCTCTGCTCCTTCTACACTAAATTTCCCCACCTCCTAAAGAACACTCTTTACCTAACCGGAGAGTCCTACGCCGCCCGCTACCTCGCCGACCTGGCCACCGAGATTCAGGCCGTCGGCTACCCTGCCTCCTTTGGCGGCATCGCCATCGGCAACGGCAAATTCGACAACGACCTCGAGAACAAGGCCTTCCGCCCCTTCCTCAAGAAGTACCACAACCTGACTGCCTACAGCTACGAGGTGAAGGGCAACCTCACCCGGCCCCTCTGGGTGTACAATCTGAAAAAGGACTGCCAAACGGCGACGCCCTTCTCCTACCAGTACCTCTACATACCGGAGACGCGGGAACCGAGTGAAATTCTAAAGTACGAGGAAAAGCCTTTCTGTGGAAGCGAAGAGGCCATCCGCCAGTACTTTAGCCGACCTGACGTTCTCGAGGCCCTTCACGTGGACACCGAGCTGAATCCTGAGGAGTGGCGCATCTGCGCCTTCATCAAGCCGGACTTCTTCAACTACACCTCCGGCGAGGAGAACCAACTTCCGGTGATGCGCACCTTGGTCCGCTCCAAGACCAAGGTCCTGCTCTACTGGGGTGACGCCGATGCGGTGACCAACTACTTTGCCGCGTACCTTTTTGTGCGAAAACTGAAGTTCAAGGTCAACGGAACGGAGGAGTTGCTGCGAATGGATGGCTCAGTCTACGGTTCGGCGGAAAGTTTCAAGGACTTCCCAAACCTTCTTTTTGTGCGCGTACTCGACGCCGGTCACATGGTTCCGTTGGACGAGCCGGAAGGGGCGCTGAAGCTGATCACCGAGAGGCTGCTCGATCAGGATTCAGTGAGAAAGTGAGAAAAATGGTATAAATGTAAGGACAGAGAAAAAGAGGTCATTATTTTGAAAACTAAAAAAGTTAAAAAGAATAAAAATTGCTTAACGTCAGTTGCCTGATTGACTGAACTATGAAAAAGTTGTAATAGTGCTGCTGCATAACATTTCTGTTTCTTGTACACTTGTTTTCACTTTGTTTCCTCCTTCTCCTCTTTTTTTCTTCGGTACTCGAGCTAGCATCATCTGCCCCTCAAAGCAGACATAGAAGAAGCAGTTCAAGCAAAAAGCTACAAATATCTCCAGCCATGGCTGACATTTTAGATTTTTAATCATTTCAAATCATCATAATTTTATTTCGACAAAAATGCAAATTAGTTATACAACATATTTCTCTTGTCAATTTGACATTTGTTTTTTTGTCAGCATTACCTTCTGCCCTTTAACGTCAGCTCTGTAACACACTACTTCGGAGATGCCAAACTTTTGCTTCAGCGTACAGCACACATTTGGTTTGGTTTTAGCAAACCATGGAGTGACCACTTTGGTGATGCACTGCTCCACTTGATCTTCACTGCCGCATTCTAGATTTTCTTCCACTAGTCTAGCAGAGCTTTCACCGTCGAAGATCGGCACCTTCAATTTCCACCCACAGTCAGAGCAGTGGAGAAATGCTAGGTGAAGGGTGACGTTTTTCAGGCTGGGAAAAAATGCTGATAGGTGCAGATCATCAAGAAAAGCGTGCCGAAAGGGATATTGAAGGTGAAGATAAAAACACAAAAATTGCACTGAAGACAGCTTTGGAAACGGTGTGTTTTGATAAATACGACGTATTGATTCCACTTCAGCATCGATGACTGTGCTTGCTAGGCTAAGCTCAGTCAGGTGCGGCAGTTTGTCCAGCTGAAATAGCGTCCCCATTATTGACAGGTTATGCGTGCCTAGCCAAACGCTTCTCAAGTTGGAAAAGGTGTTGATAAAGTTTATCAAATCAACTGCCATTCTGAAGAGAGCCGGGTAAAAAGTGCTGAAATGGGCTGCAATTTCAACTGGATAGGAAAAAAGTGACTCTTCAAAATGCTTCCCTTTAGTTTTAAAGTTGACCTGCATTAGGTTTGGCTTTGTTCGACCCTGCAAACTGGCCACCCAATGATGGGCAATATTTGGGGGTGAACTTAAAAAAACAAAGTCTAAACTGTTGAGAAAAGTGCAGAAAAGGTTTGGAAGGTCAAAGGGAGGAGCCTCGAGGTCTCTTGAGGAATCAAATAACGATAAATGCTGCAGCTTGTGTAGAGAGTCGATGTTTGATATTAAGAGAGGAAATACAGCCTGAAAGGGAGCATTCTTCACATTCAAAATAAGCTGCAGTGTGATGAGCGTGTCAGTGTACGAGGAGATCAACCGTGGAAGGTGGTGGATAAGACTGACATCCTCTGTCTGGTCATCGACAATCACTGTCAGCGTTTGAAGACGAGGAAAAGTGTCTCTGAGGTAACTGGTCAACTTGCCGTTTAGATGTGCAGCAGTCAGTGTGTAGAAGTGGTTAGCCGCATTGACCAGCAGTTGATTTGCTGTAACGTCTCTAGCAATCTCCTCCCACTGACTTCCTCTACGTCCGATTTGAAGAGTAAGTTCTTTCTGAGCTTTACACAAATTCTCAACGGTTGTTTTCCACTGACTGTTCACTTTTTGTACCGTTTGAAGGCGTTCTGCAAGAGGAACTTGCTCAATAATCAGATAAAAACAGTCAGTGTTTAACAGTTTGATCGGCTTCTTCTTTTTTTCAAACCACTTATTGCACAATTTTTTCAACAAATTAAAAACCATGATGAAACAAATGTAAAAAATAAAACAAATGGGCAATTGTTGTTGGTTAAGTTGGCTGAACTAAACTAAACGTCACAAATGTTTTAGTCTTTAAAAGCAAAAATTGCATTTTACATTGGTGAACAATCGTTTTTACTCTGCCTAAATCAAAAATTAAAAAAATTGAAAAATTTTTGTGGTTGAAACACCAGACTCCACAAATC